>Ga0302314_10004362_pt1 | contig 26028 bp, 24 predicted proteins | sample III_Palsa_N2_3_FD_200533 | JGI IMG/M metagenome (GOLD analysis project Ga0302314, IMG submission 200533) | Peat permafrost microbial communities from Stordalen Mire near Abisko, Sweden - III_Palsa_N2_3 | ecosystem: Environmental > Terrestrial > Soil > Palsa > Peat permafrost | place: Sweden...
CAGTGCATCCGCAGTCCCGGATCGCCAGGGACGTCGACATTCACGACGACTTCGGCATTGAGGATCGGCAGGCCGAGCGCGAGTGCGCAGGCTAAGGGAAGGAATCGTTTCATGGCACCTCCACGTGCTGCCAGGAATTGTAGATCAGGACGGAGGTTTGTGCTGGAGGAATGTCCCACACCCGTACTTATGGTAATAGTTTACGAAGCGGCGCTGCAGCTGATGCATCGGTCCTCCAGGTGGAGACAACCGCTGGACCCGGCCCGACGTATCTCTGCCAGGGGTTATGGCATGCCATGGGTGCGCAGAGGCGAGGTGCTGGTGGGCATCATGTGGTGGGCGGCGGCGCTGGGTGTCGCGCTGCATCCGGGACGAGTCTGGATGCTGTCGATCAGCGACGTGTTCCGCGGCGCGGGCATCCTGCTCCTGGCGCAGGGGCTGGTGCGCGACCTGCTGCTGCTGGCCGTGCAGTGCCCCCGGCCGCCGCAGGCGGCGCCCCGGCGCATGCTCTGCCTGTGCGTCGAATCGAGTGTCGGCAGCGCCCTGATCGCGATCTGCATCGTGCTGGCGGGCCTGGGCATGCATGAACAGGTCGGACTGTCCAAGGCGGTGGTGCTCGGCGGCGGTGCTGCGCTCTGGAGCTTCGGTTACCTGACGCGCGACCTGGTGCTGCAGGTGCAGCGCAGTCCGGACCATCGCTCGATCCTGGTGCGCTAGAAGACGATTAGGATGTGGGCTCGTCGGCCGCAGCCTTCTTGTTCTTGCCGCGCGGCGCGCGCTCGGCGATCTTGCGATAGGCCAGGAGCTTATCCATCGACACGGTGTTGAAGCCCTTGAGCTTGCTCGCGGGATCGTTGAATTCGGCAAGAATGGAGTCCGCCAGTTCGATGGCGGCGGCAAACTTCACCGATTCGCTGTTGGTCATGTCAGGTCCCGATCCTATCCCGGTGATCCTGCGCAGGCGTTGGGAATGGCCACAGCATTTTCTCATCTCTTGGCCAGCTCGGCGCTGGTGGGCATTCCCGCCCGCCGGGCACGCATCCCGCTGCGGGTGCTCCCCGGCAGGTTGCAGGTCCGGTGCGGGCCCAGCCGGGCGTTGCGGCACCCGGTTCGTCCTGCGTGCATCCGTCCTGCGGCCCGCCTGTCGTCCTTCGATCGCCCATCGTTCATCGCCCATCGCCCTGACCGGCATTGCGCGGCTGTTGATAATGCGAGACTGCCGCGATGCGCATCGCGGCGGTGCAACGTGGCCTTGCCATCCTCTATCCGCTGAGCCTTGTCCTGGTCGTGCTGTGGGCGGCCGGCGACCGCAGCCCCGAAGAGCCCGCGCCGCTGCGCGGCGGGGCCTTCGCCCGCCATTTCATCGCCTACGGGTTGTTCCACGGCTACGAGGCCGGCCTGCCCGCGTGCGCGCGCCCGGCCGCCATCGATGCCGTCCTGCTCGAGCCGGGCGACATCATCCTCGGCCACAATCCGCACGGGCTGTATGGGCACTGGTCGCACGCCACGCTCTACCTCGGCTCGAACCAGGTCCTGATGCAGGACATCACCCTCGGCATCACCATGGCGGATCTCGACAGCCTTGCCTACTACGATGAGATCCTGATCAAGCGTCCGGCGGCGCCGCCCGCGGTGCGCGCCCAGGCGGCGCAGTGGGCGCGCCAGCTGGTCGGCGGGGTCTTCAACCTCTCGGCCCATCCCCGCGACTGCTCGCAATGGACCTGCGCCAAGAGCGTCTGGGCGGCCTACCACGAGCAGGGCGTTGAGGTCGCGGATGGACGCTTCTGGATGACCCCGGACAGCCTGGTGCCATGCTCGGGAGTGGTGGTTGCGCATACCAGTGGCAGCCAGGAGGAGCGATGATGCGCATCGCCGGCGCGCTCGGCGCCCTGCAGCTGGTGATGATCGTGCTCAGCTGGCTGCTTTCGCCGGTGGGGTTGCTGGCGTGGCTGTGCTGTGGCGGGTGGTGTGCGCTGCTGGTCGTGGTGACCTGGCATGGGCAGTGGCTGGGCGGAGTGGCGCGGTGGCGGCGCTGGCTGTGCCTGGTGCTCTGGCAGCTGCCCGGCCTGGCCGCGGGCAGCGCCAGCGTGGCGCTGCTGGCCCAGTGGTGGCACGGCCCCTCGATCGTGGTCTTCATCCTGCAGGCCTGGCTGCAGCCGTTCGCGCCGTTTGTGACCTGCGCGCCGCATGGGTCGTGGGGCGGGGTCGCACCCTACCTGTGGCTGGCGGCGGTGGCGCCCGCCGCGCAGGTGCTGGCGCTGGGGGTGCTCGGCGACGTGCTGGCGGCCCGTGGGCGGCGTGCGCTGCTGACGCCGCGGGAGGAACCGTCAACCGCGACTCCGGGCGGGCCTCAGCCGTAGGCGCCCTTGGGGTGGTGGCCGAGGATGCGCTGCGCGCGCGGGTCGGTGCTGATGCGCCCGCGCACGTGCTCGGGCAGGGTATAGCCGGTGAATGGGTAGAAGCGCTGCGCCACCCAGCGCCGGCCGTAGGCGTGCTGCAGCAGGTAGCGGGTGCGGTCCGAGGCATTGGGCGCGCCGCGGTGCCAACACTGGCCATTATGCAGATAGATGTCCCCCGCCCGGCCGAGGATCGACTGCGGCCCGCTGCCGTCCCACGCGGGAGCGTGCGGATCGTTGGGGATGCGCCCCGAGTAGTGGCTGCGCGGCACGAACTGGGTCGGACCGTGCGCCACATCCGGCACGTCGCTGAGCAGGATCTGGATGGTGAAGACGTGCAGCGGCATCTGCATGCGCGGATCGAAGGCCGCAAGCTCCGGCGGCAGGCGCATCTGCAGCTCGTCATCGACATGGAAGTGGTCGATGGCGCGGCCGGGCGGATTGCGCACCACGTTCTGGGCGATGAGGTGGCACTGCTCGCCGAGCAGGTGCTCGGCTATCGAGATGAACGGTTCGGCGGTGAGCAGGTCGAGGAACTCGCAATCGAGCTCGAACATGCGCACCATCACGATGTCGTCGTTGCGGTGGTGGCTGGCGACCAGGCGCTCATCGGCGAAGAAGCGATCGATCTTGTCGCGCAGTCGCGCCGCGCGCGCGGGCAGGATGCCGGGGATATGCACGAAGCCCTCGCGGTGGAAGACCTCGCACACGCGCACGATCTCGTCATGATGCAGCGATGTGCAGGCAGGCGTGTCGATGGTGGAATCGCGGGTCTGGGCCGGGTCCAGGATGGATGCGCTCATGATGATCTCCCTCGCACCGCATGCTCCGGACCGGGACGCTCCCTCAACGCGGATCGATGCGCCATTCCCGATCCGCCATCGGCCAAAACCGGCATGAGCGTGCCCGGTCATCTGGCCATCGACGAGCTCAACCCGCAGGTCGAGATCGCCAGCTACTGGGAATTCGACCAGGAGCAGTGGTACCGCTATGCCAATCCCGGCTACCACCTGCTGCTGCCGACCCGCGGGAGGATCTCGGCCGTGACCAGCACCGAGCGCTTCGTGGCCGGGGTGGGCGAATTGATCATCTTCCGCCCCGCGGCCTACAATCAGTACGGCACGCTCGGCACGACCCACTTCTTCCAGAGCCACCTCACTCTCGCGCCGGCGCCGCGCCATCTCCAGGTCCTGTGGCTCGACGGGCTGGGCGAGCTGCCGACGTACATCACCCTCGGGCGGCGCTTCCCGCGGGTGCGCGAGCTCTTCGAGGTGCTGTGCCTGTCGATCGAGTCGGGCGCGGCGGCGGACCGCCTGCAGGTGCGCGCCGCGATCAGCGGCATCCTCGCCCTGGCGGTGGCCGCACTCGACGGGCAGACCGAGGTGCAGCCGGCCGCCGATCCGTGGCAGGTGGTCCGCCAGCGCCTCGATGCGCATCTCGAGCGCGAGCTACCGATGGCGCGTCTCGCGCAGCAGCTGGGGGTCAGCGTCGACCACTTCATCCGCCAGTTCCGCACCCGCTTCGGTGTCAGCCCGAACCGCTACCGGACCCTGGCGCGGCTGCGCTGGGCGGCGCAGGCGCTGCGCGGCGGCCAGCAGCCGGTCAAGGCGGTGGCGCGCGCCATCGGCATGCGCGACGGCACGGCCTTCGCGCGGCTCTTCCGCCGCCACTACGGCATCCTGCCCTCGGCCATGCGGGACCAGGAGGCCGACAGCGTGCCGCTGACCCCGCCGGATGGCGGGCCGGACGCGGTGGTGCGCACGCGCAGCCGCGGGCTGGTGCTCAACCGCCACCTGCTGCAGCCGCACCACCGTCCCGACTGGTCGCGCAAGTTCGTTCCCGATCAGGGGTGACTCCCGCCCGACGGCCAGGCCGTGCGGCCCATAAGCGGTGCAGCCGCAGCTGGCTGATGCGTGGGGCGGCGGTGCCGGATCTGCGCGACGCATGCCAGGGCCTGGAGCGGCATGCGGCATGCCGTGCGCCGGGGCGGATGCATAGCGTCATGCGGTATGGCCCGTACCCTGCCAGCCATGCCCGTCCTGATTCCGGTCCCATTCCCTGTTCACATCCAGGGCGGCTTGCCATGGTGAACCCGGACATCGACTTCTGGAGCCGCGTCCAGTTCGGCTTCACCGTCACCTATCATTACCTGTTTCCGCAGCTGACCATGGGCCTGGCCCTGTTCCTGGGCTTCTGGCGGTTGCTGGCATGGCGCACCGGCCAGGAGCGCTACCGCACCGCGGCGCGCTTCTGGAGCGTGCTTTTTGGACTCAACTTCGTGGTCGGGGTGGTCACCGGCATCCCCATGGAGTTCCAGTTCGGCACCAACTGGGGCGGCTTCTCGCGCTACGCGGGCGGGGTCATCGGCCAGACCCTGGCGATGGAGGGCATGTTCGCCTTCTTCTTCGAGAGCGCCTTCATCGGCGCGATGGTCTTCGGCGAGAAGCGCTTCAGCCCGCGCACCTTGTTTCTCATCACCCTGGCGGTGTTTGGCGGCAGCTGGCTGTCGGGCTACTTCATCCTCGTCACCAACGCCTTCATGCAGCATCCGGTCGGCTACTCGACCGCGGCCGACGGCACGCTGCATGTCGCGGATTTCGCCGCCTACCTGCTCAATCCGTGGGCACTGGTCGAATACGCGCACACCATGACCGCTGCGGTTGTGACCGCCGCCTTCGTGGTCGCGTCGGTCGGGGCCTTCTATGCGCTGCGCGGCATCTTCACCGAGCAGGCCCGGACCTTCCTGAACTGGGGCACGGCCATCGGCCTGGTCGCAAGCCTGGTCATCGCCTTCCCGACCGGCGACCAGCAGGCCAAGCAGGTGGCGCGCCACCAGGAGCCCGCCCTGGCCGCGATGGAGGGGCAGTTCACCTCCGAGAAGGGCGCGGGCATGAACATCATCGGTCAGCCCGACGTCGCCAACCGCCGCATCGACAATCCGATCTACATGCCGGGCGTGCTCAGCTTCCTGGTCAGCGGCTCCTTCACCGCCGAGGTCCATGGCCTGGACGCCTTTCCCGAGGACCAGTGGCCGAGCAACATCGAACTGCTGTACTACGCCTACCACGTGATGATCGGCCTGGGCACGCTCTTCATCCTGGTCATGGCCCTGGCGGTCGTGCAGCGCCTGCGCGGCCGGCTGATGACCAGCCGCCGCCTGCTCTGGGTCCTGATGTTCGCGCTGCCCTTTCCCTACATCGCCACCTCAGCCGGCTGGATGACCGCGGAGCTCGGCCGACAGCCGTGGCTGGTCTATGGACTGTTTCGCACCATCCAGGGGCAGAGCCCGCTGCTAACGTCCGGGACGGTGCTCTTCACCCTGATCGGCTTCAGTGGGCTCTACTTCGTGGTCGGGGTGCTGTACCTGGTCTTGATGGGGCGGCTGATCCTGCTCGGTCCCGCGCAGATCCACCACGCCGGGACGCCGGAGCTCGGAGGCGATGGACCGGCCGCGGGAGGGCCCACCCATGATTGAACTGTGGTACGGGATCCTGGTCCTGATGCTGACCGCCTACCTGATCCTGGACGGCTGGAACATCGGTACCGGGGTGGTGCACTATGCGCTGAGCTCAAGCCCCGAGGAGCGCCGCCTCAACCTGCGCGCCCTGGGCCCAACGTGGAGCTGGCACGAGGTCTGGCTGATCAGCTGGGGGGGCACCCTGTTCATGGCCTTCCCGACCATCTACGCCTCGTCCTTCGGCGGTTTCTACTTCGCCTTCTTCCTGGTGCTCTGGTCCTTCATCCTGCGCGGCATCGCCATCGAGGTGCGCAACATGATCGATGACGGCATGTGGCGCAGCGTCTGGGACGCGGCCTTCTGGCTCTCCAGCACGGCCCTGGCACTGCTGATCGGCATCAGCGCCGCCAACCTGCTGCGCGGCGTGCCGCTCGACCGCCATGGCGACTTCACGCTGCCATTCTTCACGAATTTCGCCGTCCACGGCGCGGTCGGCCTGCTCGACTGGTTCACCATCCCGGTCGGCATCTACACGGTCCTGGCCCTGGGCGCGCATGGCGCCTCCTACGTCGCGGTGCGCTCGCACGACGCCTTCCGCGCGCGCGCCACCGCCACCGCGCGGCGCTGGTGGCTCGCGGTGCTGGTGGGCTTGCCGGTGATCACCATCCTGACCGGATGCGTGCGCGGCGGCTTCTTTGCGCACATGCTCACGTCCCCTGCGGCCTGGCCGGGGCTGCTGCTGATCGCGGGTGGCGCCGTGGGCCTGGTCGTGGGCCTGTGGCGCGTGGATGCCCGCTGGCTGTTCCCGGCCGGCTGCGCGGTGCTGGCCGGGCTGTGCATCGCGGCCGGGGCGGCGATGTTCCCGATCATGCTGCTGTCGACCACGCCGGACGGACCCTCGCTGAGCGCCTGGTCGTGCGCCATCCCGCATGCGACGCTCGCCGCGACCCTGCTCTGGTGGGGGCTCGCGGCGCTGCTGGTCGGCGGCTACCTGTATTTCGTGCTGCGCCACGCCTCGCAGGGGGTCGATTCCCACTGACCGCCGACGGGTGGCGGGAGCGCCTCGGACCATGGCAGTACGCGGCGCCGCGCTGCGGGTGGCGGTATTTGCTGTGGACGTCTGGTTATTCGGTGCCAGAACGGCCGCGGGCATCCGCTCATAAGCGGTGGCCCGGCGCGTCAGACCTTCTCCGCGGCCTTCCCCACCTCAGCCCAGGACACACCCCGTGGCCATCGATCATGACATCATCAAGCTCCTGAAGTCGGAAGGCCTGAAGACCAACGAGGCGATCATCGTCGCGCTCTCGGAATTCATCGATGTGGTCGAGGACGAGAACGAGAGCATGGGCGAAGCGGTCGCCAACGAGGACAAGGAGGAGGCCGAGCAGGGCGAGGACGCCGACGAGTAGCCGGTAGCCCAGCCTCCTGGTTCCGGCGCGCGGACGCCGTCAGTGCTGCTGACGCCGGCGCTGCCTCCGCTCCCCCGATCCCTCCGAATCCCGGTTCAGACCGGGAAGGGATTGCGCGGATTCCCGCCCTGGTGCCAGTACGGATAGACCTTGGGCACGTCGCTGGCCGCATCGAGCCGCGCGACCTGATCCGTGGTCAGGGTGAAGCCGGTGGCGCCCAGGTTGTCTTTGAGCTGCTCCGCGGTGCGCGCCCCGAAGACGATGGTCGAGACGGTGGGGCGCCGCAGCACCCAGTTCAGCGCGACCTGCGCGACACTGCGCCCGACCTCCCGGCTGACCGCCTCCAGGGCCTCGACCACGGTGAAGATCAGCTCATCCGGCGGCTTCGGCCCGAGGCTGCCCTGGGTCTGGGTGCGGCTGCCGGCCGGGGCGGGACGGTTGCGGCCGATCTTGCCGCTGAGCATGCCGCCCGCGAGCGGCGACCAGACCACGGCGCCCACGCCCTGGTCGAGGCCCAGAGGCATCAGCTCCCATTCGTATTCGCGGCCCAGCAGCGAGTAGTAGGCCTGGTGCGCGACGTAGCGCGGGTAGCCGTAGCGGTCGGAGACCGCGAGCGACTTCATCAGATGCCAGCCGGAGAAGTTCGAGCAGCCGACGTAGCGGACCTTGCCGGCCGAGACCATGTCATCGATCAGGCGCAGGGTCTCCTCGACCGGGGTCAGCGCATCGAAGCCGTGCATCTGCCAGAGATCCACATGGTCGACCCCGAGGCGCGTGAGGCTGCCCTCGAGGGTCTGCACCAGGTGCTGGCGCGAGGTGCCGCGGTCATTGGGCCCGGGGCCGGTCGGGAAGAAGGCCTTGGTCGAGATCAGGACCTTGTCGGTGCGGCCCTTGATCGCCGCGCCGAGGATGGTCTCGGCCATGCCGTCGGAATAGCCGTCGGCGGTGTCGAAGAGGTTGACCCCGGCGTCGAGCGCCATGTCGACCAGGCGGGTCGCCTCCTCGATGCCGCTGGTCCCCCACTTGCGGAAGAAGTCGTTGCTGCCGCCGAAGGTCGCGGTGCCGAGGCTGAGCACCGGCACGCTGAATCCGGAGCGTCCGAGCAGGCGGTAGTCCATGGGCTGATCCTAGGGGTGGCCAAGAGGAAGTGATCGCGCCGCACGATGCGGCCGGGGAGCCGGCGGAAAAGCGCCGCCCCCCACAGCGTTCAGGCCGCGCTCGACCCGCGCGCCTCTAAACCGGCGCCGACCAGCTCCTCCGCCGCGGCATCGTTATCCTGCGTCTGCAGGGCGGCGAGCTCGGTCAAGACCGCATCGACCGAGCGGCAATGGCTGCGGTCATGGTGCTGGATGAGGCGGATGCGGTTGTGCGGATCGACGATGATCGTCGCGGGTGTGATCGAGCTGGCATCGCGAGACGACAGCTGCAGGGCCTGCGTCCACGCCTGGTGGCGATCCTGGATGATCGGATAGGGCAGGGTCGTGGCATGACGGCCATTGCCGCGCAGCGAGTGCAGCAGCGAATGGGTGTCGCCCGCCACGCCGATCAGCAGGGTCTTCAACAGGAAGAATTCATCGAGGTGCCGGGCGAAGGCGGTCAGCTCGCGCGGGCAGCTCAGCAGCGAGGCCGAGGGCCAGTGCAGGAAGACGCGCCACTGGCCCTGGCCGAAGTCATCACCCAGGGTGACGTACTCCTTGCCGTATTCGCCCGAGACCAGGGCCGGCAGCGCGTAGCTCGGCAGGGTGGCACCGAGCATCGCGGCGTGCTGCGGGCGGGCGGCGGGTGCGGGGGCGCTGGGGGCGGACACGGTGGCGGGCTGGGCGGTCATGGGGGTTCCGATGTTCTGGTTCTAATTTTCGATAATCATCGAACAATAGGGGCGTGGTGCTGCGATGGAGGAGTGGAGGTGGACAGGGGTTCGGTCTAGACGGGGCCGACAGCGTTGAGGACGGTATCGAGCAGGGTCGGGAAGCGCCGATCGAGCTCCTCGCGATTGAGCGAGGTCATGCGCATCGTGCCCTTGGCGACACAGACGATGATGCCGGCTTCGCGCAATACCTTGAAGTGGTGCGAGGCGGTGGCCTTGGCGATGGGCAGGTTGAAGTCGCCACAGGACATCTCGCCGCCATGGTCGACCAAGGCCTTGACGATGCGCAGGCGCATCGGGTCGCTGAGCGCGTTGAGCACGCTCGTGACCGGGACCTCATCAAGTTCGGGATGGCTGATACCGCGCATAGTTCGATGTATAGCGAACAAGCGAACCAGATCAAGGACATCCTGCCAATGCCTATCCTAGATGTCGTAATGGCCGCATCTGAGCGCATGTCAGTACCAACTCGCGGGACCGGCGGGATGCAGCAGCTCACGCGCGACGGGTGGCTGCTGGTGGCGCACGTGCTCCCCAGCGCCCACTGCCTGGCGTTGATAGAGGCCGTGGCGCCCCTCCTGGCCGGCGGCAATCGGTGCGGTGCCCGTGGTCTGTTCGCCGTGCCTGAGGTGGCTGCGCTGGCATGCGCTCCCGCCCTGCGCGCCCTGGTCGAGCCGGTGCTCGGCAGCGCGGCGGCGGCGGTGCGCGCCGTGCTCTTCGACAAGCCGGAGACGGCGAACTGGCGGGTGCCCTGGCATCGCGATCGCCTCATCGCGGTGCGTGAGCGGCGCGAGGTTCCGGGCTTCTCGGCCTGGTCGCTCAAGGACGGCGTGCACCATGTCGAGCCGCCCGTCTCAATCCTCGAAGGCATGCTGACGCTGCGCATCCACCTCGATGATGTGACGTCCAACAACGGACCTCTGCGGGTCATTTCCGGCTCGCATACGGATCTGACGGCTGTCCAGGCCGACACGGTGTTGTCGACGCTCGTCACCGGCTCACAAGGATCCGTCCTGATGATGCGGCCGCTGTTGCTGCATGCCTCATCGCCCGCGCTCAATCCGGGACATCGCCGCGTCGTGCAGCTGGAGTATTGCGCAATGGACCTGCCTTCGGACCTGGACTGGCATCAGCGACTGCGGTGATCCGGCCCAGAGTCCAGGGCGGTCAGCGGCCTGACGGCGGCAGAACGCATAGGTCCGGATCAGTCACATGCGCACGGGTCAGAAATACGACCGAAGCAGGTGTTTCGCCATGCCATGCCGTCAGTGGAAATAATGTGATTCGGCAGTCGCCAACTGGATGAGTCTGAGACGATTCGCATCATACTCATCTTGCTTTTCACACCCCAGGATGTCCATCATGCCCAGAGTTGTAATGCCGATTCCTATATCGCTGAGGACGTAGACTGGGGCAATGAAATAGCGGCCGACATGACTGGTGTAATGCTGCTCATAATCATGGGTTTCCAGATGGAGGTCTTGCAGTGGGAAATTCGGCAGAAAATGGGGCTCGGTGATCACGGTGCAATCATCACGAGAATAGCGACCATTGATTTCAACCACATAACCGGGCGTATTGTCGCGGTGGCCCGCCACAACGCGCTCTTTCGGAGAAATGATCAGGAGCCAGACCGGTTTGGGGCTGTAAGGCTGATCCAGGTGGATCATCACGGGATTTTTCAGCCAAGGCCTCTCCTGTGAGAGTTTGGCGAAACCATCCCGGGGAAAGCGCACGACGACATCGGTGCCGGTGCGGCTCGGACCCACGGTGCATTCCAGGGTCTTCACTACATACGGATCGTAATTTCTCAGGTAATTGCGCGTATTATAAAAACAACCGCCCAGCATCAGAAGGAGCGTGCTCAGCACACAGGCGATGGTGATCCGGGACAAACCGCGGATCAGCTGGAAATATCGACCGCATGCGATGCCAGCGCGGTGCGTCGGAGCGATATGATAGCCCATTCCGGAGTGCAGTGTGGACCCTGCGATCAGAAGTCCATCCGTCGGCACTCTGCCCGTATCAGCCCGGTCTTCTCAGGGGCGCTCGTGCTCGTGTGCCCATTCCCGATTCGTGGTCTGGGATGAAGCCCCAGTTTCGAATCCCGCGTCTGCCCGCGGGATCACGGGCGCTGGAACACCAGGCAGCCGTTGTGTCCGCCGAAGCCCATGTTCACGCTCAGCGCCGCGGAGATCCGCTCGGTGACCGACGGGCCGATGATGTGCCGCAGCGCGCAGTCCGGATCGGGATCGTCGAGGTTGATGGTCGGTGGCAGGATCCCATCGCGCAGCGCGGCCACGGCGACGATCGCCTCGAGCGCGCCCGCAGCCCCCATGGTATGCCCGATCATGCTCTTGGTCGAGCTGACCCAGATGCGGTCGAGATCAGCGCCGAGGGCTTGGCGGTAGGCCTGGGCCTCGGTGCGGTCATTGAGCATGGTCGAGGTGCCATGCGCATTGATGTAGCCGAGCTGCCCGGAGGACAATCCGCTCTCCTGCAGCGCCAGGCGGATCGCCGCGCAGAGCGCTGCGCCCGACGGATCGGGATTGGTCTCGTGGAAGGCGTCATCGGTGCTCGCACAGCCCGCGAGCAGGGCATGGATGGTCGCCCCGCGCCGCTTCGCATGCGCCAAAGACTCGAGCACCAGGACGCCCGCGCCTTCGCCGATCACGAAGCCGTCGCGGCCGCGATCGAAGGGCCGGCTGGCCCCGGTTGGATCATGGTTGCGACGACTCAGCGCCCCGGCGGCATTGAAGCCGGCGATGGTCAGGGCCGTGGTCGCCGATTCGGTGCCGCCGGCGATCGCCACATCCACCGTGCCGCTGCGGATCAGGAGGCTCGCCGCATGGATGGCGTTCGCGCCGGTGGCGCAGGCGGTGACGATGGTCCAGGTCGGGCCCTTGGCGCCCACCGCCAGGGCGACATCGCCGGAGGCCATGTTGCCGATCATGCGTGGGATCAGGAAGGGGCTGACGCGGTCCGCTCCGCGGGCGCGCAGGGTCTCCGCCTCGCGCAGCAGCGTGCCGATGCCGCCGATGCCGGTGCCGATCTGCACCGCCACGCGGTAGGGATCCGCCCAGGCGTGGGCGGTGAGCCCCGCGTGGGCCAGCGCCTTGCGCGCGGCGCGCAGCGCCAGGAGTACGAAGCGGTCCTTGCGCCGCGCCTGACGGCGGTCGCCGTTGGCGAGCTCCTCATCGGTCAGGGCGACCCCGGCGCTGAAGCGCGTCTCCAGTCCGTCGGTAGTGAAGGCGGTGATCGGGGCCACCCCGCTGCGGCCGGCGCGGATCTGGGACAGGAAGCTCGCCGCGTCCGTGCCGACCGGCGAGACCGCGCCGTAGCCGGTGATGGCCAGGGGCTCGGCGCTCACGACGGCTGCCCGGGCGCATGGATCATCGCCGTGGCGGCGAGGCGGCAGGACGCCAGCCAGTCGTCGGCCTGGTCGTCGGGCAGGGCGCGCGCGGTGACCACCCCGCCGACCAGGAGCGCGACGAAGGCCTGCGCGCGGCCGCGGGCGGTCTCGTGCGGCGGCGGGAAGTGCTCCGCCAGGATCGCGGCGAGGCCGCACACCGGCTGCGCCATGCTGCCCTTCAGTTCCCCGCCCAGGCGTGGCAGCTCGGCACCGAGGGTCGGCAGCGAGCAGCCGAGCTCGGGATGGTCACGGTGCCAGCGCGAGAGGTAGGTGTCGATGCTGGCGGTCAGCAGTTCCCGGCCGCGCAGATGCGCGACCTGGGCGAAGACCTGGTTGCGCGCCAGGTTCTCGGCGGTGGCGCTGATCGTCGCCTGCAGCAGCTCGGCCTTGGAGGTGAAATGGGCATAGAACCCGCCATGGGTCAGCCCGGCGCGGGCCATGACCGCATCGATGCCGGTGGCCGCGAAACCGGTCTCGCGGAAGGCCTGGGAGGCGGCGTCGAGGATCCGTTCCCGGGTCTGGCTTCCATGGCGGCGCGAGGGCATGGAGGCACCGTATGACGATCGTCATAAATGCAAGGAGCGAGTCGCGGCGAGCGCTCCCACCACGACGTGTGCGCTTGGAGAAGGTCCGGAAATCTGACGAAAAGAGCTTGAACCCATGGTCGCTTAAGCTTCATGGCTCAGCATTCGTACACCGCCGCTGCCACCATCTAATGAACGTCCTCGTACCACTCAGGAGTCCCGCGTGACCATCAGTCCCTTCGCCGGCAAGCCGGCCGAACCGTCCCGCCTGGTGGACATCCCGAAACTCATCACCGCCTACTATAGCCTGACCCCGGACCCGTCCGTGGCGGCGCAGCGCGTGACCTTCGGGACCTCGGGGCATCGGGGGGCTGCCTTCGACGCCTCCTTCAACGAGGCGCACATCCTGGCCATCACCCAGGCGATCTGCCAGTACCGCGCGAGCCAGAAGATCGATGGCCCACTCTACATCGGCGCGGACACGCATGCGCTCTCGACCCCGGCCCTGGCCACCGCCGTCGAGGTCCTCGCCGCCAATGGCGTCGAGACGATGATCGCACTCAATGACGAGTACACGCCGACCCCGGTGCTCTCGCATGCGATCATCACCTACAACCGCACCCGCACCAAGCACCGCGCCGACGGCATCATCATCACGCCGTCGCACAACCCGCCGCAGGACGGCGGCTTCAAGTACAACCCGCCGCATGGCGGACCCGCGGAGAAGGAGGTCACCAACTGGATCGAGGCCAAGGCCAACAGCCTGCTGGAAAAGAAGCTGCGCGGGGTCAAGCGCCTGCCCCTGGAGCAGGCGCTGCGCCTGCGCACCACCCACCGCCACGACTTCCTCTCGGCCTATGTCGGGGACCTCGTCAACGTCATCGACATGGACCTGCTGCGCGTCGCCAAGGTCAATCTCGGCGTCGACCCGCTGGGCGGGGCCGGCGTGCACTACTGGCGGCGCATCGCCGAGCAGTACGGCATCACCCTGACCGTGATCAGCGAGGAGGTCGATCCGACCTTCCGCTTCATGACCGTGGACTGGGATGGGCAGATCCGCATGGATCCCTCCTCGCCCTACGCGATGAAGCGCCTGCTCGACATCAAGGACCGCTTCACCCTGACCTGCGCCTGCGACACCGATCATGACCGCCATGGCGTGGTGACGCAAAGCGCCGGCCTGCTGCCGCCCAACCACTACCTCTCGGTGTGCGTGGACTACCTCTTCCAGAACCGTCCCCAGTGGCCGGCGACGGCGGCGGTCGGCAAGACCCTGGTCAGCAGCACGATGATCGACCGCGTGACCGCGCGCCTGGGCCGCACCCTCACCGAGGTGCCGGTCGGCTTCAAGTGGTTCGTCGATGGGCTCAGCCACGGCACGCTCGGCTTCGGCGGCGAGGAGAGCGCGGGCGCCTCCTTCCTGCGCCTCGACGGCTCGGTATGGACCACCGACAAGGATGGCTTCATCCCGGTGCTGCTCGCGGCCGAGATCACCGGGCGCACCGGGCAGGATCCGGGCGAGCGCTATAATGAGCTGGTCACCGAGTTCGGCGAACCGGCCTATGGCCGCATCGATGCACCGGCAACACCGGAGCAGAAGGCCAAGATCAGCACCATGTCCGCGACCTCGATCACCGCCACGCAGATGGCGGGCGAGGCCATCACCCAGGTCCTGACCACGGCGCCCGGCAACGGTGCGGCGATCGGTGGAGTCAAGGTGCAGACCGCGCACGGCTGGTTCGCGGCGCGCCCCTCGGGCACCGAGAACATCTACAAGATCTACGCCGAGAGCTTCAAGGGACCCGACCATCTGGCGCTGATCCAACAGGAGGCCCAGGCGATCGTCGCCGCCGCGCTCGGCGGCGGCGCCCCCGCCGCGTCGCCGGCTTCGACCCGGAAAGCCGCGCCGAAGCCGGGCCGTGTGAAGCCGACGTCCAAGCCGCAGCCGCAGGCGAAATCCGCCAGCGCGAAGGCCGTGGTCGGCAAGGCCGCGGCCCGCAAGCGCTAGCCAGCGCTGATCGGGGACAGGGCCTGGCGGTACGCGGAGAGGTCCATGCGCGGATAGCGCTGGGCCAGAGCCGCCAGGGTGGCGTCGGTGTAGTAGGGATGGCCGGGAGCGGGCCAGCCGCAGTAGGTGCGCTGCGCCGCGCCGCAGCCGTCCCAGTAGGGCATGAAATGCTCGCGCATGCCATAGCGGTACGGGGTGGCGAAACGCGACCAGGCGGCGTGCCCGATCCCCGCGGAGGTGAAACCGTAGAAGATGCGCTGGCTGCGCTTGTCGATGAAGGGCACCGCGGCGTGCAGCAGGTAGGTGGAGTAGAACAGGATGCTGCCGGCCGGGCCGATGGCGGGCACGGGCGCGGGCAGGCCGGGAATGGTGCGCAGATCCTCGACCGCATTATTGCCATGGCGCGGCGCCTCGGTGCGGTGCGTGCCGGGCACGACATGCAGCGGCGCGGTCTGCAAGGTGACATCGGTGAGGAAGATGCTCGCAGTCACCGCCTCGAAGGCGGCGTCGGCCGACGGCGGCAGCATCGAATAGGTGTCGTGGTCGTAGTGGTAGCCCTGCCAGGGATGCTCCGAATGGCGGCGGTCGGTGCTGCCGGCGCGGGCGAAGATGTGCGAGTTCAGATAGACGGGCGGCTGCCCCAGCAGGTTTTCGATGGCCGTCAGCAGGCCGTCGGTGAGCAGGCTGTCGAGTGCGGTTTCGCCGGTCGGGAATTCAGCGCGGCCGAATCCCGGTTGCTGGTTCATGCCATCACCCAGCGGCTTGGCCGCGGGATCGGCCAGGTAGTCGGCAAAGGTCGTGCCGTAGAGGATGCGCTCGGCGGCGGTGCGCGCGGCCAGGATCGTCGGAGCGTCGAACCAGGGCTTGACCAGGTAGCCATCGCGGGCGAAGGCCTGGAGCTCTGCCGCTGAGAGCACTGGCCCACACTGCCCATGGGGCGAGAGCGGGCTGGAGGGCGGTGTGCTGGACTGGGCGAGGGATGACAGGGTTGAAATGGATGAGGCAGGCATGGCGGTCTCCGCAGCCGCCTATTCTAGGACGGGCATGCCTGCGACCATGACCGGCTGTCGCATGGACCTGTTGGATTGTCCTGCGCAATCGGGTGGTCGAATCGCGAGAGCGTCGGGCGAGCGGTGTTGCAAGCCTCCAGGGCGGGACCTGGTGCCTGGGGCCTTACCCATCACCGATCGACGTGATAGGCCTGGGAGGGGATCACGGGGGTGGTATGGGCCGGGGTGCGGAACCAGAAGTAGTTGGCGACCAGCGCCAGGACGAAGGCGATGGCGAAGAGCAGCGTCCACAAGGCGATGTGGGACTTCGGCGCGGATGAGTACATGGCAGGCTCCTGGTTCACCTGTCGATTCTCATCACCCGCCTCTGGAGCTACAATTGGCGATGAGCGAACCTTCCGCAGGGTAGAATGCTCCCACGCACGATGGCACGGCTGTAGCCCGTGGGCCACGCCAGCGTAGACTGCCTGCATCCATGACCGCGATCTCCATCCTCGATCTGTGCCCGGTGATCCAAGGCTCCACGCCGGAGGTGTCGCTGCACAATAGCCGCGACTTGGCGCAGCATGCCGAGCGCTGGGGTTTCAACCGCTACTGGCTGGCCGAGCACCACAACATGCCCGGCATCGCCAGCGCCGCGACCGCGGTGGTGATCGGCTTCATCGCCGGAGCGACCTCCACCATCCGCGTCGGCTCGGGCGGGGTGATGCTGCCCAATCACGCGCCGCTGGTCATCGCCGAGCAGTTCGGGACCCTGGCCTCCCTGTATCCCGGGCGCATCGATCTCGGACTGGGACGGGCTCCCGGGGCGGACGGCCTGACCACCATCGCGCTGCGCCGTGATCCGCATTCCGGGGCTGACGAGTTCCCCAATGACGTCGAGGAGCTGCGCGGCTATTTCCAGGCGGTGCGACCCGGGCAGAAGGTGCGCGCCGTGCCGGGGGCGGGATTGCAGGTGCCGATCTGGCTTTTGGGCTCGAGCCTGTTCAGCGCCCATCTCGCGGCCCGGCTCGGTCTTCCGTACGCCTTCGCATCGCACTTCGCGCCCACGGATCTGATGGCCGCCCTGGCCATCTACCGCAATGAGTTCAAGCCCTCGCGAGACCTGGCGAAGCCGTATGTGATGGTGGCGGTCAATGTCCTGGCGGCGGAGACGGACGCCGAGGCGCGCCACTACTTCACCTCGCAGCAGCAGGCCTTCACCAACCTGCTGCGCGGACGGGCAGGGCAGCTGCTGGCCCCGCCCATCGCCACCATGGACGGGTACTGGACACCCGAGGAGCGCCAGCGCACCGAGGCGCTGCTGTCCTTCGCCGTGGTCGGCTCGCCGACCACCGTGCAGAAGGGCCTCGCGGAGCGCATCCGTTCAACCGGCGCGGATGAGATCATCACCACCGGACATGTCTTCGACCACCAGGTGCGACTGCACTCCTATGAGATCATCAGCCAGGTGATGAACATGGCAGCAACCGTCTAGATAGGTGTAGGCCGTCAGGCCAGGGTCGGCGGCTGCCAATGCAGTTCGGCGCGGAAGCGCAGATCATCCTCGCACCACATCGGGAAGTTGGTGCCCCACAGGTTGTTGAGCAGGTTGAGATGCAGTCCGCCGCTGAGGTCCGGCTGCTCATCCGTGAACTCATAGAGTGCCGGCCGTCCGGGTGCGACCAGGTGCGCATCCGGGGTGAGCAGGCTGACGCGCTGCCGGGCATCGGCATAGAACGCGCCCCGGTCGACGCCATGCAGCGATCGGCCACCGCGCGAGACGACCTGTGCGGGGTCGATGAGCTGGCCCATCTTCTCCAGGCGCCAGAGCGCGGGATCCGCGACTTGGGGCTGGAAGCTCCACCACAACGCTTCCGGCAGGCGGGTCGCGACCTTGCCCGACCATTGCACCAGGGCAGCCAGGCGGGAGCCGTCGGCGGGCAGCGTCAGCTGCAGCTGCGCGCTGCGCGGCGCGCCCGCCAGGTCGTGGGCCAGGGGTGGGAAGGCCAGCCCGAGCAGGAGCTCGACCGCACCGTCGCGCTCGCGGCGCCAGGCTGACTGGAGCGCCGGGGTCCACCACGCCGAAACCGCCTGGCTGCTCTCCAGGCCGCGCTTGGTGAACTCCTCCAGCAGCCAGTCGCCGTGGCCTCGGCAGTACTGTCCGACATAGCGCCGGCAGTCGGCGTCATCGAAGGTCTGGTAGCGCAGCTGCGCCAGGCGTCCGCCAGCGGAGACGCGCTGCACGCCATGGCCGTCCAGCAGGGAGCGGACCGAGCCGTCGGCGGGATCGAGGAGCAGGCGGCAGGTCCCGGCGCGGATCTCCTGGGACGGATCGATGGCGGTCCAGCCGCTGGTCGGGATCGGCGCTGCGTCGCACTGGGCGAGGGCGGCAACTGCTTCGCGCGCCTGGGCCGGGGCCAGGGCCTCGACAGCGAGCTCGAGGTAGTCGCGCTGCTCCTGCCAGCTGGCCTGCAGGGCCTGATAGATGCCGCGGTGGCGGACGCGGTGGAAGCGCCCGTTGTCCCAGTCGACCTGGTTGTGGTGGGTATGGCCGGCGAAGGCCAGGCCCCAGGTGTGCTCAGCGATGAGCAGGAGATTGGTCGAGAAGTCCTCCAGGGCGGTGCCGGTGAGCTCGCCCTGCGCCAGCCAGCGCGTACGCAGGCGCAGCAGTTCGCGGTAGCGCACCGTCTTCCAGGGATCGGTGCCGGTGCCATGGATCCAGGAGTCGCCGATCTCCTGGCGCAGAACCGGGAGGCTGTGGGAACGCGCGACGATGCCGTCGGCGAAATCATCGAGCCGGCCGCTGATCACCTCGGCCCCGGGGAAGCGGGCCAGCGCCGCGCGGCGGTTGGCGCGGATGTCGTGCACAGAGGGCACCTCCATGTTGTCGCCGACGAAGCGCCACAGCAGCAGCTGATCGTCATCCGGCAGCAGGCTCTCGCGCGCGTAGTCGGGCTCATAGGCCACGACCAGCTCATTGCCGCGCGTGTCCTGCCAGCGGAAGTAGGGCGGCACCTCCGGGACTGCGGACATCGGATTGACGCCGATATGCAGGAAGGTGACGCCACTACGCGCCAGGGCGGTGACCAGGCCCATGGTGTGGCCCGGGACGTCGGTGAGCTTGGCGGCGCGGGTGGTGAGGCCGAAGCGGCGGTCGAGTTTACGCGAAATCGCGCAGGCGTCGGCGCAGAGACCCTCATCCATGAGCTCGGTATGGGTGGTGAAGGGCAGCGCGTGCCAGCTGATCTCGCCGGCCGCCAGAGCCGACTCGAGCTTGGCCAGCGCGGCGCCGGTGATCGTCTCCAGCGCCTTGTCGATGACGTAGGCCGGCACCGTCCAGGTGAAGTGGCGGGGGCCCGGCTCCTGGCGCAGGGCCAGGGCGGTGTCGGCGGCCACGCCGAGCAGCCAGTAGGTGGCATCATGCGTGACCTTGGCGGCCATCTCGGTGAAGCCGACATCGAGGTGGCTCTTGTAGACCTCGACCACGCGGCGGATGGGGGGAGCTGCGGTAACGGCTGCGGCCATGATGCCTCCGAAAGCCAGTTTAGGCGGATCGCCGGTGGCAAAAGGCGCACCAGTGCTTATGCATATAAGCATGGTAATCGCCGGTATTACGGACTCTTCCGTTGCGGCGACGCAGGCTGGGGTGGCGCTGCGCGCCGGCGTCACCCAGGCCTGCGTCTCACTGGTGCTCGGGGGAGGCGGACGGGTTTCGGCCGCCACGCGTGCGCGGGTGCTGGCAGCGGCGCAGGCCTGCGGCTATCTTCCCGACCTCGCCCTCTCCGCGCTGGCGCGTCGGCGCTGGCACGCGCCACCGCGCGCGCCTTTGGTCTACCTCAGCAGCCGCCTCGAGCCCGGTGCGATCGGGGTGGACCGCTATCTGGCGGCGGCGCGCCGCCGCTGCAGCGCGCTCGGTCTGCGCCTGGTGGCGATGGAGCGTCGGCGCGGGGATGACGCGGCGGTGCAGCAGGCCCTCGCCGACAGCGGGGCGGCGGGGGTGATCGTCGGCCAGTCGACCCTGCTCGAGCGGCCGCGGCGTCTCGACTGGGAGCGGCTGCGCGCCGTGCACTGCGGACTGATCGTGCCGCCCGAATCCGGGGACGTGGTCTGTCCCGACCTGCCGGCTGCGATCCCGAGCGCGGTCAGGCGCATGCAGCGCCTCGGCTACCGCCGCATCGCGGCAGTGCTGTTCGCGGATCCGCGCGCCTACTCCGAGCAGCTCCTGGCCGGCGCGCTGCTGGCGCATCAGCGGCTGGTCGGCGATCCCGGACGCTTCCGCGTCTGGATCGGAGCACGGCGCGAGACGGCGGCGGCGCGCGCCTGGCTGCGCGCGCGGCCGCTCGATGCGGTGCTGGGCTACGATCCGCAGTTCGCGGATGACCTGCGCAGCGCCGGCGTGCGCGTGCCCTTTGCCGCCCTGGCGACCATTCCCGACCGTCCGGACATCGCCGGCATGGTGCTGCCCTTCGACCTGATCGCCGAGGTCGCCGTCAACCTGCTGGCCGACCGCCTGCGCGATCCGCCCGGGCCGCCGCCCAGCCGCCGGCTGCACCTGATCGAGATGCCGTGGCGCGACGGCCCGTCGCTGCCGGCCACCTCAGAGGCGGCGCGGCGCCGCAGCGTACGCATCCAGCGCTGATGCGCAGTCCCACGGCACGTCCGCGCCGCAGAGCGTGCCGGCAGGATACGGGTCGCCGTCGGCGTGGCGCGCCGCCGGCCGTGCGCGTCTGTGCGCGCAGGGCACACTTTTAGGGCTTTCCTCACTGCGGTGGGGTCGATTATTGGACTCGTGGCATCGCAACCATTCCTGCCCCACTACCGCGAGCTCCATGCGGAGCTCCTGGCCAGGCCGTTCCCGGTGGTCCACGGCCAGGTCATGGTCGCGCACCGCACCATCCTCGTCGCCCCGGAGGAGGCTTCCGCGCATCGCACCGCGGTCGCGGCGCTGGCGGGGGCCCCGGGGGTGACCGCGACCCCCGAGGAGCATGGCTTCCAGATCCTGCGCATCGGCTCGGTCGACCTGCGCATCGAGCGCCACAAGGAGTTCACCTCCTTCACGGCCCTGGCGCCGCAGTCGGGCGCGCCCTTCGTCGAGTCGGCGCTCGACTACCTGCCGCCCGGCTATCTCGACGCCATCCCCGGGCAGATCCTGGCCGCGGTCGAGATCGCCAGCGAGCAGATCCCGCTCGAGGCCGCGGGCACGCCCAAGACCATGGAGAAGGCGATGGAGTACTTCGGCCAGGAGCGCCTGGTCGGGGGCTACGTGGTCGAGAAGGTCGCCACCGTCTGGAGCCACTTCCGGCTCGACCACCGCGGCGCGACGCGCTTCCTGCTGCAGGGCCACCGCCTGGTCTCGGGCCGCTACGGGCGACTCCTGCAGCGCCTGGTGGAGATCGAGTCCTACCGCCTGGCGGTGATGCTGGCCCTGCCCCTGGCCCGCGAGCTGCTCCCGCAGCTCGAGACGCTCGAGGCGCAGCATGTCGCGCTGGTCGAACGCCTGGGGGTCATCGATGCGGGTGATGAGCGCGAGCTGCTCGGCGATCTGACCACCCTGTCGCTGGCAACCGAGCGGCTGCAGGTGCGCTGCGGCTCGCGCTTCAGCCTGACCGAAGCCTATGCGCGCATCCTCTGGGCGCGGGTGCGCGAACTGCGCGAGGAGCAGGTGCCCGGCTACCAGACGATCGGCGAATTCTTCGACCGGCGCCTGTCGCAGGCGTTGCACACCTGCCAGACCGCCGCGGCCAACCTCGGCGCGCTCTCGGCGCGCCTGCAGTCGACCACCGGGCTGCTGCGCACGCGCGTCGAGGTCAACCTGCAGACCCAGAACCAGCGCCTGCTGGCCAGCGTGGACCGCCGTGCGGCCGCACAGCTGCGCCTGCAGCATGCGGTCGAGGGGCTGTCCTTCGTGGTGCTGACCTACTACCTGGCGAACCTGCTGAAGATGCTGCTCGAGGGCCTGTCATCGGCCGGATTGAAGTTCAATACCGCCCTGGTGCTGGCGATCTTGCTGCCCTTCCTGATCGGGTTGGTGTGGTGGCTGGTGCGCCGCGCCAAGCGCGAGTTGGAGCTCAGCTAGGGCGGGCAGCACCACCCGCCGCACACCGTACCGGCCCGTGCTCAGGCGTCAGGGAAGCGGATCGTGAACGCGCCCTCGACCAGCTGCTGGCGCTCGCCGATGTGCAGCACCACCGCGGTCGAGGCGTTCACGGTCAGGTCGATGGCATCCCCCGTGCGCCGCCACGAGACCTCCATCGCCCCGCCGCTGACCAGCACCACGCCCGTGGCCCCGGGCAGCGAGCCGAGCGGCCGGCGCAGCATGAGGTGGTTGTGGCCGAACTGGCAGCAGTGGTCGATGCCCAGCAGGTAGCGGCTCATCTGCCAGGTCGGGCAGGCCGCCCACTGGTGGCAGTGGCTCCAGCGCGGGTCGAAGACCTCCAGGCAGGTCGTGGCGCCCTGCTCGAGCATCCAGCCCCAGCAGCGGCGGTACTGCTCCAGGACGAAGTCCATGTGGCCGGCCTCGGCCAGGCCAGCCAGGGCGTAGTGAGCGAAGTACGGCGTGATCAATCGCGATTCGGACACCCCGGGATCGCTCAGGCGCGGCGCGTCGGGATTGTTGGGGAAGCACTGCAGCAGGTGGTCCTGGACGTAGGCGATCGCACCCGGGACCTGGCCGGGATCGAGCACCTCGTAGCGCAGTGCCAGGGCCACGACATGGTAGCCGGCCTTGGCCCAGGCCTGCGACGGGCCGTTGCCGACCATGCCCGCGAGGTGGGTGCGGATGGTGCGCGTGAGCGCCACGGCCTGGGTGCGGTAGCGCTCGGCCCCGTCGCCATCAGTGATCCGCCCGCACCAGGTGGTCATGGCGCGCAGGGCGGCGAGGAAGTGCAGGTTCAGCGCCAGGTCGACCGGTGCAGGCGGGCGCGCGTAGCCCCAGTCGATGAAGCCCCAGCCGACGGTATCGCCAAGGCCGTCCGCGCCGGCGCCAGCCGAGAGCGCCTGCAGGTTGCGCACCGCAGCGGGATGCAGCGCGCGCAGCAGGGCCAGATCGCCGGTGAGCTCATGGTAGCGCAGGCACGCGCCGACCCACTGCATGGCGTAGGTCGTCACTCCCAGGGAGTCGGCCGGACTGAGTCCCGAGACCAGGCCGTCCGGACGCGCGTCGATGGCGGCCTGCTGCAGGGCGCGTCGGCCCAGGGCGCAGTCGCCGAAGGCCACGGCGGCGGTCTCCAGGGCGATCAGCGCATCCCCGGTCCACTGGCCGCGCTCCCGCGTCGGATTGTCGCAGACCGCATCCTCGCTGCAGGCGCGCAGGGTCTCGACCCCGAGCTGCCAGACCGCGTCGAGCCGCGCATCGCCGGTGGCCAGGCTCCCAAGCTGCTTCTGGAAGTAGCAGCGTTCCGCAAAGCCCTCGCTGAGGATGCGGATCTGCGCTGCTGGGCAGAGGATGTGCACCTCGAGGTAGCGCCCGCCCTTGGCGGCGGTGGCGGTGAAGCGCTGCGGCCCACCGCGCGCGACGACGTGGTCGAAATTGCAGGAACGTCCGGCCGAGAGGGTGATGAAGGGCGTCACCCGTCCGTCGCGCAGCTCCTCGGCCATCGCCCATTCGACCACGGCGCCGGGCGGCAGGTCGAGCTCGACGTCGGGCCGGCCGAGACGCACCCGGCCCAGGTCGTAGCGCAGCCACCGGCCCTGGGCCGGCAGCTCGGTGTTCAGCGCGCGCAGCAGGAAACGCACTGCCGGGTCATCGCGCTCATAGCCGAAGGCCTCGTGCAGTTCACCCTGGGCGACAGGCTGCAGACTGATCAGCTCGCGCGCGGGCAGGCGGATCGCGGCCGGCCGCGAGGCCGGCAGGACCTCCAGGGAGGGCTCCGGCACGGCCCAGAGGCGGTCATCGAAACCAGGCTCGCGCCAGGCGTCCGGCTCGCTGCGCGTGTCCAGCCAGTCGATCCAACCGAGCTGCGGATTGATGCGCGCCACCTGCGCGTGGTAGCAGGCCAGATGCAGGCAGCGCCAGGCCACCGGCAGCTCTGCAGCCGTGTCGCGCAGCGGCGTGAGCGCGCGCACCCGCACGCGCAGGAAGGGTGGCAGGTCGCGCTGCAGGCGGGTGTGCACGCCGTAGTGGTGGGCGTGGATGGCCAGGACGTGGTCGCCCGCGCCGAGGCTCAGATCGATGCGCAGGTGCTCGGGCTGGCTGGGGTGGTAGCGCGGCGCGCCCTCATCGAGCCAGCGACCGTCGCAGTGCGCCTCCCACCAGCTGCCGCCGAGGATCTCGATGGCGACCGGTCCAGCGGTGGTGAGCGTGAAGGCGCCGCGGAAGGCCACGTGCGTGTCGGGAGCGGTCGCGCCGGCGGGCCACAGGCCGCGCACGGTCAATTCGTCGGAAGCATCGGCGGTGGCTGGGTCCATCCGTCCGACCGTAGGGGAGAGGCTCGGGCGACAATATGCGGCTTTCGCGCCGAGTAGCACGGTCGCGCCGTGGTCCGGGCGGATTGACGGCCTGCGGCGGCTCCGGAAGCTCTGCCGCCGCCAGGGGCGGCGCTGCGGCGAACCGCTCCCAGCCGCTGCTCGCCGCGCTCGCCTCCGTCCCCGCCTCTCGCCCCCAACCCTCGAGGATCCCATGCACGCCAGCCACCTCGCATCGATCCTCGGGGTCATCGAGCACACCAAGAACCTCATCGGCACGCGCCTCCTGCCGGCGAGCGCGGTCCTCACCGCCAGCGTCCAGCCGACGCCAACCCATCTCGCCTTCGCCCAGGCCGTCACGGGCGCCTTCCAGCCGATCGCCGAGGAGGCGATCTGGGGCCGGAACATGGACGAGGCCTGGTTCCATCTCACCGGCACGGTGCCCGCCGCATGGGCCGGCGCCGCGGTGGTGGCCTGGGTCGACCTCGGCACCGAGGCCATGGCCTACGACCGCCAGGGCGTGGTGCTCAACAGCCTGAACTCGGGCGGGGCCTTCGATGGCACGTCCTGGAAGAACGCCCGGCCCTTCATTCCGCTGTACGAGCGCTGCAGCGGCGGGGAGGCGGTCGACCTCTACCTCCATGCCAGCTGCTTCTCGCATCCCGCGGCGGTCGACAACAGCGGACCCATCCCGGGCGCCATGGTCCCGGCCGGCATGCCCCTGGGGCGGGTCAGCCGGGTGCGGTTGGCGCGCTTCGACCAGGCGGCCTGGAACCTGTATTACGACGTCGAGGTGCTGGCCAACCTGCAGGGCGTGCTGCCGCCCAACTCGGCGCGCAGCGCCAAGGTCGTCGCCGCGCTGCGCGCCTGCTGCGAGGCCTTCATCCGCAGCGGCGACCTCGCGCTCTGCCGCGAGCTGCTGCGTCCCGTCCTCGGGGCCCATGCCAACGCCTCGGCGCTGACCGCGGTGGCGATCGGCCATGGGCATCTCGACACCGCCTGGCTGTGGCCGCTGTCGACCTCGCACCTGAAGTTCGCCCGCACCACCTCCAACCAGCTGCACCTGATCGAGCGCTTCCCGGGCTACGTCTTCGGCGCCTCGAGCGCGGCCCACTACCAGTGGCTGCAGGAGGACCATCCGGCGCTCTTCACCAAGGTCGCCTCCGCGATCAGCGCCGGCACCTGGGAGATCCTCGGCACGACCTATGTCGAACCCGACTGCCTGGTGCCCTCGGGGGAATCGCTGGTGCGGCAGTGCCTGTACGGCGCGCGCTACTTCAGCAAAACCTTCGGACGCACGCCGAGCTATGTCTGGCTGCCGGACACCTTCGGCTTCGGCTCGGGACTGCCGCAGATCCTGCGCCATTGCGGCTGCGACACGCTTTTGACCACCAAGATCGCCTGGAACAACTGCAACCGGCCGCGCCACCACAGCTTCCGCTGGCGCGGCATCGATGGCAGCGAGGTCGCGGTGCATTTTCCGCCGGACGGCTCCTACGAGAGCTCCCTGCTGCCGGACGCGCTGCTCACGGCGGAGGAGAATTATGGTGAAAAGGCCGA
>Ga0302314_10004364_pt1 | contig 26023 bp, 21 predicted proteins | sample III_Palsa_N2_3_FD_200533 | JGI IMG/M metagenome (GOLD analysis project Ga0302314, IMG submission 200533) | Peat permafrost microbial communities from Stordalen Mire near Abisko, Sweden - III_Palsa_N2_3 | ecosystem: Environmental > Terrestrial > Soil > Palsa > Peat permafrost | place: Sweden...
CGGCGGTCGAGCTCCGCCTGGGCGAAAAACGCGCTGGCCACCTTCAGGATCTCGTTGGCCCGCCGCAGTTCCTTGTTCTCGCGCTCGAGTTCCTTCATCCGCTGGGCATCGGCCGTCGTGACGCCTTCGCGCGTCCCGGTGTCGATCTCGTGGCGCTTGACCCACGTCAGCAACGTCTGCGGCACGCAGCCAATCTTGGGCGCGATCGATTCGACCGCCAGCCACAGCGACGGGTACTCCCCACGATGTTCTTGCACCAGGCGCACTGCGCGCTCGCGGACCTCAGGTGAGAACTTGTTTGACTTGTTCATGGCTCCATCTTCTCAAAGGTTGGAGCCTCCACAAATCCCGGGCCGATTCAGGCGTGCATAGATTCTGTGCGTCGAGTATCAAATCTAGGCGAAACGGTCAACAGACTTCCAAGCCGCATCCACCGGTTCTGCCTCCGAAAAGGCAACAAGCACGAATGCGTCAATTGACTTGTGCTCGGGATCACGAAACCGTCAACAGACTGTGGGGTCACAGCGCACAAAAAATGGGCAGTCGTCAAGACACTTTTATTGGTAGTCGACGGCGGCTGAAATTTTGAAGATGTTGCCAGCTGACTGGCGGTCAGGAAGCAATCCGGTTAGACGGTCAAAGCTATGGCACGAGGCCACACAGGTAATCAGCTCCCTCGATCAAATAGTGTACTGCGCATAATGTGCGTTATGTAAACCAATAGATCCACCCGTCACTACTGCATCCGCATCCTGTAGACCGGCACCGGACTTTCCCCCTTCTCAGCCAACGCCAGCAGCTTGGCGAGTTCCTCCTTGTCGTCCGGATCGATGGCCCTGGCGAGTTGGTCGCGCAGGATCATCACGTAGGCCGTCTTCTGGGCGTCGGCGGCGGGCACGGCGACGTCCGGCTTCACGCCGACGTGCTCCCAGTTGGTGTGCGTGATCGGGTTGATGGCGCGCGCGGTCGGGATGTTGACGACCATGCCGTGGCCCAGCGCGAAGCGGTCGCCGGCGTTGGCGCCGCCGCCGGTGGTCTCGCCGACCAGCGTGGCGCGTTTCTGGGTCTGGAGGTCGTAGGCGCACTCCTCGCCGCCGGAGAATGTGCGCGGCGACACCAGCACGTAGACCGGCTTGGTGTAACGCTCGCCGACGCCGGTGCTGGTCCAGAACTGCTGCGTCTCGCCGGTGTTGCGGGTGTAGATGTCGTTGAGGTGGCGTTCGTCGCCCTGCGCGAAGAAGTAGCTGAGCCACAGCGAGACGCTCGTCGGCGAGCCGCCGCCGTTGCGGCGCAGGTCGAGGATCAGCGCGTCGCTGCCGGCCACCAGGTTCATGGTCGACGCGTACGCGGATGCGACCAGCTCGGTCGGGCCGAAGCCGCGCAGTTCCACGTAGGCCACGTTGCCCGGCAGGCGCTGCACCTTCTCGACGCCGTACGCCAGCTGCGCGGTCTCGGCGCGCTGGCGCTCCATGTCCTGCGCGCTCGGCACGGCGTCGGGCGCCGCGCGTTGATGGAAGTCGGGGTCGAAGAAGACGCGGAAGTGCTTGTCGTTGCCCAGCTCGCGCAGGTCGTTCGACAGCATGTTGCCGAACTCGACCGCGTCGGCCGCCTTGTCGTAGGCAACGGCCCTGGCGGGCAGCGATTGGTTGATGCGGGCGGCCGTGTCGGGGAAGACGTAGTCGGCCGTCAACCTGGCCTCGAGCGTCTGCAGCACCTCGCGGCGGTCGCCGGCCGACAACTTCGGCGCGGCGGGTTGCGCCAACGCGTGCGTGGCCAGCAGGATGCCCAGCGTCGACGCCAAGCCGGATTTCAGGGTCTTGTTCATGGTTCGTCCTCGCGGTTGTCTACTAAGTAATTAGTACTTTGAAGTAAAAAAAGGGATGCCGGCTCATTGCGGCAACGGCGACACCGTCATCGACTCGGCCTTCCAGGCGCCCGCCTCCGTCTTGCCCGACCAGGCCACGGCGACGCTGCCGGCCGGGCCCTTGAAGGTGGCGGAGAACGCTGCCTTGCCTCCGACGGGATCGTCGATGCCCCACAGGTGGAAGTCGCGCGCACCCCAGACGTGGACGCTGCCGTGGAAGCTGGAACGGGCGAGCGCCGCGGGCTGTCCGGTCAGCGCGGTGACGCGCGGGTCGGCCTCGATGCCGGCCATGAGCGTCTTGAACTCCGGCGACTCGGGCGGCTGCGGGAGCGGCTGGAAGGCCGGCAGGGGCGGCACGGCGGGCAGCGCGGGCGGGGCGGCGTGTGCGCCGCCGGCGTCCATGGTCGTCACCGACCTCAGCCAAAGGCGTGCCGCGGCGTCCATGGGCCTGCGCTGGCCGCCCTCGGTGTACGCCTCGTCGACGTGGCCCGCGGCATCCATGCTGATGCGGTACTTGCGCTGTTTGTCGCCGAGATAGCTGGCCGTGTATTCGCGGAAGTTGCCGGGCGTCAGCTGGCCCTGCGACGAGGCCTCGGAGCGCAGGTTGACGAGCAGGCTGGCGGGCGGCGCGACCTGCATGGCCAGCAAGGTGCCGGAACACAGCAGGAGCAGCAGGGCTCCCGGCCAGACGAGGCTGGGTCGCGCCGGGGCGACGGACAGCAGATGGGAAACACGTTTCATCAGGGAACCTCCTTCGGCCGCCAGGGCCAGTGTGGGAATGCGGATCGTCCGGCGGTGTCTCTGCAGTTCGGACAGCGCCTCGGCCAGCACGACGGGATCGCCGCAGACCGACACCGCCAGGTCGTCGCAGGCGTGCTCGCGTTCCTCGCGGATGCGCCGGCTCAGCCACCACATGCCCGGATGGTGGAACAGGACGGATTCGATGGCGCACTGCAGGGCGTTCCAGCACCAGTCGAGCCGCCGGATGTGCGCCAGCTCGTGGGCGAGCAGCGCCTCGACCTGTTCGCGCGGCAATTGCGTCAACAGCGACAGCGGCAGCCAGATCAACGGCTGCAATGCGTGCGCCGTGAACGGCGAGGCGACGCGTTCGGCCAGCCGCACGACGACCCGGCGCGAGATGCCCAGCGCCGCGCGCAGCGCGTCGAGGCGCCGCGCCCATTCGGGCGGCAAGGGCACGGACGCCTCGCGTTCGAAGCGCCGCACCGCGCGCCAGCCGCCCACGTGCCGCGCCAGCATCAGCGCGACGCCCAGCAGCCACAGCTGCGCGACGCAGACGAGCTGCCAGCTGCCGCACGCGTTGGCGATCAGCAGCGGCGTGCCGGGGTCGCCGTCGTCGAACATCCCCGGTGCCGCGCCCTGCCCGCCGACGTCGGCCAACGTCGGCGCGTGCCAGTACAGCGCGAAGGTGACGGCGGGCGCGACGGCCATCGCCACCAGCCAGGCCATGCCGACCGCGTGCCGCGCGCCGGCGCTGGCGCCGCGCAGCAGCGCCAGGCTCAGCCACGCCAGCAACGCGAGCAGCGCCACTTCCCACAGCGAGTGCAGCAGCGCGCAGGCCGCGGCCGATGCCAGGCTCATCGTCAGGTTCATCGCCGCCCCGCCCTATTTCCTGCGCCGGCTCTTGGCCTGCGCGATCAGCTTGCCGATGGCCTCCAGCTCCTCGGCGCTCGCCCGGTCGTCGGCCAGCGCGCTCTGCACCAGCTTGACCGCCGAGCCGGAGAACGTGTTCTGCAGGAAGGTCTTGAGCATCGACGACTGCACCGCGGGTTCCGAGTGCAGGGGCATGTAGCGATGGCTGCGCTCGGTCTCGTCGCGCCGCACCAGCTTCTTGTCGCTCATGATGGTCAGCATCTTCAGGACCGTGGTGTAGGCGGTGTCCTTGCTGCGCAGCAATTCCTCGTGCACCTCGCGCACGGTGGCGGGCGCGCCGAGCTTCCACAGGACGTGCAGGATCGCCAGTTCGCCTTCGGTCGGATGGGGATCGGTCATGGCGATGTTCGCGCTTCCGGTTGTTTACTACTTGGTTAGTACTATCTGATTAGTAGATTGGTTTGTCAACACCCTGGCGCCGGGCGGCACGAATGTCCCTCGGCCGACCCGTCATCACCCAGCCCGGAGCGTGCCGGACTGCGCACGCGGCGGCCCGATCGGGCCGCCGGCGCCTGGCGCCGACGATCCTTGGGTTACATTCGAAAAATGCAGAACGCATCCCGGCCGACGTGAGTGCCGTGCCCCTTCCCTTCGTCGTCGACGAGCAGGCGCTGGAGCAACAGGAGCGCACGCTGGCCGCCTCGGGCGAAGCCCGACTGACCGGCCTGGTGCACCTGGCCTGGCACCTGCGCCAGCGCGACGGCAAGCGTGCGGCGGAGCTCGCTCGGGAAGCCCGCGAGCTGATGCCGCAGCTCGCGCTGGACGACACGCGTGTCCGTGCGACGACGATGCGGCTCGCGCTGGTCGATGCCGAGCTGGCCTGGGGCCACGCCGACTACGACGACGCCCGGCGCCTGGTCGCGCAAGCCGCGGATGCCGCGCAGTCGTTGGGCGACCTGGCCGCCGCCGCGGACGCGCTGTGGGTCGATGCCCAGATCGCGGTCGATCTCGGCGACCCGGCGATGCGCGACACCGCGCTGCAGGCTTGCGAGGAGTGCGCGCGCCGCCTCGGCGACCCGCAGCGCATGCTGATCGCCCAGGGCGCCATCGCACGCTGGTCGGTCTTCACCGATCCGCGCCTGGCGCGCGAACGCTGGGGCGACGCGTTCGGCGACGGCAGCGGCCCCTGGCCGATCGGCGTCGCGACCTGGGTCGCCGATTTCCTGGGCAACCTCGCCTACGCCGCCGACGACAGCGGCCCCGCCATCCTGCACCGCCTGCGCGCGCACGAGGATGCCCTGGCCAGCGGCCAGCTGCAGCGCGCCGTGATCGCACTCACGAACATCGGCGCGGCCTTCTCCAACCTCAACGACCACGACAGCAGCCTGATCTGGATGGAGCGCGGGCTCGACGAAGCGCGCCGGCTCGGCTGGCCGATGTCGGTGGCGGGCGCGCTGATCCAGGTCGGCGGGATCCTGCCGCCGCTGGGCCGCTTCGATGCGGCCTTCGAGATGCTGCAGGAGGCCCGCAGCATGCTGGCGAAGGTGCCGCGCTCGCGCAACCTGGTCATCGCGCTGCAATACCTCGGCGACCTGCTGAACCTGCAAGGCAAGCATGACGAGGCGCTCGAGGTGCTGGCGGAACTCGAGGCGCGATCGACCGAGCTCGATGCCGTCGACATGCTGATGGAGGTGCGCCTGGCGCGGGCGGTCGCGATGGCGGGCCTGGGCCGGCGCGACGAGGCGCTGGCGCTGGTGCGGGCGTCGCGCGCCGACAGCGGCCACTACAACCGACGCACCATCGAGATCCGGCTGCTGATGCAGCTGGCGCGGCTGCACGTCGCCGTCGCCGAGGGCGCGCCGGCACCGAGCGCGGCCGACCACGTCGCCGCGCTCGACGCCCTGCGCGAGGCGGTCGAGATCTCGAAGTCCGTCGAGGGCTACCAGGTCTCGGGCGACCTGTACGAGGCGCTCGCGAGCGAATACGCGCACGTCGGCGACTACGCCCTGGCCTACGAGGTGTCGCGCCAGGCCGCGCAGGCGCGCGAGGCCAGCGTCAGCACGGCCACGCTCAATCGCTCGATCGCGATGCAGATCGGCTTCCAGACCGAGCGCACGCGCGCGGAGGCCGAGCACCAGCGCTCGCTGGCGACCACACTGCAGCAGACCACCGCCACGCTCGAGACGCTGGGCGCGATCGGCCAGGAGATCACGCGCCACCTCGACGAGAAGGCCGTGTTCGACATCCTGCAGGCGCACGTCCACGACCTGCTGGACGCCACCCACTTCTCGGTCTGGGCGCTCAGTGCCCGTGGCGACACCATCGAGCTGGCGTTCGGCATCGACGAGGGCCAGCCCATGGCGCCGGGCCGCCGCATCCCGATCGATCGCGAGGTGTCCAACGTGGCGCGCTGCGCCCGCACGCGCCAGGAGATCCTGCGGCAGGAGGCGCCCGAAGGCTACAACCCGAACCACATCCCCGGCACCTTGCGCTCCGCGAGCGCGCTGTACGCGCCGCTGGTGGTGGGCGACAGCCTGCTGGGCGTGATGTCGATCCAGTCGCCGCAGGCGCACGTCTACGGCGAACGCGAGCGGCTGGTCTTCCGCACGCTTTGCGCCTATGGCGCGATCGGCCTGCACAACTCGCGCGCCTACAAGCTGCTGGGCGCGACGCTGGGCGAGCTGCAGCTCGCCCAGGACGAACTGGCGCGCAAGAACGGGCTGCTCGAACAGGCCTACCTGCAGCAGCAGGAGGCCAGCTTCACCGATCCGCTGACGCAATTGCGCAACCGACGCTTCCTGATGGCGCATCTCGAAGACGAGATCGCGTTGACGCTGCGCCGCTTCGAGCGCCGGCAGCGCCAGCCGTCCAGCGATCCGACGCTGGACCACGACCTCGTCTTCTACATGCTGGACATCGACTTCTTCAAGTCCGTCAACGACCAGCACGGCCACGCCGCCGGCGACGCGGTGCTCGTGGAGATGGCGCGCCGGCTGCGCAGCGTCATCCGCGAGACCGATTTCCTGATCCGCTGGGGCGGCGAGGAGTTCCTGCTGGTGGCGCGCGCCACGCATGCCGGCGAGGGCGCGGTGCTGGCCGAGCGGCTGCGCGGAGTCGTCGCGGCGCAGCCGTTCGAGATCGGCGACGGCAAGTCGCTCCCCATCACCTGCTCGATCGGCTTCGCGAGCTTCCCGTTCCATGCGGACGAGCCGCGGCTGGCGAACTGGTCGGAGGTGACGCGGCTGGCCGACCAGGCGCTGTACGTCGCCAAGGAAGACGGGCGCAACCGCTGGGCCGGCATCGAGGCCAACGGCAAGGCGCGCGGCCGCGCGCATTTCGAGCAGGTGTGCCGCGACCCGAAGGCGGCCGAGGAAGCCGGCGAGGTGGCGATGCTGCGCGCGCCGGCCTCCTGAAGCCGCTTCAGCGGTAGTCCTTGACGACGTCCAGCAGCGGCCCGAGGTGCCGCTCGTACGGTTTCCAGCGCGCCACCGAGGTCTTGTAGATCGGCTTGCGCACCTGCGCGACGCTGGCCGTCTTGACGATGCGGCGATTCTGGTGGAACTCGAGGCAGCGATCGTCCCACGGCAGGCCCAGATACTCGACGAGACGGCGCGCCTGATTCTCGAAGTCGCCCACCATGGATTCGTAGGAAACATCCAGGATGCGCCCGGCCGGCATCACGTCGCCCCAGTGCTGCATCAACTCGTGGTAGCTGACCCAATACCGCCCGACCGCGCCCAGGTCATACGTGTAGCCGAGATTGTTGGCGATGAACAGGCGCGAGAAACACGAGAAGCAGGAATCCATCGGATCGCGCATCGAGTGCACGATGCGCGCGTTCGGGAACAGCAGGTGGATGAGGCCGATGTGCTGGAAATTGTCCGGCAGCTTGTCGACCACGTGGGTGGCGTGCGGCGCGAGTTCGCGGATGCGTTCGATATACCGGCGGCCCAGCGCGAGATACTCGTCCGTGGAATAGCCGGCCAGCGTCTGCGGGAATGCGCCGGCGTCGGCGCCGGGATCGCCATTCTCGACGTGCAGGGTTTCCGGCAACCAGGTGATCTCGCCCGCGCCGTGCACGCTGGGCAGCGTCGCCAGCACCTGTTCCAGCAGCGACGTCCCCGAGCGCGGCATGCCCACGATGAACACCGGCGCCGGGCCTTCCGCCGACGCCGGCACGGCGTGGCCGGCGAGTTTCTCGCGCGTGAATGTCGCGATGATCCGGTGCTGCAGATCCAGGTGCGCGGTCTCGTCCCAGGGGGTTATCGCGTGCTTGGCGCGATTTCCCTCGGCGTAGGCCGCAAAGGATTCCTCGTGGCGGCCGACGTCCTCCAGCATCTTGCCCACCGTGAACCAGTATCGAACCCGGCCCTCGTCGGGCAGCGCGGCCAGGCGATGCTGCTGCGACAGCATCTGGTCGATATGCGGATCGCCCGGCCGGTAGGTCTTGAACTGGGCGAGATTGCAATGCGCCTCGATCTGCAGCGGACGCAATTCGAGGATTCTCTCGAAGGTGGCGCGTGCCTCGTCGACATGGCCCCGGGTGCGCAGGCTGCTGCCGAGATTGTTCAGCGCCTCGACATAATCCGGCCGATACGCCAGCGCCTGGCGATATTCGGCGATGGCGCGCTCGTGTTCCTCGCGTTCCTGCAACAGGATGCCGAGATTGAAATGCGCCACGGCGAATTCGGGCTTGAGTTCGATGGCGCGCACGAAATGCGCCTCGGCCTCGAACAGCCGGCTCTGGCGGCGCAGGCAGTTGCCGAGATTGGCGTGCGCCTCGGCCAGGCCGGGCTGCAGTTCGAGCGCCGTGCGATAGGCCTGCTCGGCGTCGGCCAAGCGCTGCAGCGCCTCCTGCGCGACGCCCAGCGCGTTGCGCAGCGCGGCGTCCTGCGGCATCAGCGTCGTGGCGATGCGCAGGTGCGGCTCCGCCTCGGCATGGTGCCGCAGCGCGACCAGCAGCAGGCCGAGGTTGGCCTGGGCGGCGGCGAAATCGGGCCGCAGCGCGACGGCCTTGCGCAACCACGCGGCGGCCTCCTCGGCGGCGCCGCGTCCGGCGGCTGCGACGCCTTGCTGCAGCAGTTGCTCGGCGTGGGCGATCTGGGTGGCGTCGGCGTCTTGCGTCGTCATGGGGGCGGGCTCGGTCGGGCAGGCGGGCTCGCGGCCGGGCGGCCGGCGCGGCGGAGTCGTCGTGCCGCCACCGCGCGATGGCGCGGCGGCGGCGCATCCAGTTTGCCATCGACGCGGTCGCTTCCCGTGGAGTCGGCTCCCTCCGGCGTACCGCGATCCCGGTAGCAAGCTGAGCGCAGGCTGAGGCCTTGGCCGTCCGGCGGCGAAGTCGGCGGTGAACACGGTGCTATTGGAGGGATCGCGGCCCTCAAGTCTTCGAACAATACGCCAATGGCCGCATTCGACTTCGAAGACACCGGTGCCCCGCCGTCGGGCGCCTCGCTGGACCCCACCGATTGGGTCGGCTTCCGGGCGCAGGCGCATCGGATGCTCGACGACATCCTCGATTTCACGCGCGACACCCGCCAGCGCCCGGTCTGGACGCCCGCGCCGCAGCACGTGCGCGACGGCTTCCGCACGTCCCTGCCCCGGTCGCCGGCCGATCTCGGCAGCGTGCACGACGCGTTCATGCGCGACATCCTGCCCTACACCGCGGGCAACACGCACCCCGGTTTCATGGGCTGGGTGCAAGGCGGCGGCACGCCCGTGGGCACGCTGGCCGAGATGCTGGCCGCCGGGCTGAACGCCAACCTCGGCGGGCGCGACCAGATCCCGCTGGAAGTCGAGAAGCAGGTGCTGCACTGGATGCGCGAGCTGTTCGCGTTCCCCGCGACCGCCAGCGGCCTGTTCGTGACCGGCACCTCGATGGCCAACCTGATGGCCGTGCTGATCGCCCGCACGAAGGCGCTCGGCGCCGACGTGCGCCGCGACGGCGTGGCCGCGTCCGAGACGCGTCTCGTCGCCTACACCTCGGCCGGCGCGCACAACTGCATCGCGCAGGCGATGGACCTGTCCGGCCTCGGCAAGGCCGCGCTGCGCATGGTGCCGATGAACGAGCGCTTCCAGATCGACCTGGCCGCCCTCGAAGGCCTGATCGCGCAGGATCGCGCCGCCGGCCTGACGCCCTTCTTCATCGCCGGCACGGCCGGCACCGTGGACGTCGGCGCGGTCGACGACCTCGCCGCGCTGGCCGCGATCGCCCGACGCGAAGCGGTCTGGTTCCACGTCGACGGCGCCTTCGGCGCGCTGGGCATGCTCGCGCCCGCGCTGCGGCCGCTGCTGGCGGGGATCGAGCAGGCCGACTCGATCGCGTTCGACTTCCACAAGTGGGGCCAGGTGCCCTACGACGCCGGCTTCCTGATCGTGCGCGACGGCCAGGCGCACCTCGAGACCTTCGCCGCCCCCGCCGCCTACCTGCGCCGCGAGAGCCGCGGCCTGCAGGCCGGCTCGCCGTGGCCCTGCGACTTCGGGCCCGACCTGTCGCGCGGCTTCCGCGCGTTGAAGACGTGGTTCACGTTCAAGGTGCACGGCGCCGAGAAGATCGGCCGCGCGATCGAGCACAGCTGCGAACTGGCGCGCCATCTCGAGCAGCGCATCGCGGCCGAGCCGCGGCTGGAACTGCTCGCGCCCGTGGCGCTGAACATCGTCTGCTTCCGCTATCGCTGTGCCGATGCCGATGCCGTCAACGCCGACATCCTCATCGCGCTGCAGGAGTCCGGCCTGTGCGCGCCGTCGTCGACCACGCTGGGCGGCTGCTTCGCGATCCGCGCGGCCATCGTCAACCATCGCACGCGGCGCGAGGACGTCGACACGCTCGTCCGCGCGACGCTGCAGGTCGGCGACCGCCTCACCGGCGCCACGAAGGCGCTGCTGCCCGCGCCCGTCGCCGAACGCGCGGCACCCGTTCCGTTCGTGCTGCTGCCCACCGAGCAACTGCTGACGCAAGGCGGCGACGAGCGGCTGTCGCCGATCGCGCCCGGACGCCTGAACAAGTACGGCTGCGCGCCGGTGCCCGACGTCGGGCTCGCGGCATTCGGGTCGTCGACCGCGACGTCGATCTCGGAGACCGGCTTCGCCGCCGCCGACAGTCTGCGCACCGCGCTGCTCGCCGAAGCCGGCACCGTCGATGCCGAAGGGCTGTATCGCCGCGAATGCGATCGCGTCCGCGCGACCTTGAAGCGCCTGTGCGGCGTCGGCGACCTGGCCGGCCTCGACGTCGCGCTGGCCGCCTCGGGCACCGACCTGCACCTGATCGCGGCCGAGTGGGCCAGCGGCTGCAGCGCCAAGGCGCCGGTGGTCATCATGATGGAGGCCAGCGAGACCGGCAGCGGCGTCGTCGCGGCGCTCGGCGGCCGCCACTTCGGCGAGGCCTCGCCGCAAGGCGCGGTGCTGGTCGCCGGCGCGCCGGTCGACCAGCGCAATGCGCCCGAGGTCGTGCAGGTCGGGATCCGCGATGCCGACGGCGCGCCGCGCGCGCTGGCCGAGGTGCATGCCGAGATCGAAGCTCACGTCGTGCGCGCGGTGGCCGCCGATCGCCGCGTGATGCTGATCGCGCTGGACGTGTCCAAGACCGGCCTGCTGGTGCCGAGCCCGGCGTGGGTCGCGAGCCTGCGCAAGCGTTGGCCGCGCTACCTGGACGTGCTGGTCGACGCCTGCCAGTTCCGGCTGTCGCCGGCGTCGCTGCGGCGCTATCTCGACGCCGGCTGCCTCGTCGCGATGACCGGCTCCAAGTTCCTCACCGGCCCGACGTTCTGCGGCGCGCTGTTCATTCCGTCCGCCCTGACCGCTCGCCTGCGCGATCGCCCGCTGCCGCCCGCATTGAGCGCGTACTGCGCGCGGGCCGAATGGCCGCAAGGCTGGGCCGCCTCCACGCACCTGGACGACGCGACCAACTTCGGCCTGCTGCTGCGCTGGGAGGCCGCGCTGGCCGAGCTGCGGGCGTTCAGCGAGGTGCCCGCCGAGAAGGCGCGCGAGTTCGTCGAATCGTTTGCCGCGGCCGTGCGCCGCCACGTCGATGCCCAGCCCGCGCTGCAGGCGCTGCAGATCCATCCGCTGGCGCGCGGCGGCGACGGCGACGCATCGTGGGACGCCGTCCCGACCATCTTCCCGTTCGTGCCGCATCGCCTCGCGGCCGACGGCGCGCGCGTGCCGCTGACCCGCGCGGAGACGCAGGACATCTATGGCCAGCTGGCCGACGACGCCACCGGGCCGCGCTGCCAGCTGGGCCAGCCCGTGGCCTGCGGCAGCCGCGACGGCGTGCCGGTGAGCGCGCTGCGCCTGTGCCTCAGCGCGCGGCTGGTCGTCGAGGCCACGGCCGACGACGGCGCCGGCGCGCCGCAGGTCGTCGCCCGCGCCCTCGCCGCGCTGGACAAGCTCGCGCGGCTGATCGAACTCCGACACCCTTCCTCTTCGAAGCTCCAACATGCCTAAGACCGCCCATTCCCAGGCCGCGCGCAAGCCGGCGTCGCCGCTGATGGCCGCCGACGAGATCATGACGCTCGCCAACGAGGGCCGCTGGGACGTGCTCGAGTCGCGCTCGCGCGCGCTCGCGCTGCGCCAGCCCGGTCACGCGCTCGGCTGGAAGGCGCTCGGCACGGCGCTGATGCAGCAAGGCAAGTTCGCCGAGGCCATCACGGCGTTGACGCGGCTCGTCAAGATCGTGCCGAGCGACATCGGCGGCCACAACAACCTAGCGCTCGCGCTGGCGGCGACCGGCCGGCCGGCGGAGGCCGAGGCGAGCTTTCGGCGCGCGATCAAGATCAATCCGCAGTACGCCGGCGCGCACCAGAACCTCGGCGGGCTGCTGTCGCGGCTGGGCCGTTTCGACGAGGCGCTGGCGCACCAGCGCCTGGCGCTGGCGATCGAGCCGCAGCGCGCCGAGGCGCACCTGCTGGTCGCGCAGGCGCTGCGCGATCTGGGTCAGCTGCGCGAGGCCGAGGCCGCGTATCTCCGCGCCATCGAGCTGCAGCCCGATCACGTCGACGCCCACCTGCACCTGGGCCTGACCCTGGCCGACCTGGCCGAATTCGAGCCGGCGCTGGCCCACCTGCGCCGCGCGGTCGCGCTGCGGCCCGACAGCCACGCCGCCCAGCTGCGCCTGGGCTCGCTCCTGAGCAAGCTGGGCCGCGACGAGGCCGAGATGCGCCGGTGCCTGCAGCGCTGCATCGACCTCGAACCGCACAACGCCGACGGCTGGATCGCGCTCGGCAACGAGTTCCTGCGCACGAAGGAGCTCGAGCGCGCGCAGCAGATGTTCGCGGCCGCGCAGGACCTGCGCCCGCTGCTGCACAAGCCGGCGATCAAGGAAACGCCCGACTTCACCGTGCTGATGCTCGACACCGCCGGCGCCGGCTGCACGCCGGTCGACTACCTCGGCGGCAAGGCCGTCTACGACCGCAACTTCTACTGCGTGATGGCCAAGCAGAGCCCGCACGTCGAACTGCTCAAGACCAGCGGTGCGGTGGTGTTCAACATGATCGGCGACGCCGACAACGGCGCCGGCGTGCTGCCGTTCGCGGTCGACCTGGCCGATCGCCTCGGCCTGCCGGTCGTCAACCATCCGCGCCAGGTGCTGGGCACCAGCCGCGAGGCGATGGCCGCGCGCCTGGCCGGCACGCCCGGCGCGCGCATCCCGAAGACGCTGCGGCTGACCGCCGACGCGCTCGCGCAGGCGGCCACCAGCGGCGTGCTGGACGGCCTGTCGCTGCCGCTGCTGGTGCGCACGGCCGGCACGCACGGGGGCGACGCGTTCGAGAAGGTCGACACGCTGGCCCCGATCGCCGCGTTCGTCGCGCAACATCCGGGCTCGGATTTCTACGTCACCGAATACGTCGACTACCGCTCGGCCGACGGCTATTTCCGCAAGTACCGCTTCATCTGCATCGACGGCCGGCTGCTGCCCTACCACCTCGCGATCCACGGCGACTGGATGGTGCACCACTTCCGCACCGACATGGCCAACCAGGTGTGGATGCAGCGGGAGGAAGAGGCCTTCCTCGCGCGTCCGCACGAGGCGTTCGGCGAGGCGCAGCAACGCGCGGTGCTGGCGATGGCCGCGGCGACCGGGCTGGACTACTGCGGCGTCGACGTCGGCGTGTGCCCCGACGGCGACGTCGTCTTCTTCGAGAGCAACGCCACGATGCTGGTGCACGACGAGAAGGACGGCCCGTTCGTGTTCAAGAACCCGTACGTCGCCCGCATCAAGCTCGCCTTCGACGCGATGATCGCGCGCAAGGCCGGCCGCGCTGCCTGACCTTCAGCGCACGACCAGCGTCTGGATCGCGTGCGCCGGGATGGCGACACGCGCCGCGTCGCGGCCGACGAAGAAACGGTAGTCGACCGGCTCGTCGGTCGCGTTCATCACCACCGTGGCCAGCGAGCCGTCCGCGTTCGCGAACGACGTCGTCGCCAGGCTGCTGCGGCTGCTGGCGGCCTCGACGCGATGCGCGCCGGGGCGGATGAACTTCGAGAAGTGGCCCAGGTACCAGAAGCTCGGCGTGAACGTCAGCTCGCCGGTGCGGGTGTCCGCATGCACGGGCGCGAAGCAGAAGTTGCCGACATGGTTCGGCCCGCCCTTCTCGTCGAGCAGGATGTTCCAGTCGGTCCAGCCTTCGGCGCCGTTGTTGAAGTCGTTGATCAGCGCCGTGCCGTAGCGCTCGGCGTTGGCGACCGACTGCAGGCGCGCGGGATCGAAGCCTTCGACGGTCGCCTCGGTCAGCAGCAGGTGCTTGTCGGGCCACGCGCGATGCACGGCGCCGACGTTGGCGAACATCGGCGCGCCGCCGGCCCAGGTCTCGTACCAGTGGAAGCCCAGCCCCCACGCGTACTTCGACGCCTCGGGATCCTCGAAGATCACGCGCGCCCGCTGCGTCATCAGGTCGCGGTTGTGGTCCCACACGATGATCTTGCGGTCGCCCAGGGCCGCCTGCGCCATCGCCGGGCCGAGGTGGTTCTTGAGGAAGTCGCGCTCGTCTTCCGCGCTGAAGATCATCGACTCCCAGCGTTGCGCGGCCATCGGCTCGTTCTGGATCGTGATGCCCCAGATCGGGATGCCTTCCTGCTCGTAGGCGCGGATGAAGCGCGTGAAGTAGCGCGCCCAGGCGTCCGCGAATTCCGGCTTGAGCCGGCCGCCCTGCAGCATGCTGGCGTTGGTCTTCATGAACGCCGGCGCGCTCCATGGGCTCGCGAACAGCCTCAGGTGGCCGCCGGCCGCGGCGATCGCGCGCTTGATCAGCGGGATGCGGAACGCGCGGTCGTGCGCGACGGAAAAGGTGGCCAGCTTCGCGTCGCCCTCGGCGACGTAGGTGTAGCTGGCGCTGCTGAAGTCGGAGCTGTGGATGGTGGTGCGCGCCAGCGAGTAGCCGATGCCGTCGCGGGGATCGTAGTAGGCGCGCAGCAGCCGCTCCTGATCCTCCGGCGCCAGCCTTGCGAACACTTCGGCGCTGGCGTCGGTGATCGCGCCGCCGATCCCCAGGAACGGTTGATAGGTCTTGGCTGGGTCGACGAACACCGAGACCTCGCCTTCGAGCGGCTGCCTGCCGGGCGCGAGCGTCGCGGTGCCGGTGAGCGCGAGGCGCTCCGGGCCGCCGGGCACGGTGGTGTGGATCTCCAGCGCCGCGCCGCCGGCGGACGCCTGCGCGAGGCCGATCGCAGCGGCGACGGCGGCGGGAATGACGGGATGCATGGCGTCTCCGAGGCGGCAGGAACATCCGGATCGCGGCGGTCTTGGTGACTTGCCGTCCTTCGGATGCACGATGTTACCGTCATTTTGAAAGCGGTTTCACGACCAGGTCGGAAGCGTGTGCGGGAAGCCACGCCGGGCGCAGGGACAGGGTTGCGGCCCGCTCAAAACAGATATATCGTTAAATAGATATATCTAAATAGAGTCTCCGATGTCCCGCCACCACGCTCACCGCCATCACGCCGACCACGCCCATCGCGGCCGCTGCTCTCACCGCCGCGAGGGCGGCCGCCACCACGATCACGACCACGCTCATGACCGCGAGCACGGTCACGAGCGCGGCGAACGCTCGTCGCGCCGCCGCCTGTTCGCCCACGGCGACCTGCGGCTGCTCGCGCTGCACCTGATCGGCGAACGCGCGCGGCACGGCTACGAGATCATCAAGGAGATCGAGGATCTCACCGGCGGCGCCTACAGCCCCAGCCCCGGCGTGATCTATCCGACGCTGACCTGGCTGGAGGAACTGGGCCATGTCAGCGTCGCGGTGAGCGAGGGCACGAAGAAGCTCCACGCCATCACCGCCGAAGGACGCGCGCACCTGGACGTCTACCGCCCCACGCTGGACGCCCTGCTCGCGCGCATCCGCCCGCTCCAGGCCGCGAGAACGGGCGCTGCAGCGCCCCGCATCGCCGCGGCCCTGGAAAACCTGCAGCACGCGTTGAAGAGCCGCCTTGCACGCGGACCCGACGACGCGCAGATCGAACGGATCGCCGCCGCGATCGACGCCGCCGCCCAGGCGGTCGACAAGTCGTGAAGGCGCGCCACCCCACATTGGACAAACCATGAACGACACCATCCTGGCGACCCAGTCGCCGCAAGCGCCCAGCGGCGTCAACCACCTCGTGCTCAACGTGCGCGACATCGAGGAATCGCACCGCTTCTGGACCGAACTGCTCGGCTTCCGCCACGTCGCGACCTCGCGCCACGTGCGCGCCGATGGCGGCCCGCCGGTCCGCTTCTACAGCGGCCTCAAGGACGGGCGGCTGCACCACCACGACATCGCGCTGATGCAGTCGGCCGACCTCGCGTCGGCCGACACGGCGCGGGCACAGTCCCTCGACCACGTCGCGATCGAATACCCCAGCGAGTCGGCCTGGCGCGAGCGCATCCGCCATCTCGCCGACCGAGGCGTCGCGCTGCATCGCCTGATCGAACGCGGCGCGACGCACAGCATCCACGTGACCGATCCGAACGGCATCGCCGTGGAACTGCTGTTCGAACTGCCGCGCGAGCAATGGCAGGACGACATCGAGGGCGCGCTCAATCGCGGCGTGCCGAGGCCCTTGCCGACCTGAGCGTCGCCGCGCGGCCGCGAAGATGGCGATGGGAGATGCGTACGGCCGGTGGTACAAACCACCTCGCCCGGCAACCCCCCGAGACGCATTCCATGAAGCTTCTTCGCCTCGCCCTTTTCCTGCTGATCCTTCCGTTCGCCGCGCACGCGCAGGACATCGCCGCGCGCGTCGTGGACGGCTACGCCGATTCCGACGGCGTGCGCATCCACTACGCGACGCTGGGCGACCCCAAGGATCCGCCGGTGCTGATGGTGCACGGCTTTCCGGACTACTGGTACGCGTGGCGCGCGTTGATGGCCGACCTCTCGCGCGACCACTACACGATCGCGATCGACCAGCGCGGCTACAACCTCTCGGACAAGCCGCAAGGCGAGCAGAACTACCGGCTCGAATACCTGGTGGGGGATGTCGCCGCCGTGCTGCGCCACCTCGGTCTCGCGAAGGCGACGATCGTCGGCCACGACTGGGGCGGCGTCGTCTCGTGGCAGGTGGCCATCGACCGGCCGGAGCTGGTCGACCGCCTGGTGATCCTGAACCTGCCGCACCTGCGCGGGATCAGGCGCGAACTGGCGACCAATCCGCAGCAGCAGAAGAACAGCGCCTACGCGCGCTTCTTCCAGCAGGACGGCGCCTGGAAGAAGCTGAGCGTCGAGAAGCTGGTGGACACCGCCGTGCCGGACAGGTCGGACACCGACACGCGCGAGAAATACACGCAGGCGATGCAGCGCTCCAGCATCGAGGCGATGCTGGACTACTACCGCCAGAACTACCCGCGCGAGCCGTATGCGCCCGACACCTCGCCGGTGGTGAAGGTCCGGGCACCGGTGTTGGTGATCCACGGCCTGGACGACCCGTTCCTGCTCGCCGGCGCGCTCGACGGCACCTGGCAGTGGGTCGACAACACGCTGACGGTGGTGACGCTGCCGCATGTCGGCCACTTCGTGCTGCGCGACGCGCCGACTCAGGTGATTCCCTTGGTCCGGAACTGGCTTGCGCAGTGAGTTGAAAGTTTTTTCGGAGGCGGCGTAAGGATTCGCGAGGTCGGTCGACTGACGGAAGTGCCGCACATCGGCGCGCTTCATCAACCGTCAAGGAGTCCCAAAATGGACAAGCAACTCTTCATCCGCACCGCCCTCGCCTCCGTCCTCGCCATCGGCGCCATCTCGGCCCACGCCGGCCCGGTCGCCGCCGACGCGTCCAAGGAAAAGTGCTTCGGCATCGCCAAGGCCGGCGCCAACGACTGCGCCAGCGCCACCGGCTCGCACTCGTGCGCCGGCACCGCCACCAAGGACAACGACAAGGGCGACTGGAAGTACGTCGACAAGGGCACCTGCGAGAAGATGGGCGGCTCGATGATGGCCCCGAAGAAGTAATCTTCCGCCTCCCCGCACCGACGAAGGCCCGATCATGATTGCCGCGAATCCAGTCCTCTCCGGCACCGGGATCGGCCTTCGCCAGCCGCACTATCGCGAGGTCTTCGAGCGACTGCCGGAGCTGGCATTCCTCGAAGTCCACAGCGAGAACTTCTTCCTCGAAGGCGGCGCCGCCATGCACGCGCTGGAGCGCGCGCGGGCCGCGTATCCGATCAGCCTGCACGGGGTCGGGCTGTCGCTCGGGTCGGCCGATGCGCTGGCCGGCGAGCATCTCGCGAAGCTGAAACGGCTGGTCGAGCGCGTCGAGCCGGCGCTGGTGTCCGAGCACCTGTGCTGGGGCAGCGTCGGCGGCGTGCATTTCAACGACCTGCTGCCGCTGCCTCGAAACGACGAGACGCTGGCGTTGCTGTGCGATCGCGTCGACCGCGTGCAGTCGACGCTGAAGCGGCGCATCCTGGTCGAGAACCTGTCGGCCTACATCGCCTGCCGCGACAGCGGGATGTCCGAGGCCGCCTTCCTCGCGGCGCTCGCGCGCCGCACGGGCTGCGGCCTGCTGCTGGACGTCAACAACCTCTACGTCAACGCGATCAACTTCGGTTTCGACCCGGTCGCCGCGCTCGCGGAACTGGACGCGGACAGCATCGGCCAGATGCATCTCGCCGGCCATGCGGTGGTCGACGACTGCCTGATCGACACGCACGGCTCGCTCGTCTGCGACCCGGTCTGGTCGCTCTACGAGGAGGCCTGCCGCCGCTTCGGCGCCAGGCCGACGCTGATCGAATGGGACACCGACCTGCCCGCACTCGACGTCCTGCTGCAGCAGGCCGCGCAGGCGAGCGACATCGCGCAGCGCGAGGCCGCCCATGCCTGAGCTGTTCGACTTCCAGTCCGACTTCGGCGCCGCGCTGCGCGATCGCCGGCGCACGCCCGCGATGCAGCGTTGGCTCGCCGGCGACGCCGACCTGGTCGACCGCCGCATGGCGATCTACCGCGCCAACATGGTGGCCGCGGCCGACAAGGCGCTGTCGTCGGCCTATCCGGTGATCCGCCAGGTGGTCGGCGCGGAGTTCTTCCACGGGCTGGCGCGCGAATACCAGCGCGGAACGCCGTCCACCAGCGGCGACCTGACCGACTTCGGCGCGAGCTTCGATGCCTTCGTGGCCGCGTTCGAACACACGCAATCGCTGCCCTACCTGCCCGACGTGGCGCGTCTCGAGTGGGCCGTGCATCGCGCCGCCGGCGCGGCCGATGCGCCCGACTGGGACGCGGCCGCCCTCGGCGCCGTCCAGCCCGAGCAGCAGGCGGCGATCCGCTTCGCCTGGTCGCCCGGCCTGGCGGTGGTCGAGTCGCCGCATCCGGTCGCGCGCATCTGGACGATCCACCAGCCCGGCTTCGACGGCGAGTTCGGTGTCGACTGGGATCGCGCCGACACCGCGCTCGTCGCGCGCGACGGCTTCGCCGTCGTCGTCACCGAATGCGACGCGGCGGACGCCACCTTCATCCGGGCCTCCCTGGCCGGCGCGCCCCTGGGCGACGCCGCCGCCACGACGCTCGCCACGCACCCCGACTTCGACCTCGGCGCCCTGCTGGTCCGTGCCATGGCGGCGCGGCTGGTCTGCGGCTTCACACTTTGAGCACCCTCATGCGAAACCTTCTTCAACGCGTCCTCGCCCTCACCGGCCTGGTCGATCGCCTGCAACCCGTCGCGCTGCTGGCGCTGCGGCTGTACGTGTCGTCCGTCTTCTTCCGCTCGGGGCTCGTCAAGATCTCCGACTGGGGCGCGACGCTCGCGCTTTTCCACGACGAATACAAGGTGCCCGTGCTGCCGCCCGACGTGGCGGCCTGCGTCGGCGCCTTCGGCGAGCTCGCGTTCCCGGTGCTGATCACGCTCGGCCTGGCGGGTCGCTTCGGCGCGGCCGGACTGTTCGTGGTCAACGCGATGGCGGTGATCTCCTACCCGCAGCTGTGGGGCTTCGATTGCCCGGCGGGCATCCAGATGCACTTCGTCTGGGGCTCGATCCTGCTGCTGCTGGCGCTCTTCGGCCCGGGCAGGCTGTCGCTCGACGAACTGATCCTGAAGCGTTTGGGCTTGCGCCCCGCGGCGGCGGCCTGAGGCCGCGCGCGTTCGGCGGACGGCGCCTGCGGGCGCCGTTTTTTCAACGCCCGATGAACTGCTGCACCAGATCGAGCAGCGTCTCGACCTTGAACGGCTTGCGCAGGAACGCGTCGTAGCCGTCGAACTGGTCGCGGATCGCGACCTCGGGCAGGCCGCTGTTGAGGACGATCTTCGTGTTCGCGAACTGCGGGTCGGCGCGCAGCGCGCGCGCGAATTCCGCGCCGTTCATCAGCGGCATCATGTAATCGACGATGACGAGGTCGGGCACGACGTCGCGCGCCTGGATCAGCGCGAGCTGCCCATTCACGGCGCAGAATGCCCGATACCCTTCCTCCTCGAGGATCAGGCTCAGCACTTCCGCACTGCCCAGTTCGTCGTCAACGACAAGAATGGTCTTCACGCGACGCCTTCTATCCCCGCGCCGTCACTTCGACGGCGAAGGCACGGAGCCTTCAGGGCCGGCAACGGGTTGCGCCGAAGGAATCACATCACCGTCCGCCCGATAGGTTCCGGCAATGTACATACCTTGCGAATCGATGCGGATCCGCCGAAGGCCGGCCTGGTAGTCGGTATCGTGCATCTTGATGATGGTCATCAGGCGTTCGACGTGCCCCTCGTCATGCACGAAGCGCAGGAAGAACAGGTTGTCGACGAGGCCGGAGACGCCCCAGGGCATCGAGATGACGCTGGAGACGACGTCGCGCGTCTCGAGCGTCATCAGCACCGTCACCCGGCGGCTGCGCAGTTCGTTGACGAGGCACGAGAAGAAGCGGTTGATGCGCTCCTGGTAGACCGCCGAGTCGAGGAAGCCCGACAGCCCGTCGATCACGAGGCGGCGCACGTTGCGGCGCGCGATCGCGGACAGCAGGCGCTCGGCGATCTCGTCCAGCAGGGCCTCGCCGGGCGACTGCCACATCAGCTCCACGGCGCCCGAAGCCTCCAGCGCCTCGAGGCCCAGCCCCAGCGAGCGCGCCTTGGCGCGGATGCGGTCGGGGCCTTCGAAAAAGCTCAGGTGCAGGCCAGGCTCGTCGGGCGTGCTCGCATGCAGGAAATGGACACCCATCGTCGTCTTGCCGGTGCCCGTCGAGCCGATCACCACCGAGGAGCTCGCCATCGGCAATCCCTTGATGGCCAGTTGCGCGTCCAGCGACGCGATGCCGCTGGTGGTGACCTCGTCGCGCATCGTCTCCGTGGACGCGCTCCGGTACAGCGACTCGATGCGCGGGAACACGGTGATGCCGTCGTTGTCGATGCGCAGCGAATGCTTGCCGCGCAGCGGGCCGGCGCCACGGAACTTGCGCACCTGGATCGACCGCTCGGAACGGGCGTCGAACAGCTTGTCCTCCAGCTCGATCAGGCCGTCCACCATCGTGTGCTCGGCGGCCATGCGGTGGATGTTGCCGCTGGTCAGCAGCAGCACGGTGCAGTCCTGCAGCACGGCGATGCTCTGCAGTTCGTGGACGAACTTCTTCAGGTCGAGGTCGCTGGCGCCTTCGGAGGCGGCGACCAGGCCGTCGAGCACCAGCACGCCGACCTTGCGCGTGCGCATCTCGCGCCGCAGCACCCCCATCAGGCCCTTCAGGCCGGCGCTCTCGAGGTCGTGGAAGGCGCTGATGTAGGCCAGCTTGTCGGGGAACGCCTTGACGTCGAAGAACGACAGCGTGGACAGGTGCTGGATCATGCGCGAGTGCGACTCGGCCAGCAGCGTCACGTAGACGGCCGCGCCGCCCTCGGCCACGTGGCCGTAGCAGATCTGGTTGGCCAGGATCGTCTTGCCGCAGCCCGGCAGCCCCTGGATGATGTAGACGCCGGTGCGGAACAGGCCGCCGCCCAGGATCTGGTCGAGGCCAGGCACTGAACTGCGCAGGCGCTCGATCGCGCCGACGTTGTCGGTGGTGGAGGAAGTCATCGGTTTGTGCTCATGTCATCCGCCTCGGGAATTCGCACCGTGAAGACGCTGCCGGTGCCGGGCGTGCTCTCCAGGGTGATCTGGCCTTCCATCGCCCGCACGAGGCGAGTGACGATCCACAGGCCCAGCCCGGTCCCCGCGCCGCGGGACGAGTGGGCCGCCACCGCGAATTTCTCGAAGATCGTCTGCTGATCCGCGAGCGCGATGCCGCCGCCATTGTCTTCGACTTGGAGGCTCCATGCCGGCCCGCCGTCCTTCAACCGGATCGTGACCCGGCTGGCGCGCGAATGCTTGAACGCGTTGAGCAGCAGGTTGTCGACGACCTGCTCCAGCGCGACCGGGTCGACCGCGCGCATCGGCCCGAACGCGGGCTCGTCGCACACCACGTCCACCGCGATGCCGCGCGTGCGCGCCTCCTCGGCCAGGCTGTCGACGAGCGTGGTGACCAGCGCCGACACGTCGATGCGGCGGCGCGCCAGCGGATACGTGGCGCCCGGCGACGCCAGCAGCTCCATCAGCACGGTGACGCGCTCCGAGTAGCGCTTGAGCGTGAGCTCGGCGCGACGGATGCGATCCGCCGCATCGACCGCATTGCCGCCCTGCGCGGTCGCGCGCGCCAGCGCGAGATGCAGCGACAGCGCATGCAGCGGATTGCGCAGCTCGTGCGCGGCCACCGACATGACGTCGTCGCGCAGCGCGATCTCGCGCTTCAGGCGCTCCAGCTCCGAGGCGTCGGTGTGCCTGCGCTCGAACTGCGGCGGCTGCTGGTGGAGCAAGGGATCGTTGGGCACGGTGACTTGCTGTCGCCTGGAAGGACTGTCGGCTCGGATCGGGGAGTGATCCGGCCGACTGTATCTCGGCGACGCGCTGTTTCGATGCCGCCCAACAGCAAATATCAGGCCGACAGTGGCCTGGCCGCCACTCGTTTTCCACGAGGCTGAACACACGCCGTCGGGCACGCGCATTGCCGCATCCGCGGCCCGCGCGAACGCGTCGCGGCGGCGCTTCAGGCGAGCGCGACGGCCGTGGCCCCGGACCGCGCCGGCGCGCGGCGGGCGCGCGGCTTCTTCAGGAAGTTCGCGAGGAAGGTGCGCTGAGACTTGTCCGGGAATCGCACCGCGATCTCGTCGCCCCTGATGCCCGCGACGACGCCTTCGCCATAGCGCGGCGCCTTGACGGCGTCGCCGATCCCGAACGGCGACGGCGATGCCGGCGGCCCGACCTCGATCAGCCGCGGCACCGGCTCGGGCTCGGGCAGCAGCTCGACCGCCTGCGACGCGAGCCGCACGCAGTTGTCGCAATGGCCGCAGCGCTCGACGCCGCCGGGCAGCGCCTCGCCGAAGCCTTCGAGCAGCACCTTCCAGCGGCAGAAGCCGGTCTGCGCGAAGAACACCATGCGCTCCAGCGCGTCGTGGTCGCGCTCGCTCTTCTTCGCGTAGTCGCCGGCCAGCGCGCCGAGCTTGTCGGCCGTCGCCTCGCGCCGCGTGCGGCGCCAGCCGTGCGCGGCGTCGCAGGCGGCCAGTCCGCCGTCGCGCAGCAGGCTCAGCGTCACAGACAGCCGGTTCTTGGGCATGCCCGGAATGCGCGCGTCCAGCTCCGCGAGCGTCGACCCGTGCGGCGCGATCTCCAGCGCCTCGATCGCCCGCACCAGGTCGGCGACGAGCGGATAGCGGCGCGCGAGGAAGAACTGCTGCACCTGGCGATCCTTGCGGTGGAAGATCAGCATGCAGCGCGCGGTCTCGCCGGCGCGGCCGGCGCGGCCGGCCTCCTGGTAGTAGGCCTGCATGCTGCCGGGCATCTGGAAGTGGATCACGTAGCGGATGTCGGGCTTGTCGATGCCCATGCCGAACGCGTTGGTCGCCACCATCACGCGCCTGGTGCCGCTCATGAACGCGTCCTGGTTCGCGTTGCGCTCGGCCGCGGGCAGCTTGCCGTGGTAGATCGTCACCGATTCGCCGGCGTCGCGCAGGCGCTCGAAGACCTCGGTGCAGCACTTCACCGTCGACGTGTAGACGATGCCGTCGCCGGGCGTGGCGCGCAGCGTCTCGAGCAGGCGGTCGACCTTCTCGGCGTCGCTGGTCACCTGCAGCACCTCGAGCGCGAGGTTGGGCCGGTACATGCCGGTGTTGACGACCTCGAGGTCGGGCACCCCCAGCTGGTGGCGGATGTCGTCGACCACCTCGGCGGTGGCCGTCGCGGTCAGCGCGAGCACGGTCGGATGGCCCAGCGCCTCGATCGCGGCGCCGATCTCGAGATAGGCCGGACGGAAGTCGTGGCCCCATTGCGAGATGCAGTGCGCCTCGTCGACCACCAGCAGCGCGACGCCCTGCGCGGCGAGCGCGGCGCGGAAGTCGGGGTCGGCCAGGCGCTCGGGCGTGGCGAACACGATGTCGCTGCGCGACTCGGCGATGCGCTCCATCGAGGCGTCCTGCGCGCTCGCCTTCTGCGCGCTGTTCAGCTGCTCGGCGACCATGCCGGCCTCTTCCAGCTTGCCGGCCTGGTCCTTCATCAGCGAGATCAGCGGCGACACGACGACGGTCGTGCCATCGAGATGCAGCGCCGGCAACTGGTAGCACAGCGACTTGCCCGCGCCGGTGGGCATGATGGCCAGCGTGGGCCGGCCCGCGAGCACGCGCGTGATGACGTCGTGCTGGCCGGAGCGCAGCTCGTCGAAGCCGAAGGTGTCGCGCAGCGAGCGGCGCAGCGCCGCCGGAATGGGGGGGGTCATGCGAAGAAACGAGGCAAGCGCCATGCCCCGTCCCGCGCGTCGGCGAAGGCCCGCGGCGGCTCGCGTCAGCGAAAGCGCACCGCGCTCCGCGCCGCGACGGCGTCCGGCGTGGCGGAGGCCGGCTCGGCCTGGCGCGAGCCGAACGCATGTGCGTAGGCCCAGGTGAACTCCGCGCCGAACAGGAAGATCTGCGCCGAGTAGTAGACCCAGGCCAGCAGCACCGCGAGCGAGCCCGCGGCGCCGAAGCCCGAGGCCAGCGCGCTCTTGCCGATGTACAGGCCGATCAGGGTCTTGCCGACAGTGAACAGCAGCGCCGTCACCAGCGCGCCGATCCCCACGTCGCGCCACTCGATCGTGGCCTGCGGCATGAAGCGGTAGATCATCGCGAACAGCACGGTCGTCAGCACGAAGCTCACGACGAAGTTGACGCCGTGCGCGAGGCCTTCCCAGCCGGCGAGCGCCGACGTCGACCACGCCGCGAACGCGTCGAACGCGGCGCTGGCCGCCAGCGACACCAGCAGCATGAAGCCCATGGCGAAGATCATGCCGATCGACAGCAGCCGCGTGCGCAGGAAGGCCCACCAGCTCGACACTTTCTTGCGAGTCGGTACCTGCCAGATGCGGTTGAGGTCGTCCTGCAGCTCGGCGAAAACGGAGGTCGCGCCGATCACCAGCACGACCACGCCGACGACGGTCGCGACGATGCCCGACGACGGCCGCGACACGTTCTTCAGCAGATCCTGGATCGCGTGCGCGCCGTTCTGCCCGATCAGGCCCTGCAGCTGGTCGACCACCGCGCCCTGCGCCGCGCCCTGCCCGAACACGAGGCCGGCCACCGAGATCGCGATCAGCAGCAGCGGCGCGATCGAGAACACCGTGTAGTACGACAGCGCCGCCCCCATGCTCTGGGCGTGGTCGTCGATCCAGGCATTGCCGGCCTTGGCCAGCACGCTGCCGAGGCGGCGCAGGTACATTGGAATCCTTGCGGTGGTTGCCCGGCTCGACGGCAACGACCATGCCCGGTTCCCGCACCCGCCCTCACGCCATGTTCATTGTCACCCTCACCTACCTGAAGCCCGTCGACGAGGTCGACGCCCTGATGCCCGGCCACATCGAGTGGCTCGACGAGGGCTACGACAGCGGCCTGTTCGTCGCCTCCGGGCGGCGCATCCCGCGCACCGGCGGCGTGATCCTGGCGCGCTCGGGCGACGAGCCGGCGCTGATCGACTTCCTCGCGCGCGACCCGTTCGCCATCCACGGCGCGGCGCGCTTCGACGTCGTGGAGTTCTCCGCGACGAAGACCGCGCCGGGCCTGGACGCGCTGAAAAGGATCTAGGAGTCTGCGCGGCAGAAGCCGCGCAGACTCCGAGCGATTTAA
>Ga0302314_10004367_pt1 | contig 26016 bp, 22 predicted proteins | sample III_Palsa_N2_3_FD_200533 | JGI IMG/M metagenome (GOLD analysis project Ga0302314, IMG submission 200533) | Peat permafrost microbial communities from Stordalen Mire near Abisko, Sweden - III_Palsa_N2_3 | ecosystem: Environmental > Terrestrial > Soil > Palsa > Peat permafrost | place: Sweden...
ACTCGCGAGTGCCGCTGACGCAAAAGCGCCCGCGCCGCTGACCTTCGCGGGCAAGCTCGCCGACATCTCCTCCAACTACGGCAACGGCGACTTTGGCCGTTGGCAAGTCGATCGCTGGGGTCTGCCTACCTATCAGTACACCGCTGACGAGCTGACCAACGCCAACACGGCGCAGCCTGATGTCGACGGCAGCAGGGCGGATCAGAACCAGGTCGGCAACGACAACGTCAAGGGGTTTGCCGCCAACGATGGCTACCTCGAGCTGTGGAGCCAACAGCTGTTGAATGAATACGCCAACAAGTACGACCCCTCGGCCGACCACTTCAGCGGCGGCTTCGGCTACCTCAACGTCGACGGCAAGATCGGCGGCACGCTGTACAGCGCTAACTCAACCGGCGAGCAGTTCAAACGCTGGTTCGGCGTCGGCTACTACCGCCGGCAGATCAGCTTCCAGGGACTCGGCGTGCGGGAGATCACCTCCGCGCCGTTTGGCTCAGACCCGGTGCTGCTTGACGACGTCACGATCACCAACAACTCGCGGTCAGCAAAGACCGCCGACTGGTACGAGTACTGGGATGTCAACCCGGTCGACCAGGGGACGCTCGGGCAGCAGCTCGGGCTCGACGCGCCGAGCTGGAACGCGGCCTCCGAGACGCTGACAGCGGACGAGATCCCGACTATCCCGACCGACAACGAACCGCTGGCCAACTTCGCCGCGGTGCTGCGAGGTCCCGAGCCGACCTGGGAGACGTCGGTCAGCAAGTTCTTCGGCAGCGGCAGCGAGGCGGCTCCGGCTGAGGTCAAGGCCAACCAGCTGAGCGAGACCGTTGCCCCATCGGATCTACTGCTAAAGACCGGCAAGACACTGTTCGTGTTTCGCCAGGCGGTCAAGCTGGCGCCCGGCAAGTCGATCACCTTGCGTTTCATTTACGGCCTCGCCCACACCTACGACATCGCCTCGCTGGTCGCCAAGTACCGCGCGGCGATCGATCCGCTGCAGGCCAGCGAGCACGACTGGGTTGCACAGATGCCGCGCGTGAACTTCGGCTCCAGCTACCGCTGGGTCTCGCGTGAGGTCGATTGGGACGCATATCTGCTGCGCTCGGCCACCGTCTATGAGGAGCGCTCGGCTGAGCACACGATCACCCAGGGCGGCGATTACCAATACGGCCTTGGCGACAACCTCGGCACCCGCAGCTGGCTGCACTACTCGTGGCCGATCACGTTCTCAGACCCTGATCTGACCCAGCAGATCCTGCAGTACGCGATCAAGCTGCAACCGCCTGGCCCGGCAATCGACGCACAGTTGCCCTACGGCACGCTCGGCCTGTTTACGCCGTTCTACCTCGGCACCTCCAACGACCTTGACTTCTGGTTGCTGCAGGCCGCCGCGCAATATGGACTGGCGACCCGCGACACCAAGTTCTTCCACACCGAAGTGCCGTTCGTCGAAGGGCTCGGCGAGGCAACCGTCTGGCAGCACCTGAAGATCGCGTTCGAGCATACGCAGGACTACCTCAGCCTGTTCGGCGAGTACATCACCGGCGCGACAGGCGACTGGAACGACCTCTCTACCGAGTTTGAGCTGATGACCGAGTCGACCGACATCCTCGCCCAGCTCACCTACTGCTACCCACAGCTCGCGCAGCTCGCCGACCTCTACGGCGACAGGACGTTTGCCGCGCAGCTACGGGCAGCGGCGGCGGTCGACCTCAGGAGCCTGCGGGCGCAATGGACCGGCAAGGGCTGGTATTCGCGAGGCTACGCCGGGATCTCCCAGGTCGGCAACGGCGCGATCTTCGAGGAGCCGCAACCGTGGGCGATCCTCGCCGGTGCCCCAACGCCTGCTCAGGCGAAGCTGCTCGTCGCCAACATCCACCGCTACCTCGACGGCTACGGCGCGCCTCACGGCCCGACGCAGCTCGGCACCTCGCAGGTCCCCGCTGCTGACGATCCGGGTGTCAGCGAACACGGGCCGATCCCGGTCGATGTTGGTGACTTCCCGACGATCTCGCTCGGCTCAGGTTCGACCACCGCCGGTGCTGATGAATGGCCGGGCGGCGACTGGTATGACCTCAACGGCGATCTCACTTGGGCTTACGCAAGTCTGCAAGGAGTAGTCCCGGGCGCCGTCAACGACGCCTGGTGGGAGTACACGCGCAACACGCTGGCGCGCCACGCCGCCGTCTACCCACAGTCTTGGGACGGTGTGCTGAACGTTGACGACGTCTGCTTTGGCTTCTACTCACCGACACCGAGCCAATGCGGTAACCGGCTCAGCACGGCGTTCGGCGGACAGATCACCGAGCAGCCGACGTGGATGGAGATGGACGCGATCAACCTCGCCGGCGTCACCCCTGATCAGGCCGGCTATGAGATCGACCCGCACCTGCCAATGACGAGCTTCAGCGTCCGCTTCCCGCTCGTCGGCGTCTCCCGTGCCCCCGGCCTGATCCGCGGCTATCTGACGACGCAGACGAGTGGTCCGCTGCAGATGCAGGTCGCGATCCCACCAGACACGAACGGCCGGCAGCTGATCGCCTTCGATGGCACCAGGCGCGTGCCGGCAAAGATCGTCGGCGGCCTCCTCGACTTCCTGATCAAAACCACGGCCGGGCGACCGGCCGCATGGGCGGTTCAAGCGCAGTGATGCCGACAGAACGAATCCGAGGTAACGAGATGAAGCACCGCCGCCTGCTGATCGCCGTCTGCACCGCCGCGGCGCTACTCGCCGTGCTGCCCGCGAGCCCGGCGCTGGCCAACGGGCCCTGTGGCAGCCACCCTTGGTGCAACACCTCGCTGAGCGCCAACCAACGCGCGACCTTGCTTGAGGCTGCGATGACGCAATCGCAGAAGGTGACGGTGCTGACCGCCGGGGCTGTATCCGCGCTCGGCATCCCTTCGATCAGCCTCAAAGACGGGGCGTTGGGCGTAACCACCAGCATCCCGGAACTGGGCGGGCCGGCGACGGCCTTCCCCTCCGGGACGGCGCTAGCCGCGAACTTCAGCCTCGCCGCCGCCCGTGCATACGGCGCCGCGGTCGGCATCGAGAACCGTGAGCACGGCTACGACGGCGACTACGGGCCGACCGTGAACATCATGCGCACGCCGCTCGGCGGACGCACCTACGAGGGTTACGGCGAGGACCCGTTCCTTGACGCCCAGACGGCAGTTGGCTGGATCGACGGGTTCCAGTCAGAGGGCGTCATGGCAGACGTCAAACACTTCATCGAGAACGACCAGGAAGGACAGCTTGGCGCGTCGCCGCTGCTGGGAGTGATCGGCGGGCGTCAGATCGAAGATGTGATCGTCGACCAGCGGACGCTGCACGAGATCGAACTGCGCCCGTTTCAGGAGGCGGTTCAAATCGCCCATACGGCAATGGTGATGTGCGCCTACAACCAGGTCAACGGCCAGTTCGCCTGCGACAACCCTGACCTGCTCGGCAAGATCCTGCGCCGCCAACTCGGCTTCAAGGGGATCATCGACTCCGACGCGCTCGCCGCCCATACCCCGTGGGCTGACCTGAACGCCGGCATGGACTGGGACATCGTCGGCAACGGCGACAACGAAGCGGAGATCGATCTCGCACTGGCCAACCACACCGTTTCTGTCGCGACCCTTAACGCTCGCGTGCACGAGTATCTGAGGACGCTGTTCGCCTTCGGAATGTTCTCCCACCCCGCCTACGTCAACGACCCACCGACGACGGAGCCGGCACGCAGCAAGGCCGTCGATATAGCTACCGAAGAGGGCGCCGCCACCCTGCTGAAGAACAACGGGATCCTTCCACTGAGCGTGAAGGACAAGCGGATCGCCGTGATCGGCCTGCCGGCCGAGTACTACGTGTTCGGCTTCGGCTCCTCGGAGGTGACTCCGTATCAGACGACCGACATGCTGCAGGGGATCGAGACGCGCGCGGCGCAAGCAGGCGACACCGTCACCTACGACACCGGCAACAACATCGCGCAGGCGGAGGCCGACGCGAAGGCTGCCAATGTCGCGATCGTCGTCGGCGCCGACAGCGAATCGGAGGGTGACGACAAACTCTGCATGTCGCTGGTCCCGCAGTGCGCCCCAACGCAGGAGGCCACCCTTGGACCGGACAACCCGCTTGACGCGGAGGTCGCGTGGGGCGATCAGGACACGCTGATCTCAGACATCGCCTCGGTCCAGCCGCGCACCGTCGGACTGCTCGAGACCGGCGAGCCAGTGCTCACTCCCTGGCGCTCGAAGCTCGCCGGACTACTCGAAGCTTGGTATCCGGGCGAGAACGGTGGCACCGCGATCGCCCACGTGCTGTGGGGCGACGTCGATCCTGGCGGCCGGCTGCCGGTCACCTTCCCGGCCACCTACGACCAGGAGCCGACCGCCAACAACCCCTCCTCATATCCGGGTGTGCTCGACCCGACCGCCGACCCGACGACGATCCTCAGCACACTGTGGAAGGTGAGTTACACCGAGGGCGTGTTCGCCGGCTACCGCTGGTGGGGCGCGCACCACGAAACGCCGGCCTACCCATTCGGGTTCGGTCTCTCCTACACGACCTTCCGCCTCTCACACCTGAAGGTGTCTCGCGCGCGAGTAACGGCGACCGTGACCAACACCGGCCGGCGTAGCGGCATCGCCGTCCCCCAGATCTACCTCGGCCTGCCCGGCACCGCGGCGATCCCCGAGCCGCCCGAGCAGCTGGCCGGCTACGACAAGCTGAGGCTCGCCCCAGGCAAGTCGCGGACGGTGACGATCCCAATCCAGGCGCGCTCCTACGAGTACTGGGACACGAGCGCAAACAGCTGGGCGCTGATGCCGGGCTGCGTCCGCGTGATGGCGGGGCAGTCCTCAGGCAATCTGCCGCTGCACGCGGTACTCAGCCAAGGCGGTACGTACTGTCCCGCCGCCAGCCGCTGACGGGCTGGCTGGCGGCCGCCAAACGCTGAAACTTCAGCGATCCATAGGCTGCGGGCTCAGGCGGCTAGCGCAGGCGCGAACGCGGGCGCGGTCCGGCGACGGCTGCGTCCGGCCGCTGCAATCTGCTCGCTGCGGGTGGGTCGCAGGGCGCAGGCGCGTGCGGCCAATGCCAGTAGCTCGCCCGGACGCTCGCACTGGGGGTGATGACCGATCCCCTGCCATTCGACGATCCGAGCCTGCGGGAAGGCGGTCTTGACGCCGCGGCTGTGCTTTGGCGAGACGATGCGATCACGTGTCCCCCACATCGCGGTGACCGGGCCGTCATAACGGACGCGGCGACGATGGAACCCGTGCTTGGAGTTGCCGGCCGCGGCGATCGCCTGCGTCGCGGCACCAGCGGCGGCGGCCAGGTCCGCCTCGCTCTTGACGATTCGGTCGAGCATCTCGCCGCCATCGGTGTGCTCGGCGTTGACAAACCCGCGATACGCGAGCGTCAGCGGCAGGCGGTGACCGAGCGCCAGCGGCATCCACAGCCGCGTCAGCTGGCGCGCCCCGGGAATCGACACAACCTCAGCCAATGGGATCCGTCCGAACCCCGCCGGCGCCAGCATCAGCAGCGCACTGACCTTCTCCGCCATCCGCTCTGCCAGCGCGGCGGCGACAGCGCCACCGAGCGAGTGGCCGATCACGCCAACGGGCGTCGGCACGTCAAGCAGCTCGAGTGCCTCGTGGACGTCGTCGGCATAGGCGCCGATCCGCGGGCGCGTGGGCAGGTCTGAGTAACCGAAGCCGGGCAGGTCGACCGCGATGCACGGACGGCGCTGGGCCGCGGCGAACTCGCTCCATCCCTCCGAAGAATCGAGCAGTCCGTGCAGCAGCACCAGCGGCTCACCCACACCAAGGGTGCAGCGACAGTGGATCCTGCGGCCATCGGCGAGCGTCACGGTGATCGATTGCAACCCACTGCCAATGGCTGCGCTGTGTCGGATTGTCCCTCCCATGCGGGCAATATCGGCGCGCAAGCCACTGGGGATTAGCCGTGCCCGGTTGTACTGGGCGCCTGAATCTGCCTATACGCATACTCAGCCGCCAAGAACCGGCAGACCGCCCGCTTGCGCCGGCTAATCGTTGATGTCGAAGACCGGCGTGATCTCCGGCAGCGCGTGGTCATCGCCGACGTGCTCATTGGACACGACGGCGGTGCCAAGCGCAAAGAACTCGATCACGTGGCTGCCCCAGCCATGGCTCTGCTCCGACAACTTAACCTCGACGATCCCGAGTACTCCGTCGCCGATCGCCTCGGCTTCTTTCTGCATCCGCTCCATTGCCAGCTCGCGGGCGTCATACAGCGCCTGGGTGTACTGCTCGAGCTCGACGTTCTGACCGGTCTGCTTCATCGACTGCATCATCCCGCGGTGGGCGACGTGGTAGACGCAGGTTCCCATCACCATGCCGACTGGGCGCTTGCCGGTCTGCATCAGCGTCCAGAACGCCTGACCACTCAAATCGGAGGTGAACGGGCGACCGTTGGGGGCGCGGTGCACCTTGCCGCCCTTGTGCTTGATCGCAGTGCCGATCGCGATGAACTCGGCCATGTCGGCGCCCCACTCATAGCGTCCGACGTTGAGGCGGACGCCAACGATCCCGTCAGCGCCGAGCTGGTCGGCCTCCTCCTCCATCCGCGTCATCGCCAGCTCACGGGCGTTGTACATCGCCTGCGTGAGCACGCCCATCTCCTGGCTCTGCTTCCAGCTGGCCTGCTGAAAACCGATGTGGTAGATGCTCGACCCGACGACCAGGCCAACCGGTTCAAAGCCTGCCTTCTCGACGCATAGGTATTCGTTGACGCTGAGGTCGGAGGTGAACAGGCCCTTCGCGTTCATCCGTAGCCGCTCGCTGGCGTGCTCGGCTAGTCCCTCGGTGCTGTTCGGATCGTATGTAGGCATCGGGTGGTCTCCTCTAGTGGGCCTAGGCGGCGCCAAGGTTGATCGACATCATCGGCACACCCAGCGGAGCGGGGTGCGGTTCATGCGCGCCAAGCGCGATAGCGGTCCCGAGCACGTGCATCGAGACGATGAAGAAGTGCTGTTTGTAGCCCATCCCCATGCCTTCGTACTCATGGTGGTTGATCGTGTGTTGAAGGGTTGAAATCACCATTTCGTTGGCGCCTGCAGCCTGTGCTTGGCGCTTGACCTCGTCCATCGCCAGATGCCTGGCGGTGTAGACGGCCTGGGTGACCTCGCGCATCTCCTGGTTGCCCCACCACATACCCATCATCTGGTTGGCCCGCGGACTCAGGGCAACGCAGACAACAGAGGTGTGCCCGATCACATCGACCGTCTCGGCGCCGATCCGGCGCAGCTTGTCGACGTCCTGCCCGCTCAGCGTGCAGAGGCGGGGGCCGCCAGAACGCGGGCGGCTCGAGAGGGCCTCGGCGGTGTCACGGACCGCCGTGCCAAACACGACGTACTCGACGTTGCCCGGTTCACCGAGGAACGCCTTGGCAGTCAACTCAATCCCGATGACCGCATCCGCGCCGGCGAACTGCGCCTCCTGGCGCAGGCGCCCAAAGGATCGCTCGCGGCTGAGGTTCCAGGGCTGCGCAAACGACGGCAGCTCACTGATCCCGCCGCCGAACCCACCCCAGCCGTAGTTCGACCAGCCGTGCTGGATCACCGAGGAGCCCATCACCAGAGCGAGCGGAGTCATTCCGGAGGCCTCCGTCAGCAGGTACTCCTTCGCCGTCAGGTCGCTGCTGAAGACCGGCGCGCTCGACGTAGCAAACGCCTTCAACCGTTCCTCGGCGCCAAGCGGGATGCCTCCGCGACCGATCCGTTCGAGATCGACAGCGGCCGAGGCGACCTCCTCCTCGCTCAGCTGCGGCGGGCGTTTACCGAAAAGTGGCACTGCTCGACGATCCTGACAGATATCGCGAAGAGACACATAAACCTAACTTCGGATCGCTAGCCCATTCTGCTCAGCCGAATCAGCGGACAAGTTCAGCGAGCTGGTCGACGATCTCGCCCAACGGCCGGGTGGCATCGATCTCAAGCGTGCAGCTCCGTCGCAGCAGCGGTTCGACCTCAGCCAGATCACGCAGGATCGCCTCGCGCTCCACGGCGGTCCTGCCGAAGGAGTTAGTCGTGCGCGTCGCGATTCGCCGGAGCAGAACCTCGACCGGCAGGCTCAGCAGAACGATCTCGTCGAAGTGGCGATAGAACCTGCCCTGATTTGACACGGCTCCTGAGACGAACAACGGCGTGTTGCAGTCGGCCTCAAGCAGCCGACTGATCCGCTCCTCCCGCCAGACGTATCCGCCCTGATCATCTGACCATTCAGTCCACCCAGGCTGATCGGTATCGACTACCGAAAACCCGAGTTCGCCGAGCCTGACAAGCACGCTGGACTTCCCAGTCCCAGACATGCCAGTCACAAGCACCCGCCGCACGCTCACAAGGCTAGACCGGTGGTCGAACAGCGTTTCTTCCTGGGATCACACGGGTAGAGAGTGGGTGATGCCCGCCGACGTGACAGGTGATGTGATCGAGCTGACCAACACCGTCGGCACCGCCGCTTATGACATTCAGCGGGCGACCGAGACGGTCAAGCGCGTCCGCAGCGGCGCGGCGGTGGCAGCCAGGCATCCGGGAGCGATCGCGATCGCCGGCGGCGGGTTACTCGTCGTCTCAGCGGTCCTGGCGCTTAGCCGCCGGGGCGGTTTCCCGGAGGCGTGAGCGGGTAGGTCGCAGGCATGGCCTCCCAAACAATCAGCCCAACGCTCGTGGTGCCGCAGCCGAACGAGCTGCCAACTCCAGTCGTCCCCGAGCCGACACCCGATCCAATCCCAGCGCCAAACCCGACGCCGGATCCGGTGCCACCGCCGGATCCGGTGCCACCGCCGGATCCGGCGCCGCCGCCGGATCCGGCGCCGCCTACAGAGCCACTGCCGATCTAGTTCCGGACTACTGCGCCTGAACTGGCCGCGGCGGTCATCCCTCGTCTCGCTCTACCAGCGTCCGTACCAGCGCCTGCGGCCACTGCCGACGGCGTGTTCGACTCCGCCGACAAAGAAGCCGATCAGCCACAAAGCGACGGCAATCAGCAGCACAAACCACAGCAGGTGAGCGGCGATGCCGAATCCTCCGAGCACCGCCACGATCAGCAACAGGACAAGTAATGGAACCATGAGGGCCTCCTTATGAGATACGGGATGGTCATCACGGTGACTACCCGCTATCACCGTTCGCCATGCACCAGCTACTTATCTCGCGCGAGACGATACGCTCGCGCGCAGGGTGCAGAGCCATTTTCAGGTGGATAAGCAGACCGAGGGTGGCGCCAGCGTTCTCACGCTCAGCGGAGAACTTGACGTGGCATCTGCGGGTTCACTCGAGCAGGCGTTGTCGGAGGTCGCGAACGACAAGCATCTGGTGATTGACCTGCGTCAACTTGAGTTCATCGATTCCACCGGCCTCAGCGTGCTGGTGGCCGCCAACCAGCGTGCGCTCGACTCCGGCCAGCGACTCGGGATCGTCAACGGCGGGACTCAGGTCCAGCGTTTGCTGACGCTCACCGGGTTGACCGAACGCCTGCAGGTCGCAGACACGCTGGAGCAGCTGCTCCACGGTGCCTGAACGAGTCCATCGTTCCGCACTCGCCGCGCGCCTGACCCGGGGCGACGCGGCGATCTTCAGAGAGATGTTCCAGCTACTGGGCGAGGCCGTGACGGTGCGCGACCCCAGCGGGGCGCTCGTCTACGCCAATCAGGCCGCGCTGAAGCACCTCGGCTTCGCATCGATTGACGAGCTCCAACGGAGCTCCAGCCAGGCGATCATGGACGACTACCTGGTCGAGGACGAGCACGGCCAGCCGCTGACGCACGACGACATCCCGTCCGTCCGCCTACTCCGTGGCGAGCGCGTCGAACCGACGCTGATGCGCACAGTCAACCTAACCACCGGCGAGGTGCGCTGGGACCTGCTGAAGACCTCGGTGCTGCAGGCCCGGCGTGGCCGGATCCGCGGGGTACTGACGGTGATTGATGACGTGACCGACGTCAAGACGGCCGAACTTCGCACCCGCATCCTCGCCGAATCAGGCAGGATCCTGGCGTCATCGCTGGACTACCGAGAGACGCTGCGCAACATCGTCGCGCTCGCGGTCCCATCGCTCGTCGACTACTGCGCAGTTGACCTGCTCGATGGCTCCGGCGACATCGAGCGCGTCGCTGCCCGCCACCGTGACCAGGCATCGGCCGCACTGGCCGAGCAGCTGCGCTCGCTGCCAACGACCAAGCTCGACCGCCAGCGACCGATCGGGCAGGTCATCGAATCGGGAACCTCGCAGCTATTCCAGAACCTCACCGATGCGACGCTCACAGAGCTCGCTCGGGATCAGGATCATCTATCCCGGCTGCGTGAGCTCGATCCGCGCTCGATCGTGTTGGTCCCATTGTCGGTGCCGAGGCGCACGATCGGCGTGATGACGCTTGGGACCGACCGCAGCGGGCGGCGACTAGATGACGCTGACGTCGCACTGGCTGAGCAGCTCGGCCGACGCGCTGCCGTAGCCGTTGAGAACGCCCGCCTGCACACGAAGCTCTCAGAGGTCGCCGAAACGCTGCAAAAGGCGCTGCTGCCGCGGGCGCTGCCGGCCATTCCCGGCTGGGAGCTGGCGTCGCTCTACCGGCCGGCCGAGACCGAGTTGCGGATCGACGTTGGCGGTGATTTCTACGAATTCTTCGAGAACGAAGGAGTCTGGTTGGCGCTGATCGGCGACGTCACCGGCAAGGGGGTAGCCGCCGCCTCGGTCACCTCGCTGATGCGACACGGCGCGCGGGTGGCCGCGCGTAGCGAGCCGGCTCCGGCATCGATTCTCAGCCGGCTTGACGAGGCCCTGGCCGAAGAGTCCGGCCGCGCGCTCTGCACCGCGCTTTGCCTGCGCCTGGCAGATGACCACGTCGTGATCAGCTCGGCCGGCCATCCCCCGGCGATCATCGTCGCGGAGGACGGCAGCCTTCGTCAAGTACCCGAAGCCGGACCGGTACTGGGCGCCTTCGACGATGCGAACTGGCCGGAGGAGACGGTTTCAATCCAACCGGGCGAGCTGCTCGTGATGTACACCGACGGTGTAATCGAGACGGTCGGCGAGCGCGAGCGGTTCGGCACCGAACGGTTGCGCGCGCTGCTCAGCAGCCAGGCGGGGGAGGACCCCAAGACGGTGCTCGAGCGGCTTGAGGCGGCACTTGCAGAGTTCGCCTCCGGCTCCGGCTCCGGCTCCGACGATGTCGCCGCGCTTGCGCTACGCCGCTGAAACGCGGTCGTCGACGATCGTCAGCCGGGCGAATTGCCGGCCGCCGCGCTCCTCCAGTTCGGGCGTCTCGACCAGCGGCGCCAGCGCTGTCCACAACGACACGGCCATATCGTCGGTATTGCCACCGGCGTCGCTGCGCAACGGACCGGCGATCACCTCAAGCCGCCTGGTGGTCGAATCGATCGAGAAGCTGACGTGGCCGTCTGGTGACATGTGCTCGGCATAAGCCGCGATCGCGTCCGTCGCCGCCGGCAGCAGGGCCACACCGTCCGCGGTGAACCGCGCCTGCGCGGCTGTCGCTCGGCCGAGCCGCCCAAGCACTGGCCCAAGTAGCCGGTTGGGCACAAACGAAGCGACGACGCGGCCATCCAGGTCAGCCTGCCGTTCAGGGAGTTGATCCAGCGCTGCGGGCTCAACCACCGGCTTATCGCTGCCGTCCCAGGAGAAGATCATCCGGACCTCGGTGCCGCCGAACGGTCGAGTGCTGAACTCGACCCGCTCGGTTAAAGCGCTGATCACAGCCAGGCCGAGTCCCATCCTGCCAGCGCGCGAGGAGACGTGCTGGATTCCAGAGCCGCGATCCTGAACCAGGACCTCGATCCCGTCTGACTCGGTTGAGATCAGCAGTGTGAGCGGTCCGGGCTCGCCTCCGTAGGCGTGCAGAACCACGTTGTTACACGCCTCGCTCACCGCGGTCCGTAGCTCGTCACGTAGCTCGGGCTCGAGCTCCAGTGCGTCAGCGACCGCGGCCAGCGTTGAACGCACCAGGGTTACAGCTTCCGGCCGGCTTTCTAGGTCAAGACGAACAACAGGAGAGTACTTGTGCATTTATGGGCCTCAAGACCCTGCTTCCCCGCACTCTCACGCGCCAAACCAAGGCAGGCCCATTAGCACAAGGCGGGCCCCATCAACACCGGCTAATAACAGAACAGCTGAGCGCTTAGGGAGCCGCAGGCGCCAGCGCGTCGCTGAGCTCGCTGATCGAGCCGCGAAGAATGCGCGAAACCTGCATCTGCGAAACGCCGACCTCGTCAGCGATCTCTGCCTGAGTCAGATCCTTGACAAAGCGCAGGGCGAGCACTCGCCGCTGGCGGTCGGTCAGCCGCTCAGCGGCTACTCCGATCGTCGCGCCAAGCTCGACCTGCTCATAGCCGGGGTCCTCGGTTCCAAACCGGTCGGCGAGGGTCGCAAACTCCCCGTCCTCTTCATCGCGCGGCGCGTCAAGTGAGGTGGCGTGGTGTCCCGCGCCAGCCTCAAGCCCGTTAAGCACGTCCTCGACGCTCAACTCGAGGTATTGAGCAAGCTCCTGCACGGTCGGCGAGCGACCGATGTCGTTGGTCAGCCGGCGCTGCGCGTCAGCCACCTTCAACGCCTGGTCCTGGGCGCCGCGCGGAACATGCACAGACCAACCAAGGTCTCTGAAGTAGCGCTTCAGCTCACCGAGGATCGTCGGCACAGCAAACGTTGAGAAGGCGAGACCACGCTCTACGTCGAAGCGATCGATCGCTTTGACCAGGCCAAGGCTTGCCACCTGGATCAGGTCATCCTGCGGCTCGTGAGCACCTTGATAACGGCGCGCGAGCTTGCGGGCGATCGGCAGAAAATGCTCGACGAGCTGCTCTCGAGCTGACTGGTCGCCATCGTCTTGCCAGCGCTTGAAAAGGCGCGGCACATCGATTTCGTGAACACATGTCATGCCTTCGACCATACCCCACTATTCCTGTTGGCAAACGAACATTTCCGACATCTTTAGGTTTGAACACATCAATCGCCGGGAAGTTCCGAGCTAGGACCGATTCCTACGACGCGGAGCGATCCGCGGGAGGAGCATCGATATGCCCAGCAGCACCGAGAACGTAAAAAGCCCAAGCAGCGCCGAGGATCTGAAGGGCCGCATCAAGGAAGCGGCCGGCGATCTGACGGGTAACGATTCGCTGAAGCAGGAAGGCCAACTCGACCAGGCGAGCGAGAAGCTCAAGCACGGGATCGACAAGGTCGCTGACAAGGCCAAGGAACTTCTCAGCCGAGACTGAGCTTCTGGGGTTGTGCTACCCCCGGACTGACCCAGTGCGAGGCGAGCGCCGCCCCCCGAGTGCGCTCGTCTCGCCCGTCAGTCCACCCGAGGATTGCGGACTGGGCGCAGAGTTTGTTCGAGTCGCGAGCGCAGGTGCTCATGCTGAGCCGGCAGCCGTAGATGCTCGCCGAGGTGCTCCGGGTCCTCGTCAACCGCAAAGCCCGGCGAGGTAGTCGCGATCTCGAATAACACACCCTGCGGCTCACGAAAGTAGATCGAGTGGAAGTAATCACGATCGATCACCGGCGTCACGTGCTGGCCGGCCTCGGCGACCCGTAGCCGCCAGCCCTGATGATCCGCATCGGCCGAGTGCCAGGCAATGTGGTGGACCGTGCCGGCACCCTGCACGCCCGCCCCGATCGGCGCGTCGTACGCGTAGCGGAACTTACGCGTCGGCCCATCGACCAGGTACTCGCCCGCGCCTAGTTCGCTGAAGCCAAGCGTGTCGGTCAACAACTCCCGATCGGCGGCAAGCTCGCCGCAGTGGTAGGCGCGCGTGCCTTCAACCCCACCGATCGCGAACGCCGCAGGAATCTGCGGGTCAACCGCACGCAGCGGGGGATTGCCCTGATCAGCGATCACCAACTCGAGCGCCAGACCGTCGTAGTCGGCTAACCACAGTGACGACCCACCGCGCTCGGTGGAGTATCCAGCGGAGTTCAGCCGACCATCCCAAAAATCGAGCGCGCGATCGGACTGCACTCCCAGTTGGATCGTGTGGATCATGCCGGCCCCGGCCTGACCGGGCCGGGCCCCTGCGAACTCGAACCACGTCAAGATCGTGCCGGGCGAACCCTGCTCATCGCCGAAGTACAGGTGGTACGCCTCGGGCGCATCGAAGTTGACCGTCTTCTTGACGAAGCGCAGACCGAGCAGACTCGCGTAGAAGTCGACGTTGCGCTGCGCATCGCCGGTGATCATCGTCAAGTGGTGCAACCCGTCGAGCTTCATCGCGTCCGGACTAGGATCTCACAAGCAGAGGGACCAACCGCCGAAGGAGACAGATGAGCGACGTCACCGCCACCGGAATCCGTGAGATCAGCCTGGTGATCTTGCCGGTCACCGACCAGGACCGATCGATCGACTACTACGAGAAGCTCGGGCTTGAGAAGCGCACCGATACGCCGTTCGGCGGCAACTACCGCTGGGTCGAGATGTACGCACCGATTGGCAGCACTGGGATCGCAATCGCGCCACCGCCGGAGGGACGCCCGGTCGAGGCGCAATCAACCGGAATCACCTTTCAGACCTCCGACATCGAGGCCACCCACGCCGAGCTGCGTTCGCGCGGACTCGACGTCGACGAGGAGATTCAACGGATGGGCGGCCCGGTGCCGCCGATGTTCTGGGTCCGTGATCCTGACGGGCACTCACTGATCGTCGTCCAGCCGCTCGACTAGTGACGGAGGAGCGTCGATTCGGCGAGCTCGTCGATTTCAGCGGCGCGCGGCGCCCCGCCCGCGCGCCGTTGCGTGGTCCGCGGGTGTCGCTGCGCCCGCTTGATCCGGCAGCGGACGCCGAGGCGCTATTCGAACTCTCGCACGCGCCCAACGGCGATCCGGAGATCTGGGCCTACCTACCGTATGGGCCGTTCCCGACGTTTGCAGCGTTCACGACCCACCTGCGCACGCAGGCCGCGACCGAGGACCCGCTGTTCTTCACCGTGCATGACCACGATCGCGGCCCGCAGGGGATCGCCAGCTATCTGGAGATCGTCCCAGCGCACGGCAGGATCGAAATCGGCCACATCTGGTTTGGCCCGCGGCTGCAGCGCAGTGCCGCCGCAACTGAGGCGATCTACCTGTTGATTGCCCACGCCATCGAGGACCTCGGCAACCGTCGCTTGGAGTGGAAGTGCAACGCGCTGAATGCGCCCTCACGCCGCGCCGCCGAACGGTTCGGGTTCGAGTACGAGGGCACGTTCCTGCAACACCAGGTCGTCAAGGGCCGCAACCGTGACACAGCCTGGTTCGCGATCACTGACAAGCGCTGGCCAGCGCTGAAGGAGGCCTTCGAGCGCTGGCTTGAGCCTGCGAACTTCGACTCAGACGGCCGCCAGCTCGTTGGACTCGCTGACCTGCGCGGTAGCTGAGCCGAACTTCATGCTGACGTCGACCGGACCCAGGCGCATGTTCTTCATGTCAACCCAGTAGTTCTGGTGCACGACCCAGGGCTCGCTGACCCCCTGTTGGGGCAGCAGATCCTTACCACGCTTGACGTAGCCGGACTGCAGCGAGACCAAGAATGGCTTGAGCGGCTCGTTGGCCGGCGGATGCTCGGGCACCGCGTAGTCGTAGCCGTTGCGGTCCATGTGCTTGAGCAAGCGACAGACATAGGCGGAGATCAGATCAGCCTTCAGCGTCCAGGAGGCGTTTGTATAGCCGAAGGTCGTCGCCAAGTTCGGCACGCCGGCGAACATCAATCCGCGGTAGGTGATCGCGTCGGCGAAGTTCATCTCCTCACCGTCGATCGAGCCGACGGCGCCACCGAGCCCCTGCAGCACCAGCCCGGTCGCCGTGACGATGATGTCGGCCTCAAGCGTGACGCCGGACTCAAGCTCGATCCCATTCTCGGTGAACGCCTTGATGTGGTCGGTGACGATCGACGAAGTACCGGCCCGCAATGACTTGAACAGGTCGCCGTCCGGCACGAGACAGAGGCGCTCCTCCCACGGGTTGTAACGCGGCTTGAAATGCGTGTCGACGTCGAAGTTCTTCCCGAGCTGGCTCGCCGTCAACTTGCGGATCAGTGCTCGCGCCTGCTTCGGATAGCGGGTCATCAGGCCGTAGGAGATCTCCGTCAACAGCAGCTGCCGCAGGCGAGTCAGCCCGTAGGCGACGGCATCCGGCATCACGCGATCCATCGCCTGCGCCAGCCCGTCGATCGCCGGCCGCGACAGCACGTAGGTCGGCGAGCGCTGCAACATCGTCACGTGCGCTGCCTTCTCGGCCATCGCCGGGACGAGCGTCATCGCCGTCGCGCCCGAGCCGATGATCACGACCCGCTTGCCCTCGTAGTCAAGGTCCTCAGGCCAGAACTGCGGGTGCACCAGTGTTCCTTGGAAATCGTCGATTCCCGGGAAATCGGGGGTGTAGCCCTCGTCGTATTTGTAGTAACCGCTGCAGAAGTGCAAGAAACCTGCGGTCATCTTCAGGCGATCGCCCGTGTTGACCAGCTCGATCTCGAGCAGCCAGCGCGCCGTTGGGGTGTCCCAGTCAGCGCGGATCAGCTTGTGGCCGAAGCGGATGTGCTTGTCGATGCCGTTCTCAGCAGCCGCCTCGCGGATGTACTCGCGGATCGTCCAGCCGTCGGCAATCGCCTTCTCGTGCTGCCACGGTTTGGCGTCGTATCCCAGCGTGTACATGTCGGAGTCCGAACGCACGCCGGGATAACGGAACAGGTCCCAGGTCCCGCCGACGGCGTCACGTGTTTCAAGGATCGCGTAGCTCTTGTGCGGCAGCTCGCGTTGCAGCCGGGCGGCGGCGCCAATGCCGGAAAGGCCGGCTCCAACAATTAGAACGTCGAGGTGTTCGTAGCTCACTGGATCCCTCACCTTTGGTTGTGCGCCAAAGCATATGGTACGCGCACATACCGCTGTGTGATTTTCGTCGCGAACGAATGCGCCGCCGGCTAGCTGAAAAACGAGCGGATGTCAGCGATCCGCCGCTGCACCTCGCTGTCGGCGGCGGCGATCAGCGCCCGCCCCGCCTCGGTCAAAACGACGTCGACGCGCCGGCGATCGCCCTCGACGCCCTCACGCACAACCAACCCCCGCTCGACCAGCCCGTCGACGACACCGGTGATCGTCGGTCGGCTGACGGCCATCAGCTCAGCGAGCTTTGACGCCGCCGCTTCACCGGTTTCGCCGAGGATCGCCAGCAACCGGTACTGCGCCAGCGACAGTCCGACGGCCGACACCGCAACCTCGACCTGACGCGCAAGCCGGGCGATGATGTGGCCCGAAGGCTCGACCGGCTCTGCTTCCTCCTCTGGCACCTCCTCCATCACGCGGGCAAAGCTAGCGGACAGCCACTGCAAGCCACGCCGTCAACCAGATCCCGACCTCGTCAGCGACCGCACGTTGGTTGGTCAGAGTGTGAGTGCCCGGGACAACCACGACCGAGCGTGCGAGGTTGCGATCGGACGCCGGCATCCCGAACGGATCCTTCTCCCCTTGAATCACCAGCGTCGGTACGCCGGCCGCGTCGAGCTCACCCTGTCGTGACTTGCTCGGATCGTTCGCCTGCCCGGGCGGATGCAGCGGGAATGCCAGGCAGATCACACCGCTGGCCTCCGCGACCTCGGCAGTGCGACATGCAACCCGTGCGCCGGAGGAGCGGCCGCCAACGAGCAGCGGCAAGCCGGGCCCGCCGAGCGCCGCTGCCTGATTACTGCCCAGCAAGGCAGTAATCACGGCCAGCCACGCCTGGTCAAGTTGCCGAGCGGGCGCGGGCGAGCGCCGCCCCGCCACCCGATACGGCTGCTCGACCAGCGCGACCGAGACCCCGTGGTCAAGCGCCGCCGCGGTCGTCGCCTTCAGATCGGGCGAATCGATCCCACCGCCGGCGCCGTGGCCGAGCACCAACAGCGCCTGCGGCCTGCCGGCCGGGTGCAGCCGCGCGCGGGCTGGACCGAACTCTGTGCGTATGTCCATACCCCTGTATTTAGCCGCTTGCTTGAATTCGATGCGATGCGGTTCGTGATCTACGGTGCCGGCGCGGTCGGAGGTGTGATCGGCGCGCGGCTGTTTCAAAGCGGTCAGGAGACGCTGCTGATCGCGCGCGGGGCGCACCACGACCGGATCAAGGCCGACGGGCTGAGATTGCGCACACCGCTTGAGGACGTGACCCTGCAGATCCCGGTCGCGCGGGATCCAGCGGCGGCGGAGATCGGCACCGGCGACGTGGTGCTGCTTTGCGTCAAGGGGCAGGACACCGAGTCGGCGCTGCGTGATTTGCGAGATGTGGCCGCAGGCGATATTCCCGTCGTCTGCATGCAGAACGGCGTCGCCAACGAACGTGTTGCGCTGCGGATGTTTGCCGACGTCTACGGTGCCGTGGTGCTCTGCCCAGCCGGGTATATGGAGCCAGGCGTCGTCGAGGCGTACGCGACGACGGTCACCGGGACGCTCGATCTCGGCCGCTATCCGACCGGGTCCGATCGGCTGTGCGAGCAGATCGCCGAGGCGCTTCGTGGATCGCAATTTGAGGCGAGCGCCCGGCCGGACATCATGCGCTCCAAGTACGCGAAGCTGATCGCCAACCTCGGCAATGCCGTGCAAGTGCTGTGCGGTGACGGCAACGCGCCCGAGCTGCTCGCGCAGGCGCGGGCCGAGGGCAAGCAGATCCTGATGGCGGCCGGGATCGCGCACGATGCGGAATCTGTGACCGATATCGAGGCGCGCTGGGCGCGTTGGGATGTGCGCCAAATCGACGGTCAGGACCACGCCAGCTCGACCCTTCAAAGCGTGCTGCGCGGCAGCGGCGTCGAGGTCGATTTCCTCAACGGCGAGATCGTGCTGCAGGCGCGTCTGTTGGGGCTGGAGGCCCCGATCAACGAACTACTTCAGGGACTCGTTCACGCGACCGTTCGTGCCGGCCGGCAGCCCGGCTGGCTGTCGCAGCAGGAGATCCTCGGGCAGCTTGCCGCCGCCTGAGACGCGGGCCTACAGCTCGGACAATCTTGCGAGCAGGACAGCCGCCCGCTCGAGTAGCTCGCGTTCGTCATCCGTCAGGTGCTCGGCCAGCGCCATCGCCAGCCAGCCCTCGCGCAGCGCCCGTTCACGACCCAGCGCGGCAACGCCGGCGTCGGTGATGTTGATGATCGTGCGGCGCAGATCACGGCCGTCCTGCTGTCGGAGGATCAGGTGCAGCGACTCGAGTTCGGCCAGCGTCTGACTCATCGACTGCGGCCGCACCTTCTCGGCCTTGGCCAGCTCGCCGGTCGATTGCGGGCCCTCTGCCTCAAGGCGACGAAGTACCGCGGCCTGGGTCATTCCCATCCCGCCTTCACCGCGCAACCGGCGCATCAGCCGCGCCAACGAGATGCGCAGTTCCGCGGCGAGTGGATCGCCCTGTCGTGGCCCGTCGACGGGGGCCGGCTCAGTGCTCGCGGCCATCGGGCGTGACTATGCCACATATATGAACAACCTTCGAGATATGTAGGCAGCCTGAGTAACATCGATTTCCGTGCTAGCCGCCGCCCGGACCAGTTCAGTCCCCCGGTCAGAGGGCTACAAGTGGATCGTCCTGTCGAACACAACTCTCGCCGTTCTGCTGGCGACGCTCGATGGCTCGATCACGATCATCGCGATGCCCGACATCTTCCGCGGCATCCATCTCAACGCGCTCCAGCCGGGCAACAGCTTCTACCTGCTGTGGATGATCCTCGGCTACCTGATCATGTCGAGCGTTTTGATCGTTTCGCTTGGGCGCCTTGGCGACATGTTCGGGCGGGTCCGGCTCTACAACATCGGGTTCGTGATCTACACGGCGGCGTCGCTGATGCTGACGATTGATTGGCTAACCGGTCAGGAAGGCGCGATGTACCTGATCGTGTTCCGCCTCGTGCAGGGGGTCGGCGGCGCGTTCCTGCTGGCCAACTCCGCGGCGATCCTGACCGACGCGTTCCCCGCCAACCAGCGCGGCACGGCGCTCGGGATCAACAACATCGTCGGGGTCAGCGGGATGTTTGTCGGGCTTGTGCTCGGCGGCGTTCTGGCGCCGATCGACTGGCGCCTGGTGTTCCTGATCTCGGTGCCGGTCGGGCTGTTCGGAACAGTCTGGGCCTACCTCAAACTGCAGGAGTTGAGTACGCCAACCCGCTCACGCGTCGACTGGGCGGGCAACCTCACATTCGCACTCGGGCTGATCCTGATTATGGTCTCAATCACCTACGGGATCCGCCCCTGGCACGGCGACTCGACCGGTTGGACCAGCCCGCGGGTGCTGGCACTTCTCGCTGCCGGACTGGTGTCGCTGGTGGCCTTCTGGCGAATCGAGCGAGGCGCGCAGGACCCGATGTTCAAGCTTGACCTGCTGCGGATCCGCGCGTTCAGCTTTGGCACGCTCTCGACATTCCTCGCCTCGATCGCCCGCGGCGGCCTGCTGTTCATGCTGATCATCTGGCTGCAGGGGATTTGGCTGCCGTTGCACGGCGTCAGCTTCACCCACACCCCGCTGCGGGCCGGCATCTACATGCTGCCGCTGACGGTGGGGATCCTCTTCGCCGGACCGCTCTCGGGCTACTTCTCGGATCGCTACGGCGCGCGACCGTTCGCGACGACCGGGATGATCGCCACGGCCGCCTGCTTCTTCCTGCTTGACCGCTTGCCAACCGACTTCGTCTACTGGCAGTTCGCCACGGTATTGCTGCTGCTGGGGATGTCGATGGGGCTATTCGCCGCGCCCAACCGCGCGGCTGTGATGAACAGCCTGCCACCTGCCGCCCGCGGCGTTGGCGGTGCGATGAATCAGACATTCCAGAACTCGGCACAGGTCCTGTCGGTCGGCGTGTTCTTCTCGCTGATGATCATCGGCCTGGGCAGCGAGTTGCCACACGCCCTGGCGAGCGGTCTGCACGCTCACGGCGTCGGGCTCGCGACCGCTACCCGGATCGGACATACGCCGCCGGTGTCGGTCCTGTTCGCGGCGTTCCTCGGCTTCAACCCGATCCAGCACCTGGCGGGAGCGCATGTGCTGGCGGGTCTTTCGGCCAGCGCGCGCTCGACGCTGACAGGCCGCGCGTTCTTCCCGGCGCTGATCACCGCACCGTTCCGTAATGGACTGCACACCGCGCTGTTGTTCGCAATCATCGCCTGCCTGATCGCCGCTGTCTGCTCCGGGTTGCGCGGCGGGATCTACCGCGACGGCGAGTCACCCTCCGGGTCCTGAGCGCCCCGGCGGTGCGTCGGGCGAGTTGACCCCGTCTGAGCAGGTAAGGGGTCTTGTAAGGCAACTAAGGCTTTGCCTCGGTCGATCGGCTGCGAACTGCCGATGTGCGGCCCCTTGGCGCAGTCCAAATTGCAATCCACGCAATGACTCACTCACACCAAGGAGCACAGCATGAACCCTCAGATGATGATCAAGCTACAACAGAGCTACGCGGCCGATGAGCTTCGCCGGGCCGCCCACCTCACTGGTTCCGGCCACACGCTCTCACGGCGTTCGCGCCTCGGGCGATACTTCAGTCATGCCCGCACGCATGACAGCGAGTCATCTGGTCGGTAGGCAAGGTGAACTCGCCGAACTGGAGCTTGCCTTCCGCGAAGCCACATCCGGTCGCCCCGGAGTAATTCTGCTCGGGGGCGACTCGGGTGTCGGCAAGACAAGGCTGGTCACCGAGTTGATCAATAGCGACGCTGCGACAGGAGCTTTGGTCCTCAACGGCGAGTGCTTGGAGCAGGGCGAGGGCGAGCTCCCTTACGCGCCGCTACTCGGCGCTCTGCGCCCGCTGGTCCGGGATAAGGATCCGGTGCTGGACGCGATCAGCCACGGCAGCAGAGCGCACCTGGCGGTGCTGCTGCCCAGCCTTGGCGGCGGCTCCGGGACGTTTGGCGGTAGCGCCGGCGAGGGAGCCGGCCAGCTACAGCTGTTTGAAGCACTACTTGAGCTGATGGAGGCGCTGAGCACCCGCGCGCCGGTGATCCTGCTGCTCGAGGACATTCACTGGGCCGACGGTTCGACGCGGGCCTTCATCGCGTTCCTCGCGCGGAGCCTGCGCCGTGAACGGGTCCTGCTACTGCTGACCTACCGGACCGACGAGCTACACCGCCGCCATCCGCTGCGCCCATTGCTGACGGAGTTGGATCGGGTCGAGCGCACTCGCCGGATCGGGCTTTCCCCGCTCGACCGCGCGGAGCTGGCAGAGGTGCTCGCCGATTTGCTCGGCAGCGCTGCCGACGAGACTTTGCTTGACCGCCTGCTGATGCGCAGCGAGGGAAACCCTCTGTACGTGGAGGAGCTCTTGGCCGCAGGCCTCGATGGCCGCGGCGCCCCGCCGCAGAGCCTCAACGACGCCTTCATGTTGCGGATCGAGAAGCTCTCGCCCGAGGCCCGTGCGACGGCGCGGGCGGTGGCAGTCGGCGGCCGGGTCGACGGGCCGACTCTCGCCACGCTGACAGGGATCGCCGGCGACGCTCTGCATGAGACGCTGCGCGCGGCGATCGCCGAGAACGTCTTGCTGGCGGGCGATGACGATCGCTACCGCTTCCGTCACGCGTTGCTGCGCGAGGCCGTCTATGACGATCTGCTGCCAGGCGAGCGCGGCGAGCTTCACCTGGCGACCGCCTTGGCACTCGAGTCACGCGAGGCGGCGCCCTGCATCGAGGACGAAGTTGAGCGGGTGGCCCAGATCGCGACCCACTACGCCGCCGCCGGCGACCAGCCCGCGGCGTTGCGAGCTACGATCGCCGCCGCCAAGTCGGCGCGCCGGGTGCACGCCTACGCCGACGTCGCTGAGCTGCTCGAACGGGCGCTTGACCTGTGGCCGCGGGTGCCAGACGCCGAGGCGATCAGCGGTACGCAGCAGATCGAGCTGTTGGCCGAGACTGCCGAGGTCCAGGGCATGGCCGGTGATTGGCCGCGCGCGGAGGCGCTGCAATTACGCGCACTGGAACTTGCCGGCGATGACGCGCGTGTCCGCAGCCGGCTGCTGTCCGGCCTCTCGCAAACGCAGTGGAAGTTGAACCGTGGCCGCGAGGGTCTCGAGACAGCCCAGCAGGCACTGAAGTTGATGATGACGGTCGAGGAGACGGACGCCGATCGCGCCGAGCTGCTTGCTTTCCTCGCGCGCACGCGCGTGCTGCGCGGTCAGTTCCGCGCCGCGATCACCGACGGCGAGCGGGCGCTGGCGTTGGCCAATGCGGCCGGCGACCGCTGCACCGTCGGGCAGGTGTTGAACACGCTCGGGATGGCACGGATCGCAATCGGCGAGGTGTCCGAAGGCGAAGCGCAGCTACGTGAGGCGATGGAGGTCGCACGTGAGGTCGGCGATGCCGACGCGCTCGCGGTCGCGGTCTGCAACCTCGGCGATCTACTGGCTCTCGCCGGGCGCACACGTGAAGCGCTCGATGTGATCAAGGACGGCATCGCCACCACTCCGCAGACGCTGCGGCGGACGTTCAGCTGGATGCGGTTGACCCTGACGATCCTGGCGTTCGAGGTCGGCGACTGGGAGTTGGCACGCGTAGACCAAGGGCCGGCGCGCTCAGGCCTCAACGGAGTCGCGCTGATCTTTCGCCACACGCGCGACGCCGAGCTGGCGCTCGGCTTCGGTGATGAGGAAGCGGCAGAAGCGGCGCTAGCTGCCGCCGAACCGCTGGTACGCGTCAACAGCGAGGCGCAATGGCACGGCTTGTACGGATCGCTGCTGGCTGAGTTGCGCCGCCGCCAGGGTGACCTTGCCGCCGCCCGCACCGCTGTAATGCGTGCCCTCGACGAGCTTGAGGTCTGCACCGAAGACGTGATGCGGATCGCCCGGGTCACGGCCGTCGGGATGGCGGTTGAAGCCGATCTCGCCCTCCGCGCGCGTGACCTGCGCGACGGCGACGGCGAGCGGGAGGCGATGACCCGCGCCGGCATCCATCTCGACCGACTTGAGGCCGCCGCCAGCGACGGTGGTCCGGTCGAGCGCGGCTGGCTGGCAGTCGGTCGCGCCGAGTCCGCGCGTGCCGCCGGTCGTTCAAAGCCCGCGCTATGGGCCGCGGCCGCCGCCGAGTTCGACGCACTGGAGCGTCCCTACCCAGCCGCCACGGCCCGCTGGCGCCAAGCCGAGGCTCTCGTCGAAAACGACGATCGCGAGGCCGCCACCGCGGTCGCGCGCGACGCCGTTGCGGTGGCACAGAAGCTCGGCGCCGGCTGGCTTGAGGCTGAACTGGCAGCGCTGTGCGCCCGCGCGCGCCTGCACGTGGAAGCTCGCCCGGCACGCGCGGACGCGGTGGTCGCGCCGGAGGCGGAGACGCCTTTCGGCCTGACACCACGTGAGCTGCAGGTTCTCTCGCTGATCGCCGACGGCGCCACCAACCGCCAGATCGGCGCCGCGCTGTTCATGGCCGAGAAGACCGCCAGCGTGCACGTCTCGCGGATCCTCGCCAAGCTCGGCGTGCAGTCACGGACGCAAGCGGCAGCGGTCGCGCACCGGTTGCACCTGCCCGCGCTCGCCGAGCCCAGCAGCATTTAGTCTCAACCGGGTGAGATTCCCGGGCGAGTGGGAGCCGCATGCGCGGACGATCATGGGTTGGCCGTGCCGCCTCGAGTTGTGGGGGCCGGTGATTGGCCAGGCGCGAGCCGACTACGCGTCGGTTGCCAATGCGATCGCGGCGTTTGAGCCGGTGACGATGATCGCCAACCCGGGTGCTGACGCCGCCGAGGCGCGCGCCGCGCTGACCGGCGCGGTCGACGTGGTCGAACTACCGATCGACGATTCCTGGCTGCGCGACTCAGGTCCGATCTATGTGACCGACTCGCAGACACGCCGAGCGGTCCACTTCAAGTTCAACTCCTGGGGCGAGAAGTTCGCGCCCTGGGACAGCGATGCGGCGATCGGTGCGCTGATCGCGGCGGAACTCGGGGACGAGGTGGTGAGCGCGCCGCTCGTACTGGAAGGCGGCTCGGTGATCTCCGACGGCGCCGGCACGGTGCTGACAACCGAACAGTGCCTGCTGAATCCGAACCGCAACCCTTCGATGTCGCGTGCGGAGATCGAGGCGGCCTTGACCGAGTACCTCGGCGCTGAGCGGGTTCTGTGGCTGGGCGATGGCCTGGTCGAGGACCGTGACACCGACGGCCATGTCGACCTGATTGCCGCCTACACACCGGATCACCGCGTCGTCTTACAAACCGTTGGCGGGGACAACCCCAACTTCGCCGGTTGCGCCGAGAACATGGCGCGGCTCGCCAGCGCCGGGATCGAGGTGATCGAGATGCCTTACCTGCCCTACGTCGAGGTCGCCGGTGAGGAGGTCGTCGCCAGCTACATGAACCTCTACATCTGTAATGACGCGCTAATCGTGCCGGTGACCGGCGCCGAGACCGACGATGGCGCGCTGCCGCTACTTGGGTCGGCGTTCCCGGGTCGCGAGGTCGTACCAGTACCGGGCGCGGTGATCGCTTACGGCGGTGGCGGTCCGCACTGCATCACCCAGCAAGTACCGTCGCTTGAGCTGAGTTATGACTGAGCTCCTGACCTCGTTTGCGGTACCCGAGTCGCTGGCGCGCATCCGACCTGCCGCGCGTCCGCCGCTACGGCTTGGACTCGTGCAGGAGGCCTGGCATCCGGACCCCGCCGAGCACGAGGCAGCGCTGGCGAGCGGGATCGCGGCGGCAGCCGGGGAGGGTGCGCAGATCGTCTGCCTGCAGGAGCTGACGCTGTCCCCGTATTTCGCGATCACCGCGGATGGGCCGGCAGTGCTCGGCGTTGAACCGGAGTCGCTGGACAACGGACCAACCGTCTCGTTCGCGGCGCGCCAAGCGCAGGCAAACGACGTGTATGTGCACGCCTCGCTGTTTGAACGCGCTGACGCAGACGACGGACTCGGCTTCAACACCGCGGTTTTGGTCGCACCCGACGGCTCGCTGGTACGCCGGACGCGCAAGCTGCACATCCCGGTGACGGCCGGCTACTACGAGGACCGTTACTTCCGGCCTGGCCCAGCCGGCGAGGACGCCTACGTACCCGTCCCGCTACCACTCTCGGGTGGTGGGCAGGCCCCGCGAGGCCGGCCC
>Ga0302314_10004369_pt1 | contig 26012 bp, 27 predicted proteins | sample III_Palsa_N2_3_FD_200533 | JGI IMG/M metagenome (GOLD analysis project Ga0302314, IMG submission 200533) | Peat permafrost microbial communities from Stordalen Mire near Abisko, Sweden - III_Palsa_N2_3 | ecosystem: Environmental > Terrestrial > Soil > Palsa > Peat permafrost | place: Sweden...
AGAAGGTGATCTCGAACGGCGTCGACCGCACCGCCCTCTTGCGGTCGCTGGGCGTGCCGCTGTCGCCGTTCTCCCAGAACACCGGCAAGGTGCTGGTGAAGCTGCCGCAGGCGACCAAGGACCAGCTAGTGAAGCTTGGGCTGGCGATGGCCTACGACGACGGTGACGGCCACGAGATGCAGCCGACCTGGACCCTGAAGACCACCTACTACTGGACCCAGACTTTTCCGGCTGGCCAGACGCTGGCGGTGCACCACGAATACACCCCGTCCGTCGGCTCGAGCGCCGGTTCGATGTGGGGCACGAAAGGCGCGGAGAAGGAAGACGGCTACGCCGCCCAGAAGGCCAAGTACTGCGTCGACGACAGCTTCCTGGCCGCCATCCACCGCAGCATGCCGGCCGGGGATGAGAATTCGCCCTACCAAGAGGAGCGGATCGACTACATCCTGGTCAGCGGCGCCAACTGGAAGGCCCCGATCGGCGATTTCCAGATGACGATCGACAAGGGCGCCGCGAACCGGCTGATCAGCTTCTGCGGCGACGGCGTCACCAAAACATCGCCAACCCAGTTTCAGGTCCACCACGCCAACTTCACCCCGGCCAAGGACGTCGCGGTGCTGATCCTGCTCCCGGAGACGCAGTAGGGATGGCGCTTTCCCCGCCCGATCGCTCTTTGCCGGGACAGAGCCCGGCGATGACCGATTTGGGGGGTTGGGGACCCAGCGCAACCCCGCCTAGCCGCGCCGCTTGCACAACGCCGCCGCCTCAGGCCCAATCGACCACTGGGGCAGGGGGCGTTGGATGTTCGGGCTTGAGAACGCGCAGAGCCTCGTCGGCGTCTTCGTCACCATGGGGATCTGCTGGGCGCTGTCGGAGAAGCGATCGGCCTTCCCGTGGAAGCTGGCGATCGGCGCGATCGCGGTGCAGGCGGGGCTGGTGCTGCTGCTGTTCGGCCTGCCCGCCGCGCGGGGCGTGCTGGCCGGCGCGGGGCAGGTGGTGGACGGGCTCTCCGGCGCGACCCAGGCCGGGGTGGCGTTCGTGTTCGGCTTCCTCGCCGGGGGAGACAGTCAGCCCTATGCGGTGACCAACGGCGGCGCATTGTTCGTCTTCGCCTTCCGGGTGCTGCCGGTGATCCTGGTGATCTGCGCCCTCTCGGCGCTGCTCTGGCACTGGCGGATCCTGAAGTGGATCATCCAGGGCTTCGGCGCGATCTTCCAGCGCACCATGGGCCTGCGCGGACCCCCGGCGCTGGCGACCGCCGCCACCATCTTCATGGGCCAGGTCGAGGGCCCGATCTTCATCCGCAGCTACCTGCCGTCGCTCTCGCGCTCCGAGCTCTTCCTGCTGTTGGCGGTCGGCATGAGCTGCGTCTCCGGCTCGACCATGGTCGCCTATGCGACGATCCTGAAGGGCGTGCTGCCCAATGCCGCCGCCCATGTGCTCACCGCCTCGGTGATCTCGGCGCCGGCGGGGGTGCTGCTGGCCCGCATCCTGGTGCCGCGCGATCCCGCCGCCGAGACGCCGGGCGCCGCCGACCTCGGCCGCGACGCCGTCTACGACAGCTCGATCGACGCCCTGATCAAGGGCATCGGCATGGGTCTCGACATCTGCCTGAAGGTCGGCGCCACCCTGATCGTCTTCGTCGCCCTGGTGGCGATGATCGACGGCCTGCTCGGCCTCTTCGCCCCGGTTGGCGGCGCGCCACTCAGCCTGGAGCGGATTTTCGGCGTCGCCTTCTCGCCGCTGGCCTGGTGTATCGGGGCGCCGTGGAAGGAGGCGCAGGCGGCCGGCTCGCTGCTGGGCGCGAAGCTGATGCTGACCGAGTTCACCGCCTTCTTCGACATGGCCAGGATGGGCCCGAACGTGCTCTCCGAGCGCACCCGCATCCTGATGACCTACGCCCTCTGCGGCTTCGCCAACATCGCCTCGGTGGGCATCAACGTCGCCGGCTATTCGGTGCTGGCCCCGACGCGGCAGAAGGAGATCGCGGGCATGGTCTGGAAGGCGATGCTGGTCGGCTTCCTCGCCACCTGCATGACCGCCTCGGTGGTCGGGGTTTTGCCCTCGGGGCTGTTCGCGAGGTAGGCGCTGCAGGTTCTAATTCCCGCCACCGAGGTTCATTGTGCGTCCAACCAAGAGGGAATCGCCATGAAGCTCTATGACAGCCGCCGCGCGCCCAATCCCCGGCGGGTGCGCTGGTTCATGGCCGAGAAGGCGATCGAGGACATCGAGGTCATCGACGTCGATCTCTTGGCCGGCGCGCACCGCACCCCCGAATACGTCGGCCGCGCTGGCGTCGCCCAGGCCCCGGCCCTGACCATGAACGACGGGACCACGATCACCGAATCCATCGCCATCTGCCGCTACCTCGAGAGTCTCTATCCGGAGCCCAACCTGTTCGGCCGCGACCCGAAGGAGATCGCCGTCATCGAGATGTGGATGCGCCGCGCCGAGATGATGGTCGCCACGCCCCTCATGCTTGCCGTCCGCCACGGCCATCCGGCGCTGGCGGTGCTGGAGACCCAGGTGCCGGAAGTCGCGGCCAACAACCGCCAGCAGGGCGAGCGGGCGCTGAAACTGTTCGATCGCCGCCTCGCCGACAGCCGCTGGATCGCCGCCGACCGCATTACCATCGCCGACGGGGTGATGTTCATCGGCATGGAGTTCGCCCGCATGGTCCGCTTCGTCTGCCCCGAGGAGCTGTCCAACGTCGCGCGCTGGCAGGCCGCGATGCGCGAGCGCGCCTCGGCCGCGGCGGGCGCCTGAGCATGCGCCTCGCGCTGGCCTTTGCCATCCTCGTCCTCACCGCCGACGCCGCGTCGGCCCAGAACGCGGCGCCCGCGCCGCCGCCCCCGATGAACATGCCGGGCATGTCGATGCCGGCCGCGTCGTCCCCGGCTGCCGCGCCATCCCCGCCCAAGCAGACCGTGATCGTCGGGCCCACCGGCAAGACGCTGGTGGTCACCCCCCAAGTGCTCGCCGACCTGGGCCGCGCCGAGGCGACCATGATCAATCACAGCGTCTCCCACACCTATGAGGGCGTGCGGCTCACGGAGCTGCTCCGGCTGGTCGGCGCCCCCACCGGCGCGCGCATCCACGCCGACGCCGACCGCGACTATCTGGTGGTCACCGGCGGCGACGGCTTCCGCGCCGTCTTCTCGCTCGCCGAGACCGACAGCAGCGTCCAGCACCGCGCGGTGATCCTGGCCGACCACATGGACGGCGCCCCGCTCATCCCCCACGACGCGCCCTACCGCATCGTCGTCGACGGCGACCAGAAGCCGGCTCGCAGCGTCTATGCGATCACCCGGATCGAGGTGAGGGTGCTGCCGTAGGTATCCTTCTCCCCTTGCGGGAGAAGGTGTCGGCGGAGCCGACGGATGAGGGGTGTCGGCTGGGGCTGAGGGATTGGCGCGGGGCGGCTACTCACCACGCCGAAGCGCTGCACCCCTCATCCGGCCCTTCGGGCCACCTTCTCCCGCAAGGGGAGAAGGATGAACTTCAATAGTCCAGGCTCGGATACCACTTCGGATCGCGCCCCTCCGGCACGGTGTCCAGCATGTTCCACAGCGGGGCGTAGCTCACCGGCGTGCCACGCGAGTCCTGGCCGGGGTCGGCGCTCTCGCCCGACATCTCGCCGGCCCAGAAGTGGCGGATCGTTCCGTCGCGCCGCGTGAAGACGTGGAAGGACGGGATCTCCGAGCCGCTGGGCAGGATGCCGAAATAGTCGCGCGAATAGTCGCCGGTGAGGTCCGAATAAAGCCGTAGATCCTTCCAGCCGCGCTCGCGCTTCCAGGCGACCAGCTTCTCGATCGGCGAGCGCGCCACCGCCACCAGCGAAAGCCGCTGGCCGATATCGGCCGCGTTGCCTTCCCAGGCGCCCAGCAGGTTGGTGCACATCGGGCAGGGGCGCTCGCGCTCCGGCCCGAACATGTAGCTGTAGATGGCCAGCGTCTGCTTGTCGCCGAAGAGGCCGGCGAAATCGGTCTCGGCGCCGTCCTCGCCCTGGAAGCGGTAGTCGCCGGTCACCGGGCCGCCGGGCGGCAGGGCGCGGCGCTGGACGGCGACGCGCTCGATGTGCCGGCGCAGCTCGATCTCCTCGGCCAGCAACGCGGTGCGCGCGGCGCGGTACTCGGCGCTCTCGCCCGGGATACGCACCGGGCTCTCGCGCGCCAGCTGCTCGGCGGGGGTCAGGGTTTGGAAATCGGCGTCCATGTCGGGGTCCTCCTTGCGCCAAGGACGCCCGACGATGGCTCTAGCCGACAGGGCTTGGCAAGCTTTCGGCGCCCCAGGTCTGCGCGATCAGCGCCAGCGAATGCAGCTTCGAGTCCAGCGTCGGGCCGGCATTGAGCACGAACAGTTCGTCCGCGCCGGTGTGCGCCGCCTTCTCCTCCAGAAAGGCCCGCACGGCCGTCGCATCGCCGGCGAAGCGGCGTACGAAGCCCTGGCCCTCCGGCGGTTCGCCAGGCCGTTGCGGCGGACGCGGGGTGAGGGCGACGAGGCGCTCGGCCTCCGCGGCGGTGTCGGCCGCCAGCGCGATGGTGGCGACGGCGGCGTAGGGCTCCGCGCGATAGACCGAGGGCTGGAACGCCTGCCGGTAGGCCGCCACCGAGGGCGCGGCGTCCGCCCGGGCGATGAACTCGGCGAACACCATGCCCACCCCCACCATGCCGGCGAAGCGGGCGCTGTCCGGCGACGAGCAGAGCAGGAACAGATCCGGATGCGACGGGCCGGCCGGGCTCGCCTTGACGTTCTGGAACGGGTGCGGGGAGGGGAAAGGCTCGACCCCGCACGCGTCCAGCAGCCAGGCCGAGAGCAGGGCGAAATACTGCGGGAACACCTCCGACGACGCCGAGCCCAGCGCCCGCCCGGTGATCCCGTCGGCGCCCAGCGCCCGTCCCAGCCCCAGGTCGATGCGGCCCGGCGCCAGCGCCTCCAGCTCCATGAACACCTCCGCCACCTTCAGCGGCGAATAGTTCGGCAGCATCACCCCGCCCGAGCCCAGCCGGATGGTCGAGGTCGCCTGGGTCAGGGCCGCGATCAGCACCTCCGGCGCGGCGCTGCCCAGATGGGCGATCGAGTGGTGCTCGGCCACCCAGAAGCGCCGGTAGCCCAGCCGCTCGGCCGCCTTGGCGACCTCGATCGTGTCGCGCACCCCCTGCGCCGGCGTCCCGCCCAGCGGCACGGTGGAAAGATCGAGCACGGAAAGCGGCGTCATCCCCGCGATATGGCGGCGCTAGGCCGCCGCGCCAAGCGGTGTCGGCCGTCGCTCGGACTCTCGTCGCCCGATTTACGGGCTGAATTACCAGAAGTGTTTCACGTGAAACATCAGTCCGTGCGTCGACTTGGACGCCACCCGCACCGTAATTCACCGATAACTACGGCGCCCGGATTGTGGCGCCGCATGCGTAACCCGGCGACGGGGCGCCTTTTCGTCGATTCACAGTGTCAAAGACCGGCGCTTTTCGGGGCGTGTGGCCTAGGAGTTACCAGCGGTATGAATCGTTGTCCACCCCGGCTACGATGCCCGCGACACCCCCCGGCGCGCGGCGAAGCTCAGACGCCCTTCGAGCCCGCGAGATCCTGCCTCGTCATCGCCGCCAGGACCGGCAGATCGGGCCGGGATGCGATCGTCGCCGGCCCTTCGCCGCGCCAGATCGCGCAGACCACGGCGAGGATATCTCCGCCCGCCTCCCGCACCAGCCGCGCGGCGTCGGCGACCGCCCCGCCGGTGGTGATCACGTCCTCCACCAGCACCACGCGCTTGCCGGCGATCTCGCCGCCTTCGACGGCCTGGCGAGTGCCGTATGCCTTGGCTTGCTTGCGGACGAAAACGGCGGGCAGTCCGCTGGCCAGCGACATCGCCGTGGCGATCGGTACGCCGCCGAGCTCCAGACCGGCGAGCACCTGGGTCTCCGGCGGGACCAGCGTCAGCATCTCGGTGGCCACCCGGCGCAGCAGCGCGGGATCGGCCTCGAAGCGGTATTTGTCGAAGTACTCGGACGACACCTGGCCGGAGCGCAGGGTGAACACGCCGGTCAGCCTCGCCACGGCGTCAACTTCGGTCGCAAGCGTCGGATCGATCATCCGACCTCCGATGCCACAGCTAGGGCCCCGATTTCCAGCCTCACCGGCGCACCCTACGCCTCCGCCGCCGTCGCCATCAGCTCCGCCTCGATAAACGCCCACAGCGCCGCGATCTCCTTCGCGGCGGCGGCGTCCGAGCTTTCCTCCGCCGAGCGGCCGGTCTCCAGCGCGGTCTGGTAGATCGAGCGGGCGCGGACGATCACCGGGGCGAGCGGCGCCTTCATATAGTCGAGCCCGCGCATCGCCCGCTTCACCAGCGGCGGCTCGATCCCCTCGCGCGAGAACGGGGCCTGGTTCATCACCACGGTCGAGGGCTTGCCCAGCCGCCGGGCGATGACCAGGGTGCGGGCGAGGCCGGAAAGGTCGATCAGCGTCGGCCGCGCCACCAGCACCGCATAGTCCGCCAGCACCAGCGCCTCGCCGACGTCCTCGGGCGAGCCGGCCGGGGTGTCGATGATCAGCAGCTGCTTCTTCAGCCCCACGGCGGCGAACTTGGCCGACATCAGCTTGTCGCGCGTCGTCGTCACGCAGGCCGGGCCGCCATCGGCCCGAGAGGCCAGGATGTTCTCGGCCGAGCGCTGCGGGTCGATGTCGATCACCAGGGTGTCGAGGCCGCGCAGATGCGCCGCCAGCGCCAGGTGGGTCGCGATCGTGGTCTTCCCCGACCCGCCCTTCAGCGCGATGACCGCCAACGTCCGCAAGCTGTCGCCCTTCCGAGCCCACGCGCCCGACTATCAGTAGCAGGCAAGCACCGGGCCAAACCAGGGCGTGCTCAGCCCGGGTCGAACCCGCTCACCCCTTGCGCCGCACCTTCTTCACGATGGCGGAGAAGGTCAGGATCGGGCGGCCCTCGGCCGAGATCAGGCCGCGGATGAAGACCATCGAGCCGCCGGCGCGCACCACCTCGCCGCGCGCCTCGATCAGCTCGCCCTCGCTGGCCGCGTCGACGAAGTCGCAGTTCAGCGACGCCGTCACCGAGCCGACGCCTTCGAGCTCCTTGTCGGCGATCATGAAGAGGGCGTAGTCGGCGAAGGTCGCCATGCAGCCGCCGTGCATGAAGCCGCCGCCGTTCATATGCTTCTTCTCGGCGCGGAAGGCGCAGACCATCTGGCCGGCCTCGTCGCGGCGCGCATAGAACGGCCCCGCCAGCACCTCGAACGGATCGGTGTCGTAGCGGCCCCAGCCGGCCCATTCGCCGTCGGTGACCAGCTTCGGCGTCCAAGGCTGCTCGGGCTCGCTGCCGTCCATGAAGGCTCCGTTGAAAGGTTTGCCGGGCTTGCCCCGCCGACTGGGTTCGCGCCCTTACGGGCCGCCGAGGGAACATGCAAGGCAACGTCCGGCGCTAGAAGTTGGTCTCGAAGATGCGCCCGTTGATCTCGGTGGTTTCGAAGTCGACGAGGACAGCGCCGAAACGGCCCTTCGGGTTGCCCGACAGGTAGTCGACGAGACGCGGATTGATGTGGTCCGCCATGGCGCGGGGATGGGAAGGCGCGCCGGTAGCGCTGCAGAAGTTGACGAATAGCGTCCGATCGCCCTGCTTCGCCTCGTCCAGCAGCGCCTTGACCCGCGCCCACTTGCTGTCGCGGTTGGATAGGTCCGGCGCCCGCCAGACGTCCTGGATGCGGAAGTTGGCCGCGTTGGCGACCTCGAAGTCGGCGTCGTCCGGCCACGGCAGCGGTTTCAGGCCCAGCACTGTGTCGGGCTCGTCGCCCTTGAAGCGGCGGAACAGCACGATCTTGCCGCGCGCGTCCAAGAGCTTCGGGACGGTGTCGGCGAGACACCATCGCGCCGCGCAGCTGGAGCGCTCGACGTAGCCCCGGAAGACCTGCTCGAAGCTCTTGGCATTGCCGCCGCCGTCCCCCTCCTTCTTCACCGACATGAGGATGGTTTCGGTGGGGTGGGCCCGCAGGAAATCGAGGCAGACCTTCTGCACGCCCTCGCCGTATTCGACCTGCTGGTCGACGGGCCCGTGGTAAATCTTGAAGCCGTCCTGCTCGTGCCGGCAGCGGATGTCGATGAAGCGCACGCCGCCTTCGAGCTGCTCCGTCAGGGTGCGACGCTGGGTCGTCGGCCAATCGCCGCCATGCAGGGCGCAGGTGTCGTGCGTGCCGGGGATCGAGATGTCGTAGAGCGAGGTCGCGTCGACGAGCTTCGCCATCCAGGCGCGCGGATCGATCTCGTCCTTCTCGGCCACGACGCGACCTCCTGTCGCCGGATGACGCCACGCGGACGGTATCTATGATATCGCTGCGCGCGCCACCATCGGCGTCGGCGAATGACTTGAGGGGAGGGACAGATGGCGCTCGACATCGAGACCCGCGGCCAGCTGATCGACACCGTGCGCCGGTTCGTTTCCGAGCGGCTGCGGCCGCTGGAGGCGCAGGTGGCCGAGAACGACGCGGTGCCGGACGACGTGCTGGCCGAGATGCGCGAGCTCGGCCTCTACGGCCTCTCGATCCCGGAGGAATATGGCGGCCTCGACCTATCCATGGAGGACGAGTGCCTGGTCGCGGTCGAGCTCGGCCGCACCAGCCCGGCGTTCCGCTCCGCCTTCGGCACCAATGTCGGCATCGGCAGCCAGGGGCTGGTGATGTTCGGCACCCCCGAGCAGAAGACCCGCTACCTGCCCGGCATCGCCTCGGGCGAGATCGTCACCTCCTTCGCCCTCACCGAGCCCGAGGCCGGCTCCGATTCCGCCTCGGTGCAGACCCGCGCGACGCGCGACGGCGACGCCTATGTGCTGAACGGCGTCAAGCGCTTCATCACCAACGCCAACCGAGCCAGCCTGTTCACGGTGATGACCCGCTCCGACCCAGACAAGAAGGGCGCGGCCGGCGTCACCGCCTTCCTGGTGCCGCGCGACCTGCCCGGCCTCTCGGTGGGCAAGCCGGAAAAGAAGATGGGCCAGCAGGGCGCCCATATCTGCGACGTCAATTTCGACAACGTCCGGGTGCCGATCGAAAACCGTCTGGGGGCGGAGGGTGAGGGCTTCAAGGTGGCGATGCAGGTGCTCGACCGCGGCCGCCTGCACATCTCCGCCGTCTGCGTCGGCGTCGCCGAGCGGCTGATCGTCGACTGCGTGGCCTATGCCAGCGAGCGCAAGCAGTTCGGCCAGCCGATCTCCAGCTTTCAGCTCATCCAGGCGATGATCGCCGACTCGAAGACCGAGGCCATGGCCGCCAAGGCGCTGACCATGGAGACGGCCCGCAAGCGCGACGCCGGCGAAGGCGTCACCCTGGAGGCGGCGGCGGCGAAATACTTCGCCTCCGAGATGGTCGGCCGCGTCGCCGACCGCGCGGTGCAGATCTTCGGCGGCGCGGGCTACGTCGCCGACCACGGCATCGAGCGCCTCTACCGCGACGTGCGAATTTTCCGCATCTACGAGGGCACCAGCCAGATCCAGCAGGTGGTGATCGCCCGCGAGACCCTGAAACGCGGCGGCTGAACCCCTTATTTCAATTCGGTTATTTTGGAACGCGACCGAGGCGTCGGCGGTTTTCTCGATCGGCTGCAAAGCCGTTTCAGGATCAAGAGGACGCAACCCAATGCACCGCAATTTCACCGCCGCCGCTCTGACGGCGGTTCTGGCGCTTGCCGCCGGCGCGGCCGTCGCCGCCCCGCACCCCGAGTGGCATCAGGGCGCCAAGATCGCCCCCGCCGACTGGGGCCGCGGCCAGCACGTCGACTACAAGGCCCACCACCTGCGCGCGCCGCCGAATGGCTACGAATGGCGTGAGGTGGACGGCAACTATGTGCTCGCCGCCGCCGCCACCGGTCTGATCGCCGCGGCGATCATCGACAGCGGCCAGTAGGCGCCGCTCACGACACCCCGGTCTCGATCGCCAGCCGCACCAGGTCGGCGGTGCGGGCGACGCCGAGCTTGGATTTGATCAGGGTGCAGGTGTTGGCGATCGTCTTGTAGGACGCGCCCAGCGCCTCGGCGATCTCCGCGAGACTGGAGCCGGCGGCCAGCAGCCGCATGATCTCCAGCTCGCGGGGGCTGAGCGCATCCAGCGCCTCGGCGCCGGCGCCCAGGGCCAGCGCCTGGGCGATCTCGGCCTCGATGTAGCGCCCGCCGGCGGCCACCCGGCGCACGGCGGCCATCAGCTCGTCCGGCGCGGCGTTCTTGCTCACATAGCCGTGGGCGCCGGCCTCCAGCGAGCGGCGGGCGTAGAGCGCCTCGGCGTGCATCGAGAGCACCAGGATCTTGCCCGCGCCCACCTGCACCAGCCGGCGCAGCAGCTCCAGCCCGCCCAGGCCCGGCAGATTGAGGTCGAGGATGGTCAGCGCCGGGCGGAACGACCGCGCCGTGATCAGCGCCTCGCGACCGCTGGCGGCCATCTTGATCTCGTGGTCGCCGTCGATGGCCAGCAGGCGCGAAAGCCCATCGCGGACGATGGCGTGGTCGTCGACGATCAGGATCCTCATGCGGCCTCATCCCGCGCGTCGGCGCCGGCCGGCAGCGTGGCCGCGACGCGCCAGCCGCCGCCGCTCGCCGGTCCGGCGCTGAGCGTTCCGCCTGCGGCGGTGACCCGCTCGGCCATGCCGGTGAGGCCGTAGCCGCGCGCCCCGGCGACGTCACCCACCGCGTCCTGCGGCGCGCCGTCGTTCAGCACCTCGATCCGCGCCGCGCCGCCGGACGTCTCGATCGCGATCCGCACCCGCGTCGGCGCGCCGTGGCGCACGGCGTTGCTGAGGCTCTCCTGCACGATCCGGTAGAGCGTCTCCTGCACCGACTCGGGCAGGGCGTCGGCGTCGTCGGGCAGCTGGGTGTCGAAGCCGATGTCCGGCCGCCGCGCGCTCCAGAAGGCCACCAGGTCGAGGATCGCGCTGGAGAGTCCCAGCTCGGCCAGCTGCGGCGGCCGCAGCCGGCCCAGGATGTCGCGCACCAGGCGCTGCATGTGGCCGATGGCGGTGGTGATGGCGCGCACCTGCTCCAGCGCCGCCTCGGGCCGGCCGGCGCCGATCAGGGTGGCGGCCATCGAGGCGTCGACATTGGCGGCGAACAGGTGCGGGCCGATCTCGTCGTGCAGGTCGCGGGCGATGTCGGCGCGCTCCTCGTCCTGCAGGGTCAGCACCTGCTCCTCCAGCGAGCGGTTGCGCTCGCGCATCGCCGCCAGGCGTCCGGCCATCTCATTGACCCCCCGTCCCAGCGCCGCCAGCTCCGGCGGACCGCGCTCCGGCGCCCGGGCCGCATAGTCGCCGGCCCCGATGCGCGGCAGCACCTGGCCGACGGCGCGCAAGGGCGCCAGCGCCCGGCCCACCACCACGAATACCAGCACCGCGCCGCCCACCAGCGCCACCGCCAGCACCAGGGTGAGGTCGAGGAACTCGGCCCACAGCGCCGCCATGTCGTTGTCGTAGACGGGCCGCAGCTCGACCGCCTCGACGCCGGCGGCGGGCGCGGGCAACAGCGCCGGGGCGATCTCTTGGCGCAGCATGGCGGCGAACCAGCCGGGCGGCGCGCTCGCCGGCTCGGGGTGGGAAGCCGCGAGCACACGCCCGTCCGGGCCGAGCAGCCGCGCCTGCAGGTGCCGGTTGCCGTCGAAGTCGGCGATCAGGGCGGCGAGGTCGCGCGGCGGCTGCTGGGCGCGCGGTAGGCCCGCGAAGGCGCGCGTCACCTCCAGCCGGCCGCTGTCCTGGGCGCTCACCAGCTCCTCGCGCAGCCATTGGCGCGCATGCCAGCCGGCCAGCGCCAGCCCGAAACCCGAGCCCAACGCCAGCACCAGCCCGATCGCGATCAGGATCCGCAGGCGCAGCGACATGACCGTTTCCTGTACCCGCCCGGCCACGCCGCCAAGCGGAAACGCAGATCGGGAAAAATTCCCGATCCGGTAGGGAAGCCGGGCACTGGGCTTTCGGCGCGACGTTCTCCATTCGCTGCTGCACCGCAACAAGGGGAGCCCGAATGCCGCGTCGCGCCGCGAAGACCTGGATCACCGCCGCCGCGCCGCTGGCCCTGGCGCTCGCCGCCGCGCCGGCGCTTGCCGTGGCCGACGACCAGTCCGGGACCGCGCCCGCCACGTCGGCGCCAGCGACCGGCGCCGCGCCATCCACCAACGAGATCGTTGTCACCGCCCAGCGGCTCGACGCGGCGCGCGACACCATCCAGCCGCAGCTCGGCGCCTCGACCTATTCGCTATCGCAGCAGACCATCCTCACCCTGCCGGCGGGCGAGAACACGCCGCTGAACCAGGTGCTCCTGCAGGCGCCCGGCGTCGCCCAGGACTCGTTCGGCCAGCTGCATATCCGCGGCGAGCACAATGGCCTGCAGTACCGGCTCAACGGCGTCATCCTGCCCGAGGGCCTCAGCGTCTTCGGCCAGACCCTGAGCCCGCGCCTGGCCGGCAATGTCGAGCTGATCACCGGCGCGCTGCCGGCCGAATATGGTCTGCGCACCGCCGGCATCGTCGACATCACCACCAAGAGCGGCGAGTTCGACAACGGCGGCTCGGTCACCGTCTACGGCGGCAGCCACGACGACATCGAGCCCAGCATCGAATACGGCGGTTCGTCCGGCTCGCTGAACTACTTCGCCTCCGGCAGCTACGTCGCCAACGACCTCGGCATCGAGTCGCCGGACGGCCGCTCCGACCCGATCCACGACCACACCCAGCAGTACCAGGGCTTCGCCTATCTCGAGGACGTCATCGACCCGTCGAGCCGGGTCTCGGTGATCCTCGGCACCTCGGATCAGAGCTTCCAGATCCCGGACGTTTCCGGCGAGATGAACGGCGGCCTAGGGCTCAACGTCAACGGCCAGACCCAGTATCCTAGCCAGAACCTCAGCGAGTACCAGACCGAGACCACCCAGTACGGCGTCGTCAGCTACCTGCACACCACCGACAAATTCACCACCCAGATCTCGCTCTCGGGCCGCTATTCGACGCTGCAGTTCACCCCCGACGAGGTGGGCGATCTGCTCTACAACGGCATCTCGCAGAACGCCGACAAGACCGACGTGGCCGGCGGCCTGCAGGCCGAGGGCGTATATCACCTGAGCGACGACCACACCCTGCGCGGCGGGATAATCATCGATGTCGACCATGCCGCCAGCAAGACCACCTCCGACGTGCTGCTGATCGACAACGACCCGGCCGCCTCCGCCTATGGCCGTCAGATCAACGACACCCCCTTCGCCATCGTCGACAACAGCGGCAAGACCGCCGAGACCTACAGCGCCTATCTGCAGGACGAGTGGACGCTCGCCTACCACCTGACCCTCAACTACGGCGCCCGCTTCGACCAGTTCGACGGCTACCTCGACCAGAACCAGCTCAGCCCGCGCGTCAACCTGGTCTGGCTGCCGTTCAGCGCCACCACCATCCACGTCGGCTACGCCCGCTACTTCACCCCGCCGCCGTTCGAGCTGGTGGCCAACGAGAGCGTGCAGAAGTTCGTCGAGCCGATCGCCGGTAACCCCAACATCACCTCCACCGGCAGCCCGGTGGTCGCGGCCTGCGGCGCGCTCGTCGCCACCAAGGCCTGCCCGCTGGTCACCACGGACACCACGCCCTCGGCCGAGCGCGCCAACTATTTCGACGTCGGCGTCGAGCAGAAGGTGGGCTCCCACCTCAGCTTCACCGTCGACAGCTACCTGAAGCTCTCCAAGGACCTGATCGACGAGGGCCAGTTCGGCGCGCCGATCATCCTGACCCCGTTCAACTACGCCAACGGCCGCCAGTATGGCGTCGAGCTGAGCGGCTCCTATGCCAAGGGGCCGTTCTCGGCCTACGCCAACTTCGCCTATTCGGTGGCGCAAGGGGAGGGGTGGATCTCCAGCCAGTTCGAGTTCCCGCTGGCCCAGCTCGAATATTCGCAGAACCACTACATCTACCTCGACCACGACCAGCGGGTCTCGGTGTCGGGCGGCGCCTCCTACACCTGGCAAGGCACCCGCTTCGGCGGCGACCTGATCTACGGCAGCGGCCTGCGCGCCGACCAGCCGCTCGGCAGCCCGGTCACGGACGCCGATGGCTCGGTGCTCACCGCCATCCCCAACGGCCAGGAGCAGCCGCAGTACGTGCAGGTGAACCTGTCGGTGAACCATAAGTTCAACGATGTGCTGGGCGCGCCGCTGGAGGTCCGCTTCGACGTGATCAACGCCTTCGACGAACTCTACCAGCTCCGCAACGGCTCCGGCGTCGGCGTCTTCGCCCCGCAGTATGGCCCCCGGCGCGGCTTCTTCTTCGGGGTGACGAAGGACTTCTGATCGCTCCTTCTCCCCTTGCGGGAGAAGGTGGCCCGAAGGGCCGGATGAGGGGTCGCACAGATCCATCGGCGCGAAACACCGACCAAGCCAACCTCTTACGCCGGCGCGACCCCTCATCCGTCGGCTTCGCCGCCACCTTCTCCCGCAAGGGGAGAAGGACCGCGCCACTGGACGCCTGAAGCTCGTAGGCAGGGGAGGGAGGCCTTATCTACCGCCCCATGTCCCTCGACACCGTCCTCGCCGAAATCCGCGCCTGCCGGGCCTGCGCGGCCGAGCTCCCCCACGAGCCCAGGCCCGTGGTTCGGGTCTCCGCCGAGACCCGCCTCCTGATCTGCGGCCAGGCGCCGGGCCGACGCGTCCATGAGAGCGGCCTGCCGTTCGACGATCCCTCCGGTGATCGCCTGCGCGGCTGGATGGGTGTCGACCGCGAGACCTTCTATGGCCACCCAGCGATCGGCGTCGCGGCCATGGCGTTCTGCTTCCCCGGCACGGACCCCGCCGGCGGCGACTACCCGCCGCCCGCCCGCTGCGCCAGCCTCTGGCGTCGGCGGCTCCTGGCCGAGCTGCCCAAGGTCGCGCTGACGCTGCTGATCGGCCGTCCGGCGCAGCTCTGGGCGCTGGGCGACCGCGCGCCGCCCTCGATGACCGAGACCGTCCGCGCTTGGAAGCGTTACCTGCCGGACGCGCTGGTCATGCCGCACCCGTCCTGGCGCAACAGCGGCTGGCAGAAGCGCCACCCGTGGTTCGAGGCCGAGGTCGCGCCATATCTGCGCCGGCGCGTGGCGGATATGTTGGGCGCATGAAGCCGTTCGCCGCCCTCGCCATCGCCGTGCTCGCCCTGGCGGCCTGCGCGCCGGTGGTGCAGCGGCCGATGATTCCGCCGCCGGCGTTCGCGGGGCCGCGCCTGGAGGGCGACCACTTCATCAGCTTCGACGGCGCGCCGCTCGGCCTCAGCCGCTGGGATGTCGCCAGCGGCGAGCCCTGGGCCGTGATCGTCGGCGTGCATGGCATGAACGACTACGGCAATGGCTTCCACCTCGCCGCGCCGGTCTGGGCGGCGCGCGGCATCGCCACCTACGCCTACGATCAGCGCGGCTTCGGCCGCTCGCCAGAGCGCGGCGTCTGGGGCGGCGATGCGCTGATGATGGAGGACCTGCGCGCCTTCACCGCCCTGATCCGCGCCCGCTTTCCCCACGCCGTCATCGCGGTGGTGGCCGAGAGCATGGGCGGGGCGTTGGCGATCGAGACCTTCGCCTCCGACCGCCCGCCGGCCGCCGACCGGCTGGTGCTGATCTCGCCGGCGGTATGGGGCTGGTCGAGCCAGCCGCCGGACTACGCGCTGTTGCTGGAACTCGCCGCGCACCTCGCGCCGTCCAAGGTCTTCACCCCGCCCAGCTTCGTCACCGACCACATCTCGCCCAGCGACAACACGCCGGAGCTGATCGCCATGGGCGAGGACCCGCTGATGATCTGGGGCGCGCGGTCGGACACGCTCTATGGTCTCGTCAACACCATGCAGCACGCCTGGGACGACATCGGCGAGGTGCATGGCCCGACGCTCTACCTGCTGGGCGACCACGACCAGATCATTCCCCGTCGCCCGGCCCTCGCCGCCGCCCGCCGCCTGCCACCCGGCGATCGCACCGCCGACTACGCCCACGGCTGGCACCTGCTGCTGCGCGACAAACAGGCCCCGCGCGTCTACGACGACATCGAAGCCTTCATCCGCGACCCCACCGCGCCGCTACCCTCGGGCGCGCCGCCGATCCCGGGCGCCACGCGCTAGCGATGGGCGCGGCGATGGCCTAGCGTCGGCGTCCAAGCTCAAGGAGGGCAGGCGCCGACATGCTGACGGTTCACCACCTGGGAATCTCCCAATCCGAACGGATCGTATGGCTCTGCGAGGAGCTGGGGCTCGACTACGAACTCAAGCGCTACGATCGGCGCGCGGACAACCGCCTCGCGCCGGACGCCTACAAGGCGCTGCACCCGATGGGGATCGCACCGGTGATCACGGACGGCGACCTCGTGCTGGGCGAGAGCGGCGCAATCTGCGACTATATCCGTGAGCGCTACGGCGACGGACGGCTCGCGCCGGCGCCCGACGATCCCGATTTCGCCGACCATCTGTTCTGGTTCCATTGGTCCAACGGGACCTTCATGACCACGCTGATGATGCAGCTGGTGCTGGCCGGCGGCGGGGACGGCAATCCGGCCGCCGTCTTCGTGGGCGACCGCAGCCAGCGCGGTTGGGCGATGGTCGAGGCCCGGCTCGGCCAGGCGCCGTTCTTCGGCGGCGCGAACCTGACCACCGCCGACATCATGATGGTCTACTGCCTGACCACCAGCCGGGCGTTCCGCGGCCTCTCGATCGACGGCTATCCCAACCTGAAGGCCTACCTCGGGCGGATCGGCGCGCGTCCCGCCTACCAGCGGGCGATGGCCAAGGCGGAGCCGGGCATGACGCCGATGCTCGCCTGAGCCGCGACGGTGGGAGCCGCCGCGACCGCCGATCGACCGCCAACTCCCTGGGAGCTTCGCTGGCGGGCGAGGTGCTGTTATTACTGGGGCTGCGCCCCTGTCCTACCGATCTGCAGCGGCTTCCACTCGCCCTCGCCCGTCATGGCGACGACCTTGAGTTTAGTTGGCGGCCCGCCGCGCATCGTTACGGTGTGTCGTTCGAAGCCGTTTATCGCGGACTTGTCCCGAAGGGTCACTGTAACGACGCCTGCGTCCGTCCAATCCACGTCGACGTCGACCGTCTCCCCGACATCAAAGTGCGATAGAAATAAGCCGCCCGCCAAGCCGCTTACATTTTCGGTGTGGTCCGCGGCTTCGCTGATGAGGGGGATCAGCGATGTCTTTCCAGGCTTCGTGAAGGCCTGAAACTGGACGGCGTCGGCGTCATTGGACAACTCAATTCCAAAGGTCGGATTGGCCCCCCGCTCGCCGATCCGATGCACCGTCAGCTTCGCGCGGATGGCGTTCACGTTGGCAAGGGTCGTGAGTTGCCAAACAGAGATGGAGTTATCCGGCGAGTCCTGGTCGAGCTCATAGGACCCGTTGGGTGCGAGAACCATAGGAGGCGCTTGGTCGTCGTCACCCATCGCCGGGAGGGGCGCGACCAGAGCCGCACAGATCGCCCAAATCGACGATTGGACCCTCATTTCACCGCTCCTCGATTGATTGGATCGACGCCTCTCACGTTTCAGAACCGCGCTGCCGCCTCCTCAAGTATGCGCGTGGATCGCGATCTCCGCGTGGGTCAGCGGCACGGTGATCGGGTGGGCCTTGAAGTGGGCGATGGCGCGCTTGATGTCGGCCACCAGCATCGCCGCCAGGTCGCGGCTGACGCCCTGGCGGATCATGATCCGCATCACGGTGATGTCCTTGGCCTCGCCGGCCAGCGGGAAGGCCGGCGTCTGCCAGCCGCGGCGCGCGAGCTGGTCGGCGAGGTCGTAGAGGGTGTAGGGCGCGTCCGCGTCGGGCTTCATCATGAAGCAGACGGCCGGGATGCTGGTCTCCGGGTCGCCGTCGCAGATGAACTCGAACGGACCCAGCTTGGCGATGTGCTCGGAGAGCCAGCGGGCGGTGTCGTAGCAGGCCTGGTGGACGCGCCGATAGCCGGTGCGGCCGAGCCGCAGGAAGTTGTAGTACCGGGCGATCACCTGGCCGGCGGCGCACGGTTGAGCCCGATCCACAACCGCGATACGGTAAGCATCGCAGGCGAGTAGCGCACCTCCGAGCAGGGCTGAAGCGCCGACGCCGGTCCCGCAAAGGATTGACCGATGACCATCACCGTTTCCTCAGGTGTCGCCAGCAGCGGCTTGAACGTTTCGAGCGGCGACCCGCTGGTCGTGCTCTCCGGCGGCACGGTCGAAGCCAGCACCATCCTCAGTGGTGGGTCAGCGACGCTATCGCATGGCGCGGTGGGAAGTTCCTTGACGGTGTCCGACGGCGGCAGCCTGGCGGGTCTCGGCCTCCTGTTGGGCAGCAACTTCGATGCCGGTCATGTGAACAGTGCGGCAGTTGGCTACAAGACTTACGGCTATCTCGAGGTTCTGTCCGGCGGTCTGGCGAGCAGGGTAACGGTCTACGATGGCGATCTCCAAATAGACTCGGGGGCGACCGCGACGCGCACGGTGGTTAGTGGTTATGGCGACGATAGTTCCGCCGAATATTTGGGAGAGCTGGAAATACGGCTTGGCGGTTCGGCTAATGGGGTCACGGTCCAGTACGGCGATCTCCAAGTCGACGCGGGGGCGACCGTCACGGGAGCGGCGCTGAGCGGCTCTCTCGCCACGGACGAAATCTATGGAATAGCGAGCGGCTCGGTTGTCGGTTCCGACGTCTATGAGCGCGTCTTGTCCGGCGGTGAGACGGTGGGAACCGTCGTTTCCAGTGGTGGGCTCGAATATGTGCTGGCGTCGGGAACGGCCATTGGCGCGGTGTTGAGCACTGGCGGCATGGAGACCATCGCCTCGGGCGGCGTTGCAAGCGAGACCACTGTGCTGAGCGGCGGCCTTGAGCAAGTTGGCTCGGGCGATGGGGGCGTTGCGGTCGGCACGGTCGTCTCGAGCGGGGGAGATGTCGCCATCTACTCCGGTGGTGTTGCCGACCAGACCATGCTGCTGAGCGGCGGAACGGAAAGCGTCTCGAAGCGCGGGCTTGCCAGCGCGACGAATGTGCTGAACGGCGGGGTCGCATACGTGTTCGGGACCGAAGACGGCGCCATCATTTCCAGCGGCGGGACCGTGGTAGTCTCCAGCGGCGGCTTGGCCAGTGGCACCAAGGTGCTAAGCGGCGGGATCGAGACGGTGCTTTGGGTCGACAGCGCCGCAATGGTGTCCGGAGGGGGCCAACTTCTAGTCTCCAGTGGCGGCGTTACCTACGCGACCACCGTGCTGAACGGCGGCGCGCTTTTCGTGAAAACCGCCGGCACGACCGTTAATGCGGTCGTGAGCAATGACGCCAAGGAACTCGTCTCGGCCGGCGGCGTCGCGAAGTCGACCACGTTGATGAGCGGCGGCTTGGAGTCTGTTTACTCGGCCGGCGAGACGTTCGGCACTGTGGTGTCGAGTGGGGGAAGCGAGACGATTTCCTCCGGCGGCGTCGCGGACCGGACCGCAGTAATGGGCGGCGGCCTGGAGGCCATCTATTCGGGTGGCGTCGCGTTCGGCACGGTGGTGTCCAGCGGGGGAGGCGAGGTGATCTCCGCCGGAGGCTATGCGATCGGGCTGGGCGTGCTTTCGGGCGGGGTGCTGATCGACGACGGCGAAGTGCGGATCGGGGGCGCCGGGACACTGGCCGGGACCCTCTCTGGGTCGGGCGCCGTCGTCCAGACCGACACCGGGGACCTGGTGCTCAGCGGCCCGGCCGCCGCGTTCGACGGCAAGGTGGCGATCAGCGGCGGAACAGTCGAGTTGGCCACCTCTGGTGCGCTCGGGACCGGCTACGTGCAGTTCGTGGAGCCGACCACGGGCTCTGCGACGTTGCAGATCGATGCGGCGGACGCGCCGGCGGCCGGCGGGACCTTCGCCAATACGATCTACAACTTCAGCGGGGCGAACGAATACATCGACCTAACCAGCGTCGCCTATGTCGCCGGCGCTACCGCGACTCTGAGTGGTTCGACCCTGGTGCTGACCGACGGCACCAAGACCTACAAGTTCGACGTCGCGGGGAGCACGGCGGGTGCCTATCCAATCCTCAGCGACGGCCATGGCGGCACGCTGATCGATCCTAAGGTCGTCGCCTTCGTCCAGACCGCCGCGGCCTTTGCGCCGTCGGACGCGGCAAAGACCGCCCTCGTCTCCAGCACGTCGCCCAGCGGCGAGACCCCGTTCCTGCACGCCACGACTTCGGCCATGGCGGGGCGCCTCTGACCACGCTGCACCCCATTACTAGCCGTTGGGGGGCGCCGAGCATACGTAGTAAACCGTGTCATTTGCAGACCATGTGCCGGTACTCGACGTTAACTCGATTTGTACCGTAGCGAAACCTCCAGATATAGTATAAACGGGTATAACTGTTACATACTTAGCTGGGGACGAGACGCCAACTGACGCCGTGCAAGTTGGCGTGTAGGTGAAGGCTGGGGTTGCGGGCGGACTAGAAAGGGGAGTGTTGGGCGGGTCGCCCATCGGAGCCGCGAGAGGCTGGCCTGTTCCGCCGGCTGACGCAAATGTTATGGTGCAGACTGTGCTAGTTGTTTTCGTAAACTGAATGCCGCCAGCGTAATTCGTGGCTGTGGTTTCAGGGATGATTTCGCCATCGAGGCAACCTCCAAGGTTGAACTTATTCGTTAAGGTGCCGATGGGGGCCAGAACCGCACCAGTTTGAATCTTAACGCATGAAGTAGAAGGCGACGCAGAGGGAGCACACGGTCCCGGGAGATTGCCTGCGACTGAGGTTGATGATGATGTGGTGGGAGCGGCCGTTCCGTTACTTACCGTCGAACCGGTGGTGACTGCTACCTGCACGGGGTAATACTGCTCGGGATAAGAAGCGCCAGATACGTTTCCTGCAGTATAACCACAACCGCTGGGGGTTGCATCCCAATTCCAACCAGAGTCAAAGTTAACAACCGAGCCCAGTTCGGCGTCAATAAAGGCAGAGACGAGTATAACGCCTTGGGGCACGGATGTGGGTGTGCCATCAACAACGGCGGTAACAGTGTAAGTACAGGCAACGGAGTTTGGAGTCCCAGAATAGTTTCCGCTGAATTCAATCTCACCGCCACCGTCGGTATTGAGAATGGTATCGTAGGCTCCCGTGAATGTCACGGCCGCGTTGCCGTCGACACGAATAATCCCACCGTATTGTTCGAACAAGGCTGCGTAAGCAGGAGCCGGATCAGGAGCAGGGGTGCCGGCAAAGGTGGGGCCTTCGAACACAACCGTTTCGCCAAGAGTTACCTGACATCCGGAAAAGGGCTCAATTCCATAATTATTAGAAGCGATTTGTATCTCAACGTTCGCAAGTCTCAGCTGGGCCCCAGACGCACAAATAATATCGGCGTCTAGCGTGGACGTTCCTTGTATTGCTGTTATTACGGCAGGTGCGGTCGCAGAATTACCAACAATCACAAGCGAGTTCGTATCGTTAGCTGGACCAGGCGAAGTTCCTGGTATGTTGTATCCAGCGTTTCCCGTAAATGTATTCGTTAGGTACAGACCTGAGAATGGACCTGCGTCAAGCAAATTAATTTGAATGAACCCGGAGTCCCAACTCATACTTGCCCAAATGCCCACTGCATGGGATATGGTTAGGCAAGGCGTGGTGTCGTTCTTGCAGTTATTTGACGTTCCACTGCAAGTTCCCCCCGAGATTGTTCCGTCGCACCCTGGGTGAGTGTAGGTGGCAGACGCCACATAAAGCGGTAGCCCAACGTTCGGCGACGGTTGGGCGAAGGCTATAGGACCTAGTGCTAAAAGAATAAGAGTTGCGAAAAGAAGCGTCCGAACCTTCACAGGCCATACGATCGTGTATTTTGGTGCCATGTCACGCGCTTCCAGCAAAAAGTTAAACGTGCCAACTAAGTTGACCGCAGGTCAGAGGCGAGCGATCACTGCCGGCGGCTCAAACGTCACGCAAGCCACGACAAAACAATGAGTCTTGGCGGCGCGCAACCTTTACGTATTTTTCTGCTCTCGCTTGGCCACCATGCCTTTTATTCTTTCGCTGGCAACGCTGGAACTGTGAGTCCGCTTAGGTCGATCTTCCCCGTCGGACACGTGCCAAAAAGCGGACTGCCTGTCGGAACGGGATGGCGTGGCGCCCTCGGTCTCGCCGTGCCGCCACACGACCGTCGTCACCCTCTCAAGTATGCGCGTGGATCGCGGTCTCCGCGTGGGTCAGCGGCACGGTGATCGGGTGGGCCTTGAAATGGGCGATGGCGCGCTTGATGTCGGCCACCAGCATCGCCGCCAGGTCGCGGCTGACGCCCTGGCGGATCATGATCCGCATCACGGTGATGTCCTTGGCCTCGCCGGCCAGCGGGAAGGCCGGCGTCTGCCAGCCGCGGCGCGCGAGCTGGTCGGCGAGATCGTAGAGGGTGTAGGGCGCGTCGGCGTCGGGTTTCATCATGAAGCAGACGGCCGGGATGCTGGTCTCCGGGTCGCCATCGCAGATGAACTCGAACGGACCCAGCTTGGCGATGTGCTCGGAGAGCCAGCGGGCGGTGTCGTAGCAGGCCTGGTGGACGCGCCGGTAGCCGGTGCGGCCGAGCCGCAGGAAGTTGTAATACTGGGCGATCACCTGGCCGGCGGGGCGGGAGAAGTTGATGCCGAAGGTGCCGACCGCGCCGCCCAGATAGGGCACCGAGAACACCAGCTCCTGCGGCAGGTCGGACTTGTCGCGCCAGACGATCCAGCCGACGCCCACCGGCGCCAGGCCGTACTTGTGGCCCGAGGTGCTGATCGACTTCACCCTGGGCAGGCGGAAGTCCCAGACCAGGTCCGGCGCGGTGAACGGGGCCAGGAACGCGCCGCTGGCGCCGTCGACATGGATGTCGACGTCGAGCCCGGTGCGCCGCTGCAGGTCGTCGAGCGCGGCGGCGATCGGCTCGACCAGTTCATATTCGCCGGTGTAGGTGACGCCCAGGGTCGGGACGACGGCGATGGTGTTCTCGTCCACCGCCTCCAGCATCCGCTCGGGGCTCATGCGATACTCGCCCGGCCGCATCTCGATCTCGCGCTTCTCGATCTCCCAGTAGACGCAGAACTTGTCCCAGCAGACCTGCACCGGGCCGCAGACCAGGTTCGGCTTGTCGGTGGGCTTGCCGGCCGCCTTCTGCCGCGCCTTCCAGCGCCACTTCGCCGCCATGCCGCCCAGCATGCAGGCCTCGGACGAGCCCAGCGTCGAGGTGCCGATCGCGTTCGCCGCCGAAGGCGCGTTCCAGAGATCGGCCAGCATGTGCTCGCAGCGGATCTCGATCTCGGCGGTCTGCGGATATTCGGTGCGGTCGATCATGTTCTTGTCGATCGACAGGTCCATCAGCCGGTGCAGCTCGGGCTCCTCCCAGGTCTGGCAGAAGGTGGCGAGGTTCTGCCGCGCGTTGCCGTCGAGATAGAGTTCGTCCGACACCACCTGGAATATATCCGAGGCGGCCGACTCGTGCGCCGGGAACCGGTACTTCGGCAGCGGATGCGCCAGCTGCCGGCAGCCGAATAGAGTGTCGTTGATATGGGACTCCAGGTCCCGGCGCGACTTAAGCGACATTCTGGTCTCCGGCGAGTTCTTGGCGGCGGCGAAGGCGATAGACCGGGGCCGCCGGCTTAGCGAGGCTTATAGGGCTCCGACCCCGACGTTATTTTGACGGGCGCCCATCGCGGCGTCACCCGGCCTGTTGACTCCCTGACATGCGTCAGATATTTCTGACATATGAAAGAGCAATCGCCTTTGCCCTCCGACGGCGACGATCTGCTGGCCGTGCTGGCGGCGCTCGCCAATCCGCATCGCCTAAGGATCGTCGCGGCGCTGAAGGACGGCGGCCGCAACTACATCAGCCAACTGGCGCGCGAGCTCGGCATCAGCCGCCCGCTGCTGCACCTGCACCTGCAGAAGCTCGAGGAGGCCGGACTTGTGGTCAGCCAGCTGGAGCTGTCGCGCGACGGCAAGGCGCTCAACTACTTCGAGGTCGCCGATTTCGGCATCGACCTCACCCCCGCCGCCATCGCCGCGGCGGCCCAATCCCTCACCGCCAAACCCGAGAAATAGGGGCCCCGACGTGACCGTAACCCTCTACCTCCTGACCCTCTGCCTGCCGCTGGCGACCGTGCTGATCGTCTTCGGCATACGCTACTTCGCCCTCATCCAGCAGGCGAAGGCCAAGCTCGCCAACGACGACGCCTATCGCCGCATCGCCGAGCAGGCCGCGGCCGCCGAGTCCCAGACCGCCGCCGCGCTGGCCTCGATCCAGGCGACGCTCGCCGAGGTCCAGGCCCGGCTCACCGGCGTCGAAAAGGTGCTCAAGGAAGTCGAATAGCCGGCGCTCGCGCCCGCCAGAAGGAACCGCCGTCATGACCCAAGTCTCGCTGCCGCGCCTCTACGCCCTCAGGGCCGGCTATCTGCTGCTCGTCGTCGGGCTGGGCTCGGTCGTCTGGCCGGGCATAATTCACCACGCCACGCCGTGGAGCCTGATGGGCGGCGTCGTCCACTGCATGCTGGCGGCGATGTCGGCGCTGGCGATCCTCGGATTGAAATATCCGCTGCGGATGCTGCCGCTGCTGTTCTTCGAGGTGGCCTGGAAAGCGATCTGGCTGATCGCGGTCGCCCTGCCACTCTGGTCCGCCCACCAGATGGATGCGGACACCACGGAAACGGCCGTCGAGTGCCTGATGGTCGTGGTGTTCCTCGTCGTGATCCCGTGGCCCTACGTGGTCTCGACCTACCTGACCGCCCCGCCGAGCGCTGGCGGCCGGAGCGTGTCGCCCCGCGGCTGGACCGCTCCGCGCCGGTTGCAAGGCCGGGTTAACCCAATCGCAGAGGGTCCGGCGCAGAATCGAAGCCGATCTGGAGCCTCGATTCGGGAATGACGCCGAACATCATGAAAACCCTGGCGCGGGGGCTGGCGATCCTCGCCGTCGGGGGCCTGGCGGCCTGCGCCAGCAACGCCGTCCACTACCAGTCCGCCGGGCCCTACAAGTCGTCCAGCCTGCGGCCTTACGAGGCCGGCGGCCAGCGCTATGAGCCGCACGTCTACAGCCACTACGACGAGGTCGGGATGGCCTCGTGGTACAGCTATCCGGCGGGCGCCCGGCGCACCGCCAGCGGCGAGTGGTTCGATCCCGGCAGGCTCACCGCCGCCCACAAGACCCTGCCGCTGCCATGCACGGTCGAGGTCACCAACCTGGAGAACGGCCGCCGCATCACCGTGCGGGTCAACGACCGCGGGCCGTTCGTCTCCGGCCGCATCATCGACCTCTCCCGCGCCGCCGCCGACCGGCTGGGCTTCACCCGCGAGGGCGCCGTCAAGGTGCGCGTCAAGCTGCTCGGCCCCGCGCCGATGGCCGACTCGGGCGAGACCGAGATGGCGGTCGTGGGTCCGGCGCTGGCCGAGGCCAGCCCCGCGCCCTAACCCGCGACGCAAATCTTGTGGCAGACCGTCACCGGCGCCGCGGGCTTGTGCTGATGGACGCCGCAGACGGTCTTCTGCACGCGGCCGTAGCCGCACGGGCCCGGCGGAATATAGGGGTGCGCGCCGATGGGGCCGGGGTGCAGTTGCGCGGCCAGCGCCGGGGCGCCGACCAGGGCGAGCGAGACGAGCCCGATCGTGGCGGTGATGCGAAGTCTCATGGAAGCCTCCCGGCCCGGCGACGCCTATTGCGCGCAACGAGCTTAGGCGCGTCCGGCGCCGCCGGGAAGCCGCGCCGGCGAGCGTTAGTGCGGCCCCGGTTGCGGCGCGATGGGGCGCGGCTCGGGGCGTTTGAGCAGGTCCTTGTCCGCCGGCTTGCCGTGCTGGGGCGTCGGGGCGGACTTGGAGAAGTTCAGGTTCCGGTCGGTCGCCTGCTGCTGCTCGAAGTGGGTGGTCACAGGGGTTCCTCCTTCGTCTGTTCTTGCGTGGGAGCTCAGCGCCAGGACCCAGGCGAGCTGATCCGCATGGACATCAACCGACGAAACGGCTGCGCGGGTCCCGGGCCGGCAAGCCCGCGTGCGCCTCAGCCTTAGCCGCCTATTCACCAAGCCTGGCTAGGCTCAAGACCCATGAAAT
>Ga0302314_10004371_pt1 | contig 26006 bp, 23 predicted proteins | sample III_Palsa_N2_3_FD_200533 | JGI IMG/M metagenome (GOLD analysis project Ga0302314, IMG submission 200533) | Peat permafrost microbial communities from Stordalen Mire near Abisko, Sweden - III_Palsa_N2_3 | ecosystem: Environmental > Terrestrial > Soil > Palsa > Peat permafrost | place: Sweden...
GGATTGGGGTCCCAACCAAAGCGGCATGGGGACGCCAAAGGCAGTCCAGCGGCGCAGTACGAGGTGAATTTGCGCCTCTTTGTAAACGAGGGCCATCGCGAAATTGAGCGGACCGAACCGCTCGCACAGCAGGTGTTCGGATGCGCCGCGGCCTTCCGATTGAACACTTGAGAAGGATTTTCCGCTAAACGTGCGCGTCCAAGTTTCAACGCCGTCTCTAACGTCGAAGTTCACGCTCACCTCCACATCTTGCCCTGAAGCTGGAAAGCCAAAGGCCCTTGCGATCATGCCCGCAAACACGCCGCTGCCTCGTTCCACGGTGCAGCGGCCGGCAAATCTCGCCGTGGATTTAACCGGGTGCAGTTGCTAAGGCCTGGCAACTGCCGCAGTAGCACACCACCCTATTCGCAAGTTCTGGGCGGTCGACATGGCCCCTTAGCGTTCCGCATCGACATTGCAATGGATGCTGCATTGATTTACAGCCCCGGTACCCGGGTGCTCATCAGCGCCGGATTCGTGAAGAACCCGTACTTCTCGTACAGCGAATGCGCGTCGCGCGTTTGCAGTACCATTTGAGTGTGACTAATGGCGGGATGTTCCGCGATGCAGCCCATCATCCATTTCCCCAATCCTTGGGCTCGGTATTCCGAGTCGACGACGACGTCGGCAATCCAAGAGAATACCGTGTAATCCGTGACCGCTCTGCCGAAGCCCACTTGCACCTTGTCGTGCAGCAAGGTGAAGCACAGAGAATGCGGAATCATATTCAGGACCACTTCTTTAGACCGACGCACGCCCCAATAGGTGGAACTCAACAGGGCGAAGGTGCGATCCACGTCGACTCGGCGCGGATCATCCGTTAGCAGGAATTCGTTTTTTTCCCATTCCACAGGCACCTCCTTCAACGCGTGACGGGCGCGGCGGGGTCATTCGCATCCAGCCCCACCGTCGCGATGACGCCATTGGCCTTTTGCAGAACCTCGCGCGCATAGTCCCAATTGACGGCCGTTGTCGCACCACCCACCGCCGCGCGCAGTAACGCCGAAAAGCGTCCGACGTCAGGCTCGAAACTCTCGCCGTCAGAGTTGACGGGCGGGTGCGCTTCCAGCAGCAGCTCGCCGTCGACCCAAGCCACTTTTACAGGAGCATTGATAAAACGAACCGGCGTGCCGACCGGAATCAGGGGAAACAGCGAGGCGATATCCTCAGGATACATGCGAACGCAGCCATGAGTCACGGCAAGGCCCACCGCGGTCGGATTGTTGGTCCCATGAATTTCGTAGGTGCCGTTCCCGAAGCCTAAGCGCATCTTGAAAGCGCCCAAAGGATTGTCCGGCCCCGGACCTATCACCGCAGGTAAGAGATCTCCATTCTGCGCATGTTCCTTTCGTATGGATTCCGGCGGGTACCAAGAAGGATGCTCTATCTTTGCGATGATCGAGGTTTGACCCAGTGGCGTGCTGCGGCCCATTTTGCCGATGCTTACCGGATACGTGATTACCAAGCGCTTTTCATTCTTCTTTGGCTTAGGATAGTAATACAGTCGATGCTCCGGCAGGCTGACCACAACGCCCTCATGCGATCCCGGCGGCAATAAGCGGCGCCCCGGCAGGATGATTTGCGTTCCCTCACCCGGCAACCACATATCGACGCCGGGGTTCGCGCGGATAATTTCGTCGTAGCCCAGGCTGTACTGCCGGGCGATGTCCAACAGCGTGTCCTCGTAGTGCGAGGTAATCGTCGTATCGACGCCGATCACCGCGGAGCCGTCAGCCGGCAATTCGAACACCGTCGCGTGGCAAGGCTGAGTAAAGATCGCGAATCCGAATAGGAGAGCGGGGGCCCACCTCCCTATGGGCCCTCCGTTCATTGCCTCTCCGACGAACTGGCATCACGTACGGCTTTGAACTCCGAGGTTGCGCGCCACTCCGGCCATTGTCGTGAGTCAGCCAACCCCAGAGCCACACGGTAGAACAGATCCACGTCCTGGGCCGCGCCTCGCAAATCCCAGGTAGGGCTCCAAGCGTCGCAGGTTTGGTGATAGCAATGCTGGGTGTAGTCGCTTACCCAGGCGTCGCCTGCAGCTCGTCCGCCGGTGAGGAGATCAGCTCCGCCGCCAATTCCCATCAGTAGGAGGGTGGGAACACCGCGTTTGGCCAGCGAGAAATGATCGGCGCGGTAAAACAAGCCGCGCTCGGGCTTGGCATCCGGGGTCACGGTACGGCCCTGAGCCGCAGCGGCGCGCGCCAAATCATCCTCCAGTGCATTTTGGCCGGCGCCGATCAGGACGACATCGCGCGCCGGTCCCGCTGTTTGCAGGATATCGATGGTCAGATCCGCGACTGTCTTGCTCAACGGATAGAGCGGATGCTGTCCGAAGGTTTCGGATCCCAGGAGGCCGCTTTCTTCCGCGGTCCAGGCCGCGAATACGAGAGTGCGTTCAGTACGCGGTGCGCGCGAGAACGCCCGCGCGAGTTCCAAAACGCCGGCTATTCCCAGCCCATCGTCGTTCGCGCCCGGATGGATTTTGCGGCCCTGTGCATCCGGTTCGCCTATCCCGAAGGTATCCCAATGGGCAGCCAGCATGATGGTTTCATCGGGATGTGTCGTGCCCTGCAGCTTCGCGAGAACGTTGCGACTCTGAACGCGTTCGCTTTTAACCGACATGTCGATACTGAAGCGGGCGTCCTTGAGTTCCACGGGCTTGAAGTCCGCGCCGCGTGCGCCGCGTTTGAGCGCATCAAAATCGAGTCCCGCCTTGGCGAAGAGATTCACCGCCGTGTCCCGTGCGATCCAGGCCTGCAGAAGAGGGGGTGCCACTTGATCGGCGGTGCGCACGACGTCATAGATGCCCCCCGCATTGCCCGCCACGATATTCCAACCGTAACCAGCCGCCGCGGTTTCATGGACAACAAAGGCCGCGATCGCGCCGCGCCGCGCCGCTTCCTCGAACTTATAAGTCCAGCGCCCGTAGTAAGTCATGGCGCGGCCACCAAATTTGCCCGCCACCGGCTCGTCCGGAGCGGCCTCGAAATCCGGGTCGTTCACGAGGAAAATGGCCACCTTTCCATGCAGGTCCACGCCCTTGAAGTCGTCCCATCCCCGCTCGGGAGCGGTGACACCGTAACCGACAAATACCATCGGTGCATCGGCAATGGTGACCTGGGATATAGCCCGGGCCGTTTGCGGATTAATGTCGCGGCCCGGAATCAACGGTATCACTGATGCGCCAATCCGGATCTCGAGACGCGTGGGCTTATCCGCCACATTGTGAATCAATGGTACCGACTGAACCCAATCGCCGTTTTCACCAGCCGGTTTCAGGCCCAGGGATCGGAATCGATCGATGAGATAAGCCACCGTTTTTGCCTCCCCGGGAGTACCGGGAGCGCGTCCTTCGAAGGCGTCGGACGCCAGGGTTTTTGCCGTCGCCGACATTCTGGCTGGGCTTATCGGTGATGGGGTGTCCGCTGCGAAGGCGCCTGAGGCCAGCGCCGCGGCGAAAATCAGGTATAGGGAGGAGTTCATACCCACAGATTATCCCGATCGCCGTGAAAATCCAGGGGATCATTGATCCCGGTGCGACCGGTCCACCGGGGCGGCAAATTGACTTATCGGGGATGCGCACGGAAGATCGGATGGTAACGATTGCACATGAACATTGGCTGCACGGGGGGTTTAAACATGAGCGAACACCAGGCTAAGTGCTTTTGCGGAGCGGTGGAATTCACGGTAACCGGTGAGCCCGTGGCGATGGGCTACTGTCATTGTTCATCCTGTCGTCACTGGTCCGCGGGTCCCGTCAACGCGTTCGTTCTTTGGCAGCCTTCGGCGGTCAAAGTGACGAAGGGTGCGGAGCACGTAGGCAATTACAACAAAACACCCGTCAGCTCTCGTAAGTGGTGCAAGCTATGCGGAGGGCACTTGTACGCGGATCATCCGCCGCTCAGTCTCACCGATGTATATGCGGCCATGACACCGACGCTCAAATTCAAGCCGGGCGTCCATGTGAACTATCAAGAATCGGTACTCAGCATCAAAGATGGCCTGCCGAAGATGAAGGACTTCCCCAAGGAAATGGGTGGTTCCGGAGAGCTACTCCCGGAGTAGTCATCGCGTGCGCAGCGTCTGCATTTACTGCGGATCAAGTATGGGGCGGGTGGACCTTTATGCCACCGCTGCCCGTGCCGTCGCCAAGGCTTTGGTGGACCGCGGCCTGCGGCTGGTCTACGGCGGAGCCAGTGTGGGCATCATGGGCGTGGTGGCCGACGAGGTGATGCGGCTTGGAGGGCAAGCGGTGGGTGTCATTCCGGAATCGCTGGCTCGCAGGGAGGTTGCGCATCGCTCGCTCACCGAACTCCATGTGACGCAAACCATGCACGAGCGGAAGATGCTCATGGCGACTCTTTCCGACGCGTTCATCGCACTGCCCGGCGGCATTGGCACTCTCGAGGAAATCTTCGAGATCTGGACCTGGGCGCAGCTGGGCATCCATGACAAGCCCTGCGGCCTCTTGAATGTGAATGGCTACTTCGACCCGCTGATCTCCTTTCTGGATCGCGCGGTGACCGAACAGTTTGTCAGGCCGGCCGTTCGATCCCTGCTGTTCGTCGACAGCGAGCCGGAGGAATTACTGAATCGATTTATCGGACACCGTCGGCAGACCGGCGATGTTCCCAATCCAGGCGTCCGCATATAGCTGCCAAAGGTCGACCATTCGCCGGGTAACGCCGGGAGCATTCTTGATTTGGCCCAAAGTCTCCTTGGCCCCCTCCGCATTCCCAATGGCGGCCTGCGACAGGGCCAAGTACACGTAGGCATCGAGTGCGCGTCGCGCGTCGCCTTTCTGCAGGCCTTGAGTGATGGTAGTTATGGCGTCCTGGAAATTGCCGAAGCCGTAGTAAAGCTGCCCCAGGGCGATACTCAAGTCGCCGGCCGGGCTCTGTGCAGCCTCCCGCTCCACTTGCCCACTCGATATGTCCGCCTTGTCGACCTCTACATGTGCCTGCAGCGAATCGCGTAGACGGACGGCACGCTCTCTAATGCTCTGGTCTGAGATTAGCCCGCTGGAAATGGCGGAGTCCACAATGGCAAGCCCTTCACCTGGCAGTTTCGCGTCGGACAACAGCTGAGCCATTTCAATATAGTCCGAAGCGCCCGACATGGAGTGAGTGGTGAACATGACTCGATAGATCATTAACAAATTGTGGTCGTCGTGTTCGTCTTGACGCCAAATGCGCAGCAGCGTGTTCCAGTAGGAGGTCTTGTTGGTGAGCCGTACAAGATCCATCAGCACGGACGCCATGGCAGCGTTGTCTGCGGCGTCGGAGGCGCATTGGAGCTTGAACTGGTACCAGTTTTCCTTAGGCGCTTCACCGGACTCGCGGGCGCTCGCGACTGCTTTGTCTGCCCAGAGAACCGACTGGCTGCAGTCCTTTTGCAAATAAAGAATCTGAGCGACGACCCCAAGGTCTTCGCTGCTTGCCGTACCCAATGCCTGCATCTGCCTGCCGTAGGTCAGCGCGGTTGCGTAGTCCTGATTGCCCGCGCTGAGCTGAAATAGCATATGCGTGATCCTTTGGCTCTCCGCGGGTGAAAACTCCCCCGTTGCCAGAGCCCGCGTATATTCGACTTGGGCTTCCTTGAGGCGATTCAGCTTGATATGGGCGAAGCCCCTGAATTCGTCAATGGTCTTCTTATCGAACTGGGTAACGTGGGACACTTCATCGGCAGCATCGAGGTGCCCAAGGGCCTCCTCCCACCGACTGGTTTGGAGCGCCGCTTGCGCCGCCGTCATTTGACGGGCAATCGACCGACTTATGAATTGTCCTCCGGATATCGCGGGGCGGAGGGATGCGGGTGAGCTAGGGTTTTGCTGCGCGGCAGATTTGACTCCGGCGCCCGACGATGGAATGGACTGCGTTGAAACGAACTTCGATGCCGCCGGCGCTGCCGGCTCGCCAAGCTGATTGAATAGCAACAGGGCCCGGTAATTCACCGAGACGAGAGATAGCGACAGGCCAATCGCTACCAAGCCCCAGATCCAGAAGCCCATGGCCTTCAGCAAGTGATTCATGGAGCGCCCCCACAAAATTGCCGTACACAGCATACGCCGAGAGCCGGCCAGCCGCCACGCGCTCGGTAAATCGTGGCTATGTCCGGTTGGTATGCGCGTTGGATAGTTAGTAAGTTATTCGTAAGATAGACTGCGAAACGTGACGTCGAAAGTAAACAGGTCGTTCGATTGGTCGGAAACGAACTCCACGGATCGCGGCATCTTGCTTGCCATGACCCTCGCCCCGTATCTGCCATTTTTATTCCGCAGCAAATATCTTTGGCTGGGTCTCATTCCCGAAGCCCTGGCCTTGATCTATTTCTGGCGTCGACATTTCATGTTGTGGGCGCGGGCCATATATTGGCCGATGTTTTACGTTGGCATTCTCCTGTTTCGGTGGCCGCTAAAGCTGTTGGTTCCGCTGGTCATATACCTCGTGATGTACGCGTCATGGAAACGATTTCGACTGGCAACTCATTGGCTGGTTGCCGGACGATTTACCAAGGTTACTGTGGCATGGATGATACCGACCGTGATCGTGTCTTGCGGCGCGCTGTTGGCGTGGGTGTTCGTGCTCCATCCCAATCTGTCCGACTTGTCGGCCATGATGCCCAGAGGCGGCCTGCCGGCGTTGATTGCCGTTGGAGCCGCGTTTTCCCTACTGAACGCGGCTTGGGAGGAATTTGTATTCAAGGGCATTGCTTGGAACACCCTCGACGACGTTTTCCAGAGGTCGTGGATCACCAACTGCATCCAGTCGGTCATGTTCGGATTGGTTCACATCGGCGGGTTTCCGCGAGGCTGGCTGGGCGTCGCCATGGCCACGGTGTACGGCTTCGCGCTCGGGGTGATCAGAAAGGAGTCAAAGGGCCTGCTTGCACCCTTCGTGACTCATGTCTTTGCGGATGCCACCATTTTTTTGATTCTGTACTTCATGTCCGTCGGCGTATTGAAAGCTGCATACCCTGGCGTTTCCGGATTCTAGATCGCAACCCGCCATCGGAGGCCGCGGTTCGTAATGACCACGCCTGCAACCCTCCTGACGTGAAGCGCAACACCCGTCGGCGGTAGAATGGCGGCATGACCAAGAATGCCGCCTCGTTTGACCATTGGATTCGCACCTCCTTCGTGGAGATGAACACCTCCCTGGAAAACCTCTATTTCGCCCGCGAAGATCGGGCGCAGGTGGAGGGTGTGGGCGATGCCATCAAGGCAGAATTGCGCGATGCGGGGCACGGGTACGTCGTCGAACTACTCAAGGAAGGCAATACGGGTGATGGTTTCGAAAGCGCCTTTGGTGTGCTCGGCAGCGTGGGGTTGTACATGGGTGCCCTGCGACGGCACGAATTGACCAACCCCGCCCGCGAGCAGCGATCGCCGTTTGCGGAGGCCTCTGCCTTGGCCCTGCATGTCGGATCCTCGCTGGGAATGGCGCCGCGTTTTTCGACCGGACACCTGGCGACGCACAACATGGCTGTAAAGGGGGTGCGCAAGAGTTTCACCTCCCTGACGGACGAGTTTCTGTTCATCGATGAAAATACCCGTGGCATCCTGGCGCTGCAGACTGCGGCCGACGCCATTCGCAGAATCATCCCCCTCGGCGTCTCGAGCCCGGTTTCCGATTTCCTCTTTGGCGTCGCGAAGCAAGGACTGCGCGACACGCTGGTCATCAATCAGCGGTTGTTCGACACCTTGGACATCGAGCGATTTTTCTACAGCGTGCGCCCCTATTACAAACCCTACCGGGTCGGTCGCCAGGAATATCGCGGAGCCAATGCCGGCGATTTTTCCGGCATCAATGAACTGGACCTGCTGCTCGGACTTTGCCGCGCCAGCGATCCTTACTACGCTCAATTGCTTGTCGACAAGATGCTGTTCATGCTGCCTGAGGATCAGGCTCGGCTGCGGGCCTGCATGACCTATCGGAGCCTGATGGACGAATTCCTCGAGGCTGTAGACGGCAGTTCCCAGACAGACTGGTTTCAAAGGAACGCCGCCGCGTTTCTCGAGGTCTGCGACTTGTTCGGGCAAACGGCGGCCCAACACCATGACCTCTTGGTCAACCGCTTCATTGAAGTTCCGGCCGCGGGGCTCAAGCCAGAGCACTTGAGCGGCATCACAGCCAGTGGACCGCCGCTGCCCGTGCTGATGCGCGCGCTCGAAGTACTTCGGGACTCACGTACCGCCGCGGCGCGCACCGACATCCCGACTCGCTACGAGGATATCGCGCTTCTTCGAGGGAAATTACGTTCCGGTAGTTCCGTGACCACGCAGGGATCCGCTCGATGAGCGACGTACCCCCGGACGGCTCAGGATATTTCCTATACCACTCCATCGGAATGTTCCCGGGCAAGGGAACACTCATCGGGCGCGCCTTGACGGATTTTTCCTCGGCGTGGGGCGCACCCGATGACTCGCAATGGTCCGTCGCACTGCGGGCGCGCGGGCAATTCATCGACTCGTGGCGCGCACTCATCAACGCACCCGCGGGGACGTTGACCCATGCCGAGAACGTGACCTCGGCGTTATACACTTTGATCAACTCCTTACCCGAGGCGCATCGGGTTGCCCGCAAGATTCTCGTCACCGCCGACTGCTTCCCCAGTTTGCACTTCGTACTCGCCGGTATGGCGCAGCGGCATGGCTTCGAGTTGCACACCGTGCCATTGCGGCCGGGCGAGACGTGGGTTCGAGAAGAGGACATCGTCGCCCATTGGACGCCCGAGGTGGGTGTCGCTTTGCTGACGAGCGTCACCTCGACCGCCTCGTATCGCTGCGACCACCGCACTCTGATCGACCACGGCCGTCGCATGGGATCCCTGATTGGCGTCGACATAACCCAGAGTATCGGCCTGTTTGCCTTCGATGTGGCCGCTGCCGGCGTCGACTTCGTGGTCTCCACGTCGCTGAAATGGCTCGGGGGCACCTCTGGAGCCGGCATTCTGTATGTCCGGGCCCCGCTGCTCGAGGAATGCGCGCCCGAATTGCGCGGCTGGTTCAGCCAGTCGGATATCTTTGCCTGGAATCTAGATGGATTTCGCTACGCGCCTGATGCACGGCGCTTCGATACGGGCACACCGGCGATCTTAGCCTGCGTCGGCACCCTGCCCGCACTCCAATGGCACGCCGCCCAAGACGCCAAGACACTTCTTTCCCATAACCGCGCCCTATCGGCTCGGATTCTCGCCGCGGCCGTGAGTCTCGGTCTTTCCCCGGCGAGTCCGGTGGATGATAGGCGCCGTGGCGGGAGCATCATGCTGCGATTGCCGGCGGACAGGAGCGCCGTGGTGCTGGCCGCTTTGCGAGCCGAGGCTATCTACGCCGACTGCCGCGGTTCTACGTTGCGGTTGTCTCCGGGCAACATGACCACCGCGGCGGGTGTCGAGCGCCTGATCGGCATCCTGGCGCGCAGCGCCCGTTGAATCTCGCTCGACGGTCGCTCGAGTGAGACTAGCGGGCGACGATGTCGCGAGCGTCGTCGCGCACCACCACACCACCCTTCATCACGAAGTTGATGGTACGCAGCGCGTGAATGTCCTTGAGCGGATCGGCATCGAGGGCGTCGATGTCGGCAAACTTACCTGCCGTGATGGTGCCCACGTCCGCTTCCATATCGAGCATTTTGGCCGATTGGGTTGTTGCTGTTTGGAGCGCCTGTAACGGGGTCATACCGGCCTTGACGTAAGCTTCAGCCTCCGCGACGGTAGCCGTGGTGCCGTCATTGGGTTCGAAGGGAAACTGATCGGTGCCGAGCGCAATCTTCACGCCCATGTGGATCGCGTTCTGCAACATGGCCCAATGATCCGCGCCGGTGATTTTGACGCGGTCGAGGTACCATGGCGGCGAGCCGATCTTGTGATAGAACTCCAGCGCGCCGGGCTGCGTGACCACGATGGTCGGCACCAACCACACGCCCTTGGCCTTCATGTCCGCCAGGATTTCTTTATTCAAATGGTAGCCATGCTCGAAGCCGTCGATGCCGAATTTCAGCGCCTGCCGCGCGGCCTCATTCGATCCGTTATGCGCCGTCACCTTGATGCCGTTGCGGTGCGCCACCTCGATCAACGTGGACATCTCTTCGTCGGTCATGGGGGCGGCGGAAACGCTGCCACGGGAGTCAGAGATGCCGCCGGAAATCGCTATCTTGATCCAATCAGCGCCGCTTTTGATTTGTTCGCGAACCAAGTGTGCGAACCCATACGGACCGTCGCCCTCCAGTGAACCATGACCGCCGGTGGGCACGATGACCTCGCCCGCCGTTTTGATGCGCGGGCCGACCACTTCGCCGCTGTCGATGGCTTTACGCAGCGCGAAATCCGTGCCGTGATCTTCGCCGACCAAGCGCAGCGTCGTGACTCCCGAGAACAGCGACTGCCGCGCATTGCCGGCCATGCGCAGGACTTCCTCGGTGTCGGTTTCCGTGACCAGCGAATCGCCCGCTGCTCCGGGCAGCTTCAAGCCAAGATGCACGTGCATGTTCATGAGGCCGGGAATGAGCCACTTGCCCGTCATCGGAATGACCTTGGCCCCCGCGGGAATATTGGTCGAGCCGGAGGGTCCTACCGCCGCGATACGCTCGCCGTCGATGATAACCGTGGCGTTGCCGATCTCTTGACCGCCGTCGACAGCGACCACGGTACCGCCGACCAACGCGGTCACGGAGGATGCGCCCCATGCCGCGCCGGCTGCGAGGCTAGCGCAAGCAGCGAGAATCAGGTGCATGCGATCAGCGAGGTTCTTCAGTTCCATGGGTCTCTTTCTGATGTAGATTGTATTTCATGATGCGGCCGTGGCGGCCGGCGCGGTCCCGTTCCAGCGAATACACATCGCCGTTTGGGCCCCGTCGTCGCTGCAGGACAGCGCGTATCGCGGCTACGTCCTCGGCGTCGAGTTTCAGTTGGTCGATGCGGCGATTCTGCGCCAAATGGGCGACATTGGTGGCACCCACAATGACCGCCGCTACCAGGTCCCAGTCCAGTACCGCGCGCGAAGCCACGGTCGCAATGTCGCAGTCATGTTTGCGCGCCACCGCGGACAGCGTGCGGAGCAATTCCTGGAACAGGTTCCAGCCGCCGAAATCATCAATAATCAACTTGTACTTGATCAAGGAGCGGTTGGTGAGATCGGTGACGGGTTCCGGCCGTCCCAGCCAGCGCTCCGACAGGAAGCCACCGGCCACGGTACCGTAGCATAGGAGGACAATGCCCCGTGCACGGCACAGGTCGATCATGCCGTTGTCGGGCCGCGCGTCGAGCAGAGAGTATTGGGCCTGCAGGGTGATGACGGGCACGCCGGCGTCGAGGATCTCGGTGAGCCGCGGAACGTCGAAATTGGTGACACCAATGTTCGCAATTTTTCCTTTGTCGCGCAGGACAGCGAGGTGCTGCGCGGCTTCCACATAGCCCGGCACGGCGTAATTCCACCAGTGAAACTGCACCAGGTCGAGCCGCTCCAGCCCTAAACGACGGAGGGAGCGGTCGATGGAGCGCTCGACATAACCCGCATCGACTTCCGCCAGCTCCTGCAAATCCGGAATGAATTTTGTGTGAACCTGAACTTGGCGAGCGAGCCCGGGATACCGAGCGCGAAAGCCGCCGATCAGTGCTTCGACGCCGGTGTAGATGTCCGCGCAATCGAAGGTGGTGATGCCGGCATCGACGAAGGCAGCCATATCCCGCATCGCCTGGTCGGGTTCGATGGCTCCATGATCTCCCGCGAGATGCCATCCGCCCTTGATGACACGCGATATCTCATATCCGTTCGCGATCTCCCTGCGCATGGACGCCTACTTGGGAGCGTTCGGCGCGGGCGTGCCCGTGACCGCACTGCGCTGGAAGCGACGCTTCCCCAGGCGCGTGATCCTGAAGCGAGAAGGACAATTGGGGTCCGGACACGCGACCTCCGCATCCGAGTCCATCCAATCGTGAGGGTCGAGCACGCGCTGTTTGGCGGGCAACAGCAACATCAAGGCCGCGAGGGAGTACAGCGAAAAGCCCTGACCGGGCGGCAGATACAGCATCTCACCGCGTAATTCGAACCAATCGCCCGGCTTCGCGCCGCAATAAAGCTTGGCCCCGGGCGGTGCGATGACCTCCACCCGCAGATCGTAGAGCTCGAAGGAAAGCGAGGCGTCGCCTTCGGCGACGGCATCCTGATTGGCAATAGTGCTCATTTATGGAACATGCTGCGCAGAATCTCTTCGGCGATCAATAACATCCATGTCGTATTGCTTTGCGTTTCCCGCAATGTTCGCGACACGCTGTTTGGCTTCAATCGGTGGTCCGGGCATCTCCCGCGACATCGGAACGCTCAATCTTGCCCCCGCAGGCTTCCAGGTAGGTGGTCAGGGCACCCAACATGCGTGCGGGGGCCGGCGGCAGTCTTCTTCCTAGGCGACATATTAGGTGGACGGCTGTTTCATTCAACGTCGTGCTGTCGATGGGCACGGCGGCGAACTCACGGCTCTCGACCTCCTTGCTGACGGCCAACAGCGGCAGCAGCGTGATGAATTCCCCCGAGGTCAGTAGGCCCTTCAGCAACGTGATCGAGTTGGAAGTCAGGCTCGGCTGCAGGGACACCCGTTCATTCGATTCCGCGGTCTGGAGCAGCTGCCGGGTGCGGAAGGAGGCCTCGAGCAGGCACAGCCGGAAGGGCTTCAGTTCCGCCAGCTTGAGAAGCTTGTGCTTAGCGAGCGCGTGGTCCTTATGCATGATGGCGCACAAGGGTTGACTGACCGACGCCAACACCCGGATGCGGGGGTCCTCGGTGGCCTGGAATACCAACCCGAGGTGCGCATCGTCCTCGGCGACCAGGCGGGTCACCTCATTGGACGACGGGGACATGCGGGCGTTAATGAACAGGCCCGGATGTTTGGCATTGAAGCGAGTGAATACATTCGCCAGGGGCTGCCCCATGAAGCCGTCGCCGATGGCCAGGTCGATGCGGCCGGTCCGTAGCCCCTTGATGTCGGCCAGCTTCGCATCCAAGGTCTCGTTGAGCAGGAGCTGTTCGGAGTAATGCTCGATCAACACCCGTCCGGACTCGGTCAGCTGGATGTTGCGCCGACCGTGTTCGATCAAGCCGATGCCCATATCGGCTTCCAGCTGGGCGATCTGTCGACTGACGGACGACGCCGCCACCCCCAGATTGTCGGCGGCCGCGCGCATGGACCCCAATTTGGCCGCTTCGTAGAGATAGCGGAGGTTCAAATCCCGCACCGAAACACTCTCTCTCGACACTGCGGGTGCAGCGGCCCCAGTATGGCGCATCGCGAGCCTATCGCACGCGCGTAGCCGAGATCCACCGGTCGATACGCTGTTCGAGAACGGTAAGGGGCATGCTGCCCTCCAGCAGGGCATTCAGTGCGGCGTTGGGCGGGGGCGACTCCTCCAGTACAGAGGCGGCCCGCGACTTCGACTCTATCCAGGCGCTGACTTTTTGCTCGAGGGCCCATAAAGGAATGTAGCCGCTGCTCAATGCCACTTGGTGGTACTCACGAAGGTCGAAGCGGGCACCCAGGGCGGCTCTCGCCCGCTCCCGCTCCGCAACGAATTTGCGCATGCCGACCATGAAGGAGGTCGCCTGACCCGGCACGGCGAGGTAGCGGTCGACCGCTCGCTCATTGGTCTCCTCCGGGCTCGGCGTATTGTCGTTCAAATATTGAATGGCCTGAGCGCGCGTCCAATGCTTGTAGTGCAGGCCGCTATCAACGACCAGGCGGGTCGCACGCCACAACTCGCCGGACAGCAGGCCGAACTCCGAATAGGGGTCTTGGTAAAAGCCGAGATCCTTGCCCAGCCTTTCCGCGTACAAGCCCCACCCTTCGACGAAGGCGCTGTCCTGCCACCATTCGTTCACCTTGCGCATTTGCGGAATGGATTTATCGACCAGAATGGTCGAGATCTGCATGTGATGGCCGGGAATCCCTTCGTGATAGAGAAGGTCCTCCAGCTCATCCAGAGGCATGACACGCATGTTCGACAAATTCAAGTACACGGTGCCGGGCCGGCTGCCGTCCGCGGTGCCGGACTCGTAGTAGCCCGGCGGGGAGGAAGCCTCCTTGTAACTCTCGGTGCGCACCACCTGCAGAGGCAAAGGCGCAGGTTTTGGAAATGCATCCGTGACCTTCGCCTGCATGGCTGCCACGATGCTGCGCGCCCGCGCAAGATAGGCGGCGCGGCCAGCGTCATCGTCGCTCACGAAGTTGTGTGGGTCGGTTTTCACCTTATTCATGAAGTCGCGAAGGGAGCCTGCGAACCCGGCTTTGGTCATGAGCGCGGCGATCTCGGCGTGGCTGCGTGCCACTTCGGCCAGGCCCATGTCGTGGACCTGCTGCGGGGTCATGTTCGTGGTGGTGAATTGCCGAATGAGGAAGGCATAGAAGGCATCGCCGTCAGGCAGCTGCCACGCGCCGCCGTCGATGGGGGAATGCTGAGCCTGGGATTCGAGCAGCCGAATGAGTTCTTCGTAAGCCGGCTGCAGATCCTGCAGCAACGCGGAGCGAGCAGCTTCGATCAAACGAGCCTTGTGATCGTCCGGTAGGTCCAAGAGGCCCACCCGACGCTTGAAGTCGGCGAAGATCGGACTGTCGGGTCCCTCGCCATGCGGTGCGCCGCTGATGGTGTTGCGCGCCTGTTCGATCAACAAGGGATACACGGTCTTGGGGATGTAAATTCCCTGTTTCGCCTGGGCTTGCATGTTCCCGACGAGTTGCCGGAACGCGGGGCGAACGGCGCGGATGCGCCGGACGTAGGCTTGCGCATCTTGCTCGGACTGCAATGCCTGTTCGGTGGTCAGCATTTCCGGCACGTCAATGTGCAGGCCGACGATTTGATTCAAGGCATAAAAATGATTGCGCCACCGATACCGATCGAGCAGCAGCTGTTGCTCATCGAGGAAGACCCGGTATTGGAGCTGGCTGGCCGAATCCAGCCTAGCGTAATTAAATCGGCTCTTGGCCTCGGCCATATTCCGCCGCACCCGCGCCGCATTCGCGGCCAGGGTGGTCTCGGAGAGATCGTCCCAACGATCGGCGGCCGTGGACCCGCCAAATTCAGTGGCGAGCTGCGGGCTGGCGGCCAGCATTTTCTGATAGGTGATGTCCAAGAAGGCGGCGAAGCGCTGCGACTCGGTGTCGTCCGCCTGCGCCGTCCCCGCCCAAGCGAGCACGAGGGCGCCGGCTCGCAGAACGTTCTTGGTCCCTGCTGACAAGCCGGCGAAAGGCATGCCGTTATTTCGACCGGACGGTGAGCCTGACTCCGATATTGCGGTAGCCGGGCTCGAGGAACATGCCGGTCACGAAAGCCTTCTCGTACGCATTGGTGTAGTACTTGCGATTGAGGGCGTTTTCATCGAAGGCGGTTACAGTCCAATTGTCGTGCGTGTACCCCGCGCGCAGGTTCCACAGATTGTAAGACGGTACGTCCCAAGGAAACCCGGTGTGGAACTCGGAGTTCTGATCGGGGACGATGCCGCCTTTATACGTCCACTCGACGCGAAGGAAACCGGATCCATCGTCGCCGAGCTTGTGGGAGTACTGGCTGTCGGCGTGCATGGTCCACCTTGGCGAGTTGGGCAGCGTGACGCCGCTCAGGCTCTGCTGAGTGCCCACGCCGGTTTCGGCGTCTGGGTAGCTGACATAGTAAGCGCGGTCGTAACCAGCGCCGGCGTCGACCGTCAATCCCGTGGCCACCAAGGCCGTGGCCGCCAATTCGAGACCATAGCTGCGAGCGGAGGCGGCGTTTGCGATGCCCGTGATGAACGAGACGCCGCCGCCAGCGGTCTCACCGATGGAGTAGTCGGCCTGGATGTCCTTCCAGTCCATATAGAACACGTCAGCGTTGAAGCGCAGTCGCTTGTCCGTGGACTCGCTCTTCACACCGAATTCGTAGTTCGTCAACGTCTCGGGTTTGTAGTACTGGTTGCCGCCGGAGGAAGTCGGCTGAGCCTCGACACCACCAGCCTTGAAGCCGCGCGAAATGGTCGCGTACAGATTGGTGGCATCCGAGATCGAGTACAGCGCCGTGACGCGGGGGGAGAAGTTATTGAACGACGAACTGCCATTCACGTAATTCAGCTCGAGGGCGCCCGAGGTGTTGTAGCCATCGTTCCCCACGCTTTCGTGCGTGTAGCGGGCGCCAACCGTCAACGAGAGATCGTGATTGACGTGCCACACGCCTTCGCCGAAGGCGGCCACGCTGGTATCCGTCGAGTCGCCCAGGGAAGAAGTTAGCTCGTAATTATCGGGAACGCCGAACAGCGCAGCGCCATCCGAACCCGCGAAGGTGTATTGATTCACATGGCCGTAGTCATGGCCGTAGTAAAGACCGGCTGACCAATCGATGACATGGTTTCCGGGTATGGACGCGAAACGCAGCTCTTCGCTCACGGAGCTGCGCTTGATGGACTCCTGCTCGTAGAACAGATCGAGGCTGGAGCCGTCGATGTCGCCGCCTTCGAACTCGTTCGAGTAGAGGTAGCCGACGACATTGGTCACCGTGAAGGTATCGGCGTTGTACTTGATGCGATTCGACACGTAACTGAAGTGAGTGCCATCGTCCTGCGGCCGGTTGAAGTTCACCGTGTTCACGTTGTTTGGATAGAAGCCCGTGCCGTCCGGAATGGCGACGCCGTTGTAGGGCGGCCCACCGTACAGCGCGCTAGCGGAGAAGTCGCCCAAGACGCCAGACGGTACGCCGTCGCGCATTCCGACATGCTCGTTGGTGGCGACTCCGGTGGTGTCGATGGTCAGCCTATCGTTGGGCGTGAGCCGGATGATAATTTTGCCGTAGGTATACTTGCTGTTGTTTCCGCCGCCAATGGGATTGATGTTCTTGATGTTGCCGTCGCTGGTTTCGTCGCGGCCGACAATGCGAACGGCAAGCAAATTGTCGATGAGGGGAAGATTCAATATCGCATGCGAGTCGACGGTGTTGAAGCTCGAATACTGAGCGCTGGCTTCCGCAAAGAAATCGTTGGTGGGCTGCTTGGTCGTGATGTTGATTGCGCCGCCCACCGAATTGCGGCCAAAGTAGGTTCCCTGCGGCCCTAGGAGCACTTCGATACGGTCGATATCGACGATTTCCGGATTGGAGGTACCCTGGGCCACGTTGAACTCGTCGATATAGAAGCCGAAGCTGCCTTCGCGGATGTTGTTATCGGGCGAAAGTTGATCGCTGATGCCGCGCAGGGCCAACTCCTTGCGATCGCGCGTACCTTCGGAGGTGAAGCTCACATTCGGTGTCTGCGCAAAGTAGCTTTCGACGCCCTGGAAGTTTTGCTGCTCGATTTCCGCCGCGCTGAACACGGTCATGCTGATGGGCACATCGCGTACGTTTTCCTCGCGACGCTGCGCCGTGACGGTGATTTCCTCCAGCGCGGTATCCGCGGCGTCCTCGGCCATGACGTTCGCCGCGAAAGTCGCCGCCACGAGTGTCGTGGTACCACAAAGAATCAACCTGATCCTATCCCGCAGGCGCGCGCTGTCTGCACGATTCATCGTCATCTCCCATTTCTTAATGTATCGACAGGTCGGAGTCCTTTCGGACCACGCGACCAATGCGCCAATCCCCCCATACATCAAACCCGAATCATTTCTTCTTATCGACTGTTCCGGGTACCGGATCGGGCACGCTGACGAAGTTGAGGAGGGCGATTTTTCCATCCTTGATGGTGGCGTAGCCCATGACTCGTTCCCGGCTGTCCTCACCCTGTTCCCGGGCCCGGACGAAGTGGTGCGTAAAAATGCGGTCGCCGCTCGCCGCGGTAAATTCGTCGATGAACGGCAGGTCGATGACCACCATGTCGGTATGCGCTTGAATGTCGCGGAAGTGTTGGGCCAGATCTTCGAGTCCCTTGCAGCGATCCTTGCCGTTGATACGCATGACGGTGTCGGCCGTGAAGTAGCGACCGAAGGCCTCAGCGGTGAACCCGTCCTTCTGCAAATAGGCGGCATTCCACCAAACAAACATGGCGACCAGTGGGTCGGGTTTGTTGGTCGCGGCAGCCGGTGAGCCCACCCCGGACCGCGCCGCGATGCTGGATAACGGAGCGTAGGCCATGGCTGCCACGCCGAGCGTCAGTACCAGTCGCAAGATGGGTCCGCGGATTTGCATGTTCATTCCTCGACACGGTATTGGCAGCGCGGCGAAATGCGTGGGCTGCATCCGATGAATTTGTCAATGCAAACGATATTCCGACCAGCGGAGCCTTCTTGCAATGACATCCCGGGGTCGCCTCGTTGCACTAAACGCAACAATCGCCAGTCGGGTCGGGCGGCGACCCGGCTCTCAGCGTACCGAGAGAAAAATGATGACTATGGCGAGGGGCACGACGTAACGGACCAGGCCACGCCAAAGCGCGAAGGCCACGGTGTTCAGGCCCAGCTCTTTGCGGGTCGTTTCCCGAGACAGGGCCCAGCCCGCGATCAGTGCCACCATGAGACCGCCAGCGGGCATCATGAGATTGGACGTCAAGTAATCGAGCAGATCAAAGGGCGTTTTGGTCGAGGAAATGCCAAGGAGCCGCAGCGGATACACTGAACTCCAGCGATTGAAGGACAGCACCGTCACGATGCCGGCGAGCCAAATGAGCCCCGCGACCGCGTAGGTCAGGGTCCTCCGCGGCAGGCGCGAATAATCCTGCAGCACCGAGACGACGGTCTCGAGAATCACGGTGGTCGCTGTGATGGCGGCGAATGACAGGGTGAGGAATAGTCCCGTGCCGAACAGTTCGCCGTAAGGCATCTTGCCGAAGGCCACGGGCAGGGTCACGAAGATAAGGCCCGGCCCCTGGGTCGGAGCGAGCCCGTAAGTGAATACCAGCGGGAAAATCGACAGGCCGGCGATGAGCGCAACCAAGCCTTGCGCGATGGCAACCGTGAACACCGCCCGGGGAATCGAGTATTCAGGCTTCATGTAGGCGCCCATGGTGAGCATGACACCCACTCCGATCCCCAACGAAAAGAAGGCCTGTCCCATGGCCGTGACGACGACTCCTGCGGTCAGATGCGACCAGTCGACGATGAACAAGAAGCGGAATGCCGCGCCGATGTCCGCGAAGCCGACCGAGTAGATCAGCAGACAGGTCAAAATGGCAAAGCGCACCGGGGTAAGCACGCCCGACACACGCTCGATGCCCTTGTTGACCCCTCCCGCGACCACGACGGCGGTAATGCCGACAATTGCCCCGGAATACAGAAGCATTCTGGCCGGATTGGCCAACATGCCCGCGTAGGCCGCGGCGGCACCGGCCGAGTCGATGCCTTTGAACCCGCCGCGCAGGCCAAAAACGAAGTAATCCAGCATCCAACCGCAAATCACGCAGTAATAGCTCAGGATCAGAAACACGGCGACCGTCGCCATGACACCGAATATCTTCCAGAACGGGGCTATTCCGTCACGGGATACGAGGATATGCATGCTGCCGACCGCGCTCTTGCCGCCATGGCGGCCAATGAGCATTTCCGCCATCAAGGCCGGCACCGCGATGACGATCAACGCGATGAAATAGAGCGCGACGAACAATCCGCCGCCGTTCGCCCCGGCTAGATAGCTGAATTTCCACACATTGGCGATACCGGCTTCAGTGCCTATCGCAATGATTAAGAAGAGTAGGTTCGAGGACCAACGGCTGGGGGTGGGAGGCAAAAATGATCTTCCGCAGAACAAGGGTCCGATGACCAAGTGTATACCAGCCCCTACGCGCCGATGACCGATCTGGCAGGGGTAAAGGGCCCGCGAATACGCTACGCTTTCTCCATGTCATCCCCAGAATCCAACCCTAAACGCCTTGGCGGTCGGCAAAGCCGCGAGGCCGCCATGCCCTTCATCATGCTGACGGCCCTGATCGACATGATCTCGATCGGTCTCATCATTCCGGTATTGCCGCCTCTGGTGGGCAGCTTGACGGGGAGCCAAGCGGACCAAGCCCTTTGGTATGGCGCCGTCACCTTTGCCTTTAGCTTCGCGAATTTTTTCGGATCGCCCATTCTGGGCGCGCTTTCCGACTGCTACGGTCGCAGACCCGTGCTGCTGATCGGATTTTCCGGCCTGATGCTGAGCTTCCTGACGACGGCATTGGCCACCTCGGTCGCCATGCTCATTGCGATACGATTGGTGGCCGGCGCCATGCAAGCCAACCTGTCGGTGGCCAACGCCTACGTGGCCGACATCACGCCGCCTGAAAACCGCGCAAAACGCTTCGGAATGATGGGCGCCATGTTCGGCGTCGGGTTCATTCTAGGGCCCGTCCTTGGCGGACTGTTGGGGGCGATTAACCTGCGCCTGCCGTTCTTCGCGGCCGGAAGTCTGGCCATGGTGAATCTCTTGTATGGCTACTTCGTATTGCCGGAGTCACTGCCCCTGGACCGCCGGCACCCGGTCGACTGGAACGCCGTAAACCCCTTCAATGCGCTGCGACGATTGACGCAACTCGCTGAGGTGGGGCCGCTCGCGGTCGTCGTGGCCTGCACCGGCCTCGCTCAATTCGTGCTCTATACCTGCTGGGTGCTGTACAGCAGCTTCAAATTCGGCTGGGGTCCTCAGGAAAACGGCTGGTCGTTGGCCGCGGTCGGAGTGGTCTCGGCGATCACTCAGGGGCTGTTGATGGGTCGGATCCTCAAGCTCATCAGCGTGCGGCGCTTGGCGGTATTCGGATTAATTTCCTCGACAATGGCCTACGCGCTGTGGGGAGCGGCTACTCACGGTTGGATGATGTACGCCATCATCTTCGTGAATCTGCTGGGCACGACGGTGTCATCCAGCATTCAGAGCATCATTTCGAGCGCCGCCGACGCAGGCAGTCAGGGCAAGACGCTGGGCGCGGTGGGCGGCCTCAACAGTCTCATGGCTGTGATTGCACCGGTACTCGGTGCGCCATTGCTGACGGTAGTATCTCATCTGCCCAAAGGGGACTGGCGCATCGGTGCGCCGTTCTACTTCTGTGCGCTGATTCAAGCGGTGGCTCTGTATCTCACGGTCAGGCACTTTCGCAGTGAGCGGCGCATGAGGCTGGCCACCGCGGCATAAGGTACCGCCCGCGGGACCGCCTCATTGATCGCGGTCACTTCAGCGGCAGGTGCACATCCGTGAGCAACTCATGCTCCGGGATCGTGCCCTTGAGATTGATATAGTGGAAGTACACTGGAAAATCACGCGGCTCTTCCCCACTATGCGGCAGCCAATTTCGGTAGAGGTGGTACACGCTGCCGGCAATCTGATCGGGCGATCCTTCATGTCGGACCACCGCGCAACGGCCGCGCGGAATTGTCATTGGTAATGATCCCATGGCGATTGGCCGGCACCGGCGCTGAAACGGAACCACAGAAGTCGAGCCGAAAATCTTCGGGCGCGGTCGTGGCGGGATCGTCGTATGAGTCGGGTTACCGACAGAGGCTCGTCAAGGCGCCGATCAATGAAATCGAGCACCCGGCTGAAGCGCTGGGCGTAGGACGACTCGCGAGTTTTCTTCTTGGGCGGCATGGATGGCCGCTACTATGCCTCGCACGGCGAGCGACCGCCTGACCCAAATTGCGGAATTGGCAGCGGCTGTCGGTCTCGGGAAGCCGCTTCCGGCATTCAATGATCGACGGGATCGTGCGCCGCTTCGCCGGACTTCACCTCGCCATTGGGCAGGGGTACGGCGATGGGCACGACACTTACCTTTGCGACACCCTCTTTGGGTTCGATGCCGATTTTTTCCGCCGTGGCCGGAGAGAGGTCGACGATTCGACCCTTGACGTACGGACCGCGGTCTTCGATTTTCACGACAGCGCTCTCACCCGTTTCCATATTGGTCACTTTGGCCGTCGTCCCCAAGGGCAGCGTCTTGCTCGCCGCATTATCCGCCTGGGGCTTCATGGGAGACCCGTCGGCCATTTCGTGGCCAGCAAAGCGTTTGGCGTAGACCGACGCTTTACCTGTTCTCTTATGTCCGGTGGTATCGGGCGGCAACTTTTCCGACGTATCTTCGTGCGGCGCGACCACCTTATGCTTGTGCGTGACGGCCGACCCCGCTGGTGCGGCGTCGGATTTCGGCGGCTCGTCCGCGATGGCAGAGATTGCGCCCGACAGTAAAGTCATCCATACGCCTAGCGCGCAATTTATTGCCAGTCTGTTCATTGGGCTGAATTAGACCCCATATAAAGCAGGTATTCTGTAGGCGACTAGCCCCTGGTGTCCTCGTGGCTTGGCCTACCTCCGGCGGGTTGTGGGTTCAATAACGCAACGCAGAGGAATTCATATGAGCAGGACTCCCGTTACAGCCCCCGGCGCCGCCGCCATCGGACCCTATTCCCACGGGATCCGGTCAAAGGGATTCCTATTTCTGTCTGGGCAGACGCCCATCGATAGTGCGACCTCGAAGCTCGTCGAAGGCGGTATGGAAGCGCAGGTGCGTCAGTGCTTCCGTAATCTAGAGGCGGTGCTCACCGCGTCGGGCCTGGGCTTTGACCAGGTCGTGAAGTGCAACGTGTTCCTCGTCGACATGGACGACTTCCCCGTCATGAACCGAGTGTACGCGGAGCACTTCCGCGAGCCCCACCCGGCGCGGACCACCATCGGGGTTGCCGCGCTCCCGATGAAGGCCCGGGTGGAAATTGAAATGATTGCCGAGTACTAGCCGCCGGCGTCTTTCTCCTGCAGCGCGTGTAGGCAATCGACCGCGTCCGCGAGACTCTGCTCATGTTGCCGGCCGCCGCGGTGCCGCAGGGTCACGGATCCTGCGTCGACCTCTCTTGCGCCTACAATGGCAATCATCGGGATGCCCTGATCGTGCGCCGCGAGAATGCGGCGCGCCAGCGTTTCATTGGAGTCATCGAGGACCGCGCGAAACTCGCCGGCGCTAAAGGCTGCCCCTACGCGAGCTGCATACTCTCGCTGTGCCGGGGATACCGGCAGGATGGCGACCTGGTCGGGAGTAAGCCATAGCGGTAGCTTCCCGCGATGGTGTTCCAGCAGCACCGCGATGAATCTTTCAACGCTGCCGAGTACGGCGTGATGGATCATCACGGGACATACGCGTGAGCCGGATGCATCCACGACCTCGGCGTCGAGATTCTTCGGAAGCACCAAGTCGAGCTGAATGGTTCCACACTGCCATTCCCGTCCCTCTCTATCCTTCAGGATGAACTCCAGTTTGGGGCCGTAGAACGCGCCTTCCCCTGGCTGCAGTCGATACTCTAGGCCGGCTGACGTTGCGGCTGACGCAAGAGTCGCCTCGACGTGGTCCCATAGTGCATCAGACCCTTCTTTGACCGCCGGACGTGTGGACAGGCCCACGATGAATTCCCGGAAGCCGAAGCGGGCATAGACGCGACGTAGAAGCGTGCAGAAGCGGGCCACTTCCGCGTCGACGTGCTCGGGCATGCAAAACACATGAGCGTCGTCCTGCGTGAATGCCCGGCCCCGCATGATGCCGTGAAGCGCACCCGAGGGCTCGTACCGATGACAGGCACCGAACTCGCAGAAGCGCAGTGGCAGGGCACGATAGGAACGAATCTGCTGACGGAAGAGCTGTACATGTCCCGGGCAGTTCATGGGCTTCAAGGCATAACTGCGCTCGCCGTCGGTGAATACGAACATGTTGGACCCAAATTTCGCCCAGTGCCCGCTGCGTTCCCACAGCGATCGGGAGAGCAATTGAGGAGTCCGCACTTCACGGAATCCAGCGAGGCGCATTTCGCGACGGATGTAATTTTCAATGATGAGATACAGCGTGGCCCCACGCGGATGCCAAAAGGCCGCTCCAGGGGCCTCTTCCTGCTGGTGAAATAAATCGAGCCGGGGCCCGAGCATTCGATGATCGTGTTGATCCATGGTCTCCTCCAAAAAGGTTGAGGTGACGGATGGGCCCATAAACGAAAAAGCCCCAACCGTCGCCGGCGGGGCTCTCGTGAAAATCGCTGTGAAGTCTATCAGAACACGAACGATCGCCACGGCCCGCCATTGCGGGTCGTAGTGGTCGTGAGGGCGTTCCAACAAATCTTCATGAGTTGAACCTATCTGAAAGTCTGTGCGCGTGTCAAATCCAAGGAGTACGGACGTGAACTGGTGTTACTGATTATTCCAGGACCAGCCCGTCGCGAAGGTAATAGGTCCGCGAACGGGAAATATTCTGGGATAGAAACCGCGAGAAGAAAGCTTTCCCTCCTTGATTGCCTCCAGTGTTGCTTCGAGGGCTTTCAAATCTGCCATTTCGAGTACGGGAGCCCGCACCGATGCCGGTGCGTCCTGCATGTGGGCGGTATAGAGTCGTGTATCTGGACCAAGGGTCGCCAGAAGACGCTTGGTCGTCTTGAGGTACGCGCCGCGACTGGCAGCCGGTAGAAAGGCGTACAACTCGCCCGGATACATGAAGTCGCCCAAGAAAAGTTGCCGGCGTGCCTCATCGTAGAGGGCTACGGATGTCGGCGTATGTCCCGGCGTCGACAGCACCTGAAGTCGTCGATTGCCCAGGTCGACCGTCGAACCGGGAGCCCACCATTCGTCGACACGAAAGGTGGGAGGCTCGAGGTGATCATAAAGACCTAGAAATTCATATCGGTCGAGCGTCAGTTGGGAGTCCTTCACTCGCTCACGAAGAGTCGGATCGTCGATCAAGGCCGTGCTGTCGAAGCGTCCGAGCGCGCCCACATGGTCATAGTGCAGGTGCGAAGGAATGACCGTCACCGGCAGAGCGGTGAGTGACCGCACGACTGGCGTGATGTCGCGGGTGCCGGTGCCCGCATCGAAGAGAACGGCGCGGGCGGAGCCGACGATGAGATAGCTGTAATTGCCCTGGTAGTAGCGGGGCTCGCCGATAGCAAAAGTCGTCGAGTCGACGGGTTCGACGACGAAGTAATCATTCACCCAGTGGCCTGCGACAGGTTCGGAAGGCTTGGGGCCGACGATGGCTCCATGCCCTCGTGCAGCATCGTATTCACCGTAGACGTAGGGCGCGAATGCCGCCATTAGGATGGCGATCGCGCTCACGACAATGAGCGACCCCGCCAGGAGGCGGGAGGTTGTCGAGATTTCTGTAGCTGGCATTTCTATTGCCGCTCGGTAGCCGAGGTCGAGCTCGTTGAAGTCGCATCATAGGCGACGCCGGAGCGGGCGCGCGTATCCACGATCAGTTGGAAGACATCGGGGCGTGCATAATGACCCGCCACGTCCAAATCGAACTTCCCTCGCGTTACATCGTCGAGATCGAGTTCCGCGCATAGTACGGCTTCTTTCCCATAGACTGGGCCTGCGAGTATTTCACCCATAGGACTCATAATCACGCTGCCGCCCTTGATCAACTCAGTGTCGGGTTTGTTTCCCTGGATGCAATCGTAGTCGGCCGGGCAGGCATCGCGCCTCAAATACTGGCAGGCGCTCAACACGAAGCACCGTCCTTCGTAGGCAATATGACGCATGGAGCTTTGCCACATATCTCGATCGTCCACGGTTGGCGCGCACCAGAGGGACACGCCCTGCGAATACATGGCCATGCGCAGCGCCGGCATGTAGTTCTCCCAGCAGATGGCGGCTGCAAGTTTGCCGATAGCGGTCTCCAATACGGGCAGCGTTGACCCGTCTCCCACACCCCAGATGAGGCGCTCGCTGGCCGTGGGCATGAGCTTCCTATGCTTTCCGGCGAGGTTGCCGTCGGGATCGAAGAATAGCGCGGAGCAATAGAGCGTTGATCGGTCGCGCTCGATCACCCCGACCACCAGCCACGCGTGAGCCGTCTTCGCGAACTTGCTCATCTGCCGGACCTCGGGGCCCGGTACCTCGATCGCCGATTGCTGATAGCGAAGGAAATCGTTTCTGCCCGCGGCGGTGCGAGACCCGACGCGCGCGCCAAAATCGAGGCCCTTGGGATACCCACCGATATACGCTTCGGGAAAGACTATTAGTCTTGCGCCGACCTGCGACGCTTCCCGGCAATGTCTGCCCATCTCATCCAGAGTGGCCGGTGTGTCGAATAG
>Ga0302314_10004372_pt1 | contig 25996 bp, 22 predicted proteins | sample III_Palsa_N2_3_FD_200533 | JGI IMG/M metagenome (GOLD analysis project Ga0302314, IMG submission 200533) | Peat permafrost microbial communities from Stordalen Mire near Abisko, Sweden - III_Palsa_N2_3 | ecosystem: Environmental > Terrestrial > Soil > Palsa > Peat permafrost | place: Sweden...
ACGCAGCCGGCGGCGACCAGGACGCCGGCGCCGATCACCGCGCCATCCAGGACCCGGCAGCCCATGCCCAGCAGGCTGCCGTCACCGACCGTGCAGGCATGGGCGATCGCGCCATGGCCGAGGCTGACTCCGGAGCCGAGCACGCAGGGGCGGGCCTTGCTGACATGCAGGCAGCACAGGTCCTGGACATTGCTGTTGGCGCCGAGACTGATGAAGTTGATGTCGCCGCGCAGCACGGCGCCGAACCAGACCGAGCAGTTCGCGCCGAAGCGCACATCCCCGACCAGGGTCGCGTTGGGAGCCAGGAAGCGCGGTCGGTTCGGGGTGATCCCATGGATGGCGATGATGGTCGGCATCGATCTAGCGCTCCTCGGCAGGGTAACCGTCACCAGGCCCCGGAAACGACAATGCCACCGCGGGGCGGTGGCATTGTTGACACGGGCGTCCGGAGGACGCGCCCCAAGCCTCGCTCAGGGTCTCAGACCTTGGCGGCCTCATCCTCGACCAGGACGACATCGATGAAGCGGTTGCGGAAGCGCACCTTGCCGGGGATCGTGGCATAGATGGTGTAATCGCGACCCAGGCCGACGCCGAAGCCCGGCTTGAACTTGCTGCCGCGCTGACGGACGATGATCGAACCGGCGGTGACCGTCTCGCCACCATAGGCCTTGATGCCCAGACGCTTGGCATTGCTGTCGCGTCCGTTCGTGGTGGAACCGGAACCCATCTTATGAGCCATAGAGACCTCGTGGAAAGTGAGGGCGGAAGCGTAGGTGGGGTGGGGAGCATGGCAAGGACGGGCCTGGCACGATTGCGTCCATAGTTCCTGGTCCCCGGCGCGATGATCCGCGCCGCCTGCCGGGACGCCAGGCCCGGGCCGGGGGACCACGCTGGGCCCGCTTCCCCACCGTAGCCGCCCCGCGCAAAGCGCGTAGACTCCCGCCGATGAATCGGCCGCTCACGCTCGTCGTCTCCATTCTGCTTGGAGTCAGCGCGCTGTTCCTGCTGCTGTCGCTGATTTCCTACTCCTCGACCCAGGTTTCCGGTTCCAGTCCGGCCGGCGCCAACCTCATGGGCACGGTCGGCGCCCTGCTGGCCCATGCCTGCATCGGCTGCTGGGGGGTCGCGGCCTTCTACCTGCCGCTGGTGATCCTCGGCTACTCCCTGGCGCTGTGGCGCGAGTACGACCTGGCCTTCCTGTGGCGGCGCCTGACCGGCGCCCTGCTCCTGCTGCCGGCCTTGTGCGGACTGGTGCATCTCCTGCCCGAGCACCTCTGCGACTCCTGGCTGATCAGCTGGGACCAGTGCCAGCTGCGCGGCCTGGGCGGCTCGCTCGGCTACCTGCTGTGCGGTCCCCAGGACCTGAAACTCGACCCGCCCTTCCTGGGCGGACTGCTGCTGCGCTGGTTCGACACCGCCGGCTCGGTCCTGGCGCTGGTGGCCGTGGCGGTGCTGGCGGTGCTGCTCATGGATCTCGGCTTGATGCGCTGGCTGTCGCACCTCTGGTATGCGATCCGCGCCTCGACCATGCGCCGCCACGTCGTGGTCGAGGGCGAGGAGCGCTACCTCTCGGAGCCCTACCTCGCGCCGGCCGCGCCACGCGCCAAGGCGCGGGCCACGACCTCGGTGCACGAGATCACGCGGCGCATCGCCGAGGAGCAGGCCCTGCCGCCGGACGCCAGCGAGCTGGTCGAGAAGATCCGCTCGCACCGCAAGGCCCTCGAGCAGCGCGCCAGCGACGAGGCAGCGCCAGCCGAGGCCGACGCCATGCCCAGCAGCGCCGCGCTCGGCGCCGTGGCCGCGCCCGCCAGTCCCAGCCCCGCGCCCGCGCAGCCGCCGGCAGCCGCCGGCAGCTCGGCGGCCGCCTCCGTCGCAGCGGCCCACGCCGAGGCCGAGGCGCGCAACCGTCCGGTCAAGCCGCGCGCCAAGCGCCAGCTGTCGATCGCCTCCGACGGCGAGTACGTGCTGCCACCCATCGATCTGCTCGAGGAGCCGGCGCTGCGCCGCACCGCCGAGCACGAGCAGGAGAAGAACCAGACCTCGCGCGCCATCGAGGAGGTCTTCTCGCACTTCAACATCAGTGTCCAGGTCGTCGCCGCGACGCGTGGACCGGTGGTCACGCAGTACGAGATCAGCCTGCTCGACCAGGCGATGCGCGTCAGCAAGGTCGAGGGTTTCGAGAAGGACCTGGCGATGAAGCTGGGCACCGAGGGCATCCGCATCGTCGCGCCCTTGCCCAACAAGACCACGATCGGCGTCGAGGTCCCCAACCGCGTCAAGGAGCAGGTCGTGATGCGCGATCTGGTCGACGAGTTCGATCCCAGCAGCATGGCGCTGCCCCTGATCCTCGGCCGCGACGCGATCGGCCGGCCGATCATCTCGGACCTGGCCAAGATGCCGCACCTGCTCGTGGCCGGCGCCACCGGCATGGGCAAGTCGGTGTGCATGAACTCGATGATCTGCTCGATCGTGATGTTCAAGGGCCCCGAGCACGTCAAGTTCATCATGATCGACCCGAAGATGGTCGAGCTTGCCGGTTATGAGGACATCCCGCATCTGCTCTCGCCGCCGATCACCGACATGACCAAGGCGCACGCCGCCCTGGAGTGGGCCTGCAAGCTCATGGACGGGCGCTACGACGCCCTGCGCCAGGTCGGGGTGCGCGACATCAAGGGCTGGAACGAGCTCGGCGAGACCGGCATCAGCGAGAAGCTGGCCAAGAAGGGCGTCAAGCTCGAGGACCTCGAGCACACCGACCCGCACATGTCCTATATCGTCATCCTGGTCGACGAATACGCCGATCTGATGATGGTCAACAAGGAGGTCGAGAAGTCGATCGTGCGCCTCGCGGCCAAGAGCCGCGCCTGCGGCATCCATGTCATCCTCACCACCCAGCGCCCGTCCGCGGACGTGGTCACGGGGCTTATCAAGTCCAACCTCCCGGCGCGCATCTGCTTCCGGGTCGTCGACAAGTCCAACAGCCGCGTCGTGCTCGACGTCTCGGGTGCGGAGAACCTGCTCGGCAAGGGCGACATGCTCTTCCTGCAGCCGGGCACCTCGCTGCCGACGCGCGGCCAGGGCGTGTGGCTGAAGGACTCCGAGATCAACGCCATCGTCGAGCATGCCAAGCAGCAGGGGACCCCGGTCTACGACGAGGATGTGATCAATGTCGGCGCGGTGGCGATGCTCGATGGCGAGCATGGCGAGGGCTCGATGGGCGGCGAGTGGCTGCAGGACCGCCAGTTCCACGAGGCGGTGCAGGCGATGTACCGCTACAACCGCTCCGGCGCCGACTTCTTCCGCCGCAAGTGCAACATCGGCTACAACAAGGCCACCGCCTACGTCGAGCAGCTCGAGGACCTGGGCTTCCTCGGTCCGCAGAAGGGCACGGCCTCGCGCGAGATCCTCAAGAGCTGGGACGACTGGATCGAACTGCTCAAGGCGCAGGGGCTGCAATGGACCGAGGAGGATGACATCTACCACAGCCCGGTCGAGCGCAGCGCCTAGCGACGACCCTCAGGATTCGCTCGCAGCCGCCTGCAGCGCCTGGGCACTGGCCTCCGCCAGGCGGATCTTGACCAGCCTGGTAAGCTGCTGGGACGGCTCCGGGGCGGGCTTGGCGGCAACCGCACCGATGAGATTTTTCGGCAGGTAGACGAGCGTATGCACAGCCGCGTGTAGGCCCCACCAGCCGAGAAAGAAGCAGTGGGCCGCGGCCTGCAGCTTCAGCGAGCGGCCGCACTTGGCGCACGACAGGCGCTTCAGGGTCTTGACCTGGTAGGCGACCAGCATGCCGGTCGCCTTGTTCGCCTCATAGACATCCAGTGGTCCAGGCCCCTTGCAGACCGGACAGGCAGCCATGTGGATCTTCGTGATCTCGTCGGCCAGTGCCGCCGCCGGCACGACCCGTTCGGTCAGGGCGATCTTGAACTTCTCGACACAGCCGGCGCCGCAGAAGGTGCCACCCGCGAACGAGGTCCGGCTGATCAGGAGGAGTCCCTTGCAGTTATCGCAACGTGCCATGGCGAGGAATCTCCCCGACAGGGCCACGGCAGGCGCTCCCACCCTCGGCACCCATCTGGCTAATGGATAACCTATCAATTCCCTCTTGTCCACTGCCAGGCTCCCGCGGTGCACATCCGCGGGCTTCCGGTCCTGAGTCAGGACCCAGCGGCGCCGGCCTGAGCTGCAACCACCTGCGCCTCCAGCGCCTGATTGGCACGTATCCCAGGCCGATGCTCCCGGGCCATATGCCGCGGGAGCATGAATTCAGGTCGGGGACGTCGGGCCGCCGGAGCCGTAATTCTTCTTCTTAGGAGGAGAAATCTTGTTCTTGATGCTCTTGATGACGCCGGCAGCCGTGGTCGGGCGCGTCGCCAGGGAGGTCAGGTCCTTGATCTCGTAGATCGAGCTGACGATGAAACGATGCGCAGTGGTGCGCACCGGCGTGATGTGGTCCTTCTTGATCGCCTCGACATCGTCCATCCAGCCGTCCTGGCCGAAATCCTCGCCAGCCATGGCGATCAGGTCCCAGTCGGAGGAGCAGCACAGCATGTACGCGCCGAGCAGGGGCTTGGCCTTGAAGAGTCCGAAGCCGAGCTTCGCGGGATCATCCAGCAGCAGGTTGACGGCCTTGGTCTCCTTGTACTCCAGGGACAGCTCGTAGACGCGCTTGGTGATCTTGGCGACCGCGGTCGCCGCGCCGGTGAGCGCTCCGGTGACCACCCCGCCATCGAGGCAGGCGAGGATGGAGCGGGTGGCGAAGTCGGCGCTGGTGAGGGCCGCCGTCCCGCCCTTCTGCCCGATATCGACCAGCAGCAGGCGGTCGAGCGCCTTGAAGGCCTCCGCCGGATCACCGGCATGGAAGACGTAGCCATGGTCGAGATTGGAGAAGCGCCGGTTGGTGGCCAGGGCCAGATCGGTCATGGCCTTGAGCATCAGCGTGCCGCTGCGGCCATGGCCCAGGATCGGGACACAGGCGGCGATGATGTCGCCCCCGAAGGTGTTCATGAGATGCCCGCTGATGACCGAGAAGGTCTGGACATCGAACATCTTGGCGATCATGGCCTCCATGGCGACCTTGAGCACCGAGGGCGATGCGGCGGAGGCCACGGCCGCGGCGGGATCGTAGACGATCTTCAATTCATGGTACATCGCATGCGCCTGCGTCAGCAGCTGCGAGCTGGCGATGGTTTGGCCGATGCCCTTGAGGGTCACCTTCTTGTTCCTGAAGAGGCGGACGATGGCCTGCTTGCGCTGCTGCTCCTGGAAGGCGAGCGCATCCGCGTCGGCCTTGGTCATGGTGCGCATCGACCGCAGCGCCTTGTCGAGACGGGTGAAGAGCGCGCCCTTGGCCGCCGTGTTGCGTTCGCTGGTCGCCCAGCTCGGGCCCTTCCACATGGCCCAGTCGTGGAAGGCCTTGCGCAGGGTGATCAGCCGCGGGTCGGACTTGGCCGCGGTGTAGTCTTTCAGCGCCGTGTCGATCTTCTTGAGCCGGTCGCTGCGCGGCTTGGTCAGGCCCAGGGCGGTCCCCTTCATCCACTCGTCATAGGAGGGGATGGTCCAGACGTCGAAGCGGTTGGCCGGTATCGGTGCGGGCATGCGATCTCTTTGCGCTAGCGTGACATAGGGCATCGGCCGATGCAAGCGGCGCGGCGAAGCGTCGCCTGTTGAACCACCGCTGCCCGGCGGCAGTAATGCGTCTTTCGATGCAACGCCCTGATCGTGCGCCCACGCGCGGGCTGCTCCGTTCTCCGATTAGGGTGAGACCTTCTCCCTCGACGCACTGCGTGCTGGGCGGCTCGACGGATCCCCGTGACCATCGTGACACGTTTCGGCCCGGCCTCAGAAGCGGTAGCTGACCCCGCCGAAGTACCCGCGCCTGGGACCATAGGATGGCGCGGCGACACCGATTCCGGAACCGTCGCGGATCTCATAGACGCGGTCGCAGATGTTGACGATGTCAAAGCGCGCCTCCAGCGCGTGCCAGGTCTGCCGTAGCGAGAGGTTCGCCGTGGCGTAGCTGGGCAGCTCGCCGGTATTGGCGAAGCCGTCGCGCAGTCCCGAACCGTACAGACTGTCCAGACCGAGACTGAGCCGGCAGGGCAGGGTATAGGACACTCCGGCCGAGGCGGTCCAGCGCTGGTCATGGTCCAGGTACACCCGGTGCGACTGGGTGTAGGCCAGCTCGTCGGCGCCGAACAGGAACTGGGCGGAATTGATCTGGGTGCCCAGCGCCTGCGAGACCGCGCCATTGGCGAAGGCCGTCCAGCCCGCGTCCTGGTAGGTGCCGGTGAGCTCCGCGCCCATGATGCGGCCCTCGCGGTAGTTAAACGGCGAAAGGATGATCGCCGAACCGAACTGGCCTTCATCGAGCTGGTCGGTGGCGCGCTTGTAGTAGCCATCCAGGCCGACCTGGGCATGGCTGCCCAGGCTCTGCGTGATCCCGGCATCGACATAATTGGCGCGTTCCGAACTCACCGGTGCATTGGCGGTGGTCGGCGCGGCATTGCTCGTGCCCGCAAAGGTGGCCACGGTCTCCTGGCTGACCGCTTCCAGCGGCGGCGGGGTGAAGTAGCGGGCGTAGCCGGCATGGACCGTGGTCGAGGGGCGCAGCTGGTAGGTGGTGTTCAGGCGCGGGCTGACCTGCAGCTGCTGGTCATAGCCGGTGACGGCATCGAAGCGCAGACCGTCATTGATGGTCCACTGCGGGGTGAGGTGCCATTCGTCCTGCACATAGAGACTGTAGAAGCTGCCGTGCAGGCGGCTGTCGGCGGTGATCGTCTCCGGCGTGGTGCTGGCCTGGGTGCCGTCGGGATTGACCGGGAAGACGGCGGTCGCGCAGTCGATCGCCGCGTCGGTCAGCGACCAGGCCGCGCCGGCGCGCAGGGTGTGCGCATCGTCCAGCGGCAGGGTGGCGTCGAGCTGGGCGCCGAGCGTCAGGGCGCTGCGGTCGATGGCGCTGGCCGCCCCATTGAAGGCCAATTCACCATCCTCGTCCGGACGGTAGACCAGATGGCTCTGCCGCAGGTAGGGTGCGACCTGCACGGTCGCATCGCCGACCGACTTCTGGTAGGCCAGCACCTCATAGGAGTTGTTCTGGTCCTGGCGCGAATCCAGTTGCGCTGAATCCGGCGGGGCCGCCCCGGCCACGATGTAGGCCGACACCTGGCCGGGATTGTCGGGGATCTCGAAACGGTCGCCCGCGCTGCTGGCGATCAGGCTGAGGCGGCTCGACGCATCGATCAGGTAGGACAGATAGAGAAAGCCCCGGTACTGGTCGGTGGTGTCATGGATCGCCGTCGGGCTACTGGTCGGATTATCGATGCCCAGCTCGCTATGCAGGATGCCGGCGCTCGCATAGGCATCCCAGCGGCCGATGGTTGAGCCGTAGCTTAGCGCCGCGCGGCCGGTCTGGTTCGAGCCGCCATAGACCGAGACGGTCCCGCCCGGATCGAAGGCCCCGGACCGGGTGGTGATGTCGACGACTCCGGCGGTGCGCAGCCCGTACTGGGCGGGCAGCGAGCCGGTGTCGTAGCTGACATCGCCGACCACATGCGTGTCGATCTCCTGTCCGAAGGTGATCAGGCCCTCCGGCAGGAGCACGCCATTGATGCGAAACTGCAGATTGGCGTGCTCGCCGCGCACATGCACCTGCCCATACTGGTCCTGGGCCACCCCTGGCAGGCGCAGCAGCACCTGGCTGAAAGGCGCGTCGGCGCCCTGTGACTGGTTCGCGATCTGCGCCGCGCTGAGGTCATAGGAGGTGGCGCCGAGTGACGCCGAGATCTGGTTGCGGGCGTGGTTGAGGCTAGCCATGACGGTGATGGTCTGGTCCCGCGCGGGATCCACGTCGGCAGCTGGCGGGGCGGCACTGGTCCTCAGCGCTGGAGTCGTCGTCGGGGCCGGCGCATTCGCTCCAGCGTCCTGCTCGGCTGCGGCCAGCGTCGGTGATCCGCTCAGGATCCAGGTTAGGGGAAGTGACGTGAGTGAGCCAAGCGACGTGAATGACGTCAATGGGCTGATTGAACTGCGAGAGGTCGTGGTGACGGCCCGCCGATTGATAAAGGTCATGAGGGTCCTTGATGCCATCTCGGGTCGGGAGGCGTGAGAGGGGGGTATAGAAATCCATGAGGACAGCGTCTCAGAGCACGGTGCTCCTGAGCCAGGTCTTGAACCAACGGGGAGTACGTCCGCCGCCTCAGTCGTCACGACGACCGCAGCCGCATCGCGGGGCGATGCGTGATCGGTCTCGCATAGGACCTTTCGGTCCCACGCCTGCGTCATGTGATCTGGGATGCGGTGGCCACCGACTGGTGCCCGCCGGAATCCGACGGCTTAGACGCGCAGGCGCGGTGGTCCGCGCTCCTGCGGGTGCCAGCGCCGCGCTTGGCGATGCGGCGCAACCAGCACGGGTGCCATGGGCGCAGGGTCCCTGGTGCTGGTTTCAGCGAGATGGATCGCCACCGGGCCAACCGCCTGGGCATGGCTGGCGGACAGCGCCTGGCAGATCGGGCAATGCGCCTCATCGTCGGCGGCATTGAAGCTGAACGCCTGATGGGCCCGTGCGGCCAGCGCGCGCACCTGCGCGTCGCGCGCGCAATGCTCGCCCTCGTGCAGGAACTGCAGAAGCGGCAAGCCGATGGCGCCCAGCAGCGCCAGCGCCAGCAGGCAGATCCGTGCGAGCAGCACCATGCTCTGACTCTTAGCTGCGGTTTCGGCTCCCGTCAATAGATAATGATAGATCAGTATCAATAACGAACGTACACGGCCAGTTGCTCTATATGTCCGTACCGCGCGTGTTCACGGACCGATCGGTTTGTACCGTGATGCTGCGAGCGCCCCGGTGTCGGACTAATACGCCTCGCCCACGCTCAGATACCAGACCGTGCCATCACGGCCGTAGACGGTGTCGAAACGGATGTTGATGTGGTTCTCGGGCGCCACCGTCCAGCGCAACCCGGCGCCGATCGCCGGCAGCAGGTCGGAGGCATCGCTTTTCAGGAGATCGGCGTAGGTCGGCGCGATGGCCCCCACTCCGGTGAAGCCGGTCGCGCCGATGCGGTGCCAGCCGGTGTCGTAGCGGTACTCCGCTTGCGCGGTGACCATGGTCCGGTCCTGGTACTGGGTGCTGACGTAGCCGCGCAGGCTCGAGCCGACGCTCGCCAGGGCGTAGAAGGGGGTCTGGCTGCTGCGCCAATCGGTCTTCACCTGCATCGCCAGCACGCTCTTGGGGGTCACCATCCAGTAGCGGTTGGTGGCGAAGCTGCATTTGTAATAGGACACATGGTCAGCGGCGCCGGGCAGGACCAGGCCCTTGTCGAGCTCGGAGCCGACCGCGCTGCCGGTGATGTACCAGCCGCGGCTCGGATAGAAGGTGTTGTCGCGGGTATCCCATTCGGCCTGCACCCCGAGCGATGCGGTACGGTCCTCGGAGGCCAGGTCGTAGCCCTGCAGCGATGGCGGGATGCTCAGGCTGCTGACATCGACGCGCGTGGTGACGGTGTTGTAGGATACGCGCGGCCCCACGTACAGGTCATCCGCGACCTTGAACAGCGCGCCTAAGAGTCCGACGGCCACGTCCTGCGAAATCGGGACGAAGGTGCCGCGCTCGCCGGCTGCGACGCCGATGCCGTAAAAGTTGGTGTTCAGATGGGCGTAGCCGCCGCCGGCCAGCACGCGCAGGTCGTCGTCACACAACGGCGCGCGGATGCCGCCCGCCGCGCCCCAACTGCCATTCTCGGTGACCATGCCGGCGGCGGCGATGGTGATCGGGCGGTTGTCCTGCTGGGAGCGCCGCACCGCGGCCAGCGCCAGGGCGGTGATGCCCACGCCCAGGGTCGGATCCGAGGTCGGGTAGGGCACCGCCGCGATCTCGACCGGCTTGTAGTCCTTCTGTTTCAGCGCGGTCGCGTCGTCGAAGGAGTCGTCGCCCTGGCCGCCGCCGAGGGTCGCATCGACCGCGCCCGCGCCGGAGCTGACATGGGGCACTTCTGCGAGCGATTCGTCTTCAGCCGCCAGGCCGGACCATCCGCCCCCGATCAGGATCAGAAGGGGAGAGACGATCGGACAGCGCATCGCGGGCCGATGGTAGATCGCCATGCGGGGCTGTCCATGCGCAAGGACACAGGCGCCGCCGCGCGGCGCCTGTGTCCTTCTGAATAATCCGCGCTGCGCGCCTGGACCGCCTGGCGCACCGGCGCCACGACCCCAGCCCCGAAGCGCCGTTTTCTGGAGGATATGGTTCTTGCGATCAGAATCGAATCGTCACGGGTGCCGTAAGGAATATCGGCCGGTCTTTTTTCCTCCACGCTTCTCAACCAGGCCCGCGTCAAGCAGAGGACGCAGCAAGTCCATCGCGCCTTGACGCGAAACATCCAATGCCTTCCATATCTCCGACGGAGCCATGCTCGGATGGTCGCGCAGGAGATGCAGCAAGCGTTCCTGTCTGGGACGCAGAATCAGCTTATTGGGACCTGCTGCATTCAAGGCCTGAACGCATCCACACCCGTTCCAAGGTCTGCCGCAATCCTTCAGCTGCATACTCTAGCCAGCTGGAGAGATCTTCCCCGGCGGATGATACCCCGTCTAAGGCCGCATAGTACCGCGCCCGATCCTCCCAATAATATTCATCGACCGAGAAAATGTGATGGGTGTCGAAACCGCATCGATACAGCTCCCATAAGGCCAGCGCGCGACCTGTACGACCATTCCCATCGGCGAAAGGATGAATTGCTTCAAAACGGTAATGCAGAATTGCTGAACTGAGAACGGAAGACAGCCTGGTCGCCTCGGTATTCCACCACTGCAGCAATTCGAACATCAAGCCTGACACTTCATCGGCACCTGGTGGGAGGTATCGCCCCACACGCACTGCAATAGTTCGATAACGTCCGGCCTCGCCCTGGTCCATCACCGTGCCGGCAAGGATCAGGTGAAGTCCACGTATATCGGAATGGGTCATCCGTTTTTTACGTGCTCGCTTCTCGATATAACGCAGTCCTGCCAGGTCATTGACTACTTCGCGCTGTGAGAACGCGCTGGTTTCGTCGAGGTTGTGACCCTCCTCGAGGGCCCTGACCTGCTCCAAGGTCAACGGACTGCCCTCGATCGCCGTTGACGCATGTGTGTTGCGCGATCGCGCGTCCTTCTGCAAGGCGGGTATCCATGGTGCGTCTACTGCCGCGCTCCGAAGTCGTTCCCGTAGTGTGGCGATGGCCTCCACGCAGGTCAGGAGATCGGATGAGAGGGTGAATCGCGGCTGCTACGTCATGTTGTGAGTTCATTATGTGTCAAGTATAAGTCAATATTTTAGTCAAGCAGACAATGCGCAATACGCCGTTTCAATGACTCTGGTGCCAATTGTTCAGCCGCCCTCCCATCATCTGATCTGCCTGTTGGACGTCCCCGTGGTGAAGTTTGGTCTCGCCGCCTCGGACGTGTCCTGCGGCGTCATTGCCGTGACGCCGCATCTGACAAGCAATCCTCAGCTCCTTCACCTGCATGGAACGTTCTGCACAATCTCTCAGACCGCCTGCCGCACCGGTGCCACGACCTCGGCCCCGAAGCGCCGCCGCAGCGCATCGCGCGCATCCTCCAGGCGGTGGGTGCGGCTGGGCGCGAACAGCTCCAGCTGCTCCTCGGCCGCGCACAGCCCGGTCGCAGTGAGCGAGAAGCGCTCCCAGTTCACGCGCCGCGCGCGCCGCTCCGCCAGCTCCTGGGCCACCGAGGCGAGCTCATCATCGTGGCGCAGCTGGCGCCGCGCATGGTGCGTGCTGATCAGGCCGCGGCCGTCCAGCCAGCGTCCCTCGAGCGCGATCGTGGCGCAGGCCATGGAGCGGTTGCGCAGCGCGAAGCCCAGTTCGCGCCCGAGGGTCGCCAGCAGGATCTCGGCGCGCTCCGGGCCGGCGCCGCCGGGCCCGCAGTGGCGCGAGACGCTGACCGCGGGCTCGGGATCGGCCAGCTCCGGGACGACCGGCTCCTCCTGGGTGCCGAGCGCGGCCAGCAGCGGCCCCGCATCGTCGCCGAGCAGGCGCACCAGCTCGGTCGCGCCGAGCGCGCGCGCCTCGCCGATGGTGGTGATGCCGCAGCCGGCCAACGCCTCGGTGGCGGTCGCCTGGCAGTCGGGCAGCCAGCCCAGGGGCAGGGGGTCGAGGAGGATGTCCTCCTGCTCGGGGGCGATGCCGACCACGCGGCTGCGCGCATAGGCCGGCTCGCGCGCCAGGCGCGCGGCCAGGCGCGCAGTGGTCAGCCGCGTCCCGACCCCGGCGAAGACCGGGAGATGGAACTGGTGCGCGCTGGTCGTGCACAGGGCGCGCGCGATCAGCAGCCCCTGGGTCAGGGGATCATCGACCGGCGTGCCCGGCCGCAGGCGCTGCCGCCACAGGGTCTCGGTGCCGTGCAGATCCAGATCCAGGCGGCCGGCGCGGCCGCCCACACAGGGGGTGTAGGTCGCGCACAGCCCCGCCACCGCCTGCTGCGCGCGGCGGTAGAGCTCCGGTTCGGGCGGCAGCACGGTCAGGTTGCGGCAGCGGCGCAGGGCCGCCCCGGCGCGCATCCCCGGCCACACGCCCGCGGCGCGGGCCTCGAGCGAGACCGCGAACAGCGGCGCCTGGTCGCCGGCGGCGATCGCCACCGCCACCGGCCGCCCGCGCAGGGCGGGGGTCTGGGCCTGATGGACGGCGGCATGGAAACCCGGGATGGCGTAGTGGATGAGCATGGGGACCTCGTAAGGGTTCATATAGACCCCAATCCCGCTCCCGTCAAGGCGCATCCCCGCAACACCGCGACCGTGCGTCCCATCGCAGGCCTGCGATACCTCTGAGTCGAATCGCTAAGTCAATACGGCAGCAGAAGTTACATCACCGTCTACGGCATGTCCGTGGCCCGAGTCGCGCCGGACCGCAGGCGGGCCGGCGTTCCGGCCCGGCGCTAGGCCTCCTTGGTGGCCGCCAGGGCGTGGCTGACGCCACCGAAGCAGGCGTGGCGGCGCAGCTGGCCGAAGCCGGCGCTGCGCAGCAGCGCCTCCGCCTCGTCGATCGAGACGAAGGTCGTGATGCTGGCGTTCAGGTAGGTGTAGGCGGCGCGATCGCCCGAGACCAGGCCGCCGACCAGCGGCATCATCACCCGGCCGAAGGTGCCGTAGAAGACTTTCGGCCAGAGCCGCACCGGCCGGAAGAACTCCAGGATCAGGATCTCCCCGCGCGGCTTGAGCACCCGCGCCAGCTCGGCCAGGGAGCCGGCGGGATCGCCGAAGTTGCGCCAGCCGTAGGCGACCATCGCCGCATCGAAGGCGCCGCTGGCATAGGGCAGGTGCAGGGCGTCGCCGGCCGCGGCGCTGATCGCCGTGGCCGAGCGCTTGGCGGTCCCGGCCTTGAGCATCGGCAGCGAGAAGTCGCAGCCGTGGACGCGCAGCGCATGTCCCGAGGCGATCGCCTCGAGCGAGAGGTCGAAGGTCCCGCAGGCCAGGTCCAGGACGTCTCCGGGCGGGGCCTTCAAAAGGCGCAGCGCGGCGCGCCGCCACGCCACGTCACGGCGCGCCGAGAGCACCCGGTTGGCGAGATCATAGGTCGGCGCGATGCGCCCGAACATCTCTTTGACGGTCTCGGACATGGGCCCGGGATGCTGGTTGCACGGAGGCAGCGGGGAAGCGCCAAGCCGCCAGCTGGTGCTTGAGTACGCGCGCCACGCCGCTGTGCTAGCAGGCATGGAACGCTGGTCGATCGCCATCGATAAGGAGTACCTCAAGTTCTCCTGTGCGCATTTCCTGATCTTCGCCGACGGCTCGAAAGAGCGTCTACACGGGCACAACTACCACGTCTCAAGCGAGATCGACGGCCTGCTGTCGCAATTCGGCCTGGTCATCGATTTCACCATGGTCAAGCCGATCATCAAGTCGCTGTGCGACCAGCTCGACGAGCACTGGATCATCCCCGGCGAGCACGCCGAGCTGCGCTATACGCACCGCGACGATGGACATACGGAAGTCGTGTACCGGACGTGCCGCTACCTGGCGCCGACCAGCGAGGTGGTGGTGCTGCCGGTCAACAACACCTCGGCCGAGAACTTCGCCGCCTGGATCGGCCGCAACCTGATGGTGCGCCTGCAGGAGTCATTCGGCACCTTGAGCGTGCGCTCGCTGCGCGTCGCGGTCTCCGAGACGCCCGGCCAGGCCGGCGTCTACCACCGCGCGGACCCGGGTTGAGGCGCACGCGTCAGGGGCGTGGCCCGCTGCGTCGCGCGACCCAGTCATCAGCGCCATAGCGCAGCGCCGCGATGCGCGCCGCCGCCGCCTGCTCGGCCGGGGTCGCCTGATCCGCCCGCAGGGTCGCCCCCAGGGCGGCCGCGATGCCGCCAGCCAGGGACGCGCCGGCCGCCGCCGCGGACAGCCCGCAGCCGCTGACCACCGCCTGGTCCCAGGGATTGCTGGCCAGCTTCAGGCTGCCATGGATGAGGATGCGCGCGCCGCGCGCGCGCGCCGCGCTGCCGAGGATCTTGCCGCCGCCGCCCTGGGCGGTCAGGTCATCGACCGCGGGGCTGGCGAAGCAGCGCGGCTCGTCGCGGTAGCGGCGATCCCCGGCGGCCACCGCCTGGAGCTCGACATCGACCCCGCCGGCCGCCATCAAGGCGGTGCGGATGGCCTGGTGCAGCAGGGGGTAGAGCAGGCGGGCCAGGGGCGGGAAGCCGTCGGCGCCGAGCGTGCCGACCAGGCAGTAGGTGACTTCATGCTCATGCCAGATGGCACCGCCGCCGGTGATGCGCCGCACCAGGGCCGGCAGGCCCTGGGCTCCGGCCGCGGCGGCCAGGCTGGGCAGCAGCGCGGGCAGGTCCTGGAAATAGCCCAGCGACACGGTCGGCGCCGCCCAGCTGTAGAGACGCAGGGTCGGTACTGCTGCGCATTCGAGCAGTGCCTCGTCCCAGGCCATATTGGCGGCGCCGGGCAGCGCCCCATCACGAAGAAAGCGGAGGTCGGCCATAAGGTCCGTAGGCCAGTTGTGTTTGAGCGTCAAGAGGTTACAACCCCAACCCTACCCCCGGACGACCGGGAGGTCAGGGAGCTCGCTCATGTCCAAGGAAGTTCTGTTCGCCGGCATCCTCGGCGTGGTATGCGTGATTTTGGTGCTGGTGGCCTTCATCTTCCCCAAACATGCACCCGTCACCCCGAAGACCGATGAGACCGCCAGCGCCTCCGACGCGATGAGCCCGGAGAGCGACAGCTCGGCGACCGGGTCCACGGCCACCGCCAGTGCGGCCACCACTGGGACCTTCACCGGCCAGACCGGCGGCAGCGCGACCGGCTCCAGCACGACCTCGAACCTCGACGCCGGCCCGATTGCGCCGACCACCACCTTCCCGACCGGCGGCACGACGGGTGGCAGCACCTTCTCGCCGGGCAATGCGACCTTCACCGGCGGCGGCACCACCGGCTCGACCGGCTACATCCCGCCGAGCAATTACCCGCCCGTGGCCCAGAACGCTCCCCCCACCCCGACCGCAGGCACCACCGGCGACGACGGCGAGATGGGTACCGAGAAGGTCCATGTCATCGCCGCCAACGAGACGTTGGGCGAGATCAGCAAGCAGTACTACAACACCTACCGCTACTGGAAGAAGATCGTCGCCGCCAATCCCGGCCTCGACCCGAACGCCCTCAAGGTCGGCCAGAAGATCACCATCCCGGCGCTCAGCCCCGCGGCCAGCACCGCCGATGCCGGCACCCCCAGCGCGGCCGCCACCGGCGGCGCCGACACCTATACGGTGCAGAAGGATGATTCCTTCTACAAGATCGCCCAGAAGGCGCTCGGCAAGGCCAGCCGCTGGAAGGAGATCGAGAAGCTCAACAACGTCGCGCCCGAGGATCTGCGCGTCGGCCAGGTGCTGAAGCTGCCCCCGAAGGACGCCGCCACCGACGACACCGCTACCAGCCATACGGACACCGGCAGCGCCGGCGCGGGTGGCACCACGGTGCACATCGTCGCCGCGGGCGAGACGCTCAGCGACATCAGCAAGCAGTACTACGGCACCACCCGCAAGTGGCATGAGATAATCAAGGCCAATCCCGGCGTCGATGCCGAGTCACTGCGCGTCGGCCAGAAGCTCAACATCCCCGCCAGCGGCGAGTCGGCCACCCCGGGCGCCACCGCCGGCGAGAGCACCGGCCCCGGCGCGACCAGCGCGCTGGGCGGCGGCGAGGAGCATGAATACGTGATCCAGCCGGGCGACGGCACGCTGCGCAAGATCGCCAAGAAGGAACTGGGCAACAGCAAGTACTGGACCCGCATCGCCGCCGCCAACCCCGGCATCGATCCGAAGCACCTGCGCGTCGGCCAGAAGCTCAAGATCCCCGGCGCCGAGGGTGGCGAGGGCGCCGCCGCGCCCGCCCCGGTCACCAGCCCCTTCGCGCCGAGTCCGACCCCCGGCTTCACTCCGCTCAGTCCGGCTCCGACCGGCGCGACCCAGTCCCCGACCGGCTTCGCGCCCCTGAGTCCCGCGCCCGCACCGGTTGGCGGCTCGACCGGCGGCGCCAGCTTCACCAGTCCCGCCGCCAGCCCGAACAGCTCGTTCACGCCCAGCCAGGCCCCGGCGCCCCTGAGCCCCTCGCCGAGCACGACCCCGGCCGCGCCGACCGGCGTCGCGCCCTGAACGACCGCGCGCGGGACGCTCGCGGGTGGTGCCCAGACGTCCTGTGCCGATCCATGCCGGGGAGCCGCCGCTGCGCGGCGAGACCCTGTGGCAGCGGACCATCAGCTCCGGTCCTGACACGCAGCGTCCGACCATCGATGCCCTGCTGACGGAACTGCTCGCCCACGGCCTGATCGCGGCGCCGGACCAGGCGCTGGTGCGCCTCTGCCTCGAGGAGGCTCTGACCAACAGCATGCTGCACGGCAATGAGGGGGATCCCGATCTGACCCTGGGCATCCGCCTGAGCTGCGAGCCGGCCCGCTGGCTGGTGACGATCAGCGATGCCGGCACCGGCTTCACGCCAGACGACCTCCCGGCCGCCGATACCGATCGCGACCACGCTCCCGATCCCGCGTCGTCGCGCGCCGCGGCGGCGCCGGCGCTGACCGCGGAATCCGGCCGCGGCATCCGCCTGCTGCAGGCCTACCTCGCGGAGCTGAGCTACTGGCGCGGTGGCGCGGTGGTGGTGCTCGGCGGCCAGCGGACCTGCGCACCGGCCCGGCCGTGACCCGAACGCGCCTTTGCCGGCGCCGCCAAGGTCCATGATCGCGGCATGCGCGTCACCTGCGATCTGCTCAACCCGCTGCAGGAGGCGATCGCGCTGCACGCCGCGGTGCCGGTCGCGCCGCTGTGGTCGCGCCGCCTGCAATGGACCTGCCGCGGGCGCAGTCTCGACTGCCAGGTGGTCTTCGCCGAGCCCATGGCCCTGCCCGAGCCCGAGCCGAGCGAACCGGTGGAAGGCGCCCTGGCGCGCCTCGGCAAGGTCCTGCATGGCACCGGGGCGCTGCTGCTGCTGCGCAACCCGTCGGAGGCCTTCGGTCTGGAACGCATGCCCTTCGCCGATGGCGTGCGGCTGCTGGGCATCGGCAGCGAGGCCGATGAGGCGTGCTGGGACGCGGCCCTGACCCTGGCCCGTCCGGTCTACGGGGTGCGCGGCCTGATCAGCTGCGAGGTCCTGCGGCCGCATCCGGCCTCGGTGCTCTCCGCCCTGGCCTACGGCGTCTACGTCTGCGAGGAGGGTCTGACCCTGACCGAGCTGCATGAGGACCGCCGCGGCGTGCGCTGGGCCTGCACCCGGGACGATGCGGTCGCATCGGTGGTGATCCGCGACGGCTACGAGGCGGCGAGCCTGTCGGGATCCCAGGGCCAGTGGCGCGACTTGGGCAGCGAGGGCTACGTCCGCGTGGTGGTGCGCGCCGGCGCGCAGGCGTGCTGGACCCAGCCGCGCTTCGTGGCGCCGAGCGGGGCGCCACCGATCCCGCCCGCGCCGCCATCATCCTCGTCGTCCTCATCACCCTCCGCTCCCATGTCGCCGTCAGCGCCCGCATCGCCGGGATCGCCCCCGGCGTGAGCACTGCTGGTCCGTCCGCCTGTGGCCGTTAGGATCGGCGCCGTGATCGGAACGCGCGTCGTCATCGTCCGCCGCCTGCCCTCGCAGAACCTCTCGCAATACCGGCACTGGCGCACCTACACCAAGGAGCGCGACACCTGGTTTTTGCTGTTGCGCGCCCAGCTGCCGCCCGTCATCCAGGTCGCCGAACCACGCCGCATCGCCATCCACAGCTACCGCACGCGCATGATCGATTATGCGAATCTGGTAGGCGGCGCGAAGCCGATCCCCGACTGCCTGGTGCGCCTGGGCTACCTCAAGGACGATTCGCCCGCCTGGTTCGTCTGCGACTACCACCAGACCTGTGTCGCCAAGGGCGAGGAGCGCACCGAGATCACCTTCGTGCCCTGGTCGTGGGAGCCGGACTGGTCGCCGGATGCGGATGACGCCTAGGACCAGCCTCCTGGATCGTCGCCACCAGGCCCTGCTGAGCTGGTACCGCCTGCATGCCCGCGACCTGCCGTGGCGGCGCACCCGCGATCCCTACCGCATCCTGGTCTCCGAAGTGATGCTGCAGCAGACCCAGGTCGACCGCGTCATCCCCTTCTACGAGCGCTTCCTGGCGCTCTTCCCCGACGACAAGGCCCTGGCCGCGGCACCGCTGGAGGCCATCCACCGCGCCTGGAAGGGCTTGGGCTATCCCAGCCGGGTCGAGCGCCTGCAGCGCGCCTGCCAGGAGGTCCTCGCCCGCGGCGGGGCCTGGCCGCGCACCAGCGAGGCGCTGCAGGAGCTGCCGGGGATCGGCCCGTACACCGCCGGTGCGGTGGCGTGCTTCGCCTTCGCCCAGCCGACCACGGTGGTCGACACCAATGTCGCGCGCATCTACGTGCGCCTGCTCGGCCTGGCGCTGCCTATCGACAAGGCGGCGCTCTGGGCGCGCGTCGCCGAGGACGTGCATCCGCTGGAGGCGATCAGTTGGAACAATGCGCTGATGGAGCTCGGCGCCCTGGTCTGCACCGCGCGCGCGCCGCGTTGCGAGGCGTGCCCCTGGGCCGCGGGCTGCGCCAGCCGCGGCGACGTCCCAGCCCAGGTGCGCAGCGCCAATCCCCTGAAGGTCGCCAGCCCCGCCGTCGCCTACGGGGTGGCGATCACCGACCGCGCCAAGCCGCGCGGGCACATCGTGCTGGCCCTGATCCACGACCGGGACCGCTACCTGGTCACCCGCCGTCCGCTTAAGGCCCATGCCGGCGGCGCCTGGGAGCTGCCCGGCGGCAAGCGCGAACCCGGCGAGGACGACCGCACCGCCCTGGCGCGCGAGGTCCAGGAGGAGCTCGGCGTGGAAGTCCTCGCCGCGCGCTCGCTGATGCGCTTCTCCTACGAATACCCGACGCGCTACCTGACCTTCCATGTCTACCGCGTGCGCCTGTTCCACCCGGACCGGGCCAAGCCCCTGGCCGCGGAGGCGCTGCGCTGGGTCACTCCAGCCGAATTCCTGGCCCTGCCCTTTCCGGCCGCCAACCAGCCGATCCAAAGCCGCCTGGCGCGCTACCACCGCATCCGCCCCACCCCGGCCTGAGCGCGCGGCTCTCGCGCGCTGCGCGCTTAGTGCCCGTTGCGGATGCTCGGTTTTCCGGCCTCGCGGTTCTTCCACGAGTCGAGGCGGGCCTGCAGCGTGACGCTGTGCACCTGGTTCGGATCGCCATAGGGGTTGCCGGCGTGGTCGCGGCCGCGCGCCAGGAAGATCTTGTGGATGTCATCAAAGCGCGGGTGCAGCCGCGAACGCGTGCTCATGTAGCGCATGGTGTAGCCGCAGCGCCGCCGCGTGGAGGCGTTCTTGGTGCTGCCGTGCATGAGCTTGCCGTCATGCAGGCTGGCGTGGTTGGGATCGAGGACCAGGTCGACGGCCTGGGAGGCGTCGTGATCCTCGCGGACGATCTCGGTGGGGAAGACGTTGAGCTCCGGCTGGCTGACCTGCTCATAGCGCGAGTAGCCGTTGAGATGGGTGCGCGGGATGATGCGCATGCAGCCGTTGCCGGCGTCGGAGCGGTCCAGCGCCAGCCACACGGTCACCACCTGCATGGGCACGAGCATGTCGCCCCAGTAGGCCGAGTCCTCGTGCCAGGGCACGCGCTTGCCGTCACCGGCGGGCTTGCAGATGAAGTGGCTGGAGAACAGCGCGATGTCCGGCCCGAGCAGTGGTTCGACCAGATCCAGGACCGCGTCGGACAGCAGCCAGCGGTGCAGGGCGGGATCGGCGAAGTGCGGCACGTCGAGGTTCTCGGGACGCGTGTCCGCGGGCAGCTGCGCGAGCATGGTCTCGAAGTGCGCCTGCAGCGCCGCGAACTCCGCCGGGGGGAACACCGGCTGATCGTAGGAGAGGTAGCCCTCGCGGCGGAAGTGCGCGACCTGGGTCTCGTTCAGGCGGGGGCTGGCAACGGTCTGGGGGGCGGCGGCAACGGTCATGATCTATCCTTGGTTGATGGCGCTGGACGCAGCTTACGCCTGGAGGATGGATAAGTCTTGTCTCGCTTTGACATGCATTACGCTGTGTTGATGCCTGTCCCCCAGCCAGGTCCGCTGTGATGACGCGCTTGCATGTCGATGACTTCCTGCCCAGCGAAGCGTCCTGCCACTTCGCGCGCACCACCTTCCGTTCGGCCGGTGGCGGTGCGTCGGCCCCTGAGCCGCACTGCCATGACTTCCTCGAGCTCTTCTGGATCGAGGACGGCACCGGCATCGAAGTCGGGCCGCACGGCCGCCGCGCGCTGCGCCCCGGGACCATCACCCTGGTGGCCGAGGACGACGCGCATGGCTTCACCACCGACGGCACGCGCTGCCGCATGGTCAACCTCGCCTTCCGCAGCGCGCTGTGGCGGGAGCTGCACGCGCGTCTCATGCCCCTGGCTCCCGATCCCTTCGCGGTGCCGGCGCTCAAGCGCCTCGAGGCGCCGGCCAGCTGCCTGGTCGATCTCGCGCTCTTCGTCGAGGAGGTCGAACTCGGCGCGCGCAGCCGCCTCGCCACCGAACGGCTGCTGTTGAATATCCTATGGCTGATGGAACGCGAGCGCGCCCGCTCCCGTACCCAGGGCCCGGCGTGGCTTCGCGAAGCAGTCGCGGCCCTGACCGAGCCGGCGCTGCTGGGCGAAGGCACGCACGCCCTGGTGCGCCTGACCGGGCGCTCGCCGGAGCATCTCGCGCGCGAGGCGCGCCGCTGGCTGGGCAAGACCCCGACCGAGGTGGTGAACGATGCGCGCATCAGCTATGCGGCGCGCCGCCTGGTGGTCAGCGAGGACAGTCCCCTGACCATCTGCCTGGATTGCGGTCTGGCCAATCTCGGGCACTTCTACCGGCTCTTCCAGGAACGCATGCACACCACCCCGCAGCGCTGGCGCGAGCAGCAGCGGCGCATCGTCCTGCCCGGCGGCTGACGGCGCGTCGCGCCGGCAGCTTCGTGCTCGGCGCGGATACCAGCGGCGGCTGTCTCAGGCGCGGGTGGCCGCGCCGAGCACCGGCCACATCCCCGGCCGGCACGCGACGATGTCGGGATGGGTGAGGTCCCACGGCGCCCCGGACCAGGTGCGCAGCTCATAGCCGAGGGTGCGGGCGATCGCCGCGCCCGCGGCCTGGTCCCAGGGGAAGATGTGGCTGATCGCGTAGGCGTCGACCTGTCCCAGCGCGAGGTGCGCGAGGTCCAATGCCGCCGAGCCACAGGTCTTGTACTGGCGGATCTGCGGCGACAGGGCATCGAGCAGGCGATTGGTGCGAGCCCGCTCGGCGCGGTCCCAGGGCCAGTCGGTGGCGACTAGCCAAGTGCCCGGTTCGCCGGCCGGGGTGGCATCCGCGAGCGGCTGGTCGTCGCGCCACGCGCCCAGCCCGACGGCGCCGAAGACGGTGACGCCGTACGCCGGCGCGTGGACGATGCCGAGCACCGGCTGATGGCGGAAGGCCAGGCCCAGCGACACCGACCAGTAGGGGATGCCGCGCGCGTAGTTGGCCGTGCCATCGAGCGGATCGAGATGCCAGGTCCACTCGCAAGCCGGGTCGCCGAGCTGAGTACCCTCCTCGGCGAGAATGCGGTGCGCCGGGAAGGTGGCGGCCAGGGCCTGGGTGAGTTCGCGCTCGCAGAAGGTGTCGGCCCGCGTCACCAGGTCGACGCCATCCTTGGCGGTGGCGTGGCGCAGCTCGGAAGCCATGTCGCGCATCTGCGCACCCGTCGCCGTGACCAGCGCACGGATGGTGCGCAGCGTGTCGATGGCCAGTTCCGGAGGCAGCGCGGCGGGAGTCATGGCCCGGGTCTTGCCCCGGCGCGGGCTGGGGTCAACGGCCAAGGCGGTCGGGCTGGCTGGCGATGGGGCCTGCCGGGCGCAGCCCGGCCTGGGTCAGTTGTGCGCCAGCGGCACGTAGCGGTAGGGCACCTGCAAGTCGAGCACCGCGAGGCTGGTGGCGAAGACATCCCCGCCATGCGCGTCGGCGTAGTGCACCTGGCTGGCATGGACCCGGGCCAGGCCCGGACCGACGCTCTGGAACTGCGGCAGCAGGGTGTTCTGCAGCGCCGCGGACCAGCGCTCCCAGGCACCACCGCCGGCCTCGCGCATCGCCAGGGTCGGGAAGAACCAGCCGAGCGGATCGCTCTGGCCATCGTGCATCGCGGGCAGCAGGGTGGTCAGCAGGTGGATCTCGCGGGCCGTGCTCGGCTGCTCGCGCATGCCGTAGATCATGCGGGCGAAGGCGGCCAGGCCGATGCGGCCGTAGTCATTCTCCTGCTGCGGCAGGCTGCGTGCGAGGCTGCGGCGCGCCTGGATGAGGGAACGCGGCGGCACGCTCAGATTTTCCTGTACGGCGGTCTCGAGCGCCAGCAGCGTGAAGCCGCCGAGGCCGGCGGCGCCGGGCTGCGGCGCGTCGCCATGATCGCAGTCGCGCAGCGCCTGCTCGGCCTGCAGACGCAGCAGCGCATCGCCGCTGAGGGTGGCGCCCTCGACCAGGGCCAGGCAGGCCATGCCGGTGGCGACATCGGTGTGCACGGAATGGTTGGTGAGCTGGGTGTCGATCCAGCCCAGGGCGCTGCGCACCGCGCGCATGCGCGCATGGTCGTCCAGGCCCTCGCCGATCAGCGCCAGGGTCGCCAGGCTCTGGGTGGCCAGGTCGCGATCCGCCGCGCCCGAGAGCGCCCCGAAGGTGCCGGTGGCGGTGCTTTGCGCGGTCAGCCAGGCCACGCCCTGCTCGATCGCGTCGTGGGAGGCGGCCATGCCGTAGTGGCTAAGCGCGGCCTGCCGGACCTCGGGGAAGCGGCGCAGCAGGAACAGGTCCCCGCCCTTGGCCTGCAGGTCGGACCACTGCCCGGGCAGGTGCACGGGCAGGACCTGAAGGTCCCGCGCGGTGCGCAGTGAGCCGTCACTATGGCCGTCCGTACCGGCACCGATGCCGACGCCACCGCCATCGCCGCTGGTCGTCACGACCGCGGGCGCGCTGACCAGCGAGGGGGGCTGCATGGCGTTCTGGAAGAGGGTGATGGCGAGGATCGCCGCGACGTGCACCGCGATCACCGCGCTCCACATCCGCCAGCGGCTGGTCGAATCGAGGGTGATGGTGGTCGCGGCCGGCGCCTCGACCTGCTTGAGGCTGCGACGCACCGCGGCGGTCAGGTCGATGGCGGCCGGCGGCGCGATGCCGCCGATCAGCTCGCTCAGGCGCATAAGCTCGGGGCTGCCCGGCTGGTCGCCATCCCACAGGCCATCGACCGCGGATTGCTCATCCGCGCTCAGGGACTCGACTTCGTCGACGATGCGCACCGCGTCGGAATCGAGCTGCGAGCGCACCCGGTTGACGAGGTCGACCGCACGCGGTGGGCCGCTGTGAGTGCGCACCAGCTCGCCGAGCTGCGCCAGGGCGCGGCCGTCGGGGCACGAGGTGTTGCCATCGGAGATGGCGCGCAGGATGGGGTCGGTGTCGCTCATGCGTCGATCAGATCGGTCAGCTCGGCGCGCAGCGCGCGCACGGCGTTGTGCATGCGGCTTTTGACCGTGCCTTCGGGGATGCTCAGGGTGGTGGCGATATCCTGGTACTTCATGCCATGGTTGTTGGCCAGCACGAAGACTTCGCGCTGACCTTCGGGCAGATTCGCCAGCGCCTCCTGGACGCGGGTGCGGATCACCAGGTTGCGCGCGCCGCGCTCGTCCTCATCGAGGGTGGTCGGGGCCTTGAGGGTATTGACCAGGCGCAGCGACTGCTCGCCGAGCTCGGCGTCGAGGCTGAGGTGCCGGCGCTGGCGGCGGAGGTGGTCGATCCACAGATTGTGGGCGATGCGATAGAGGTAGGTGCGGACCTTCGCGGTGGCCTGGTAGCGGCTGCGCGAGCGGTAGACGTTGACGAAGACGTCGTGCGCCAGCTCCTCGGCCACGAGCTGGTCCCAGCACAGGTGGTAGAAGAAGCCGACCAGCTCGTGCTGGAAGCGCTCGACCAGCAGGATGACCGCATCCTGGTCGCCGTCGCGGATCCGCTCCATGAGGCGGATGTCGCCTTCGTCACGGGCGCGGATCGCGCTGGCAGCGGCGTCATCGAGGGGGGCCACAGCTCGCATCTGGGGTGGCAAACGCACGTCGTCGCTCATGGTTCAGTTGGTGTGCCACAGCGTAAGACGTGTGCCGATGGGCAGTTGCATCTTTTAGGCGGGTCAGGCCAGCCTGGGCTGTGCAGCCTTAGCGCGCGAAGGTCGCCATCAGGGAGGCGGTCGCCACGACATGGCCCCGGATCATGAATTTCAGCATCGCGTTGGTGGTGTCGGGGGTGAGGTCGAGCTTGGGGATGCTCAGGGCGTAGAGCGTGATCGTGTAGTGGTGGGGGGCGTCACCCGGAGGGGGGGCCGGGCCGCCGTAGCCATGCACACCGAAATCGGTCAGGCCATTGGTCCAGGCGGTCTTGGTGGTGGGCTCGCCCGCGCCGGCCGGGAGGCTGGTGGCGGTACCCGGGATGTTGAAGACCACCCAGTGCCAGAAGCCCGCACCGGTCGGGGCATCGGGATCATAGATGGTCAGCGCATAGCTCTGGGTGGTGGCGGGGGCGCCACTCCAGGCCAGATCCGGCGAGATGTTGCCGCCACCGACCCCGAAGCCGCTGAAGGCGGACTGCTTGGGGATGGGCTTGCCATCATGCCAGGAGGTGCTGGTCAGGGTGAAGGTCGGCAGGTCCGCCGCGGGCAGGATGCCGAGGGTCGTGACCAGCAGGAGGAGGATGCCAAGGACGGTGCGCATGCCGGCCATGCTAGGCCGACCATGCTGAATTCCACTCCCACTGGCGCGCAGCTTCGACCGCCGGGCCCACCGGGGGAGCGGCGTGGCGACCGCGCCGCCCGCCGCCCGGGCGGATTCGCGAATTGTCCATGCCGCTGCGCCGGCTACATCTGGAGCCGTTGGAGCCCGGCATGCATGTCCCCGTCCTCATCCCGACCACCATCACCCATGAGCAGCACCGCTCGCTGACCTTCCATGTGCTGGGAGAGCAGGTGCCGATGCTGCAGATCGACCTCGGCCAGGAGACGGTCTATTTCGAGCACCACGTGCTGCTGTGGAAGGAGCCGACGGTGACCATCGGGCTGCGCCCGCTCAAGGGCGGCTTCAAGCGCATGATGGCGGGGTTGCCGATCTTCCTGACCGAGGCCAGCGGCACCGGGCACCTGTCCTTCAGCCGCGATGGCACGGGCCAGATCGTGCCGGTCAATCTCGCCCCGGGGCAGGGGGTCGACGTGCGCGAGCACCAGTTCCTGGCCGCGACCGGTGACGTCGACTACACCTTCAACCGCGTCAAGGGCGTGGCCAGCGCCTTCTTCGGCGGCAGCGGCTTCTTCATCGACCACTTCATCGCCGGCGCGACCGGCGGCGTGCTGTGGCTCTATGGCTATGGCAACGTGGTGCTGACCACCCTCGCCGCGGGGGAAGCGATCGATGTCGAGCCGGGCGGCTGGCTGTTCAAGGATCCGACCGTGCGCATGGA
>Ga0302314_10004373_pt1 | contig 25995 bp, 16 predicted proteins | sample III_Palsa_N2_3_FD_200533 | JGI IMG/M metagenome (GOLD analysis project Ga0302314, IMG submission 200533) | Peat permafrost microbial communities from Stordalen Mire near Abisko, Sweden - III_Palsa_N2_3 | ecosystem: Environmental > Terrestrial > Soil > Palsa > Peat permafrost | place: Sweden...
CTGCGCGAAGCGATCACGCGTCACGAAGTGACCGCCGCCGCGCAGGGCGCTTTTCTACTTTTGGATAAAGGCTTCTGAAGAGTAGGCTGTGGACGTAGCTGTTTTCCTGTTCCCCCGGAGGCAAGCGATGAACCGTTCCTGTAACGTTCTTCCTGCTCTTTTGGTATTTGGTCTGCTCGCGGTTGGAACGCGGGATGGCGTTGCGCAGACGAACACGCAGGCTAAGCCTGCCGGGCCGTTCGATGCGTATGTGGTGCCGGATGCGGCTTCGCAATCTCACTCGATTCCGGGGCGCTACACCGTACCGGAAATTCCGTCGCGATGCCCGGTGGATTTGCAGGCGCAGCGTGGGAGCAATGCGGGCATGGTGGTGACGCGCGGGTTTGGAGATCATGGACCGGGGATAGGGATCGCGCAGCGGCTGCATATGACGCTGACGAATCCGGGTGGGAGCGACATTGTCGGGATCACGCTTGTGGTGCATGGGCTGACGAATACGACGCGGATGAGTCAGACACTTCAGGTTGGGTCGGGCGATGTGGGGACGATCTCGCGGACGGTTCAGCTTGGAGTGAGCGTGGGGGCGCGGAAGCAGGCGGTGACCGATCTGACCGTTGCCTCGTTTACCGCGGTGACGCGGGTGGATCTAGTAGATATTTCTTACCAGGATGGATCGAAGTGGCATGCTTCGGAGAAGCAGACGTGCCAGATCACGCCGGATCTGTATATGCCGGTGGATGTTGCTCGCGTTCCCTGATTCTGACTTGCACAGCGGTTGCTGCCAGGCGGCTCTGCTGACCTTGGAGTGAGGATCGGCTTGGTCATACCAGTATGCGCGGTGGCGCTTTCTGGCGTAAGGGTGGAGAGCGTGAATCGGCTGAGGTTTACGCCGGATGGGTATGTCGCGGTGGTCGACCTGAAGAAGATGACGGTGACGGGGCATATCGACGCGGGCGGTGGGCCGGATGGACTGGCTTCGGCGGTACGGCGGTGACTGGCTCGGCGTGTCTGATTGCTTGACCCGCCTGGCTTATTTGGGGATGAGGGTGAAGCTTTGCAGGGAGAGCTTGGCGCCAGCCAGGTCGCGCTCCCATGCGGGGAGATAGATGACGGTGATCTCGTCGAAGCGGGTGAGCTTCGACGAAGGAATGACGGGAAAGCGAAGGGTCTCCTTGACCGGGGCGCGATTGAGGGAGATGCTGCGGGCGGTGCTTGAGGGGACGACCTTCGCGCCAAGGTAAAGAGTGGGCTTGCCGGGGGTGGTGGAGTCGGTGAGGAGAAGGCCGAGCTGGATGGCGCCGGGGCGGATGTCGGCGTTGGTGAGGGCGAGGTCGATGGCGGCGCAGCAGGCGAGATCGATGGGCACGCCAAGGTTCTGGTGGGCTTGCATGAAGAGCGGGGCGCGGTCGGAGGAGCGGACGTTCGATTCGGTGGGCTGGCCGTTGGCGATGTGGGCGTGGAGGCCGGGGGCTTTGGCGGGCGATTTAAAGTACCAGTACGGGCCATCGAAGGGGATGACGACGGGTTGGGTGAGACGGCCCGGGCCGAGAGTATGGGCGTGCGGGATGGGTGGGAGGATCGCGGTCTTCTTGATTGGGGGCGGCCAGAGGATGATGCCGATGTAGTCGGCGCCAGGCGAGTCAGGTTCGGGTTGCGCGAGGGGCTTAGCGGCGGCGTGGGTGGCTGCGGTCAAGGAGGCCTGTTCCGTGGGGATGATCAGATGTGGGAGCAAGGTGAGGATCGTGATGAGGAGGGCGGTGAGGGAGAGCAGGAGAATGATCGTCCTTGGGGGTGGCTGGACTGAGTCGTCTTCCGTGGAGGTTGCGATGCGAGAGGTGAAGCGGTGTTCGAGGGCGGCCCAGCGGGCGGTTGCAAGCAACAGGGCGAGGGAGAGAAGCGCGGCGGCGAGCGCGGGGACTTCTACGGCGGCGAAGAAGATGGCCGCTTGGACGGCGAGGGCGATGGCGACGGCCTGGAGGAGGCGGGAGTCGGCGGGCGGGAGGCCGTAGAGACTAGATAGGGTGCGGGTGGATTCTAAGCGGCTTTCGTCTGCTTCTCGGGTGAGGAGACTTGGATGGAAGAGGGTGCGCAGAGGGAGAGCCAATGCGAGGGTGGCGAGCGCTGCGACGGGGACCAGCCAGGGGGAGTTTTCGAGTGCGAGCCGGGCGATGGCGGGGAGGAAGAGCAGGCCAAGCGTGAGTCTTGCGGAGAGAGTGGTGCGGGTATATGCGGGCTTGAGCGGGAGCAGGGACCAGGTTCCCCAGACAGCGGCGATGCCTGCCGCAACGGTGATGGCGAGGCAAAAGAGTGCGACGAGGACGGCTTCGGGCAGAGAGGTGGGACGCGGCAGTTGGGCAAGTAGAAGCGCTGCGATGGACGCGGAGATAAGGCCCGCGAGGAGGAGCGTCCAGGTGGATGCGGAGTCGGGAGTGTGGGGGGTGTCGTCGAACGTGAAGGGGCTTTGGCGCGGCTCAGACTCGAGGATCGAGTATGGGGAGCGGTCCATCATGACGGGAGTCTACACCGGGAATTGAGAGGTTCTCTGGATTGAGGAGAGAATCTCTTCTGCTTTGCGAGGGAAGGTGGGAAGGGCGGCGGGGTGGGAGATAGAGGTGCTCCGGCTGTTGGATTACCGGTTTGGGTGGCGATTCGCTCGCGCTCGCCATTGGTTTGTAAGGAGTTGTGCATCTACACTTGATGTGGCTGTTTTGCGGGATTGTGCTCGCGCGGCTGATTGAGAGTGCGGATGACGGACGGGATCGCGATTTCGAGCAAGCGCAGGCTGATGCTGCATGATGGGGTGACGTTTCTGATCCTCACCCTGGCAACGGTGGTGCTGTTTGTGCTGACGCTGCTGCTGTTTCGGTCGTTCACGGAACATCGGGCGGAACTGGCGACGCGGTGGGCGGGACGAGGGCGCGTGGCCCTCACGCACGGTCGGCCGCAGGATGCGGTGGAGGCGCTGAGGACAGCGCTGACGTACTCGCCGGGTGAGCGGAGCTATGAGCTGATGCTGGCGGAGGCGCTGGAGGGCTCTGGACATACGGAGGAGGCGACAAGCTACTTTTTGAACCTGTGGGAGGCGCAGCCGGGAGATGGGGTGATCAATCTCGAGCTGGCGCGGCTGGCGAAGAAGAAGCGCGACCGGAACGAGGCGGTGCGGTACTTCCAGGCAGCGGTGGATGGAAGCTGGGAGGGCGATGGGGTCGAGCATCGACGGGATGCGCGGCTGGAACTGGCGAATTATCTGATCGAGCAGAAAGACTTTGCGACGGCGCAGACAGAGTTGCTGATTGCGGGGAGCAACGCACCGCCGGATGCGGCGCTGGAGGTGATGTTCGGCGATGCGCTGGCGCGGGCCGAGGACAATGCGAATGCGCTGATCTATTACCAGAAGGCGATCAAGCTGGCTCCGCGCAACGCGCTGGCCTATGAGAAGGCGGGGAGGCTGGCGTATCGGATGGGCGATTATGCGCGGGCCAGGGGGTGGCTTGAAAGGGCGGTGCGGGAGAGCGCGGGCGGGTTGGCTTCAGGGGGTGGGACTGCGGGGGAGGATGATCTGACGCTGCTGAGGAATTCGGAGCGGCTGCTGGTGTTGTCGCCAAGCGTGGCGCGGACGGAACAGGACAGGATTACGCGGGAGCTGGATGATCGGTCGATTGCGCAGCGGCGGTTTGCGGGATGCATGGCGCAGGTGAGCAAGGCGGCTGCGGATTTGACTGCGGGAGCGCAAGGGGCTCCGTCGGGAGCTGCAGCTGGTTTGCTGGCGATGCAGGGGTTGAATGCGCGGTGGGCGGCTGCGAAGGGATTGTCGACGCGGCAGACGCTGAGTGCGGATGATGCGAATGAGGACACGCTGGTCGCGCTAATTGACGACACGGAGAAGACGACGGCGGCAGTGTGTGGGGCTCCGAGCGGAGACGATGCGCTGTTGCTGCTGCTGGCGGAGAACCGGCAATGAATTGGGGAATAGGAGCTTGATGGAGACGGAACCAAAGGTTATCGAGACGAGCGAGGATGAGGCGGCGATTGCGGCGCTGGCTCCAGCGCGGGAGGAGCGGCTGCTGCTGCTGCTGTCGATTTTTATCGGTGTGATCTCGGGGCTGCTGGTGGTGTCGTTCCGGATGGCGATTGCGTGGCTGAGCGTGTTGTTGCTGGGGTCTTCACCGGGGCCACGGCAGCCGCGGTTGATCATTGTCCCGGCGGTGGTGGGGCTGGCGGTGGCGCTGCTGACGCGGTATGTGTTTCCACAGGTGCGCGGCAGTGGGGTGAACCAGACCAAAGCGGCGCTCTACATCAGCAATGGGTATATCTCGATTCGGACGATGATTGGGAAGTTTCTGCTGGCGTCGCTGGCGATCGGGGGTGGGCACTCGCTGGGGCCGGAGGATCCTTCGCTGCAAATTGGGGCCGGGGTGGCTTCGCTGATCAGCCGCAAAGTTGGTCTTTCACGAGAACGGCTGCGGATCTTTGCCCCGGTGGGCGCGGCGGCGGGACTGGCGGCGGCGTTCAACGCGCCGATCTCGGCGATTCTGTTCGTGATCGAAGAGGTGATTGGGCAGTGGAGCGCGGGCGTGCTGGGGTCGGTGGTGCTGTCGGCTGTGTCGGCGGTGGTGGTGGCGCGGTGGTTCTGGGGGTCGGAGCCGATGTTCCGGATTCCGGCGATGAGTTTGCGGGATCCGCGAGAGCTGCTGGCGTATGCGGTGCTCGGGTTGGTGGGGGGCGTGGCTTCGCTGGTGTTTGCGAAGTCGCTGGGGTGGTTGAGGCCAAGGCTGCGGAACCTGCCGGGTTGGTCGCAGTTGTTGCAGCCGGCGCTGGCGGGGCTGCTGGTGGGTGGGATCGGGTATTTTGGGTTGCCGCAGGTGATGGGCGCGGGGTACGAGGCGATCGATCAGGCGATGCATGGGCAGTTTGTGCTGCACATTCTGCTGCTGCTGGCGGTGTTCAAGATTGTGGCGACGACGCTCTCGTTTTCGAGTGGGACGCCGGGCGGGATGTTCGCGCCGACGCTATTTATCGGGGCGATGCTGGGGGCGGCGGTGGGGTCGTTTGAGAAGCACTACTTCCCGCACCTGACGGGATCGACGGGATCGTATGCGCTGGTGGGGATGGGTGTTCTCTTCGCCGCGTTTCTGCGGGTACCGCTGACTTCGGTGTTCATGGTGCTTGAGGTGAGTGGAAACTACTCGGTGATTTTGCCGGTGATTCTGGCGAATACGATTGCGTATCTGATCTCGCGGGCGCTGCAGCCGGTGCCGATCTTCGAGCTGTTTACGCATCAGGATGGGCTGTATCTGCCGTCGATGGAAGAGCAGCGGGAGGAGCGGCCGGAGCTGCACTTTGAGGATGCGCTTGGAGTGGAGCGGACGGAGATTCGAGTGCCGGTGCTGAAGGGGTCGCAGACGGTTTGGGAGGCAAGGCAGTCGGTGACCGAGGCGGCGGCGAAGCAGGAGTTTGAGGCGGTGCTGATCCAGTGCAAGGATGGTGGGTGGTATGCGGCGAGTCGACCGGAGCTGGAGGTGATCTTTGCGAGCCTGGGGACGGACCCGAACGAGGCGGAGGCGAAGCAGGCGATCGAGGAGCGGCTGGGGAAAGACAGGACTCCGGTGATGTTTCCGGATCAGACGCTATCGAGCGCGTTGCCGTACTTCAGACGGTGGCCGCTGCTGCCGATCTCGAATCGAGCGATGCGCGGGGCGTTGGAGGGTGTGCTGTCGCAGGCGGATGTGCTGCGGAGATATCAAAGATAAAGGCATGTCCTGCCGGACGGGCCTCCTGCGCGGAGGGCGGTCACTTCGTGACATGTGATCCGCTTTGCGGTGGTGCTCCCGATGGTCGGCACAAACCTAATTTGCGACCATCGGGAGCAGCACGCGAAGCGATCACACGCCACGAAGTGGTCGCCGCCCGCGCAGGGCGCTTTTTCAGGCAGGGGTCAGGGTAGTTTTACTGGTTGGAGCGACGGCTTCGACCTCTTCGGGTTTCGGGCCGAGGCTGGCGCGGAGCTTGGTGAGGTCGTAGCCAGCGGTGCGGGCGGCCGCGGCCAAGGTGGTGACGTGAGCTTCGATCTCGAGTAAAGCCTCGGTGGGGATGGGGTGCTGGCTTGCGGCGGCGAGGAGATCGGGGATCTCGGTCCACCAGAGGAGTTCCTCGAAGAGTTGCTGGTTGACGTAGGTGATGCTGTCAGACTGGTTCTCGCCGATGAGCCAGCGGACATCGGGGTCGTTCCAGAAAGGATCGCGCGTGTGGGTTTCGGGGTCTCGGAAAGCGAGCAGGATGCGGACGCGAGCGGCGAGACGCCAGGAGTGTTCGGCGTCGATGCCGAGCGAGGTGAAGGTCTCGGCGAGAGTGGAGCGAAGATGGAGTTCGTCGAAGAGTGCGGCGGCTCCTTCGGGTGCTGTCAGCTGGTCGATCAGGAGCCAAGCGACGATGGGAGCCCAGATGTGGAGCTGGGTTTGTTGGAGGGCGGCGGTGTTTGCCGTGGGATCGGCGGGCAGCGTGGGAAGGACGATGCTGGCGGTTGCGGGCCACGGGTGGGTGAAGCGGGACTCGAGCGTTGGGATGAGGGTCAGAGCAGTGGCGAGGGATGGGAATGTTTTTCCGGTTTGGGCCGCAGCTTTCGGGGAGTCAATTTCCTCTATGGCTTTGGCCTGCTCGCCTTCAGTAGGCTGCTGCTCGGACTGGGCACGATCGAAGAAGAGTTGGGCGCGGCTTAGGAAGAGGCGCAGGCGTGGGTCTGGGGCGATTGAGGGTGTGACTCGTGGTTGGAGCCGGGGGTGTTCCAGGGTCGCGGCGGTGACCTCGCGGGCCTCAGGGGAGGGTTGTTGGCGGGTTTGGTCTTCTTTTATGGCGGGGGTGGTGGAGGCACTGGCTGGGACGGGGAGGGGCGGGGTAGGCTGCGGCTTTGGCGGCTGACCGGTCGACTCGGCGGCGGTGAGGGAGGCGGGAAGCGGGGAGATTGGGGGTGGAGGCGTGGGACGCGGAGATGCGAGAGCCGAAGGGTTAGCGTACTCGTCCGTTATGGAAGCTTTCGCAGAATCCTTTGACTTGGCGGCTGCTGGGTTCGCTAAGGCAGCCGTGGCTGGCTGCTGCTGGAGGCTCGCTTCGCGGTCGCCTGCGACCTCGTGCTCGACGTCCTCGATCAGTGAGGAGGATGCGGTGGGCCGTTCGTCGGCCATGGAAGGCGTGTACGGCTCGGGAATCGCGGATATGGCATCGAGCAATGGGATCGGGACGGCGGCAGAGGTCGGCGCTATGGGGGGCGGCGCGAGGGTGACGGGCGCGGGATGGTTGGCAGCTTCGAAGAAAGTGGTGAGGATCTCGGGAGTGAGGGACTGGCGGAGTGCCTCGTGGAGGGGGCGGAGGCGAAGCTTTGAGAGAGCCTCGTCGAGGTTGTAGACACCTGCGCCGTTGAGGGCATCGCAGAGTCTGTCCCAGGGCTTGTCGGCGGTGGCGCGGAGCTCACGCCAGTGCTGGAGGACGGCGTACTGGTAGCCGCGCAGGTCAATGGAGAAGCCGTTATGGTCGAAGGCGTCGGCGCGGCGAAGGTACTCGAGGTCGCTGGCGGTGTCGCGCCAGGCGAGGAAGTAGTCGTCGCCGGAGGGGAGGTCGAGGGCGTCTTTGAGGCTTCGGCGGATAAGGTTGCCGGAGAACTTGTCCATGAACTCGGTGGAGATGTGGATGGTGCCGCGAGTGCTGGAGTAGGCGTTGTTGTAGAGGATCAGAGCGCGGGAGGTTTGCGCGGGCTGGTTGGGTTTGGCGGGGGTGTCGAGACGGTTCGAGTAGGCGAAGACGTTTTCGTCGATCTGGCCGTCGGGGGTCCAGAAGTCGTAGAAGACGAAGTTGCTGCTCTCGGCGAAGAGGGCGCGGCTCTTCAGGAGCGGGGCGATCTCGCGCTGGTGGCGGGCGACGAGGTCTTCGTTGGGCCACTCGTCGTAGCGGGCCTGCTTGTACTCCATGCCGTACTTTTCGGTGAAGGCTTCGATCTGGCCGTGGCCGAACATGGGCAGGCCGGGGAGGGTGGCGAGGAGGGTGGCGGTGCCGAAGTACTTGTCGCCAGTACCGAACTGGTCGATGGCGGTGCGCTCGTCAGGGTTGGACATAAAGTTCACGTAGCGCTTGAGGATGTCGGGGTCAAACTCAATGGTCTTTTGGAGATAGGACCGGTACTTGGCGTTCTCTTCGTCACGCAGCATATTCATGAAGGCGGAGTTATAGACGCGGTGCATGCCGAGGGTGCGGACGAAGTAGCCTTCCAATAACCAAAAAGCCTCAGCAAGTAGCAGCGTGCCGGGAACCTCTTCGGCGACACGGTCGACGACTTCGCGCCAGAACTCGTTAGGCATGAGGGCGTCGAACTCGGCTTGCGACATGGCGTTTTCGGCACGGGAGGGGATGCTGCCGCCGATGCCGGGTAGTGGGAACCAGAGGCGCTGGACGTGCTTCTTGGCGAGCGTCATGGCGGCGTCGAAACGGATGATGGGGAAGAGACGGGCGACGTTGAGGATCGTCTGGATGACCTGCTCGCGGACGAACCACTTGGAGTAGTCGAGCTGGGCGGTGTCGTTCCAGGCGAAGGTGGTGCCGTCGTTGCCGTGGAAGACGTATTGGGTGTGGCCGTTGGAGCGTTCTTTTAAACGGAAGACGACGGCGGCGTCGGTCTGCTCGTAGTAGTGGTCCTCGATCTTGATCTCGAAGCGGGGTTCGGTGGAGAGGTCAGGGCCTTCGAAGGTGTAGACGGGGAAGGGCGAGTCGTCGCGGGAGAGGAACCACTCGGGATGTTCCATGACCCAGGTGGAGTCGATGCCCATGTGGTTGGGGACCATGTCCGAGGCCAAGCGGATGCCTTGCAGGCGGGCGCGGTCTCGGAGGTGCTCGTAGGCGGGTGTGCCGCCAAGGTCTTCGGCGATGCGGTAGTCCTTGAGCGAGTAGGCGGATGCTACGGCGTCGGCGTGACCGCGCAGGCGCTTGATGGTTTGGGAGGCGGAGCTGCGTTCCCAGAGGCCGATGAGCCAGAGGCCGTTGATGCCGCGGTCGGCGAGGAGGGCGAGCTCCGAGTCGGGGATCTGGTCGAGACGGAAGATGTGGCGCTGGTATTTTTTGGAGAGCTGCTCGAGCCAGACGTAAGTGCTCTTGGCGATGAGGACGACGGTCGGCATCCAGGCCTGGTCGGGCGAGAAGGCTTCGAACTCATTGAGGGGTTGAGGCTGCTCCGGCGGCTCGCTGAGGCCGAGCGCACGGGCTCGGGCGCGTTCGACGGCAGGGCCAAAACCAATGAACTCGTCGCCCTCGAAGCCCTCGGCTCCCCAGCCGTCGCCATGGTGGCCGTGGCGATCGTGGCCGGTGGGCGGGTTGAACATGGTCCAGATGGCGATCTCTTCTTCTTTGAGGGTGGAGATAGCGAGGAGAGTGCGGCGGAGGGCCTCTTTGAACTCGGGGCCGAGATGGTCGGACCACTTGTCGCGCATATAGGCGAGCTGGCCGGAGAGGGAGTCGGGCGAGGCGAGCATGGGAGCGCGAAGGGCATCGAGGAGGGTGCCGACCTCGGGCGCGACGAGGGGGCGGGTAGCGAAGAAAGGCTCGAAGTCGGCGGTGGCATGCTTGTAGACGGTCTGGCGGGCGAGGCTCTTGTCGTCGAATAGTTCTTTGAATGGGGTGAAGGCGGGGTTGATGTTCGCAAGCCAGAGGAGGAGGAGCTCCTCGAGGGCGGCTTCACGGTTGGGTACGGGCTTTTTGCTGTTTGCTTCGACGGCCGGAGTCGTCGCGGCTAGCCACTCGGGGGCCGTTACTTTGCCGCGATAGATGGCGGTGTTGGGGAACTGGTCGGTGAAGTGGAGGAGGAGGTGATCGACCATCGAGGGGTCGGGCTCGCGCTGCTTGAGAAAGTCGAGCGCGGCGGTCAGGACTTCGGGGTCAACGGTCTCGCGATAGCGGGCGATGAGGGCGTGGCTAAGCTCGTCGATGAGGCCCATGGCGAACAGGGCGGCGGCGTGGAGGACGGGGCCGGGCTCGCCTGAGGCGACGCGGGCGGCGTTGGCCTTGCGGGCGAACTCGCGGCTGGCGGCGATGTTGCCGAAGATGGCGTTGCCTGCATAGTTGAAGAGCAGGTCATCGACGCCGAACTTTGTCCGCACCTCGCGTGAGACGTGAAATTCCATGCCTTGGGCCTCGATTGGGGTGGATGGTGCGTGGATCGGATGCGCTTCCCTTACGCATGACTATAGGCCAACTCTTGCCGGAATACAGTAGCCGCGCCCTACGGGATTTGAGGATCAATTCCGGGATGGGGATGTATGGAATACAGACAGGAAAAGCGCCCTGCGCGGGTGGTGGTCACTTTGTGTCGGGTATACCGCTTGGCGTGTTCCTCCCGTTGATCGGCATAAGCCTCTGTTTGCCACGCGAAGCAATCACATATCACGAAGTACCGCCCCGCGCGCAGCGGGCCCGTCCGGCAGGACATTGCGCCGCTAAAAGAAAACGCCCGGCGGTCGCCGGGCATTTCGCGGGTGCTGCGTGAGAACTAGTAGCGGAGGTAGAAGCCAAAAGTGGGCTCAGTAGTGAAGGTCTGCTTCTGAATCGTCAGATAGTCCTCGCCGAAGTCGGGCGCTTTGTAGAAGGTCTGGCGAAGCTGGACACGGACACCGAAGTGCTGGGATAGCTGATCTTCCACGCCGACACCGTAGTAGTAGGTCATGCGGGCGCGTTCCGGGAGGGCTTCACCGCCGCCTGCGGTAGGGGTAAAGGCAGTAGTGCCCGCCCCGACGGCGACGAAGGGCTGCACGCCAAAGATGGGGTGAGGGTGCGCAACGTAGCCAAAGGTGTACTCGTTCATACGCGTCTGGACAGGAAAGGCTCCGGTGAGACCGCCGGTCGTCGTCGTAGCCGGAAAGGAAAAGTTTTCGGTCAGACGAGCGTAGCTGTAGTTGAACTCAAGACCGACATAGGAGGAGCGGATGTAACGGATCTGGACGAGCGCGCCGAGGGTGGAACTGGTGCTGAGGCTGGTCGGCTCGGAGAACTCCTTGCTGGTGCCGGAGACGCCTCTGGTGATGAGGTCGGAGCCGCTGATGCCGAGATCGAGGCGATCGAGCTGGCGACCGAGTGCCGTCTCGGGCTTGGCGTCCTGGGCTTGGGCGCGCGCGATGCTGGCTGGAAGGACCGTCGAGAGGCAGAGAATCAGAATGGCTGGGAGGAAACGGGCAGGAGGCGCGTCGGAGACACACGACCGGCGGAACGCATTGAACATCGAGACGAAACTCCTTCGAGCGGACAATCTAGCCTTTAGTCTACGTTAGAAATAGGGTTCGAGGACTGCCAGTAGGGGGGATCCGATTCTGGCCGGGGCGGGAGGGTACGACCTCGGTGGGGTTTCGAGGGTGGATTTTTCCCTTATTCTTTACAAACTGAGAACTCGCCGGTTTGCGTGCAGTCTTTGCTCGTGCGGGAACGTCTTTCGATACAGAGGGTTTATTTGTCTTCCGCCACACTTACCGCTGCCGATATCGCTCTCAAACCAGGTTATCGCGCGGGGGTGTCGGCGCGGCCGCGGGCGGGGAGAAGGACGGCGGACCGATGGATTCTGGCGGCGCTGACGGCGCTGGCGCTGCTGATTCATGGGTATCACCCGTACGCGGAGGACGGCGGGATCTATGTCGCGGGGATCAAGCTGCGGCTGAACCCTGCGTTGTACCCGGCGAGCGCGGAGTTTATTCGGCCGTATCTGCGGCTGTCTGTATTTTCGAACTGGAATGCGGCGCTGGTGCGGGGGCTTCATCTGCCGCTTGAGACGGTGCTGCTGCTCATGCAGGTGGGGACGACGTGGTGGCTACTGTATGGGTGTCTGGGGCTGGCGCGGCGGTGCTTCCGGAAGGTAGAGGCACAGTGGGGTGCGGTGGTGCTGGTGATGTTGTGCCTGACGGTTCCGGTAGCGGGGTCATCGCTGTTTCTGATGGATCCGTATCTGACGAGCCGGTCGATCTCGACGCCGTGTTCGCTGCTGGCGATTGGAGCGTGCTTGGACCGGCGGATGCTGCGGGCGGGGATGTGGATGATCGTCGCGGCGGCATTTCATCCGCTGATGGGGATTTATGGCGCGGGGTTTGTGCTGCTGCTCTGGGCGGTGGAGCGGCGGTCGTGGTTGAAAGTAGTGGCGTTGGCCGCGGGAGCCTTCGCGTTGGGAGCGATGGTGCGGTGGCCACAGCGGGGAGTGGTCGAGACGGCGAACTATAAGGCGGCGGTGCTGACGCGGTACTACTACTTTCTTACGCTGTGGCACTGGTATGAATGGGTCGGGCTGGCGGCTCCGTTAGTTCTGTCGCTTGTGTACTGCCGGTGGAAGCGGTGGGATCTGGGGCGGGCGGACGCCTTGCTGGCGGCGACGTCGGCGGTGATCGGAGCGGTCTCGGTTGGGGTGTGCGTGGTATTTGCGGAGCCGGGGAGCGGGTCGCATCTGATCTCGGCGCTGCAGCCGATACGGCCGTTTTTGTTGATCTACTATTGCATGTTTCTGCTGCTTGGCGGGGTGCTGGTCGAGCTATGGCTGAAGCGGGTGTGGTGGCGGTGGGCTGTGCTGGGAGTTGCGGTGGGCGGGACGATGGTTGGGTTCTCAAGGGCGACTTACCCCGCCTCCGCGCATGTGGAGTGGCCGGGTGGTGCTGTGAGGAATGATTGGGTGAAGGCGTTTCTTTGGGTGAAGGTGAATACGCCGATGGATGCGGTGGTGGCACTCGACGCGGATTACATCCAAGCCGACGGTGAGGACGGGCAGGGGTTTCGGGCGATTGCGGAGCGGAGTTCGCTGGCGGACTACTCGAAAGACGGAGGGGCGGCGGCGGCGTTTCCTCAGGTAGCGGATGCGTGGATGCGGGAGCATCGGGCGCTGACGGGGTTGAGTGCGGCGAGTGATGCGGAGCGGCGGGTGAGGCTTAGGGAGTATGGGGTCGGGTGGGTGGTGTTGCAGCGGGCGGCGGTGACGGGGTTCGCGTGCCCGTACGCGAATGGGTTGGTGAAGGTGTGCGAGGTGCGATAGAAGCATGTCCTGCCGGACGGGCCCGCTGCGCGCGGGGCGATCCCTTTCGGGATGTGTGTATCGCTTCGCGTGGCTACATAGAATCTTGTGCCGACCAACGGGAGGACCGCGCGAAGCTTCCACACACCACGATGGGTTCGCCGCCCGCGCAGGGCGCTTTTATCTATCTCCCATCTTCATGAGGGTCTGGATGACTTCAGTCGCGGCGAAGAGTTCGGCGATGGGGACGCACTCGCGATCGCTGTGAGCAGAGCGCATGTCGCCGGGGCCAAAGACGACGATCTCGTCGGCGATGGCGGTGAGGAGGCTGGCCTCCGATCCGAAGGGGATTGAGGCTGCAGGGCGGTTGGTGAGGGACTCGATAGTTTCGACGAGGGACGCGGTTGCGGGAGTTTCGAAGCCGGATTGCTGGCGGAGGATTGTAACCTCGACAGTTATACGTTCGCTGAGGGCCGCGTGGTGGGCGGCGATGGACTGGATGGCTTCGGCGATGCTGTCGGCTTCGGGAGCGGTTGAGGTGGCGGGGATAGGACGCCATTCGACGAGGAACTCGCAGTGGCCGGGGATGATGTTCTTTGCGGTGCCGCCTTGGATCATGCCGATGTTGAGGGTGGTGTAGGGCGGGGTGAAGATGGGGTTCTGGTGCTGCTCGAGGCGCTGGGCGAGAGCTTCGAGGGCGGTGACGATGCGGGCGGCGGCGAAGATGGCGGAGGCTCCGTGCTGCGAGAGGGCGCTGTGCGCTTCCCTGCCCTGAACGGTGACGCGGGCGAGGCAGTAGCCTTTGCCGGCGCGGGCGACGTGGAGTTGGGTGGGCTCGCCGATGACGATCTTTTTTGCGCGGAGGGCGCGGGTGCTGAGGAGGTGGGCGGCACCTAGGCAGCCGACTTCTTCGTCGGCGGTGAGGAGGATGCGGATCTGCGATGGCTCAGGGTCGATGGATTGTGCGGCGGTGAGGAGGCAGGCGAGGAAGCCTTTGACGTCGCAGGCGCCGCAGCCGTGGAGATGGCCGTTCTGCTCGATGGGGATGAGGGCGTTGGGCCACGTTTGCGAATAGGGGACGGTGTCGGTGTGGCAGACGAAGGCCAGGTCGACCTTTGTCTCATGCACGGATTGAGTGGGTGGGGCGGCGATGAGGTTGAGCTTCTCGGTGCCGGCGGCGTCGTGCCAGGGTTGCTCATGCGTCGTCCAGCCGGAGGCTTCGAGCGCGGCCTTCGCGTAGGCGATGACGGGTCGGTTCGAGAGATGCGAGACCGAGGGAATGCGGATGAGGGCGGCAAGATGGTCGGTGACGGTCTTGTGATCAGTCATGGGCGCGGTCCGGTGGGCGGGGCATCTTTCCAGAGGCGGTGGTGGAGTTCTTTGTAGCGGGTGATGATCTCTTCTTCGAGGGGGTGGCGGCCGTCGGTGATGACGAGCTTGCCGTTGACGGCGACGTCGCGGATGGCGGTGCGGTTGAGGCCGAAGGTGAGGAGGGGGAGGAGGGAGTTGGGGGTATGGCCCGCGATGGAGGGGTCGTCGAGGTCGACGGTGATGTAGTCGGCGTATTCGCCGGGGGTGAGGGAGCCGGAGGGGAGTTGGAGGGAGCGGGCACCGTGGAGGGTGGCGCTGTCGAAGAGGCGGTTTGCGATGGGCTGGGCTTCGCCCGAGGCAGTCGGCAGCTGGTCGAGGATGGCGCGCTGCTGGTGTAGGAGGCGAAGGTGGTAGTCGAGTTGGCGGGCGTCTTCGAGTGGGTCGATCTGAGCCTGAGAGTCGGAGCCGAGAGCGATGGGGATGTGGGCGGCGAGGACGCGGTCGGCGGGGAGGATGCCGTCGCCGAGGTTGCGCTCGGTGGTGGGGCAGGAGCAGATGGTGGAGCGGGCGGCGGCGAGGGCGGCGATCTCGGCGGAGGTGATGTGGATGGCGTGGACGGCGGTGAGGTCGGGGCCGAGGAGGCCGTGCTCGGCGAGGAGAGCGATAGGGGTGAGGCCGTGCTCGCGCTGGCTGGCGGTGTTTTCGGCGAGCTGCTCGGCGAGGTGCATGTGGATGGGGAGGGCGTGTTCCCTGCCCCAGTGCATGATTTCTTTGAGGTCGGCGAGGGGGACGGCGCGGATGCTGTGAGGGGCGATACCGATCTGGACTTCGTTGGATTTTGGGTAGGTGGTGAGGAGGGCGGCGGTGTTGGTGAGGAAGGAGTCGGTGGTCTCGTAGAAGCGGCGCTGGCCGGGGTCGGGAGGGAGCTCGAGACCGGCTCGGAGATAGGCGGAGTTGAGCAGGACAATGCGGATGCCGACAGAACGGGCGGCGGCGATGACTTGATGGGCGAGGAGATTGGGGTCGGCATAGGGCTGGCCGTTGGGGGCGGTGTGGAGATAGTGGAACTCACCGACGGTGGTGGTGCCGGAGAGGAGCATCTCGAGGAAGGCCATGCGGGAGACATCGTAGAGGTCTTCAGGGGTGAGGTTGGCGGCGGCGTGATACATGGTGCCGCGCCAGGACCAGAAGTCCTTGCCGCTGGTGGCGCGGGACTCGGCTTTGCCGCGGATGAGGCGCTGGAAGGAGTGGGAATGGACGTTGACGAAGCCGGGGAGGAGGGCTTTGTTGTTGAGGTTGATTGTTTCTCTTGCAGAAGATGGTTCGGCTTCGGTGATGCGGCCGGTTTCGTCGATGCTGAGGGTCGCATTCGGGCGGAAGGTGCCGTCGCGGTACAGGAGGGTGGGGTGGATCATGCTTGTGGCTCCCAGGAGGTGCTCGTGTTGACTGCGATCTCTTTGCCTGCGGTTTTTTTGCCTGCTATCCAGACCTCGCGGATAGGGTTTGCGCCGAGGGTGTAGAGGAGATCCCGCCAGTCGGGGGAGTGGAGGACGAGGAGGTCGGCGGGGAGGCCGGGCTCGATGCGGCCTGCGTCGGTGAGGCCGAGGGCAGCGGCGGCGTTGGCGGTGCCTGCGGTGAGGGCTTCGGCGGCGGTGAGGCCGTTGAGACGGACGGAGAGCGCGAGGGCGGCGGAGGTGGAGAAGAGGGGGCTCGATCCGGGGTTGAGGTCGGTACCGACGGCGACGGCTGCGCCTGCGTCGATGAGGCTGCGGCCGGGGGCGCAGGGGATGCCGAGATGGAGCGAGACGCCGGGGAGGATCGTGGCGATGGTGTTTGACCCAGCGAAGAGGGCGTGTTGCTGGGGGGTGCAGGCTTCGAGATGGTCGACGGAAAGGGCGTGCAGGCGGAGGGCGAGTTCGAGGCCGCCGATGGCGTGGAACTGCTCGGCGTGCATCTTGATGCTAAGGCCGTGGGTGAGGGCGGCGATGAGGATGGACTGGGCTTCGGCGGGGTGGAAGGCTTCCTTCTCAACGAAGATGTCGACAGCATAGGCGAGGCCTCGGCTGGAGGCTTCGGGGATGAGCTCTTCTTTGATTTGCGCGATATAGTTGGCGCGTTCGGTGGGGTTGCTGGGAGGGATGTGGATGAGGAGGGTGGGGAGGATGCGGGCGGGGGTGGTGCTGGCAAGGGCTTGGATGGCTTTGAGCTGGCGAAGCTCGGCGGCGGGGGTGAAGCCGTAGCCGGACTTGACCTCGATGGAGGTGGCACCGCTGGCGACGAGGACGGCGATGCGGGGCTGAGCGAGGGCGATGAGCTCGTCGTGCGAAGCAGAGGCGGTGGCACGGATGGTGGAGCGAATGCCGCCGCCAGCGGCGAGGATCTGCTCGTAGGTGTGGCCGGAGGTGCGGAGTTCGAAGTCTGCGAGGCGGTCGCCCGCCCAGACGGCGTGGGTGTGGGGGTCGATAAGGCCGGGGACGACGGCGCGGTGGCCAAGATCGAGGGTGCGGGTGGACTGGCCGCGCCAGTCGGATTGCTTGCCGATCCATGTGAAGCAGCCGTGGGTGATCGCGATGGCGGCGTCGGGGATGTGTGTGAGAGCGGACATGGCGACGCCGTGCTTTGGGCCGGGGCCGGTGGGCGTGACGAGCTCGGAGATGCCGGTGAGAAGGAGGTCGGCTTGGAGGGGGTGGGGAGTGGCTTCGTCCATAGGCTTGGTCGCTAGTTCAGGCTTGGGCTGCGGGTTGAGACTTTGGTTGCTGGTTCATCTGATGGAGTTTCATCCAGCAGCTTGCTTAGAAGGTTCATCGGACGGCTTGATTCGGAGGCTGACTGCGAGCCGCCTGAGCTACAGGATAGGTCAGGCGGCTGGATTGGATTGATTCGTTTTGGGAGTAAAGCTATGGGAGGCTGGGCATATCGAGGTTGCGGGTACGGGCGACCTCGCGGGCTTTGTCGTAGCCTGCGTCGGCGTGACGCATGACGCCCATGGCGGGATCGTTGGTGAGGCAGAGGCGGAGGCGTTCGTCGGCTTCGTCACTGCCGTCTGCGACGGCGACCAAGCCCGCGTGCTGGCTGTAGCCCATACCGACGCCGCCGCCGTGATGGAAGCTCATCCAGCCTGCGCCGCTGGCGATGCCGGTGGCGAAGTTGAGGAGAGCCCAGTCGGAGACGGCGTCGGAGCCGTCGAGCATGGCTTCGGTCTCGCGGTAGGGGCTGGCGACGGAGCCTGCGTCGAGATGGTCGCGGCCGATGACGATGGGGGCGGAGAGGGTGCCTTCGCGGACCATCTTGTTGAAGAGGAGGCCCGCTTGATCCCGCTCGCGGTAGCCGAGCCAGCAGATGCGGGCGGGCAGGCCCTGGTAGGCGATCTGGCTGGAGGCGAAGCCGAGCCACTGCTGGAGGCGCTGGTCGTCGGGGAAGAGTTTGAGGAGGGCGGCGTCGGTTTTGGCGATGTCGGCGGGGTCGCCGGAGAGCGCGACCCAACGGAAGGGGCCACGGCCTTCGCAGAAGGAGTCGCGGATGAAGGCGGGGACGAAGCCGGGGTAGTCGAAGGCGTTGGCGACGCCGGCGAGTTTCGCTTGCGTGCGGAGGTTGTTGCCGTAGTCGAAGGCGACTGCGCCTTTGCGTTGCAGGGTGAGGATGGCTTCGACGTGGGTGGCGATCGCTGTGCGGACGCGGCCGGTGTAGGACTCGGGGTTCGCGGTGCGGAGGGTGTTGAGGTCTTCGTCCGCGTGCGAAGGGGGGAGATAGCCCCAGAGAGGATCGTGGGAGCTGGTTTGATCTGTAACCAGATCGGGCACAAATCCGAGCTGGACCATTTGAGGCAGGATCTCGGCAGCGTTGCCGAGGAGGCCGATGGAGAGGGCGCGGCGTTGCTGTTTTGCCTGCTGCGCGAGACTGATGGCTTCAGTGAGAGAAGCCGTGGCCTGGTCGAGGTAGCGGGTTTCGAGACGGCGCTTAATGCGGGTCGAATCCACCTCGATGGTGATGCTGACGCCGCCTGCGAGTTTGACCGCGAGAGGCTGGGCTCCACCCATGCCGCCGAGTCCGGCCGTGACGGTGATGGTGCCCGCGAGGGTGCCGTTGAAGTGCTGCTTGGCGGCGCCCATGAAGGTCTCGTAGGTGCCTTGTAAGATGCCTTGCGTGCCGATGTAAATCCAAGACCCTGCGGTCATCTGGCCGTACATCATGAGGCCGAGGGCGTCGAGCTTGTCGAATTCTTCCCAGTTGGCCCAGCGGGGGACAAGGTTGGAGTTGGCGATGAGGACGCGCGGGGCGAGGCGATGGGTTTCGACGACGCCGACGGGCTTGCCGGATTGCACGAGGAGGGTCTGGTTGTTCTCGAGGCGGTCGAGGGTTTCGACGATTTTGTGGAAGCACTCCCAGTTGCGGGCGGCTTTGCCGCGACCACCGTAGACGATGAGCTCTTCGGGCTTCTCGGCGACGGCGGGATCGAGGTTGTTCATCAACATGCGCTTGGCGGCTTCCTGGATCCAGCCGCGTGCGGTCTTCGTGTTGCCGCGTGGGGCGCGGACGGGGGAGTAGGGGATGGTCACTGGGCCACCCCTGCGAGTTGCTCGATGACGGCGAGGCTGTGGAAGGGGCCTTGAGCGAGGAACTCGGTTGCGGCCTGCATGGGGATGGCGAGGACGCAGTCGTCTTCCCACGCGGGGACGTGGGTGCGGAAGCGGGATTTCGCTTCTTCGAGGATTGGCGTGGACGTGTCGTTGCGGAGGTCGAGGGCGCGGGTGGCGGCGAGCAGTTCGATGGCGATGACCATGGTTGCGAGTGTAAGCGACTGCTCGAGTTTGAGGGCGGAGGTCATGCCCATGCTGACGAAGTCTTCCTGGTTGCCGCTGGTGGGGATGGAGCCGGTGGAGGCGGGCGAGGCGAGGACACGCTGCTCGGCGACGAGGGCGGCGGCGGTGACCTGGGCCATCATGAGGCCGGACTCGAGGCCGGGGCGGGCGGCGAGGAAGGCGGGAAGGCCTTCGTTGAGAGATGGGTTCAGGAGGCGCTCGAGGCGGCGCTCGGAGATGCCGGTGAGTTGATAGAGGGCGATGGCGAGGTAGTCGAGCGCGAGGGCCAAGGGGGCGCCGTGGAAGTTGCCGCCGGAGAGAATGACGGTGTCGTCGAGGCTGGTGGGATCGACAAAGTCAGGATTCACAAAGACGAGTGGGTTGTCGGTGGCGCTGTTGAGCTCGATCTCGAAGACGCGGCGAGCTTCGGTGAGTGTGTCCCAGAAGGCACCGTGTACTTGTGGGATGCAGCGAAGGCAGTAGGCGTCCTGGATCTTCTGGAGGGTTTTTTGCTCGCCGTTGCCGGTCTGTTTGCCTTGATTACGGGGGATGGCGGAGCCTTCGACGAGCGAGAGGAGATGCTCGGCGCTGTGGATCTGGCCGAGGTGGGGGCGGGCGAGATGGAGGCGCGGGTCGAGGGCGGTGGGAGTGCCACGGAGGGCTTCCATCGAGAAGGCGGCTGCGGTCTGGGCGGAGTAGAAGAGGGACTCGAGCGCGGAGAGTTGGAGGCAGCCGAAGGAGAGCATGGCCTGGGTGCCGTTGAGCAGCGAGATGCCTTCCTTGGCTTGAAGCGTGAGGGGCGAGAGACCAGCGGCGGCGAGACACTCGGCGGCGGGGAGGATAGTGCCGTTGTAGTCGGCGAAGCCTTCGCCGATGAGGATGAGGGCCATGTGGGCGAGGGGGGAGAGGTCGCCGCTGGCTCCGACGCTGCCGCGCGAAGGAACGACGGGCGTGATGTGGTGATTGAGAAGGTCGCAGATACGCTCAGCGACGATGGGACGAATGCCGGAGAAGCCCTTGGCGAGGACGTTGGCGCGGATGAGCATCATGCCGCGCACGACGGAGGTCGGGAGAGGTTCGCCGACGCCGCAGCAGTGGGAGCGGACGAGGTTGATCTGCATCTGCTCGATTTCGTGGTCGTCGAGGCGGATGTTGGCGAGGAGGCCGACGCCGGTATTGAGCGCGTAGACGGGAGCGGTGCCACGCATGGCCGCTTCGACGGCCTGGCGGGAGCGGGACATGCCTTCAATAGCGAGCGGCGAGAGCTCGACTCGCTCAGCACGGGTGGAAACGGCAACTACGTCTTCTATGGTGAGGCTTTGGCCATCCAGAACGGTCATGATCGAAGAGTAGCGAGAAGCGGGCGGGAAGAGAATACATCTTTCACGGTCTTGCACTATGCTAAGGACGAGATCAACGGTTATTGAGGCTATTTACCGTGGTTATCGCGGATATAACACGACTGCGTGAGTGGATACAACTTACATGGAAAGGCCGTTTGGAAGGGGGAATGCCTGTGGGAACACCGCTGGATCAACTCGATAGGAAGATTCTGATTGAGCTGTCGGCCGATGCACGGGTTTCGATTGCGGAGCTGGGGCGGCGGGTTGGGCTTTCGGCGTCGGCGACGACGGAGCGGGTGAAGCAACTGGAGAGCGAGGGTGTGATTCAAGGATATCGCGCGGAGCTTGATCTGAAGGCGCTGGGGTTCACGATTACGGCGTTCATCCGCTTTACCTGCGATGGACAGCGCTACCGGCCGTTTCTGAAGTTTTTGAATGGGCTGGAGGCGGTGCAGGAGTGCCATCATCTGACGGGGGGCGATGCGTTTCTGCTGCGCGTGGTGGTAACGTCGACGGCGGAACTGGAGGTACTGATTGAGAAGCTGCTGCCGTACGGCATGCCGACGACAAGCATGGTGCTGTCGACTCCCCTGAAGCGGCGGCATGAGGCACACTTCCTGCGCAGCGGCGGGTAAGGCTCAGATGATGTCAGACGCTATTTCTGTGCGAGGCTGTTGACAGGTTTCTTCGCTGGGCTATAATCGCTGGCGCTGTTCCGAACCGCTTTTTCAAATGCCGAAATGCTGTTGGGATTCGCGGGCCGACTTCTTAGTTTTGGAAGATTTATTTAACGTCGAGAAGTTTCATATCGCTCTTTGTAACGCCGTGGGAAACATTGTCACTATGGGTCATGTTGCAGCATCCACACTCTCCTTCGAGAGTGTGGATGAGAGGCAAAGAGCAGTGACTTCAAGGCAGGTTTGATCGAGCTCCCGCTCCTGTTTGTATCGACTCTCCCTTTTAGGGAATAGGCCAACAAAGCGTCCTGTTGCGGGATCCTGAGGGTCCGCAATGGGCTTGGGTTCTTGTTGATTTCGTTCTCGGCCCTGCGATAACAGGCTTGAAGCTGAGAAGCCTTGTCTTCCAAAATCGAACCGCTTCGCGGATGCGCATGCCCTGCCTCAGCTCGGTGCGTCTCCACACTCGAAAGCACGGCACACTCGCAAGGAGGATGAATCCATGCCCACGTTCACCTACCCAGGGGTCTACATCGAGGAGCTATCGAGTGGAGTTCACTCGATCACCGGAGTCGCGACGTCCATTGCAGCGTTTATCGGGTGGGCTCCGCAGGGACCGACGACCCAGGCAACGTTGGTGGAGAGCTGGGCGGAATTTCAGGCGACCTTCGGGGGTCTCGATGCGCGTAGTCTGCTGGGCTATTCGGTGAACCAGTTCTTCGCCAACGGCGGCTCGCAGGCGTATATCGTGCGGCTGACCTGGGAGACTTCGCTGGCCGCAGCGCCGGGCACGAATCCGACTGCGACTACAACGGCGGTTGCGGCGGGCGTGGGGTATGCGAGCACAGGGATTATGGCTTCCGCGGGCGCAATTGTCTCGCCACTGGTTACGGTGAGCATTGGAGCGGCGGTGCTTGAGAGCATCAAAATCACGCCCTCGAATCTGCCGGTGATTCCACTGGGTGCGGTGATCGAGTTTGTGGCGAATGGAGAGTCTTCGGACGGCAGTAGCGCGGTGCTCAGCGGTGTGGTCTGGACTTCGAGCAATACCGGCGTGATCCAGTTCGGCGTCGGCGGCAAGGCGACGGCGATGGGTAAAGGCTCAGCGACGCTTACGGCGACGTCTGGGCTGATCGCGGGGACAATTAGCGTCAGCGTAACGACCGCTTCGTTGACGGCAATCGCGGTGACACCAAGCACGCCCACGCTGGCCGCAGGCGAGACTCCGCCTGCGGCGGGGAAACCGCAGATCGGGCCGTCGCAACAGCTCGCTGCGACGGGTACCTACTCGAACGGAACGACCAGCGATCTGACTGCGGTAGCGGCGTGGTCGAGCAGCGATACGACGATGGGGGCGGTCAGCAGCACAGGTGTAGTGACCGCGAGCAGCACTACGGGTGCGCCGACGATCACTGCAGCATGGGCGGGGGTGTCAGGCACCGATGTGGTGACCATTACAGCCAAAACCGTCACATCTATTTCAGTGAATCCAGGCGCGCCGGTTGCGGTATTAACGCAGGTGGTTCCGTTTACTGCAACGGCGATCTACTCGGATAACTCGACGGGACCTTTACCGGCGGGTGCGACGTGGAGCTCGAGTAACCCGGCGGTGGCGGCGTTGACGGGAGCGAACTCGGCGACGGCGGCATCTGCGGGAGCAACGACGATTACGGTTACGTCGGGATCAGTGACAGGAAGGGCAACACTGGTGGTGACCGCTGCGGCGCTGAATGGAATCTCTGTTCTGCCAATCAATCCGTCGGTGGCGAAGGGTGAGAAGCTGCAACTGCAGGCGCTGGGCGTGTACTCCGATGGAACGTCGGCCGATCTGACCTCGAGCGCGGTCTGGAGTTCGGGCGGAGTGGACGCACCGGTGGACCCGGAGACGGGGATCGTGACTGGTGCAAACGTCGATGCCGTCGGAGTTGTGATTACGGCGACCTGGCCGACTGAGGTCGGCGGCGTACCCTCGAATGTTACCGGCAAGACAAAGGTGGTGGTAACCGCGCCGGTGCTGCAGTCGATTGCGATTTCCCCGGCCAATGTTTCGCTGCTGAGCAGTGGTCAGACGAGCCAGTTGAAAGCTACAGGGACGTACTCGGATGGAACGACCGACGATCTGACCTCGGTGGCGGGTACAGTGTGGACGTCATCGGCTACGGCGGTCGCAACCGTGAGCACGACCGGGCTGGCGACGGCGGTTGCGGCAGGAGGATCCTTAACACTTTTTGCGAGCAATCCCGGTGCGTGGGGGAACAACCTGCGGGTGAGCGTTACGCCACAGAACTCGGACCCGACGCGATTTGGGCTGCTGGTTCAGCAGGTGACTTCGACTGGGCAGTTGCAGACGCTGGAGAGCTTCATGAATCTGACGACGCTCGCTACCGATCCGCAGTACGTGGTGACGGTGATCGACAATGACTCGCAGTATGTGAGCTTCATCAATCCTGTGACGGGGAACCCCGTTGTGCCGACGGCTACGCCATCTGCAACTGCGTCTTCAGGGCAGATTGCGTTGACAGGCGGGGTCGACGGTGCGGTTCTGGTGCCGGCTTCGGATCAGAACTTTGAGATTGCTCTGCTCTCCGACCCTACGGGTGGCGTGTATCTGCTGAACCGGGTGGATATATTCAACCTGCTTTGCATTCCTGGAGAGACGGATACGCCGACGATCAGCAAGCTACAGGGATACTGCGCGAGCCAGCGCGCCTTCTTCATCGTCGATGCGCCACAGCTTGCGACAACTGCCGGATTGACACAGTCCGGGCCAGTCGGAACTCCGCTGGGCGGTCCTCCTGGGCTGCTTGCAGGCACATATTCGAGCAACTCCGCGTACTACTTTCCGTGGGTGCAGGCTCCTGATCCGTTGTTTGGGAATCGGCCGACACTGTTTCCACCGTGTGGGTTTGTTGCGGGTATTTACGCAGCGACGGATGCGGGACGAGGGGTGTGGAAGGCTCCGGCTGGCATCAATGCGAGTCTGACCGGTGTTACCGGGCTGCAGTACAACCTGACCGACACGGAGAACGGCGATCTGAATCCTCAGGCGATCAACTGCATGCGCCAGTTCAAGGTGTATGGCGATGTGCTCTGGGGCGCGCGGACGCTGCAGGGCAACGATCAGGCGGGATCGGAGTGGAAGTACATTCCGATCCGCAGACTGGCGCTGTATATCGAGTCGAGTCTGTACGACGGAACACAGTGGGTGGTCTTCGAGCCGAACGACACACCGCTATGGGGACAGATAAGGCTAAATGTGGGGGCGTTCCTGCAAGGGCTGTTCCTGCAAGGAGCGTTCCAGGGAACCACGCCGGCGCAGGCGTACTTCGTGAAGTGCGACGCCGAGAATAATCCGCAGTCGAGCATCGATTTGGGGATCGTGAATATCCTTGTGGGTTTTGCTCCGCTTTACCCGGCGGAGTTTGTCGTCATTCAGATTCAGCAGATTGCCGGGCAGGTCTCGTAGAGGCTTACGTCACGGGAGGAGAGGATCGCATGGCAAATTTCCCCGCAAATCCGCAGCGACTGGACCCGTATAAGAACTTCAAGTTTCGTCTGAAATGGGATGGGGCGTACGTGGCCGGGATCAGCAAGATGAGCGTGCTGAAGCGCACGACCGAAGTTGTGGAACACCGCGAAGGTGGTGATCCGTCGATGGCGCACAAATCTCCGGGGCGGCAGAAGTATGAGGCCATTACGCTCGAGCGTGGCCTGACCCAGAATCTGGCCTTCCACGACTGGGCGGGGCTGGTGTGGAACTTTGGTTCTGCGCTTGGGTCCGAGGTCTCGCTGGCGAATATGCGCAAGAACATCTACCTGGAGTTCTACAACGAGGCCGGGCAGTTGGTGATGGCGTACAAAATCTATCGCTGCTGGGTCTCGGAGTACCAGGCGATGCCCGATCTCGACGCCAATGCGAACGCAGTCGCGATCGAGCACATCAAGCTCGAGAACGAAGGCTGGGAGCGCGACACGAGCGTGACCGAACCTACGGAGCCGACGCTGACCAATGTGTCCACCTAGACGGCCGTCGAGATTCTTAGGGCCATAAACCCATCTTCTCTGCCGAGCAGCATGTTGACAACCGCAGGTCGGATCCCACACCCGGAGAAGTGCAGTCCATGCAAGTCCTGAACAATGCCGATTTTCTGACGCTCTGGGAAAACGGCCATCGGCTGCATCCTTTGGATCGTGGGTTGCTGGCTATCCGGGCATCGCTGCCGAATGGTTCGGTCGATCCGATTGCCGACTGGCCTGTGGGTCGCCGGAACCGCGCGCTCGCGGAGATACGGGTTCTCTACTTCGGCCCGAAGCTAGGAGGATGGACGACCTGCGACGTGTGCGGCGAGAAGCTGGAGTTCGCCGTCGACTGCCGGGCGATCGCGGAGACGCCGGATACGACAGCGGATGGGACAGTTGACTTCCACGGTAGCGTCTTTCGGCTGCCGACGAGCCGGGACCTGGTGAGCATTCTTGAGGAACCTGATGCGGAAGCGGCTGGGCTGCGATTGCTGGAGCGTTGTGCAATCGGCTTGGAGGCGGGTACGGCCGCTCGAAGCTGGCCGAGCGATGAGGTCGAGGCAATTGGGGAGGCGATGGGACTGGCTGATCCACTGGCTGAAATTTCTTTGACGTTTGCCTGCCCGAGCTGCCAGCACAGCAGTGAGGAGATTCTTGATCTACCGAGCTTTCTTTGGAGCGAGATCGAAACACGGGCGAAGCGGCTGCTTCTGGAGATTCATACGCTGGCGTCAGCGTACGGCTGGGCCGAAGCCGCGGTGCTGGGGATGAGTGATATCCGGCGGGCAACGTATCTGCAGATGGTGACGGCGTGAGGAATTTTCTCCAACGCGTTG
>Ga0302314_10004374_pt1 | contig 25989 bp, 24 predicted proteins | sample III_Palsa_N2_3_FD_200533 | JGI IMG/M metagenome (GOLD analysis project Ga0302314, IMG submission 200533) | Peat permafrost microbial communities from Stordalen Mire near Abisko, Sweden - III_Palsa_N2_3 | ecosystem: Environmental > Terrestrial > Soil > Palsa > Peat permafrost | place: Sweden...
CCTCGACGCGGACTCGCTGACGAACCTTGCGGTAAGCGATGTGTATGAGCCGGGATCGACGTTCAAGCTGGTGACTTACTCCGCGGCGCTGGATGGTGCGGGCGTCGAGCCGACCGATATGGTGGATTGCCAGGGGGGCTCGATGACGATGTATGGGCGCACGCTGCATGACGACAAGTCGGACCACTATGGCGTGATCACGGTGCAGCAGGCGCTGGAGCATTCGAGCGACGTGGGCGCGGCGAAGATGGCGCTGAAGCTGGGGTCGGAGAAGTTCTACTCGTACATCAAGGGCTTCGGATTCGGCGAGCGGAGTGGCATTGAGCTGCCGAGTGAGACACGCGGTCTCCTGCAGCCGCCGAAGAAGTGGGGATCGACGAGCATCCTTTCGATGGCGATCGGACAGGAGATCGGCGTAACGCCCGTGCAACTGGTGAGCATGGTGTCGACGATTGCGAACGGAGGCGTTTTCCTGGCGCCGCATGTTCTGCTGCAATCGACCGATGCGATGAAGGGCGATCCGAGGCTTCAGCCGATGGCGTTCCATCCTGAGTTTCAGTTGCCGGATAAGCTGCCGGACGGGTCGCGGCGTGTGATCAAGGAGCTGACCGCGGCGAAGATGCGGGCGATGATGCAGGGCATCGTGGTGGAAGGCACCGGCAAGCTGGCGGCTCTGAACGGGTATAGCTCGGCGGGCAAGACGGGGACTGCGGAGAAGATCGATCCGGCCACACGGACGTACTCGCATACGAAGCTGGTGGCGAGCTTTGCGGGGTTTGCGCCAGTGAGCGCGCCGGCGATAGCGATTGCCGTGGTGATCGATACGCCGACGGCTGGGGGCGAGGCCATGCACTATGGCGGAGCGGCGAGCGCGCCGGTGTTTGCAGAGGTCGCGCAGCAGGTGTTGGAGTATCTTGGTGTGCCGCACGATCAGCCGCTGAAGACCAAGCAGCAGATGAAGGTGGCTGCGACGGACGCTGGGCACGACGATGTTCCGGATGAGAGTACCGGCGATCTGAATGCGATGTTCGAGGCGATCAACAGCTTGCCGGCGGATGACCCTTTACGGCAGCCGGCGAATACGGCGGCGATGCAGGCGAACCAGGTCGCGGATGCCGCAACAGAAAAGCAGGCGGCGGCGCAGAGCCGGGCGGGATCGAATGCGGCTTCGTTGCCGCAGAAGGTGCTGGCGGCGTTCCATGCGAACGGCGGGACGACTTCGGTGATCGCGGTGAGCGATGTGGATGCGAACCAGCCGCTGGTGGCGCCGCATATCCAACCGCAGGTGGTGGCGCGGGCGAATGGAGCGGTGGTGGTCGATCCGGGCAAGCGGGTGGCGGTGCCGTCGTTGCTTGGAGATGGATTGAGGGCTGCGGTGGAGAGCGCTGGGCAGCTGGGGTTGCGGTTGCAGCCGGTGGGTAGTGGGTTGGCTCGGGAACAGGTGCCGGTGGCGGGGACGATGGTGCCGCTGGGGACGGAGATTGTGGTGCGGTTCGCACGGTAAGAGCAGAGTGTAGAGGATAGAGTGTAGAGCGTAGAGAGAACGCGCATAGGCCGTGGGGCCTAGAATTCCGAATATGACTTGGGATGAAGCGATTGCCGGGGTTCTTGTTGTGGAGACTTCGGGTCGTCACGATGTTTCTGTGCGTGGGGTGCAGTATGATTCGCGGCGGGTGACGGCGGGGGATGTGTTCGTCGCGATGCGGGGTGGGACTACGGATGGGAACCGGTATGTGGATGCGGCGATCCGTAAGGGTGCGGCGGCGGTGGTCACGGATTCTGCGGAGATGTTTGCGGAGTTGAAGGAGAAGCAGCCTGAGCTTGCGATTGCGCTGGTAGAGCATGGGCGGCGGGCGCTGGCTGAAGTGAGCTCGGCGGTGTTTGGGGCTCCGGAGAAGGTGTTGAAGTTGAGTGCGGTGACGGGAACCAATGGGAAGACGACGACGGCGTTTCTGCTGGAGCAGATGCTGCGAAGTGTTGGGCGGAAGTGCGTGTTGCTGGGGACGATTGAGACGCATGTGGGGGATGCGGTGAGGGAGAGCGAGCATACGACTCCGGAGAGCAGGGATGTGCTGGCTGTGTTTGCGGAGGGTGTGCGGGCCGGATGCACGGAAGCAGTGATGGAGATGAGCAGCCATGCGCTGGAGCAGGAGCGGGTGTGGGGGCTGACGGTGGATGTGGCGATCTTTACGAATTTGACGCAGGACCATTTGGATTATCACGGGACGATGGAGGCGTATGCGGCGGCGAAGGCTCGGTTGTTTGCTGGGGTGGGGGCGAAGGCGCCGCAGGTTGCGGTGATCAATGCGGATGATGCGGCAGCGCAGCAGATGATGGACGCGGCCAGTGGATGTGAGATTGTGACGTATGGGATCGATTCAGGAGAGTGGCGGGCGGAGGAGATTGAGCTGAGTGCGGGTGAAACGCGGTTTGCGCTGCGGACGCCGCAGGGGAATGTGAATATGTATTCGCATTTGAGCGGCCGGGTGAATGTTTACAACCTATTGGCGGCGGCTTGTGCTGCGTTTGCGCGGGGGCTTTCGATGGAGGAGATTGTGAGTGCGGCAGCGGGGTTGAAGGCGGCTCCGGGAAGGTTTGAGGTGGTGCCCGGATCGAAAGAAGCTGGATTTACGGTGGTGGTGGATTATGCGCATACGGATGATGCGCTGCGGAATTTGCTGGGGCTGGCGCGCGATCTGGTGGGGACTGGGCGCGTGATAACGATGTTTGGTTGTGGCGGAGACCGGGATAAGACGAAACGTCCGAAGATGGGACGCGTGGCTGCGGCGATGAGTGATTTTGTGGTGGTGACGAGTGATAATCCTCGCAGCGAGGACCCGATGGCGATCATCGATGAGGTGATGGTGGGGATGCGGGAGGAGTTGGGGATGTATGCGGGAGAGTTTGTGGTGGAGGAAGACCGGCGCGCCGCGATTGAGGTGGCGATACGCGCGGCGAAGGCTGGCGATATTGTGTTGCTTGCGGGCAAGGGGCATGAGAAGACGCAGACGTTTGCGGATGGTGCTGTGGCGTTCGACGATGTTGAGGAAGCGGCGCGAGTGCTGCGAGTGCTGAAGATTGAGGCGAGTGTATGAAGTTGACGCTGGGCCATATTGCGGATTGGATTCATGCGGAGGGAGACTTCGATACGAGTGCGCAGGCGCTGGGGTATTCGATCGATTCGCGGACGATCGGTGCGGGGGAACTTTTCTTTGCAGTGCGCGGAGAGCGCGTGGATGGGCATGATTATGTGGAGGCTGCGATTGCGAATGGAGCCGTGGCGGCGGTGGTGAGGACGGGTTGGCTGGCGCCGGCGGGGTTCGACGATGCGAAGTTGCTGCGTGTGCCTGACGATTGTGATGACTGTGTTCTGAGTGCGATGCAGAGGCTGGCGAACCATGTGCGGAAGGTTTGGTTGGTGAAGGTGGTGGGGGTTACTGGGTCGGCGGGGAAGACGACGACCAAGGAGTGCATTGCGCAGGTGTTGAGCAAGAAGTTTTGCGTGTTGAAGAGTGAAGGCAATTTGAATAACGGGTATGGGATGCCGCTGCAGTTGTTGAAGCTGGAGCCGGAGCATGAGTTTGCGGTGATCGAGATGGGGATGAATCATGCGGGCGAATTGAGGGAGTTGGCGAAGATCGCGGAGCCGGACTGGGGTGTGGTGTCGAATGTGGCGCCGGTGCATTTGGAGCATTTCGCGGATGGGATCGAGGGGATTGCGCGGGCGAAGTATGAGTTGATCGAGTCGCTGCCGGTGGATGGGATTGCGATTCTGAATGGCGATGACGAGCGGGTTGCGGCGTTTGGGCGCGGGATGTTTGGACGGACTGTGTTGTACGGGACCAATGAGCGGGCGCATGTGCGGGGCGTCGAGATAGAAGAGGCGGGGCTGGATGGGGTGCGGTTTGTGGTGGAGGCTTATGGGGAAGAGCAGGCGGTGCATCTGCGGTTGATGGGGCGGCACAATGTGTTGAACGCGTTGGCGGCGATCGCGGTGGGGTTGAAGAGTGGGATTGCGTTGAAGGATTGCGGTGCGGCGCTGGAGGAGATGCGGCCGACGGAGAAACGCGGAGATGTGATTGAGTGGCGGCGGGCGAAGATTATCAATGATTGCTATAACTCGAACCCGCGGGCGTTGGAGTCGATGGTGGAGGCGTTGCTGAAGACGAAGGCGAAGCGGCGGATTGTGGTGGCGGGCGAGATGCTGGAGCTGGGGCCGGAGGGGGCGGCGATGCATCGGGCTTGCGGGGAGTCGATGGTGGGAGTCGATATTGTGGTGGGAGTGCGGGGGTTGGCGGTGGGGTTGGTGGAGGGAGCGAAAAGTGTGGGAGTTGCGGCGGAGTTTGTCGCAACGCCTGAGGAGGTCGGGGAGTGGTTGCGTGGGAATTTGGGGGCTGGGGATGTGGTGTTGATGAAGGCTTCGCGCGGGGTGAGGTTGGAGAAGGCGTTGGCGGCGCTGAAAGCGTAAGACGTGCAGAAGCAGATTCCCTTCGGGAATGACAGAAAGAAAAGCAAAGACGCGGGGGTAAGATTAGCCGTGACCTGCGTTTTTAAGATTCATTTGGGGCGTGTGCTTTGCTTTATTGGCTGCTGTATCAAAAACTGTTTCCGTACTTCCGGTTCTTTCGCATCTTCCGGTATGTGACGTTTCGCTGCGTGTTTGCCAGCCTGACGGCGCTGCTGATCGGGTTGCTGATTGGGCCGTTTGTGATCGAGCGGCTGCGGGAGTTTCAGATTGGGCAGTACATCCGCGAGGAGGGGCCGCAGAGCCATCAGAAGAAGGGTGGGACGCCGACGATGGGCGGCGTGCTGATCTGTATTTCTATCTTGGTGCCGACGCTGTTGTGGAGCGACCTGGCGAACCCTTATGTGTGGCTGGTGATGTTTTCGACGGTGGCGTTTGCGGCGATCGGATTTGCGGACGACTACATCAAGGTGGTGCAGAAGCGGAACCTGGGGCTGACGTCGCGGCAGAAGATATTGTTTCAATTTATTGCGAGCGGGGCGGTGGCGATTGCGCTGCTGGTGCTGCGGGGTGAGGGAGCGTATTCGACTCGGCTGATGGTGCCGTTTGCGAAAGGGTTCCGGCCGAATTTAATTATCGACAGCTTGATGCCGACGCATTTTTGGCCGCTGGCGTTTGTGCCGTTCGTGGTTTTTGTGATGCTGGTGATTTCGTTTTCATCGAACGCGGTGAACCTTACCGATGGATTGGATGGGTTGGCGATTGGGTGCACGATCATCGCGGCGGGCGCGCTGACGGTGCTGACTTACGTGAGTGGACATGCGGTATTTTCGGATTATTTGGAACTACAGCGGATGCCGATGGTGAGTGAGTTGGTGATCTTTTGCGGGGCGATGGTGGGGGCTTCGATTGGGTTTCTTTGGTACAACGCGCATCCGGCGGAGATTTTTATGGGGGACGTGGGGTCGCTGGCACTGGGTGGGGCGATTGCGACCGTCGCTGTGATTATCAAGCAGGAGCTGCTGCTGCCGTTTATCGGGGGCGTGTTTATCATGGAGGCCGCGAGCGTGATTTTGCAGGTGGGGAGTTATAAGCTGCGGGGTGGGAAGAGGATATTTAAGATGGCCCCGCTGCACCATCACTTTGAGTTGGTGGGGTGGTCGGAGTCGAAGGTAATTACAAGGTTTTGGATTATGGCGCTGGTGTTCGCGCTGTTTGCGCTGACGACGTTGAAGCTGAGGTAGAGCAGACAGTAGAGTGTAGAGCGAAGAGGATGAAGCGGCGACGATGGAGCTGAAGAACAAACGCGTTTTGGTGGTCGGGGTGGGGAAGAGCGGGTTGGCGGCGGCGCGCTTTTTGAGGAAGCGCGGGGCACGGGTTACGGTGAGCGATGCGCGACCGGCGTTGTTGATTGCTGAGTTGTCGATGCTGCTGGATGAGGGGTTCATGGTGGAGGCGGGGTCGCATGGGCTGCTGACTTTCAGGCGGCAGGATTTAATTGTGGTGAGTCCTGGTGTGCCCGCGGATGTGCCGGAGCTGGCGCAGGTGAGGGCGCTGGGGATGCATATTATCGGCGAACTGGAACTGGGGGCGCAGTTCTTGCAGGGCGAGGTGATTGGGATTACGGGGTCGAATGGGAAGACGACTACGACGACGCTGGTGGGGGAGATTTTGACGGCGGCGCGGAGGACGACACTGGTGGGGGGAAATATTGGGCGGCCGGTGGTGGAGCTGGCGGAGGAGAGTTTGGAGCTTAGTCGCGGCAATGGGCAAGAAGCAGATCTCTCCACTGCGCTTCGCTCCGGTCGAGATGACAGTGGGGTGGTTTGGAGTGTGTTGGAAGTTTCGAGTTTTCAGTTGGAGACGGTGGAGACGTTTAAGCCGCGGATTGCGATGGTGTTGAATATTACTCCGGACCACCTGGATCGGCATGGGAGCTTTGAGAACTATGCGGCGGCGAAGGCGCGGATTACGGAGTTTCAGACGGCGGATGATTTTCTGGTGTTGAATGCCGAGGATGTGAATACGCAGAAGATTGCCGCGAAGACGAAAGCAGCGATCTATTGGTTTAGTGCGAAGCGGCAGATCAAACAGGGTACGTTTGTGCATGGTGAGTCGATATTTTTTATTGCGAAGGAGGGTGCGAAGCCGGAGGCGGTGATGCCGGTGTCGGAGATATCGCTGGCCGGAGCGCATAACGTGGAGAATGTGCTGGCGGCGGTTTGTGCGGCGAAGCTCGCGGGGGTTTCGAGTGAGGTGGTGCGTGGGGCTGTGGCGAGCTTCAAGGCGGTGGAGCATCGGCTGGAGTTTGTGCGGGAGCTGCGGGGGGTGAAGTATTACAACGATTCGAAGGCGACGAATGTGGACGCGGCTATAAAGGCCATCGAGTCTTTTGGCGGCAATATCTGGCTGATTCTGGGCGGGAAAGATAAGAACTCGAACTATGCGGTGATGAGCGCACTTCTGCGGGAGCGCGTCAAGGGGGTACTCACCATTGGTACAGCGGCGGAAAAGATCGAGCGCGAAGTGGCTGGGGTGGTGAAGATAGAGAGAGCGGAGACGCTGCAGCGGGCGGTCGCGCTGGCGCATGGGATGGCTGGCGCGGGCGATACGGTGTTGCTGGCTCCGGCTTGTGCGAGCTTCGATCAGTTTGAGAACTATGAGCAGCGTGGACGTGTGTTCAAGGAGTTGGTGCAGGCGTTGGAGTAAAGGCAATGGCAAGTGCTTTAACGCAGTGGGCGCGAAGGTTTCGCGGAGGCCGCGGAGTAAGGCGAGTTTTGTAGAGGGATGAGGGTTTGAGGTTTGAGGAAGAACGAGTTTGGTTGAGTTGAGAGCAGCGGGCGAATATGGCGAAGCGAGTTGGCGTAGATAAGTGGTTGTTCGGGACGGTGCTGTTGCTGGTGCTGTTTGGGCTGGTGATGGTGTTCTCCGCGTCGGCTGTGATGGCTAAGGCCTCGACGGGGAATCCTTATACGTTTGTCACCAAGCAGGCGTTATGGGTGTTGCTGGGGCTGGCTGCGCTGTTTGCGCTGATGCGTGTGGACTATCGGAAGTACAACAACCCGAAGATCATCTTTCCGGTGATGGGCGTGACCGGACTGCTGCTGCTGGTGGTGTTCCTGATGCCGACCATGAACGGGGCGCATCGCTGGATACGCGTGGCGGGCACAACGTTTCAAGCGTCGGAGCTGGCCAAGCCGGTGATCGTGTTCTTCCTGGCGTGGTGGCTGCAGACGCGGATCCATACGATCGATAATTTGAAGGAGACGATTTTGCCGGCAGTGATTCCGCCGCTGGTGTTCATTGCGCTGATCCTGAAGGAGCCTGATTTGGGGACTGCGATGGTGTGTGCGGCCATCGTGACGATGATGCTGTACCTGGCGGGGATGCAGATGAAGTGGGTCTTCGTGGCGGCGGCCTGTGCGGCGCCGGTGATGTATTACATGCTGTTCCATGTGGCGTTTCGCGCGGCGCGGATACGGATTTTTTTGCATCCTGAGTCCGATCCGAAGGGCGCGGGGTTTAATATTTTGCAGTCGCTGATTGCGGTGAGTACGGGCGGTATCCATGGGAAGGGATTGATGGAAGGGGTGCAGAAGCTGTTCTTTCTTCCGGAGCCGCACACGGATTTTATCTTTGCGAATATCTGTGAGGAGCTGGGATTGATCGGGGCGCTGTGCGTGGTGGCGGCGTTCTGCTTGCTGGGATACAGAGGACTGCGGGCGGCGTTTTTATCGACCGATCCGTTTGCGAGGTTTCTGGCGTTTGGGTTGACGACGGCGATATTGGTGCAGGCGTTTTTTAATATGAGCTCGGTGCTGGCGCTGGTGCCGACGAAGGGGATTGCGCTGCCGTTTATCTCGTCGGGTGGGACGAGCGTGTTTGTGACGCTGGCGTGTATGGGCGTGTTGCTGAACGTGACCAGGGAGATCGATTAGAGCAGTAGAGGGTAGATCAGTAGTGAAAGATACAGGCGCGTTGCGGGTGATGATCGCGGGTGGGGGCACTGGTGGGCATGTGGTGCCGGCCTTGGCGATTGGGCGGGAGCTAAGGGACAAACATGGGGCTGAGGTGCGGTTCGTTGGGACTGCGCGGGGAATTGAGGGGAAGCTGATTCCTGAGGCGGGGTTCAGGCTGGAGTTGGTAAGGTCGGGGCAGTTGAAGAATGTGTCGGTGCTGACGCGGTTGCGGACGATGCTTGATCTGCCGCTGGGGGTGGTGCATTGTCTGCGGCTAATGCGGGCGTTCCAGCCGCAGGTGGTGGTGGGAGTGGGTGGGTACGCGAGTGGGCCGGCGATGCTGGCGGCGGTGATGTTGAGGATTCCTACGCTGGCGTATGAGCCGAATGCGGTGCCGGGGATGACGAACCGGTGGCTGGGAAGGTGGGTGAGTGCGGCGGCGGTGAACTTTGCGCAGACTACGAAATATTTCAAGAACGCTGTGGTGACGGGTGTGCCGGTGCGGGCGGAGATCTTTGCGTTGCCGGAGAAGGCGGCGGGTATGGGGTTGCGGTTGCTGGTGACGGCTGGGAGCAATGGGGCGCTGGTGTTCAATGAGACGATGCCGAAGATTGTGGCTCGGCTGCTGGATGCGGTGCCGGGGTTGACGATTGTGCACCAGGCTGGGGTGCGGCGGCTGGAGGAGACGAGGGGGGAGTTTGCGGCGAGTGGGGCCGATGCCGCGAGATGGTCGGTGGACGCGTTTTTGACGGATATGCCGGAGCAGTATGCGGCGGCTGATTTGGTATTGGCGCGGGCCGGAAGTACGGTGGCGGAGTTGTGTGCGGCGGGGAAGGCTTCTGTGCTGGTGCCGTTTGCGGCGGCGGCGGACGATCATCAGCGGAAGAATGCGGAGGTGTTGGCGGAGGCTGGGGCGGCGGTGATGTTGTTGCAGAAGGATTGCACGCCGGAGACGTTGCTGGAGGTGCTGGTTTCTCTGTTGAAGGATGGCGTGCGGCGAGCGGAGATGAGCGTGAAGGCGAAGGGATTGGCGAAGCCGGGGGCGGTGGAGAAGATTGCGGGGATGGTGGTGGGGATGCAATAGTACGAAAGATGATTCGCTGACATTGGAATGAGGGAACGATGCACTTTGAAGATCGCCGTAGTTTTGTGAAACGTAGTTTGGCTGCTGCTATTGCGGCAGGTTTGACGGGGCGGGGGAGAGCGCAGGAGAAACAGGATAAGACGCCGGCGGCGTTTGTGCCGCGCAGGATGAAGGGTGATTTCACGCTGACTGCGGTGGGCGATCTGATTGTGGCGTATCCGATCCTTGAGGAGGTTCGGCGGACGTCGCCGCTGCTGCTGGAGTTGCTGAAGTCGGATGCGACGTTTGGGAACTTTGAGGACACGGTCGTGGACTTGAAGGAGTTCAAGGGGTACCCGGAAGCGCTGTCGGGGGGTGGGTGGCTGCTGTCGGAGCCGGGGGTTCCGGGCGATCTGAAGACGATGGGGTTCGACCTGGTGAGCCGAGCGAACAATCATGCGACCGACTGGGGTGTGGCGGGGATGCTGGAGACGGACCGGCGGTTGGATGAGGCGGGGCTGATCCATGGTGGGACGGGGCGGTCGCTGACGGCGGCGCGGGAGCCCGCGTACTTCGAGGGCAGGAAGGGACGGGTGGCGCTGATTGCGATGTCAGCGCACTTTACGGAGATGGAGCCGGCGCAGGATGGGCTGGGCGACATCCAGCCGCGGCCGGGGATCAATGCGTTGCACCTGGAGCGGTATATACGGGTGCCGGAGGCGCAGTTCCAGCAACTGGCGGCGATGCGCGATATGCAGCCAGAGGCTTCCAAGGACAAGAAGGCGAATATTGTGACCCTGTTCGGGACGAAGTATGAGAAGGGTAAGGCCGACCAGAAGGAGATGTCGATTCATTACACGGTGAATGCGAAGGACAAGAGCGATATTTTGCTAAGTATCCGGCAGGGCAGGGAGATTGCGGATATGGCGATTGCGTCGATCCATGTGCATGAGCCGGGCAACTATAGCGAGACGCCGCCGGACTTTCTGCAGGGGTTTGCGCACGATGCGATCGATGCCGGGGCAGATGCGCTGATTGGGCATGGGCCGCACCAGCTACGGGGGATCGAGATCTATAAGGGCAAGCCGATTTACTACTCGCTGGGAGACTTTGCGTATATGGGCAACAGCCGGAGCCATGTGACGCCGGCCGAGTATGAGGCGACGAAGATCGCGCCGGGGGACATGACGCCGGCGGAGGTGTTGCAGGAGCGGTTGAAGGACGACTTCGACAGTCCGATCTGGTTTGAGAGCGTGGTGGCGGTGAACCGGTATAAGGACGGAGCGCTGGTGGAGATCCATTTGCACGCGATCGACCTGGGGTATGACGGGCCGACGGGGAAGCGCGGGATTCCGATGATTGCTACACCGGAGAAGGCGGAGAAGATTCTGGCGAAGTTGCAGCGGCTGTCGCAGCCGTTTGGGACGGAGATTGTGGTGCGGGAGCATGTTGGGGTGATTGCGGTGAAGCCGGGGTAGAACTGATGTAACGCAGCTCCAATAGGTCGACCCTCCGGGCCTCTTTCTGTCCCTGCTTCTCATCCGTGGGGCTTCGCCCCACGCTGGTATAGGGTGGGCCTCCGGCCCTCAAACCAGAGCCTCATACCCAGGGGTGAGTTGCTCTAGGCGGACAAAAGAGAAAGGGCTGAGGAGGAATCCTCAGCCCTTTTGATGTTTCAGGTGATGAACTGCCGTTTAGCGATGTCCGCCACCGTGAGCGCCGCCGTGGGAGATTGCTCCACCGCCGCTGGGGCGTCCAGCGGGAGCGCTGGGAGCGCGGCTGCCGCCGTAGCTCTGCGGGGCGCTATGGTTGGAGTAACTCTGCTGCGGGGCGCTGTGGTTCGCGTAGCTCTGCTGCGGGGCGGAGCGGTTGTAGGCTGGAGCACCGCCGCGGTAGCCGTCGGTGGCTGGGCCATGGTAGCTGCCGTTGATGCTGGAGCCGTGGGCGTAGACATTGCCGCGGTTGACGCCGGCATATTGGGCCGGGGGATGAGCGTTGAACGATGCTCCACCGGGACGGCCGTTGAATCCGGCGTAGGGGTGGTTGTAGAAGGCTCCGTGGAAGCCCGGGCCGAAGTTGCCATAGGCGCGGTTATAGAAGAAGCGCCCGCCATTCCAGTAACCGCCGTAGAAGCCTACGCCGAAGTAGCCGAAGCCGTAGTTGATTCCGCCGTAGTAGCCGATGCTGCGGCCCCAGAGGCCGGCGTGCCAGAAGTAGCCGCCTTCACCCCAACCCCACCAGCCGGGCGTCCAGAGAGCACCGACATAGGGCGGGTAGACCCATGCGCCGTCGACCCAGTAGTAGCCGGCGTCGCCGTAGGCCCAGTAGCCGGGCGTCCAGATGTATCCGTCACCGGGGATGAGGGGCTGCTCGTAGACCGGAATGGCCGGAGGTGCAATGCCCACTGCAACGACTACCGCGGCATGGGCCTGGACCGGAGGCACGGCGAGCATAACGCCTGCCAGGGTGGCTGCTGCCAGAAGAGTGCCAATTGATTTCGTGATCTTCATAAATCCCCCTTACTGCCACTCTTTGCGGCCTGCAAAATGTGCAGGTTGCGAAGGTAGCCAGGAGAGTACCGGCCTGGCTTGTTTGTGCCCTGGTCCGGCTCTCAGTCAATTAGACACAGCAGACGGCGATTTGTTGCGGGATTGCGCCGTATGTTTGCGGTAACCCATTTCAAGGTAACCCGGGACATGGGGATTTGGTCAATCGGTTTTAGGAAATTTTTGCGGGCAGAGAAAACCACAACGGAGAACGTGGATACGGGCGAGAATAGAGAGTGATGAGAGTTCCGGAACAGGCTATAGAACACGCGATGTTTGCGCCTTCGCAGAGGGTTCATTTTATTGGGATTGGCGGGATTGGGATGAGCGGGATCGCGGAGATCCTGCTGACGATGGGGTATGCGGTATCGGGGTCTGACCTGCGCGGGTCGGCGGTTACGGAACGGCTGGCAGGGCTGGGGGCGACGATCTATGTGGGGCACGCGGCGGGGAATGCGGCGGCGAGCGATGTGGTGGTTACGAGTTCGGCGGTGGCCAAAGATAACCCCGAAGTGCTGGAGGCGCGAAGCCGGAAGATTCCGGTGATCCAGCGGGCGGAGATGCTGGCGGAGCTGATGCGGCTGAAGTATGGGATCGCGATTGCGGGGATGCATGGCAAGACGACGACGACCAGCATGGTGGCGGCGGTGCTGGCGGGCGGGGGGCTTGATCCGACTGTTGTTGTGGGCGGAAGAGTCGATGCGATGGGGTCGAATGCGCGGCTGGGGAAGTCGCAGTACCTGGTGGCGGAGGCTGATGAGAGCGACCGCAGCTTTTTGAAGCTGTCGCCGATCTTGGCGGTGGTGACGAACCTGGACCGCGAACACATGGATACATATGCCGACATGGCGGATATCGAGCGTGTGTATGTGGAGTTTATGGACAAGGTGCCGTTCTATGGCGCGGTGACGGCTTGTATCGACAATGCGCTGCTGCGGGGGGTTCTTCCGCGGGTGGCAAGGAAGATCTATACGTATGGGGAGTCGGCGGAGGCGGACTTCCGGTTGCGGGTGCTGCCGGCAGACCCCGATCTCCAAGTGCGAGAGATCGGGGGCACCCAGACTATCGCCAGTTTTGAGGTGAATGCGAAAGGATTATTGCTGGGGCCGTTCAAGCTGCATAAGCCGGGGCGGCATAATCTGCTGAATGCTACGGCGGCGGTGGCGATTGGGGTGCAGCTGGGGATTCCTCCGGAGAAGATTGCGGCGGGGTTGGCGACGTTTCGGGGGGTCGACCGGCGGTTCCAGGTGAAGGGCGTGGCGGGCGGCGTGACGGTGGTGGATGACTATGGGCATCATCCGACAGAGATCAAGGCGACGTTGCAGGCGGCAAGGGAGTGCGGGTATGGGCGGGTGCTGGTGTTGTTCCAGCCGCACCGTTATACGCGGACGCGAGACCTGATGGAGGAGTTTGCGACTGCGTTTGGGGACGCGGACAGCGTGCAGGTGCTGGACATCTATGCGGCGAGCGAGCAGTCGATTGCGGGGGTGACGGGCGAGGCGCTGGCGGAGCGGGTGAGGGAGCGGTCGGGGAAGCTGGTGGCGTTTGCGGGGTCGATGGATGAGGCGGTGGCGCGGCTGGCGGCGGATGCGCGGGCGGGGGATGTGGTGCTGACGCTGGGGGCAGGGAATGTGTCGCAGGCGGGGGGTATGGTGTTGCAGAGGTTGGGACGGGTGTAGGAGGTGGTAATGGACTTTTGCATTACAATGGGTGTAAGAGGTGCTTTATGGCGACGCTGACGGTGACTTCGCGGGGGCAGGTGACGTTTCGGAAGGAGTTGTTGCAGCACATGGGGATTCAGCCTGGCGACAAGATTGAGGTGGAGAAGGTGGCCGGGGGGCGCATGGAAGTGCGGGCTGCGCGGCGGGGAACTAAGACGATCGATGATCTCTTTGGAATTTTGAAGGGCAAGTCGAAACGGAAGACGCCTGTCTCGATCGAAGAGATGAACGACATTATCGAGAAGGGTTGGGCGGGACTCCTTAATCTTGAAGATTAGTGTCGACACAAACATTTTGGTGCGGATTTTGACCGTTGATGATGAGACGCAGGCGCTCGCTGCGCGGCGCCTGCTCGCTGAGGCGGATTTGATTGCTGTTTCGTTGGCGAGCCTTTGCGAAATGGTTTGGGTTTTGAAAGGTGCGTATGGATACGATCGTATGCAGCTATTGGAGGCTCTTGAGGCACTTCTCGAAATGGACCGTCTTGAAATCGACCAAGCGGCTGTAGAAGCGGGTTTGGAGATGCTCCGGGTGGGCGCGGACTTTGCTGATGGAGTGATCGCTTTGGAAGGAACTCGTCTCGGGGGAGAGACGTTTGTGTCCTTTGATGCGAAGGCGGTCAAATCTCTGACGAAGCAAGGGAAGCCGGCACGGCTGCTTTCGTAGGTGGAAGCGCGGCCATTTGCCGGCTCGTTCCTGAAGGGATACCCCCTGGAAGTTGTGGGTAGAAGGGGTGTGGTGGGCTTTATAGTTGAGATGGCGATTCTTCCGCGGCCTTGCTCGGGTCCTGCGGTGAAATTGACGTTTGGCAAACGAGGTTCTGGGATGGGTTCCGCGGTGCTGGATGCGCCGGAGGAAAGCCTTGCTCCGGAGACGGAGTGGCTACCGCGAGAGCCGGCGCCGGCAGGGATGCTGCACCGTGCGCGTGTCGCTGAGGACGAAGGCGGCAGGTATGCGGGGGACAGCGACCTTGAGAGTGTCTATAAGCCGCGCCGCGAGTCGATGAGTTACCGGCTGCGGTTTGGAATGCCAGGGACGACAGCGGGGAAGATTGTCGCGGGAGCCGGGGCGTTCGTGGTGTTGGGAGCGATTACGGCTGCCATACTGGGCGTGAGGAGTATGTTGTTGCACGACGACCGCTTTGTGGTGGCGACGTCGTCGGAGATACAGATTGCAGGCAATGAGCATCTGACGCGGGCGCAGATCTTGAGCGTGTTTGGGTCGGACCTCGAACGGAACATCTTCAAAGTGCCGCTGGAGGAGCGGCGTGCAGACCTGGAGCGGCTGCCATGGGTGGCCCATGCGACGGTGATGCGGCTACTGCCGAACAGGATTCGCGTGGCCGTGACGGAGCGAGTTCCGGTGGCGTTTGTGAGGCAGGGGACGCAGATTGGGCTGGTGGATGCCGAGGGTGTGCTGTTGGATATGCCGGAGCAATCGGTGGGCGATCCACATTACTCGTTTCCGGTGCTGACGGGGCTGTCGGCGGGCGATCCGCTGTCGACGCGGGCGGCGCGGATGGAGGTCTATCGGAGGTTCATGCTGGATATGGACAGCGAGGGTGTGAAGAACTCGCAGTTGCTGAGCGAGGTGGATGTGTCGAACCCGGAGGATGTGAAGGCGTTGATTCCAAGCGGGAGCACGGATATCCTGGTGCACTTTGGGGATGAGGATTTCCTGGCGCGGTATAAGTTGTACGAACAGAACCTGCCGGTGTGGAAGGCGCAGTATCCGAAGCTGGCTTCAGTGGATACACGGTACGAGCACCAGATGGTTTTAGAGATGCAACCGGGGACGACGGTGCCGGTGTCGGGCGGCGAGTTAGCGAGTCAGCCGGATAGCAAGTTAGCGGGTCAGCCGGTTAGCGAGTCAGCGGGGGCGGCGGCTGCGCCAGCGGATGCGGCGAAGAGTGCGCCTGCTGCGGGAAAGATGGATGCGAAGGCGAAGCCTGCGGTGGTGAAGGCCAGCGGTAAGGCTGATCTCTCCAAGCAGAAGACTGCGGCGGCTTTGGCGGCGGCGCGGAAGAGTGTGGCAGCGAATTTACAAGGCGGCGCGGCGACGCAGCCATCGGGTGGGCAGGCCAAGCAATGAGGCAGAAGATCAAATGAACCCTAGGAATGAAAATTTAATTACGGTGCTGGACGCTGGGAGTTCGAAGAGCTGCGTGCTGGTGGCGGAGTTGACCGATGGCGTGCTGCGGTATCGCGGGCATGGGGTAGAGGCTTCGCGGGGGATGCGGCGGGGTGTGATCTCGGAGCTGGGGCCGGCGGCGGAGGCGATCAACCAGGCGGCGTTGACGGCGGAGCGGATGACCAAGGCGCCGATTGAGAGTGCGGTGGTGGGCGTGGGCGGGCCACATATTCGGGGGATGAACTCGCAGGGCGGGATCAGCATGGGCAGCCGGATGAAGGAGATTACGCGGGAGGATGTGCGGTCGGCGATCGACCGGGCGCGGTCGATTGGGCTGGCGCCGGACCGTGAGGTGCTGCACCTGCTGCCGCAGCAGTTTATTTTGGACGACCAGGCGGGGATCCATGATCCGGTGGGGATGGTGGGTAATCGGCTCGAGGTGAATCTGCACCTGTCGACTTGCTCTGGGAGCGCGGTGCAGAGCGTGGTGACTTGTGCGAACCGTGCGGGGCTGGAGGTTACGGATACGATCTTTGAGGGGATTGCTTCGGCGGAGGCGGTGCTGTCTGCGGACGAGCGCGAGTTGGGGGTTTGCCTGGCGGACATTGGGTCGAGCTCGACGGAGCTGGTGGTGTTCTTTGAGGGGTCGGTGGCGCATACAGCGGTGTTGCCGATTGGCGGCGACCACTTTACGAATGACCTGGCAGTTGGTCTGCATGTGAGTGTGGAAGAAGCCGAGCAGTTGAAGCGGACGTATGGAAACTGCGTGGTGACGAGCGTTCCGCAGTTGAATGAGATTGAGGTGGGCGGCGATCTGGCGACGGGCGGCGGGCCGGCGCGGATGGTGCGGCAGCGGTTTCTGGCGGAGATATTGGAGCCGCGGGCGCGGGAGCTGGTTACGATGCTGCGGGACAATCTGCGGCAAGGTGGCGTGCTGGAGGCGATGGGCGCTGGCTGCGTATTTACCGGGGGCGGGGCCAATTTGCTGGGGCTGCTGGATAATGCGGAGAGTTTGCTGCGGGTGCCCGCGCGGATCGGGTATCCGGTGCCGCTGAGCCGGATGCCGGCGGAGCTGGCCAAGCCGGAATTTTCCGCGGCGATCGGGATGCTGCTTTATACTCACCGTACACAGGTAAGAAAAGCCAGCGAAGAGCAGGGTCTGCGGCAGAAGCTGAAGTCGATCTTCGCGGGAAGCTTTTAAACTTGATTGGGCGATGAACGTGTTTCGTCTGTGCATCATAACCAGCGTGTAGGCCGAATTTCGACCGGAGGAAGACTGGCATGGCAGAGACAGTGAAGAAGGCTGTGAAGAAGGCAGCGAAGAAGACAGCAGCGAAGAAGGCTCCAACCAAAAAGGCTGCGATGAAGGTTGCGGCGACGCATACAGATATCGCTGCGCTGGCGCACAAGTTCTATATAGAGCGCGGCGGGCAGCATGGATCGGACGCGGAAGATTGGCTGCGTGCGGAGAAGCAGCTGCTCGGCAAGTAGTAAGGCCCAGGGCTAAAGCCCGGATCGGTAGTGTGCGGAACAGGGGCTGAAGCCCCCTTCTAATCCGTTAGTGCGCTTGCGTTAGTGCGCTTCCGATAGTGGGCTGCCTTGAATCCGATTTAGGGGCGCTGCGACTGGCTAAGGCTGTGTCTGAGGAAAACGGGTGCTGGGCTGGGCTCTTTCGCGATGACCTGGGCGTGCAGCCGGTGCGCGGCTAGGTAGAATAGGAAGCATGTCTTTTCGTAAGGTTCTTTTATTTGGCGCGGTGGTGGTTTTTGGTTTGGCAGGAACGGCACACGCTCAGTTTGGTTTGTATGGGACGTACGCGGGTACGGACGTGACCGGGGTGACGTGTCTGGATCCGCAGAGTATATGCTCGGCTTCCGGCGGGGGTGTGAGGCCGTTTGGCGCAGCCGGAGGGATTTACTACGACTTCAAGAGCTATGGGCCGGTGCGGTTGGGCTTCGATCTGCGTGCGGACCTGCTCCATGCGAGCAAGTCGGCTTCGTCGCGAACGGGCGGCGTGGGCGCGACCCGTGCGCATACGGCGCTGGGCGGCGTGCGCGCGACGTTCCATACGCCGGTTTCGTATCTGAGGCCGTATGCGCAGGCTTCCGTGGGCTGGACAAGCAGCAATGTGACGGAGCCCAATGTCGAAACCTATGACAACTTTTTGCAGTACCAGGTCTTCGCGGGTGCGGACGTGCGTGTTTTCCCGATCCTGGATGTGCGTGTGGTCGAACTTGGAATCGGCGGGATGGACCGCGTTGGAACGGGGTTGGGAGCGAGTTCGCTGGGCGTGAAGTCAATCAGTGCGGGTATTGTGTTCCATCTACCCTGACCGGTAGTGGCTCGCGGCAGGATTTGAGGCATCCAACTAGGTTCACGCGAGCTTGCTTTCGTGGATGTTTGGTGTTGGCATCGTGCAGAATCTAGAGAGGTGTTTTCGACGCCTGAGGAGAAGGAATGGCCAATCAGCCCGACGATGCGCTCCGCATTCATTATCACGATGAGACGCAGCGCAGTGCGCGGATCAAGGTGATCGGAGTGGGTGGCGGCGGCAACAATGCCGTGAACCGCATGATCGAGGCGGGCGTCGAGGGTGTGGAGTTTATCGCAGCCAATACGGATGCGCAGGCGCTGGAGATCTCTAAAGCGCCGGTGAAGTTGCAGCTGGGCGTGAAGCTGACCAGCGGGCTGGGCGCGGGGTCGAACCCGGACATTGGGCGGCGTGCGGCGCTGGAAGACAGCGACAAGATTATTGAGGCGCTGGAAGGCGCGGATATGGTGTTTGTGACCGCTGGCCTGGGCGGCGGTACAGGGACGGGTGCGGCGCCGGTGATTGCTTCGCTGGCGAGTGAGATGGGAGCGCTGACCGTGGCTGTGGTGACGCGGCCGTTTGCGTTCGAGGGCAAGCGGCGGACGATGCAGGCCGAGCGCGGGATGCAGGAGCTGCTGGAGTCGGTGGACACGCTGATTGTGATTCCTAACGAGAAGCTGTTGGCTGTGGCGAAGGATGCGGGCTTCTTTGAGAGCTTCCGGATTGCGGACGATGTGCTGCGGCAGGGCGTGCAGGGGATCTCGGACATTATTACGATTCCTGGCGTGATCAATCGCGACTTTGCGGACGTGAAGACGACAATGGCGGGGATGGGCTACTCGGTGATGGGGACGGCGGTGCGGAGCGGGCCGGACCGGGCGAAGGATGCGGCGATGGCGGCGATGGCGAGCCCGCTGCTGGAGGCCGGGGCGATCGATGGTGCGCGCGGGATTTTGATCAATGTGACGGGGTCGAGCAGCTTGAAGCTGAACGAGGTGATTGCGGCGTCGACGTTGATCCAGAATGCGGCGCACGAGGACGCGAACATAATCTTCGGCGCCGTGCAGGACGAGAAGATGGGCGAAGAGGTGAAGATCACCGTAATCGCGACGGGGTTCCGCGATCAGTTGCCGCAGCGGCGGGAGCGAATGCTGGCGGACTCGACGCTGCTGACGGCGCGGCATGAGGCTGGGCGGAATGAAGTTGCGCCGCCGCGTATGGAGCCGAGGCCTCCGGCGGCGAGATTTGCCAGCGAGGTGCAGCCGCCGGTAGTGCGACCGTCCGCACCGCCGCCAGTGATTACGCCGATGGTGAATGAATCGCGCGAGGTTGCGGGAATTGCTGAAGAGCCGGACCTGCGTGCGATACAGTTTCGCGAGCGGTTTCCGGGATTTCCGCAGGAGTTGGTACGAGAGCGGCCTTCGCGGCGTGAGCCCGTGGCTAGTGAACTGACGGCTTCACAGCGAATCCAGGCATATACGGCGCTGCCGGAGCCTTCACGCAGCGAGATAGCGGACTTCGAGCTGGAGGATGAGAGCGAAGCTGAGACTCCAACTCCGGATGCCTCCATGTCGGAGCGTGCTGCTGCGTTGGAACGTGCGTTGAGCGAGGTGAATGCTGGGGCTGCATCTGAAGCTGAAGTGGTAGAGGGACGTCTGCACTCGACTCCTGCAGCTCCTTCGACTCCGGGGGCGTATGTACCGGCGGCAGTGGTGGAGCCCAAGCCGGAGCTTGTGCCGGTGCCGGCTTCGGTGTTCGACGACGATTTCTTTCGCAAGCCGAATGAAGAACTTCGCAGTGCGGCGACGGGCGTCGAACCGGCAGAAGCCAATCCCGCGGCGTGGCCTGAGGCCAGGGTGCCGAGTTTCGCGGGGTATGCTCCTGAGGCGCCGAAGGAGATTGACGAGTTGGATATTCCAGCGTTTCTACGGCGCAATCATTAGAGTTGTCCTTAGCGCGGTGGGCGGCGTCCAAGCTGAGAGAGCTTGTGGGGAAGGCCTGTCGCGTGAGCTGGATGGGAGAGCTGGAGGCGAGAGATTGATGAGTGCAAGGATTTTTGCGGTGCCGCTGATTTTGCTGGCCTGCTCTGTAAGCGGAGCACAGACGGCGGCGAGCTCCCAAGGTGCGGCTAAGCCTGCGGCAAGAGCCGCAGCAACGAAGGCTCCTGTGCCGGCTAAGAAGAGCCCGGCAGCGGTCGCGACGTATCATGTGGCAGTGGCGGGCCATGCGGCGGCGAAGGGGGTTGCGAGTGGGGCCAAGAGCACGGCGGTTGCTGGACGCAGGGTGGTTGTGGCGGTGCATCATTATGCGGAGCGGTTTACGGCGAGCAGTTTTGCCGACAACCTGACCGAGGGCGATGTGGTTACGGGAGAAGATCCGGTGGTGCGGGAGGCGGCCATCGAGGCGCTGGGAAATATGAATGGGACGGCGCTGGCGATAGATCCATCGAGCGGAAGAATTCTGGCGATGGTGAATCAGAAGCTGGCGTTGAGCTCTGGTGCGGAGCCATGCTCGACGATCAAGGTGGCGGTGGCGCTGGCGGGGTTGCAGGAGGGGTTGATCAAGGCAGATACGCCGGTGAACCTGGGTGGGCATTACTCGCTGGATCTGACCCATGCGCTGGCCAAGAGCGTGAACCTGTACTTTGAGGTGCTGGGGCGGGCGATGGGGTTCGAGCGCGTGAAGCACTATGCGAATGAGTTTGGGCTGGGCGAGCTGGCGGGGTACAACATTCCGGGTGAGCAGCTAGGGGTGTATCCGGATACGGAGCTGCCAGAGGCGCAGGGCGGGGTGGGCAGGATGTGCTCGTTTGGCGAGAGCATTTCGATGACGCCGCTGCAACTGGGGGCGCTGGTGAGTGCGATTGCGAATGGCGGGACGCTGTATTATCTGCAGCATCCGACGACTCCGGAGGCGATTGCCACGTTCGAGCCGAAGGTAAAACGGCTGCTGGATATTCAGAACGTGATTCCTGAGATTTTGCCCGGTATGCAGGGTGCGGTAAATTTTTCGAACGGGACGGCGCGGTCGCTAAGGGCGAACTTTGCGCAGTTCCCGGTGTTTGGGAAGACCGGGACCTGCTCGAACAATGGAACGCGGTATGGGTGGTTCGTGAGCTATGGGGACTCGCCGACGGGGCGGATTGTGACCGTGATCTTCCTGGAGGGCGGGCGCGAGATGTTTGGGCCGAAGGCGGCGGAGCTGACTGGGGAGTTCTATCGCGCGATGTACGAGCATAATTACTTTGAGCCGAAGACACCGGTGACGACTGCGTCCACGATGATGCAGGGTGGCGGTGGGCGGTAAGATTCATCCATGAACATCTTGACGGCGGCGGAGATGGGCGAGGCGGACAAGCGCTCCGTTGCGATGGGTGTGTCGGTTGCGTCGCTGATGGAGAATGCCGGCGCGGCGGTGGCGAGGTTTTGCCTGCGCCGGTTTGCGGGCGACGGGCCGGTGGTGGTGCTGTGCGGTAAGGGGAACAATGGCGGCGATGGGTTTGTGGCTGCTCGGCATCTGGCCGAGGCGGGCCGGTTTGTGCGCGTCGTGCTGCTGGGAGCTGCGGGCGATGTGAAGGGTGCGGCTGCGGAGGCGCTGGCATTGTGCGATCCCCGATCTCCAAAAGCGAGAGATCGTGGGCACCCAGGGTGTATCGAGTTTTTTGAGGTTGCGGATGAGGCTTCGTTGAAGGCTGCGCTGGTGGGTGCCGCGCTGATCGTGGATGCGGTGGTGGGGACGGGGTTCAAGCCTCCGCTGCGCGGGTTGGCGGTGGCTGCGCGGGATCTGATTGCGGGGATGAAGACGCCGGTGGTTGCGGTGGATCTGCCGAGTGGGTGGGATACGGATTCGATGGCGCAGACGGCGGAGGGGGCGTTTCGCGCGGATGCGGTGGTGACGTTTGCCGCTCCGAAGCTGGCGCATGTGTTTGGACATTTGACGGTGGAGACATTTGGGCCAGTGGTGGTTGCGGATATTGGGACGCCGGAGGGGGCGATTGAGTCGCATACAGGGTTGCATTGGGCTGGAGCGGCGAAGGCTTTGACGGCGACGCCGCGCGATATCAATGGGAACAAGGGCAAGTTTGGGCATGTACTGATTTTGGGTGGGGCGGTGGGGAAGGCTGGGGCTCCGACGATGGCGAGCCTGGCAGCGATGCGCGCGGGTGCGGGGTTGGTGACGGCTGCGGTGGTGAAGGAGATTCTGCCTACCGTGGCTGGTGTTGCTCCAGAGCTGATGTTGACACCCGTGGATGCTTGGTCAGTTGAGGAACTTGCGGAGGAGAGACTGGCGAAGTTGTTGAAAGGGATTTCGGTGGTGGGGATTGGGCCGGGGTTGGGGACTGACGGGACGACGCCGGAGTTTGTAAGGGGGTTTGTGGAGCGCGTCACGTTGCCGATGGTGATCGATGCGGATGCGCTGAATGCGTTTGCGGGGAAGAGTGCGTTGTTGAAGGCCGCGGCGAAGGGTAGTAACCGGACGATGGTGCTGACTCCGCATCCGGGCGAGATGGCGCGGCTTGTGGGGATGACCGTGAAGGAGGTCGAGGCCGACCGCGTGGGGTTGGCGCGGAGGTTTGCGACCGAGCATGGCGTGACGCTGGTGCTGAAGGGTTGGCGGACGCTGATTGCGCATCCGGATGGGAGGATTGCGGTGAATACGACAGGGAACCCTTCTATGGCGAAGGGTGGGAGCGGGGATATTTTGACAGGGATCGTGGCGGCGATGCTGGCGCAGTATGGCGATGAGTCCAAAGGCGGGGACGTTGCGCAGGCGGTGGAAGCTGCGGTGTTTCTGCATGGGCTGGCGGGAGACTTTGCTTGTCTTGCGCAGGAGGAGCATACGGTGCTGGCGACCGATACCGTGGGGCATCTGTGGGAGGCGTTTCGGTCGCGCGTGGTGGATGAAGATGGGTTGACGTGGGTTGTGGGTGGTGCTGGTGGTTGAGTTGAGCGATGAGCTTAGAGCGTTTGAGCTTAGAGAAAGAACGGGTTTGTAGAGGGAAGAGATTTGAGGGGTGAGGGAGTTGCGATGAGGGAGTGGACTCGGGAGAAGAGATTGCGGACGCGGAGCGTGGCGGGGACGCTGGCGTTGGGGGAGATGCTGACGGAGATGCTGCGGGCGTCGAAGCTGGTGGTGCTGCGGGGGGAACTGGGTGCGGGGAAGACGACGCTGGTGAAGGGTATGGCGGCGGCGTTGGGAGCGGCGGAGGATGTGACGAGTCCTACGTTTACGCTGGTGCATGAGTACGTGGGGCGGAAGGTGAGGCTGTTTCATCTCGATCTGTACCGGCTGGAGACGGAGAAGGAGTTGGAGGGGATTGGGTTGTGGGAGATGGCTGACGCGCCGGATGCGCTGGTGGTGGTGGAGTGGGGAGACAAGTTCGCGAGCGTGATGGAGCGGGCGGATGCGGAGATTTCGATGCAGAGTGGGGAGAATGAGACGGAACGGTTGCTGCTGGTGAGGTGGTAAGAGCAGGGATTAGGGGTTAGGGGTCAGGAAAAGCGAAAGGCCGCGATGATCGCGGCCTTTTTGGTTGTGCATCGTGCTGCGGATTACCGGTTGCGCCAGTTGGCGTTGGTGCGGTCGCGGAGAGCGATGAAGGTGGGGACGAAGACGGTAAGAGCGGCGAAGGTGGTGGTGATTGCGTAGTACATGCGTGTTTCTCCTATGGCGCGGGCGTTCGCGTTTGAGGCGAAGAGGCGGCGCGGATCCCAATACTGTTGGGGTTGTCGGTGGTGATCTTCAGCGCGGGCGGGTGTGAGATCTTGACTCAGCCGTCGTATTCGCTGGCATAAAATCGGGGCCTATCAGCAGGGCGCGTTCGGTTTGTTTCCGATCAGCGCGTCCGTTCACTGCTATAGAACCTCTACGGATATGATCTCCGATTGGCTCCAAGGATTCAACTTTTATCGCACTACTTGTGCGGTAATCGGAAAATCTCTGCTTTTTGCTTCGAGTTTCTCAGCAAATTGCATGATGAGTAATACGCGGGTGGGGAAAGATAGTTCCGTTGCTTTGTGGATTTTTTAGAGATTTTTGTTGCGGGGGACGAAGCGGTAGATGGCGCAAAGCTCGTCGCCAGTGGAGCCGTACTCTTTTTGCTGGGCGATGGCGGCGAGGTCGGCGAGGTGGTCGGCGGGGGTCATGGCGACGCGGCCCATCCAGAGACGCTGGAAGGCAGGGTGGTGGTCGAGCAGGGAGTCGTGTTCGGCGTTGGCGTAGATGAGGTCGAAGGGGGCGGAATTGTGGGCGCGGCTATTTTCGTTTGGCTGACGGCTCTGTTCAATGTGGCGGAGGAAGCGGCGGAGGAGTGGGAGTTCAAAGGGGTGGAAGAGGAAGGCGAGGGTGGGTTCGGCGGGGAGGGGGTGGAGGGTGGCGTCGGCGTGGTGGAGGGCGATGGGGGCGAGGAGTTCGGCGAGTGGGTCGCGCTGCCAGAGGGCGATGTTGGCGTGGGCGATGAAGGTGAGGTCGGGGTTGAGCTCGACGCCTTCGACGCGGAGGAAGGGATACTGCGAGGCGAGCAGGAGGGCACGGCCTTTGCCGGCGCCTACGTCAAGGAAGACGGTTTGCTGGATGGAGGCCTGGGGATGTGCCTGCTGGAGCCAGTGGTCGAGGAGGTTGTGGAGGATGCTGGGGGCGACGCCGTAGTAGGCGGTGAGGTCTTCGACCTTGGTGTTTGTGCCTTGCGCGATGACCTTGCCGGAGATGAGACCGGAGGTGTCGGTGCCGTGGAGGCTGTCGAAGGGGTGGATGGCTGGTTGGGGCTTTTTGCGGGGCATATAGAGGCAGGAAATAGGAAGTAGGAAATAGGAAGTAAGAAGGCTAGAGGATGGCGAAGAGCGGGGGTAGGAGGGTGATGCGGACGGTGGAGATGGATTCGAGGCCGAGGAGGCGGTTTTCTATTTGGGCGGCGAGTTGGGCGTTGGCGGCTTCGTCGGCGGCGGGGGCGGTGAGGGAGATGGTGGCGATGAAGCGGGGGAAGGCTGGGAGCGAGGCTGTATCGGGGGTGAGGTTGGCGGAGCGGATGAGGTTGAGGTCGACGATGTTGCGGCGCAGGAGGGGGTCGTAGCAGTCGCGGAGAGCGGTGAGGAGGTCGGCGTCGGTCATCGGAGACAGTGAGTAAGGAGTAGAGAAAACGGTTAGGAGGCGATGTCCTGGTGGTTTTTTACGCAGGAGTCGAGGTGCTGGGCGCTGCGGTTGTGCCAGGTCTTATCGGGGGTGGGGTGGAGGACACTTTGACGGTAGAAGAGGAGCCAGGTCTTGCAGCCGTCGAGGTCGGCGGCGGGTTTGGCGGATTCGATTTGCTGGCTGAGGGCCTGGAGGGCGGGGTCGAACTGGGCGGGTGGGGCGTCGCGGAGGGCGGCGGCGTTGTCGAAGGCGGACCAAGCGGGGGTGTTGGGGCGAGGGCCGAGGGTGGGGTTTTGAGTGGTGACGATCGTCATGGTGTCGTGGTGGGCGCGGTGGTTTTGGACGATGCGATAGACGAAGACGGCGAGGACGGCGGCGAGGAGGATGAAGTGGCGGGGGCGTAGTTGCATAAGGACAGTGAGTAGAGCGTAGTGAGTAGAGAGTAGAGGAAAACGATTCGGCTTGCGCTGATCCGGATCGCAAAGGTTGAAAGGTTTAGTGGGTGCGGTCGACGAGGTATTGGGCCAGGGATTTGAGAGGTGTGGCGGCTTCGCCGAAGGGTTCGAGAGCGGCGAAGGCGTCGGCGATGAGTTCGGCGGCGTCGTGTTTGGATTGGTCGATGCCGAAGACGGCGGGCCAGGTGGCTTTGATGGCGGCGGTGTCTTT
>Ga0302314_10004375_pt1 | contig 25986 bp, 21 predicted proteins | sample III_Palsa_N2_3_FD_200533 | JGI IMG/M metagenome (GOLD analysis project Ga0302314, IMG submission 200533) | Peat permafrost microbial communities from Stordalen Mire near Abisko, Sweden - III_Palsa_N2_3 | ecosystem: Environmental > Terrestrial > Soil > Palsa > Peat permafrost | place: Sweden...
CTGTAACTCGGTATCGCCCAGCACTCCGCACATCGGTAATGCGCCCGCGTAATGGACTTTGTGACGCGCGTCCGCCAGTGTCTCCCGCTCGACGGCTGCAGCGGCAATGTGCCCGCCCATTGAAATGCCGGCGATGAGATACTGCTTAGGGGCGGGCAAGTTCACCTTTCGCGCACGGGCGAGTTGCGCGAATGCCAGCGCAAGCTGGTTGGTGTCCTCGATACCGGCCCGCACGTCGTAGCCATTCTTGCTGTAGCTTGATGCCGCCCAGGCATAGCCTCGCTCGATGAGGTGCTGCCGCAACAATGGATTGCCGACCTGTAGATCCGGCACATTGCCCAAGTAGCCGTGCGTCCACATCACGAGCGAACCATTCCAGCCGCTTTGCGGCACTTCGATCCGATATGCCGCACCGTCGAGAACGCCGACCCAGCGATAGGTCGGCCTGCTCCCCGGCAGTTGGCTGAATTCGGATTCGATCGGCGCGATGTAGTGACGGCTGTCCTGCGGTCGGGCCGGTTCCGCGCTGCCAAGCGCGGAACGAACGGTCAAGAGGATCGCCGTACAAAGCACGAGCCAGGCAATTCCCGCGAGAGTTCTCCGCTTGGACCTAATCACGGATGAATTCCATCGTCACGCAAAAGCCCCGCGATCCGCCCCTGCAGCTCGCCATGCAGCGCGGGCGAGAACTGCGGCGCGGCCTGCCAATCGAGCGCCCAGGGCTGCGCGGTGCGGATGTCGGGCCGCTCGTCCGCCCGCCGCGGGAACACGTGCGCGTGCAGCGCCGGCTCCGAGTTGCCGAACATCGCGTAGTTGATTCGCAAGGCGCCGGTGGCGGCGAGCACGGCATCGCCCACGTGCGCCATGTCGGCGAGAAATTGCGTGCGCGCGAGCGCCTCGAGGACGTTCAAGTGGGCGACCACGGGATCGGGAAGCAGCAAGCAGTAACCTGCGAAGATCTGACGTTCCCCCATGACGACCCAGCCCGAGGGAAGTCTTGCGACCCGAGCGGGATACTCATCGGCGCGGCAGCGCTCCACCATGTGATGAATCGCGGTGAGCGTGCCGGGCTCAGGCGACATTGCGCGATGTCTCCGCAGACGTCTGCACCGCCGGCGCTTTGATCGGCAAACGCACCACGAAGCGTGACCCCACACCCTCCAAGCTCTCCGCGAAGACCTCGCCCTCATGCATCGCCACCACCATGGAGACCAGATGCAGTCCCACACCGGTGCCGGCGACCCGGGTCGCGTTGCTGCCGCGAAAGTAGCGCTCGAACAGCCGCACGCGATCGCGCGCCGGAATGCCGATGCCGTTATCGCGCACCTGCACCACCAGCCATCCCGATTCGGCGCGCGCCCTGACCTCGGTGGGGCTCGAGGCCGGTGAATATTTGATGGCGTTGGAGATGAGATTGCTGAATGCGTGAAACAGCAGCTTCGGGTCGCCGTACATGCTGCGAGGCATGGACTCGAGATCCTCGATGATGATCGCGCCCCGGTTCGCATCGCGATGCGCCTGACAGGCATCGCGCAACAGCGCGGTCGGATCCAGGTCGCAGGGGTGGAACGCGGCTCGGCCGTCGAGCACCCGCGAGGCCCCGAGCAGGCTGTCCATGATGTTGGTGATGCGCTGCACGGCGCTGCGGATGCGGCTACCGCGCTCGGCGGCGTCGGCGGGGTCCAGGCGGTCCTGCATCTTGATGAGCCGCTGCGCGTGCCCGTCGATGATGGTGAGCGGCGTGCGGAACTCGTGCGAGGTCATGGTGACGAAATCGCGCTGCTGCTCCATGAGGCGCCGCTCGTTCTCGAGGCCCGCCTCGAGCGCGGCCGCCTGTTCCAGCAAGCGGCGCTGGCTGGTGCCGAGAGCGACCGCGTTCTCCCGGAACACGGCGACTGCGCGCGCCATCTCACCGATCTCGTCGGCGCGCGCAACGCTCGGGATCGCGATGGCGGTGTCGTGATCGGCCAGCCGCCGCATGCCCGTCGCGAGCTTCATGAGCGGCGCGAGGATCCCTCGGACCACGTACACGATGACGGCGAGGAGCAAAAACGCCGCGAGCAAAATGGCGGTGACCAGCATGGTCCGGGCGTGCGCATAGGTCGAGGCGGCACGGTCGCTGTCGCGGCGCGCCTTGACCAGCGTCTGCTCGGTCAGACGGCCCAGCGTGTCGCTCGACAGGTCGAAGGCGCGCCGCGACTCCGTCTTGTAGAGGAGCGTCGCCGGCTTGCTCTCGCCCGCACGGGCGAGCGCGAGGACGCGCTCGGCGATGTACTGGTAGGCCGTCCACTGCCGGGCGAATTCCCCGTAGAGCTGTGCCTCGGCCGGGTCCTGGGAAATCTGCTCGTAGGCACGCTGCCTCTCCGCCACGGTGTCGCGCAATGCCGTGATGTCCGTATCGCTTGCCGCTTCCTCCGCGGCGGTCGATGCCAGCAAGCGGTTCGCCTCGGCGGCGCGATAGTCGGACATGTAGTTGGAGATATCCCCGAGAATCCCCGTGTCGCGCAGCCAGCGGTTGCGAATGATCTCGGAAGCATGATTGACGTCGCTCAAGTGCGCCGAGCCGAAAGCGCCGAGCCCCACGATGAGCGCGAACAACAGCACGACGACCGAGTACAGCCGGACACGAATCGAGTGGGCGCTGAGCCAGCGGCGCGCGACTTGCCAGCGCTCGCGCATCCCATGGGTAGGCGTAGGCCGCGAATGCACCGGGTCGTCGACGGCGGTTTGCATCGGCGTCACGGCTCGATCAGGCGCCCGGAGGTCGCCTTTACGACCGCCTCGGTGCGCGTAGAGACGTTGAGCTTGCGGCAGGCATTCTCGATGTGAAAGTTGACCGTGCGTGCGCTGATGCTCACGATCTGAGCGATCTCGGGCGAGGTCTTGCCGCGCGCCGACCAGGTGAGACACTCGATCTCGCGCTCGTTCAGCGCGACGTGGCGCGAGAACACCTCGTTGCGTGGCGACTTGCCGAGCCGCGCATCGATGATGGAAGCGAGAATCTCGAAATCGACGGGCTTGGTCACGTAATCGTCGGCGCCTAAGCGCCGGCCCTTCAGCTCGCTGTCGCGGTCGGTGCGCGCGGTGAGGAACACGAAGGGCACAGCCTCATGCGAGGGTGCGAGCGCGACCAATTGCTCCATCACCTCGAAGCCGCTCATGCCCGGCATGTTGATATCGCAGAGCACGAGGTCAGGATCGGTCTTGAGGATGGCCGATAGGCCGCTGTGACCGTCGTTCGCGATCGATACGATGTAGCCCCGTTCCTGCAGGTCCTCTGCGATCAACTCCGCGGTCTCGGCGTCGTCCTCGACCAACAGGATTCGTTTTGCCGGCATGACCCGAGCGCCTCGCTACCGTCCTATCAGTTGCTCTGCCCGGTCAGGGGGCCTGTCTTTCGATTCCACCAGCCACCGCCGAGCGCCTGATATAGAGCCGCGCTATCCCCGAGCCGGGTCGCGCGCGCCTGCACCTCGGTCAGGACCGCCTGCTGATATACCATGGCGGCGGCCAGTTCGGTGAGGTAGTCGCCGTAGCCGTTGTCCAGGCGTTTTTGAGCAAGATCCATCGCCGTCTTGGCCGCCCGCTGCGCCTCCGCCGCCGCCGCGAGCGCATCGGCATCCGTGACCACCGCATGCAAGGTGTCGGCGACATTCTGGTAGGCCTGCAGCACCGTGCTCTGATACTGCGCGGCGGCTTGCTTCAGCGCCTCATCGGCCGCCTTCTTGGTGTGCCAGAGTGTGCCGCCCTCGAACACCGGTTGAGAAGCATCGCCGATCAGCGACCAGAAGGGTCCACCCTTCGCGAATAACCGGCTGAACTGCGACGCCGTTCCGCCCGCAGCGGCCGTGATGTTGAATTGCGGCAGCATGGCGGCGATCGCGGCGCCGACGTTTGCGTTCGCCGAGCGCAGGGTCTCTTGCGCTGCGCGTATGTCGGGACGCTGCTCGATGATTTTCGACGGCAGGGACAGCGGCAGTTCCGTGGGCAGCCTGAGGGAGGCAAGCTCGAACGTCTCGGACACGTCCTGGTCGGGCAGATTGCCGACGAGCTCGCGGATCAGATCGCGGTTCTGCTCGAATTGCTTTTGCAGCGGCGGCAACAGCGACTTCGCCTGGGCGAGCTGCAGTTCTTGGGTGGCGAGGTCCACCGCGCTCGCATAGCCGTGCTCGGACTTATCCCGCAGGATGGCGACCGATTTTTCGTTGTGCGCGATGATTTCCCGGGTGGCCTTGATCTGCGCGCGCGTCGAGGCCTCCTGGATGGCGGCGGCCACCACGTTGGAGGCAAGACTGATGTAGGTCGCCTCGAGCTCGAAGCGTTGGTTCTGCGCCTGGGCATCGAGCGACTCGACTTTGCGCCGGTTCTCGCCGAACACATCGGGCACGAAGCCGACCGTCAGCGACGCGGTCTGGAAGTTGTAGATGAGAGGCTGAGCCGGCCCGCTCGGAGAGAGTTTCTGACCGTTACCCTGCACGCCCGGTGACTGCGTACTCGCGGTGTTGCCGGGCAGCTTCTGACGCTCGAAGTTATAGTCCGCGCCGACGCTCGGCCAGAAGTAACCTTGCTGCGCATAGACCATCTCCTGCGCCTGGCGGAGCGCGGCTTGCGCGGCTCGCACCGTCGGATTGGCGCGCAAAGCCCGCTCGACCAGGGAGTTGATCCCCGGCGAGTCGAACGCCTCCCACCAGCGATAGTCGACATCCTGTCCCATGACGAATTGCTGCGCATCGCCCGAGGGGCCCGGCGTCGCAGTCGTCTTCTCCGGAAGCAGCGCGACGGTGTAGCCGCTGTCCTTGGGCGCCTGCGGACGATGAAAATTCGGACCCACGGCGCATCCCGTCAGCGCGGCGAGCAGCATGCAGCTACGAGCGCTCGTCAAGCAAAGCGCGCTTGGGCGTGACGAAAATGTCATGAAGGCTCCGGCCGACCCGGCGGGCGCCTCGCGGCGGCGGCGGCTCACCCCAGTCGTCTTGGCTGTCGAGGTCGATGTCCTCGTATTGTGCGCTTCCGGCATGGGCACGTAACTGTGAATGTTCACAGCGAATACTCTCAGTAGTGTTTCCGCGACCACGCGGACATCATTCCTGGATTCTTCGACGGGGTCTTAACTTGCGCGGCTACCCGGAATTCGGCGGCACCTCCGCTTGGCTCGCTCTGACTTGCATGGTAACCCTTGCAGCGGCCGCGAAGGCCGATCCGGACACCGTAAAGCTCACCGAATCGCAGCTGCACTCCATCGCGGTCGCACGCGTCATGGAGCGGCAATTTCTGCGGCAACGCGAAGCCATCGGCCACATCGACTTCAACCAAAACGCGAGTCTGCAGGTGTTCGCGCCTTATCAGGGCCGCATCATCCGCGCCTACGTCGACTTGGGCGATGAGGTGAAGAAGGGCCAGATTCTGTTCACGATCGAAAGCCCCGACTTTCTGACGGCCGAGTCGAACCTGATTTCCGCCGCCGCGACGCTCGTGCAAACCAGCAGCGCGCTTGCGCGCGCGAAGAAGCTCTACTCGGACAAGGCCATCGATCAGAACGACTACGAGACGGCTCTCGCCAATCAGGCGAGCGCGGAGGGAGCGCTCAAGGCGGCGCGCGGTGCGGTCGCGATCTTCGGCCGCACACCGGCGCAGATCGATCATATCGTCGCCGCGCGTGAAGTCGACCGGGAGCTCATCGTCAAGAGTCCCATCGCGGGCCGCGTCACGGCGCGCAGCGCCGCTCCGGGGCTGTTGGTGCAGCCGGGCAACGCGCCGGCGCCGTACTCCGTCGCCGACGAGTCGACCATGTGGATGCTCGCCGATGTACCCGAGACCGACACCGTCGAGATCAAGGTGGGAGCTCCGGTCACCGCCTCGCTCCTAGCATTGCCCGGTCGCGTGTTCACCGGCAAGGTGACCGCCGTCGGGGCGAGCATCGATCCCAATTCGCGCCGCCTCACCGTGCGCTCGGAGATCAAAAATCCGACACGCGAGCTGCGTTCCGGCATGTTCGCCACATTCTTCATACAAACGGGTGCGCCGGTGCAATCAGCCGGCGTGCCGCTCGACGGCGTGGTCCGGGAAGGCGACGGCACCATGTCGATGTGGGTCGTCGGGAGCGATCCGCACGTGTTCACCCACCGCACCGTCAAGATTGGCTTGCAACAGGACGGCTACGATCAAATCCTCGAGGGCGTGCAGCCGGGCGAGAGCGTCGCGGTGAACGGCGCCATCTTCCTCAGCAACATCTTGTACGGCGGCGCGACCTGACCTGCAGGCCGCAGCGGAGAGTCTAAGTGTTCCGGGCCGTTATCGGGTTCGCGCTGAGCCGCCGGGCAATCATCCTGCTCGGCTTGCTCGTATTCATCGCGGCCGGCATCGCCGCCTACCTCAAGCTCAACATCGAGGCGTATCCCAACCCCGCGCCGGTCATTCTCGAGATCACCGCGCAGGCGGCCGGCCTCTCGGCCGAGGAGATGGAGAAATACTACACAACGCCGATGGAGATCGGGCTCTACCCGACGCCCGGCATCGACAACATCCGCTCGACCTCCTTCTACGGGTTGTCGTTCGTGCGGGTGACATTCAAGTACGGCGTCGATTATTACTTCGCGTACACGCAGGCCGCGTTGAGCCTGCAGCAAAATGTCAATCTGCCGGGCAGCCAGGTCCCGCAGATTCAACAATCGAGCCTGGTCGGCGAGGTATACCGCTACCAGGTTGTCGGACCGCCGCATTTCGGCCTCACCAATCTGCGCACCGTGCAGGATTGGATCGCCTTGCGGCGGCTGTCGACGGTGCCCGGCGTGGTCGCGGTGAACAGCTGGGGCGGCACCACCAAGGAATTCGAGGTCGAGGCGGACCTCGCGAAGCTGCAGGCCTACAACATCACCGTGCCGCAGCTGTTGACCGCTCTCGGCAACTCGAACATCAACGTCGGCGGCCGCGAGATCACGGTGGGCCAGCAATCGGTGAACATCCGCGGAGTGGGTCTGATCAACGACGGCGGCGACGATGATCTCACCCAGGGCTATCACGTCGACGACATCCAGAACATCGTGCTCGGCCAGCACAACGGTGTGCCCGTGCTGGTGAAGGACGTCGCACGGGTCTACGTGGGCTTCGTTCCGCGCCTCGGCATCGCGGGCCGCGATCACGAGGACGACGTGGTGGCCTCGATCGTGGTCATGGGACGCACCCAGCACACCAACGATGTCATACCGCGCATCAAGGCGGCGGTTGCCGCCCTGAACAGCGACGGCACGCTGCCGCCTGGCGTGAAGCTCGTGCCCTATTACGACCGCACCACGCTGGTGAACATCACCACCCACACCGTCCTGCACAACCTCATCTTCGGGTGTCTGTTGGTGTTCTTGGTCCAATGGGTCTTCCTCGGCGACTTGCGCAGCGCCGTCATCGTCGGCATCAACATTCCCTTCGCCTTGTTCTTTGCCATCATCCTGATGGTGCTGCAGGGCCAGGATGCCAACCTCCTGTCCATCGGCGCGGTCGACTTCGGCATCATCATCGACTCGGCGGTGATCCTGGTCGAGAACATCTTCCGCAATCTCCAATCCATGCCGAGTGTGCAGCAGCAGATGGTCGAGGCGCTGCGCCAAGGCACCTACGGCAGCGATCCCACCACGTCGGGCTCCGGATCGTCGTGGACCACGCGGTTGCAGATGATCTATGTGTCGGCGCTGCAGGTCGACAAGGCCATTCTGTTTTCCACCGCCATCACCATCGCCGCCTTCGGCCCGCTGTTCGCCATGCAAGGTGTGGAAGGACAGATTTTCGGCCCGATGGCGCGTACCTACGGTTACGCACTCGCGGGAGCGCTGATTGCGACTTTCACCGTCACCCCGGTGATGGCCTCGGTACTGCTGCCGCAGCAATTCAGGGAGTCCGAGACGCTGATCGTGCGCTTCTTGCATCGCATCTACCGGCCGGCCCTCGAGTTCGCCCTCGATCGCCGCAAACTCGTGGTCGGCATCGGCTGCGCGCTGCTCATGGTCGTGGGATTGCTCACCCCGCTCCTCGGCTCCGAGTTCCTGCCGGCCCTCGAAGAAGGCAATTATTGGATCCGCGCCGCGATGCCTCAATCCATGTCCTTGGACGCGGGCACGCAAGCGACCCGCAAGATGCGCGAAATCCTGCTGCGCCATCCCGAGATCATCACCGTCGTGTCGCAGCACGGCCGCCCGGACAACGGCAGCGATGCCTCGCCCTTCTCGAACGTCGAGCTATTCGCGCCGCTCCGGCCCTATGACACGTGGCCCGCGGGGCTGACCAAGGATCAGCTGACGCAGCAGCTGCAGACCGAGTTCGAGGCAGCCCTGCCGGGAGTGGTATTCAATTTCTCGCAGTACATCCAGGACAATGTCGAGGAGGCGCTGTCGGGCGTGAAGGGGGCGAACTCGGTCAAGATCATCGGGCCGAACTTGCGCGTCCTCGAGGACTACGCCGGTCGCATCTTGAAGGATATGGAGCGCGTCAAGGGCATGGAGGACGTCGGCATCTTCCACATCGTCGGGCAGCCCAATCTCAACATCCGGATCGATCGCGTGAAGGCGGCGCGCTACGGCCTCAACTCGGGCGATGTGAACAACGTGGTGCAGGCCGCCATGGCGGGCTCGGTCGCGAGCACGGTGCTCGAGAGCGATCGTCAATTCAACTTGACCGTGCGTCTCGCGCCCAAGTATCGCGACAGCGTGGAGGCGGTGAGTTCGGTGCCGATCGCGTATCAGACGCCGGCCGGGACGCTGGCTTATATTCCGTTGCGCGAGCTCGCCGACATCAGCGTCGACTCCGGCGCATCGTTCATCTATCACGAGGGAACGCAGCGCTACATCCCCATCAAGTTCAGCGTGCGCGGCCGGGACTTGGGTGGCACGGTCGCCGAGGCCCAGGCGCTCATCGCGAAGGATGTGCAGCTGCCCAACGGCTATCGGATCGCGTGGGCCGGCGAGTTCCAGGACCTGCAGAACGCCAAGCAGCGGCTGCTGGTGTTCGTGCCCATCAGTCTCGGTTTGATCCTGGTGCTGCTCTACAGCCTGTTCAATTCGGCTCGGGACACCTTGCTCGCTCTCGCCGGCATTCCATTTGCCGTCGCGGGCGGTATTCTCGCGCTGCTCGTCACCGGATTACCCTTCAGCGTATCCGCCGCCATCGGCTTCATCTCCCTGCTCGGCGTGTCCGTGATGAACGGCATTCTGGTGCTCACCTACTTCAACGAGCTCAGGATGCAAGGCATGGCGCCCTTCGATGCGATGGAACGGGCCGCAGAAAAACGCATGCGTCCCATGTTGATGACCGCCCTGTCCGCCTGCATCGGTCTGGTGCCCGCCGCTTTCTCGCACGGCATCGGCAGCCAGGTGCAGCGGCCGCTCGCGACGGTGGTGGTGGGGGGCATGTTGCTCGGACCGATCATGCTGCTGGTGGTCGTCCCGGCGCTGCAGCTCATGTTCCTGCGCAAAACGAACGATCCTTTGGAGCCCGCGGCCGGGTCGAACGGGCACGGCTCGGCGCACGCGTGACCGCCTCGACGCCCGGCGGTCCGGCGGTCCGGCGGTCCGGCCAAGTACGATGCCAAAAAAGGTGCGATGCTTGGGGGCGCGGTGATCCGCACAAACCTTGGGAGCCCTTCGAGGCCATGTACCGCTTCGGATTCCTTGCAGCGCTCCTGCTGAGCGCGGCCTGTTTCGCCGCTCCCGAGCCCTGGCAAACGCTGCCGCCGCTCCCCTCTTTGCCCGCGGGAACGGCGGGCCGCCACGCCGAGATCGACGGCGCGCGGATTTGGTTCGCCGAGTGGGGACCTAAGTCCTCGGGCGTTCCGGTCTTGCTGCTGCACGGCGGATTCGGCAACTCCAACTATTTCGGCCGCTTGATCCCCGTGTTGGCGGCGCACGGCTATCGCGTGGTCGCGATGGATAGCCGCGGCCATGGGCGCAGCACCCGCAGCGTCGCACCGCTCACCTACGATCTCATGGCACAGGATGTGCTCGGATTGCTGGATCGGCTCAAGATCTCGAAGGTATACCTCGTCGGCTGGAGCGACGGCGGCATCATCGGACTCGACCTCGCCATGAATCATCCGGAGCGCTTGGCGGGACTGTTCGCGTTCGGAGCCAACGCCGATGTCTCCGGGCTCACGCAGGGAGCCGAGAAGACACCGGTGTTCGGCGCCTACCTCGCGCGCACCGCCGAGGAGTACCGCGCGCTCTCGCCGACGCCGCAGCAATGGCAACGGTTCAGCGCCGCGGTGACCAAAATGTGGGACACGCTCCCCGCGTTCACGCGCTCCGAGCTCGCCTCCATCAGAGTGCCCACGACCATCGCCGACGGCGAGTTCGACGAGGCGATCAAGCGGACGCATGATGAGTACATGGCGCAGGCGATTCCGGGTGCGCGTCTGCTCATCCTGCCGAACGTGAGCCACTTCGCGATGCTGCAGGACCCGCGGGCATTCAATGCCGCGGTGCTGAGCTTTTTGAGCGCCGCTCCCTGACCACGCATGCCGCCGACCCTCGAGCAATTCCGCCGCTACGCCATCGCCCGCTCGCTGTTCAAGCCGACCACGCTGCCGCGCGCCATCCGCAAATTGGGCTTCGTGCAAGCCGATCCGATTCGTGCGCCGGCCCGCGCCCAGGATCTGACGCTGCGCCACCGCGTCGTCGGCTATCGCGCGGGCGATCTCGAGCGCCGCTATTCGCGTTTGAAGGTGGAGGAGGATTATTTCGTCAATTATGGCTATCTGCTGCGCGAGCATCATCGGCTGATGCATCCCCGCACGGCCGCCAAGCGGTGGAGTCCCTCGCGCGCGGCTCGAGCGCAGGAGCTGCTTGCGTTCATCCGCGAACAGGGCACCGCGCATCCGCGCGTCGTCGACCGCCGCTTCGAGCACGGCAAGATTCTGAATTGGTTCGGCGGGGCGACGAATGCCACCACCCGGCTGCTCGATGAGATGCACTACCGCGGCCTGCTGCGCGTGGCGCGCCGCGACTCGGGCACGCGCGTGTACGCGCCTCGCGAGCCGGAGCCTGCGGCCGCGGGCGGGGAGATTCCGGTCGATGAGCGCATCGACACCTTGGTCGACCTGATCGTCGGCAAATACGCGCCGCTCCCCGCGCGCAGTCTCGCGCAGCTCCTGCGCTTTTTGAGGGGCGGCATTCCGCAGTGGTCGAGACGCCGTTCCGCGTCCCTGGAGCGCGCGAAGCGGCGGCTCGCGAGCATCCGCCTCGACGGCATCGATTGGTATTGGCCGGCCGCCGAGGCGCCCGCGTCACGCCGCTGGCGCGTCGAGCCCACGGTCAGGCTCCTCACGCCATTCGATCCGGTGGTCTGGGACCGCCACCGATTCGAGCTCTTCTGGGGTTGGCAGTATCGCTTCGAGGCGTACACGCCTGCGGCTAAACGCAAACTCGGCTATTACGCATTACCGCTTCTCTGGGGAGAGCAGGTGATCGGCTGGGGCAATCTCAATTACATCGCGGGTGCCCTGCGAAGCTCCTTCGGCTACCTCGCCGGCCGGGCGCCGCGCGAGGCGGCGTTCGGCGCGGCTCTCGAGGCGGAGCTCGAGCGCATGCGCGTGTTCCTGAGCCGCGCCGGCGATTAACCCCGCCAGGTGCGGACTCGGCCGGTATCCAGATGCACGAAGTCGGACTGCCGGTAATAACCGACGCCGCCCCGCTGCATCTTAAGCGCCTTATCCGCCAGATCCGCGCAATCCACATGAGTCAGGCGTACATCGATCGCCCGCCCCTCCATGTGCAGACTGTGGCTCGCCACCCCGGCCGAGCGCTCGTGAAGCATGCCGTTGGTCTGCGGCGAGCGATAACCCGAAATCACGCTGAATACGGGATCGACGCCGACGCTTTGCGCGACCTCGTAAAGGATGTCGAGCAGGTGGGGATCGATCGGATGCCGGTCGCCCGTGCGGTAGTCGCGCAAAATCACTTCGATCTGGGCGAGCGCCTCCGGCAGGTACTCATCCCCCCGCCGGTAGGGGACCTCGAGCACCTCGGGGGTGTGCAAATTCTTGAGCGTCAGGCGTCTGACGCCCTCGGCGCGTGGCCCAGCCGCGGCATTCGGGGCGGCGAAGGCGCGCGGCAGTAAACCGAAGGCGGCCGTGGCGCCGGCGAGCGCACCGCCGGTCACGAGGAGCCTGCGTCGGCTGAACGTCTCGGGACGGCGGCTCACGACGCCTCTCCCTCGCTGATACGGCGGCCGCGGTCGAGAGCCAGCACGGTCGGGCGCGGGAAGAAATTGAATTCCGACGCGGAAGCCCAGGTGTACGCACCCATCACCCGCCCGACGATGAGATCTCCTTGCTCGAGCTTGGGCAGCTCGATGTGCTCGCGGATCACGTCGATGCTGTCGCAGGTGGGTCCAGCGAGCACCGACGGGTAGGTCGGGCCGGGGGCCGCCAGCGCCTCGATCGGGTAGCTCGCGTGGTCGTACATCTGCCCGCTGTAGCTGCCGTACAGGCCGTCGTCCAGGTAGTACCACCAGCGCCCGTCGCGCTGCGCGCGCCCCATCACCGAAGCCACCGCAACCGCGGATGGCGCCGAGAGGTATCGTCCCGGCTCGGCGATGACGCGCACGGCACCGTCGAGCGCCTGTAGCGCACCGCGGATGGGTGCGCAGAAGTCCTCGATGGGCATGGGCGGTGCGCCGTGCAGGTAATCGGCCGGGAACCCGCCGCCGATGTCGAGCAGCGACAGCTCGTGCCCGCGCGCCCGCGCGCGGTCTATGAGCTCGCCGCAGACCTCGATCGCCCGCACGTGCATTTGCGGATTGGCCGCCTGCGATCCGGCGTGGAAGGATAGGCCCGCGACCTCGATGCGCAGCTCCGCCGCGAGTGCCAGCAGATCGGCGAGCGCCTCGGGCTCGCAGCCGAATTTGCGCGACAGATCGACCACGGCATCGCCGCGGAACGCGAGGCGGATCAGGAGCGCGGCGCGGTTTCTGTACGGCACGAACTTGCGCAGCTCATCCTCGTTGTCGACGACGAAATGCCTGACCCCGAAGTCGAGCGCCGTGCGGATGTCGCAGTCTCGCTTGATGGGATGGGTATGAATGCAGTGCTCGGGCGCGACGCCCAACCGGCGCACGAGCTGCACCTCGCCGTTCGTGGCGAGATCGAAGCACGCGCCCTCCTGCCTGAGCACGGTGACGATCGCGGGATGCGGCAAGGACTTGATCGCATAGTAGAGCGCGACGCCCGGCAACGCGGCGCTGAGCGAGCGGTATTGGGCGCGCACACGCTGCGCGTCGATCACAAACAGGGGCGAGCCGAAACGGCGCACCAGGTGCTCGATCGACTCGCGGGCGAACGGGTCCTGACCCGGACGGAGCTCGAGCTCGGGCTCGTTCGACAAACGCCGGATTCGGGAGGTCTTGGCCACTCGTACGCCTACGATGAAAAGTTAGGGGGGAAAACTGTCAGCCGGCGGAAAGCTCGAGTGGGTCCTCGCCGATGCCGCCGCTCGCACGCTCCAACCGATCGAGGATCGCGACCCAGCGCTCGTCCTTCGGCAGCTCCTGCACGAGGATTCGAACGCATTGGGCACGATCCAAAGTGCGCAGATTATTATAAAGATTGTGCGCGTAGCTTTCCGGCTTTTTGCCGGCGTTGATCCAGGTCATGTAGCGCCGCGGGTGCAGCGGCGGGCGCATCGCGAGGACCGCCACCTTCTCGTCGCGCTCGAGGATCTCGGCCGCTCTTGCCTCGAGGAGCTCCCAGGGGATGATCTCGAGCGGTGTCGACGGCGCATAGTGCTGCGCGCGATCGCCGGGCACGCGGGGCGCCTCGCCCCCCACGGTGAGCTCACCCACGACTTGCTGAATCTGCGAGCGGGTGATGAAGCCGGGCCGCAGTAAGCGCACCTCGCCGTTGAGACACGAGACGATGGTCGATTCGAGGCCGATGGGCGAGTCGCCGCCGTCGAGCAGCGTGTGCACCGCATCGCCCAGCTCGTCGCGCACGTGCTCAGGCTTGGTCGGGCTCAAGCGTCCGTAGCGGTTCGCCGAGGGCGCGGCAATGCCGCCGCCGAATGCGGTCAGGAGCTGCTGCGCGATGGGATGGGAGGGGATCCGGATGCCGACGCTGTTCTGTCCGCCGGTGACGATGTCGTTGACGTTCTCGCCTTTCGGCAAGATCAGCGTGAGCGGACCGGGCCAGAACATCGCGGCCAGACGCTCCGCCTGCGGCGGCATTGCCGAAACCCAACGATGCAGGTAGCGCGGGTCGTCGATGTGCACGATCACCGGATGATCGGCCGGACGGCCTTTCACTTCGAATATTTTTCGCACCGCCGCCGGATTCGAGGCATTGGCACCGAGTCCGTAGACCGTCTCGGTCGGGAATACCACGAGATCGCCCGCGCGCAGCGTCTCGACGGCCTTTTCGATTTCAGTCTGGGTCGCTCTTACCACGCGCCCATAATATCAAATGAACCGCTGCATTAACTTGAGGTCGAGCCAACGGCCGAATTTGAAGCCCACTTCTTTGAGCTCGCCGACCACCTGGAATCCGAGCTTTTCATGAAGCGAGATGGACGTCACATTTTGCGCATCGATCCCGCCGATCATGACGTGCTTTTGCATGCGCGCCGCCTCCCGCACCAGCGCCTGGACGAGCGCGCTTCCTACACCCCGGCCCCGGTAATCGGCGCGCACGTGCACGCTGTGCTCGACGCTGAAGCGGTAGCCGGGCCAGCTGCGGAATTCGCCGAAGGTGCCGAACCCCACGACCCCTGACGGGTCGACCGCCGCGAGCACCGGAAAGCCGGCGGTACGCTTCTCCTCGAACCAGGCCTCCCGGTTCGCGAGAGTCACCTCGACATCGGAGAAAACCGCGGTGGAGTTGCGGATGACCTCATTGTAGATGTCGCGAATCTCGGACAGTTGCGTTGGTGCCGCCGCCGAGATCGTGAAGCTCACGGCTTCGCCCCGATGATCGGCGCGCGCGCCAGGGCGACCTCCGGATCGAGATCGACCCGGCGCCAGCTGCCATCGCTCTGGCGATCGAGCTCGTACGCCGGCCAATAATGGTTGTCGAGCTTCAAGGTGATGACGTCGGTCATGCCGTTCCAGCTCACCGTCTTCAGCCTGAGCGAAGCCCGGTCCGGCTTGCCGCGCACCGCCTTGATGAAGGCGTCGAGATCCGGCGTCGGCTGTCCGTCCACCTCCGTGATGCGCCGCCCGGCGTACAGGCCGTAATGCGTCGCGGGGGATCCGTAGAAGAAAAACGACACGAACACGCCGTAGGGGGCGATGCCGCGCTGTGCCGCCATGGCGCGATGCGGAGCCTGCAGCGTCGCACCGGCCCAGATCAACACCCGGTCGATGTCGCGGCCGTTGAGCGCCACGGTCTTCATGCCGAGCGTCTTCGCTGCGCCGTCGCGCCACACGGTGACCTGCACGTCGGGCTTCTGCACGGCGCGCTCAACCTCGCGGAAGCGGTTGACGACTTGCCCATCGATCGCCAGGAGCAGGTCGCCCGGCTCGAGCAAGCTCGCGGCTGGGGAGCCTGCCACGGCGCGGTCGATGCCGAGCACCTGGCGGCGCTGACCGTCGTGCTCCTCGAAGCGCTTCACCCACTCGTCGCTCAAGCCGAGCTTGCGGGCGCTCGCGAGCGACTGCACGTTGAATTCCGCCTCGAACGAGTACAGCTGCCGCTGGGAGCTCACCACGTTGATCATCTCGGTCACGAGCTCCGCCGGAATGCCGCGGTTCACCTGCTCCAGCTCGCGCTGCGTCTCGAAGGCGAAGCTCGACCAGAGCGCGAGCACCTCGCCCTTCTCGTTCGCGATCACACCATCGACATCGTTCGGGGCGTTGACCAGATTGATCACCTCGAGGTTGCTGTCCCGGAAGCGCAGCGTGCGCGACAGCGGGAACGCGACGGGATCGACGCTCGCGACCTCGGTGCGTTGCGACATGACTTTGGAATCACTGCGCTCACCCACCACCCAGACGTCCTCGCCGGGCGCGAGATCTTTGGTGACGAACGTCGCTGCGCGCACCGGCGTGTTGCCGATCGACCGCGGGTCGTAGGAGACGAGCGCAAGGTTGTGCAGCGGGTGGATGAACTCGACCTTGCCGGGCACTTCCACGGTGCCGTTGAAGGTGATGCGCACATCGCCCATCGCCAGCGGCACGGTGTTGCGGTCGATCGCGACCAGGCCGCGCTTGGCGTCGACGATCACGCCGGTGCCGTGATAGTTCTTCTCGGTCACGCCGGACACCGAGTAGGGCATGTCGAAGGTGATCATCACCAGCGACGGCGCCAAGCGGTCGATGCGCGGGTCGCCCGTCTTGCTGAACTCGGTGGACGCGGGCTGCAAGCTCGGCGCCGCGGGTCCGGCGGCGAGCGCCACGCAGGGCCATACCCCCAAGGTGTCGTCGCGCTTGCATTTGCGCGCCGGAAACCAGCTGCGGTCCATGCGGATCACTTTGAGCTGCGGCGTGCGCGGATCCTCGAGCGTCACGTAGCGCACCGGCGCGCGCGCGCCGTCGGCGAGACCGCCGAGTGCCGCCTCGAATTCGGCGAGATTGTCGGTCTTCTTGCCGTTGAACGAGCTGATGAGCGCACCGTGGGGAATGCCGGCGGCGCCGAACACGTAGCCGGGATTCGCGATGTATACGCCTTTGATGGGCAGACTGTAGTGACGCGCCTGCTGATAGGACAACGTGTGCACCACGGCCTCGCCGAACTCGATGTACTCATCGGCGGTGATGGCGTTCAGCGACTCGACGTCGAGCGCGTGGCTCAGAGTGTCGTTGCCGCGCTGAACCTCCACCTTGATCTCGTTGCCCACGTGATTGTCGAGCACGTCCTCGAGCGCGAAGAATTCGGGCACCGGCTTGCCGTCGATGGCCACGAGGATGTCGCCGGGGGAAAGCACGCCGTCCGCGGCCGATCCGGGCTGCACCTCATCGACGACCAGCATCCCCGTGAGCTTCGGGTACGCCGCGCGCATACGTGCCTCGGTCTGTGCGCTCAACCCCAAGCGGCGCAATTCGTCGTACGGGGTGTACTTGAAGACCGTCTCGAGCGTGCCGCGCGGCACGGGCTTGCCGGCATCGATGAACTTGAGCGCGCGGGTGATCGCCGGCAGCGGCAGATAGAAGCTCGAGGCCGCGCCGGTGGCGCCGCCCGCATTGAGCGCGACCACGCGGCCCTGGATGTCGATGACGGGAGAGCCCGAGGAGCCTCCGGAGGTTCCCGATGCGGCCTGGTAATAGAACGTGTTGAAGTCGTTGTACTTGCCGTAGCCGTATTCCGGCGCCTCGCGATCGAGGCGCGCGAGGGTTCCGGCGAGGATCGACAGCTGCTCGCCGGCGTCATTGCCGACGACGCGAATCTCACGACCGATGACGGCGCCTGCGGGAAAGAGCGGCAGCTCCGCCGGCCGGATGAAGCGCAGCTTCGTCGGGTCGTAGTGATAGATGCCGAAGTCGTGCACCGGATCGCGGTACACCGGGAAGAGCTGCACTTCCTCGCGGTTCTGGAAAATGGCTTGCGCGGTCACCGGACCCGGGGTCACCACGTGACGATTGGTCAGGATGAGACCGCGCTTCGCGTCGATCACGAATCCGGTGGCCTGCGCGGTGGTGTTCCACTCCGTGTCGAAGGCGCGGGTGCTGTCGATCTGAATGGTGACGACGCCCGAGGCGATGCGCTCGAGCGTCTGCGCCCAGTTCTCGGGGGTGCCGACGGCGGTCGGCGCCGGCACCGGCAGCGCCAGTTGCGCGGGAGCCACGGGAGCCGCGGCCTCGGGAGGCGGCTCAGCGGGCGGCGGGTTTTCCGCGGGAGCGGCGCCGATGCGCACGGACAACAAAAGAGCGGACAGAAACAGGGTGCTGCGAAGCATGCCGATCCTATGATAGTGAGTGCTAGCGCGAGCGCTAGGGGTGGCAAAAGAGCGCACGCCGGCGCGCGCTAGTGGTCGGACAAGATCAGGAGCCACACGGTTCCTAATAAGCCAAAACTCAACAGCACGGCGGCCGAGCCCATGTCCTTGGCCATGCCGGCGAGTGGGTGACGCTCCAGGCCGCTGCGGTCCACCACGGCCTCCAGCGCGCTGTTCAAGAGCTCGACGACCAATATTTGCAGCATCGGCCACACCAGCAGCGCGCGCTCGACGCCCGAACGGCCGAGATACAGGCCGGCCGGAATCACCGCAACGGCTAACCCCAGCTCCTGTCGAAAGGCCGCCTCTTCTCGCCAAGCATAGCGAAAGCCCTGCAACGAGTACCCGAAGGCACGCACGACTCGCGTGAGTCCGGTGGGTTTGTCTCGCTTAATCATTCATTCGGGAGGTTTCCAGGCCAGGTCCAACTGTTTCACCGCCCGCACATCGTCCAGCCGACGGACCGGCATTGTATGAGGGGCAGATCGCAATTTCTCGGGATCCTGTGCCATTTCGCGCCGAATTGCGATCATTGCATCGCAAAAATGATCCAGCTCTTCCTTGGTTTCGGTCTCGGTGGGCTCGATCAGCAGGCATTCCGGCACGAGCAGCGGAAAATAAGTGGTGGGCGCATGCACGCCGTAGTCGAGCAGCCGCTTGGCAACATCCATCGCGGTGACCCCGAAGGTCCGGTTCTCCTGCTTCAGCGTGAGAATGAATTCGTGGCTCGCGCGGCGTTTTGCGTAGGCCGCCTCGTAGCCGGCCTGGGTCAACCGTCGCAGCAGATAGTTCGCATTGAGCGCCGCGAACTCGGCGACGCGCACCATGCCTTCGCGGCCGAGCATGCGCATGTAGATATAGGCGCGCAGATTCACGCCCGCGTTGCCCATGAATCCCGACAAGCGGCCGATCGAGTCCGGTAAATCGGACTCGGCCAGCCAGTGGTAGCCCGAGTCGTTCTTGCCCACGATGGGGATCGGCAAAAACGGCTTGAGGCGCGGCCCGACACCCACGGCGCCGGATCCCGGGCCGCCGCCGCCGTGCGGTGTCGAGAAGGTCTTGTGCAGATTCATGTGGATCACGTCGAAGCCCATGTCCCCCGGGCGGACCTTGCCGAGAATCGCATTGAGATTCGCGCCGTCGTAATAGAGCAATCCGCCCGCCTCGTGCACGATGCGCGCCACCTCCGCGATCTTGTGCTCGAACACACCGAGGGTCGAGGGGTTGGTGAGCATGATGCCGGCCGTGCTCGGGCCGACCGCCGCCTTGAGCTCGGCGAGATCGATGTCGCCGTTCTTGTCGCAAGGAATCTCCCGCACATTGCAGCCGCACATCGCCGCGGTGGCCGGGTTCGTCCCGTGCGCCGCCTGCGGCACGATGATGTCCGTGCGCGCCCCGTCGCCGCGTGCGCGGTGATAGGCGCGCATCATCGCCACGCCGGCGAATTCGCCTTGCGCGCCCGCCATCGGCGTGAGGCTCACGCCTTGCATGCCGGTGATTTCCTTGAGCATCTCCTGCAGCTCGTACATGCATGCGAGGAAGCCCTGCGGCTCGGGCGCGAGCGGATGGCGCGCCAGGAACTCGGGCAGCATCGCGTAGCTGTTGCACGCCTTGGGGTTGTACTTCATGGTGCACGAGCCCAACGGATAGAAATGCGTGTCGATGGAGAAGTTGAATTGCGACAGCCGCGTGAAGTGGCGCACCGCCTGCAGCTCGGACACCTCGGGAAGGGCGGGCGCGCGGGCGCGACGCAAGTTGGCGGGTATGTCGGCCGCGCGCCGCACTCCCGGATCGGGCAGCGGCGGTATCTGACTCGAGGCGCGCCGGCCCGGCTTGCTCAGCTCGAATATCAAAGGCTCGCGTAAATTGAGTTCTGCCATGGTGGCTCTCGTTCAGGCTGCGCCGCGCACATCGTGCGGCATGGTGAGCACGGCACGCAGCGCACGCTCGTAGGTTTCGATGTCGGCATGGGTCTTGGTCTCCGTGGCGCAGACCAGCATCGCGGCTCCCAGCTCCGGATAGCTCGGCACAAGATCCAAGCCTCCGGCGATGCCGCGTTCGGCGAGCGCGGCGAGCACCGGTGCGACCGGCCGATCGAGCAGCACCACGGCCTCGTGAAATCGCGGCGCATCGAACACGCCCGTCACGCCGTCGACCCGCATGAGGGCATTACGCAGCTCTGCGGTGCGCTGCATGCTGAGCGTAGCGACGCTCGCGAGGCCCGCGGCGCCGAGGAGCGACATGTAAATGGTCGCGGCGGTGACGGTGAGGCCCTGATTGGTGCAGATGTTGGAGGTGGCCTTGCTGCGGCGGATGTGTTGCTCGCGCGCCTGCAGGGTCAGAGAGAAGCCCGGGCGTCCGTCGGCATCGAGCGTGCGGCCCACCACCCGCCCCGGCATCTGCCGGACGAATTGCAGGCGTGTCGCCATGAAGCCGAAGTAGGGTCCTCCCGAGGCGAGCGGTACCCCGAGCGGCTGGCCTTCGCCGCACACGATGTCGGCCCCCCAGCGGCCGCCGATCCCTTCGCCCCATTCGCCCGGCGGCTTCAGCAGAGCGAGCGAGGTGGGATTGACCACCGCGATCAGCAACACCTTGTTCGCATGCGCCCACTCGGTGAGCGCGTCGACCTCTTCGAGTGTGCCGAAGAAATTCGGGTGCTGCACCACCAGCGCCGCACAGTCCCCGCCGCCGCGCGCGCGCAGCGCATCGAGCGACACCCGCCCCGACGTGCGATCGAAATTCACGCTTTCCAGCTCCAAGCCCTGCTGGCGGGTGATCGACTCCACCACCTTGCGGTAGGTCGGGTTGAGGTTCCGCGGCATGAGGATGCGGCGCGACTCCGAGCCGCGGTTCAAGCGCACCGCCATGAGACACGCCTCGGCGAGTGCGGAGGCGCCGTCGTAGAGCGACGCGTTCGCGGCCTCCATGCCGGTGAGGGCGCAGATCATGGATTGAAACTCGTAGATGAGCTGCAAGGTGCCCTGGCTCGCCTCCGCCTGATACGGCGTATAGGCCGAATAGAACTCACCGCGTGTGGCGATGGCCCACACGGGAGCCGGGATATGGTGCTCGTACGCGCCCGCCCCGATGAAGTTGAGCAAGCGGCCGTCGCACGCTGCCCGTTCCGTAATGAGGCGCGCTATTTCCATTTCGCAGAGGGCCGGAGGAACGCCGTCGAGCGGCTGTGCCTTGAGCGCGGCGGGGATCTCGTCGAACAGCGCATCGATCGACGGCGCTCCGATGACCGCGAGCATGTGTGCGACGTCGTCGGGAGTGTGCGGAATGAACGGCATGGCGGTGTCCTACTCGGATTCTTTGAGAAACTGCTGGTACTCGCCCGGGGAAAGCAACGCGGGGGCTTTGCCCTCGAGCTCGATGCGCATCAGCCAACCCGCTCCGTAAGGATCGGAGTTCAGCAGCTCGGGCTTTTCCGACAGCTCCTCGTTGCGCGCGGCGACGCGCCCCGTGACGGGGCTGTAGACGTCCGAGGCGGCCTTGACCGATTCGACGACGGCGCAGGCCTCGCCCAAGGCGAGCTTGCGATCGACCTGCGGCACCTCGACGAATACCAGATCCCCCAGCGCGGATTGCGCGTGCTCCGTGATGCCCACTTCGACCTGGCCGCTCGGCAACGCGCGCACCCACTCGTGGCTTTTGGTGTACTGCAAATCTTGGGGAATCTGCTCGCTCACTGTCATCTCCTGTTACTGGATCTCGATCAGGGGTTTACCGTTGCGCACGAACGGCGGCGTGACGATGCGCGCGGCGTGCCTGCTGCCGCGAATGTCCACCGACACGCGCGCACCGGACTGCGGCGCGAGGCGTGCCAGCCCGATGGCGCGGTTCAATGTCGGGGAGAACGTGCCGCTGGTGAGCTCGCCGAGCGGCGCGGCGCCGTCCGCGGTGCTCACGACCTGGTGACTGCGCAATACGCCGCGCTCCTCGAGCACGAGACCGACCAGCCGCGCGCCGCCGCTCGCGCGGGCGCGCTCGAGCGCCGCGCGTCCGATGAAGTCGCGCTCCTCGGGCTCGAAGGCCACCGTCCAGGCGAGGCCGGACTCGAGCGGATGGCGCGTCTCGTCCATGTCATTGCCGTACAGATTCATGCCGGCCTCGAGACGCAGCGTGTCGCGGGCGCCGAGTCCTGCGGGCCTTGCGCCCTGCGCGACCAACGCGCGCCATGTGTCCGCCGCCGCAGTCGCCGGCAGCATGATCTCGAAGCCGTCCTCGCCGGTGTAGCCGGTGCGCGCGATGAACCAGCTCGAGCCCACATCGACGGCGGCGGCGAATCGCTGGATGTCGAGCGCCGCGGTGCGCTGCGCCGGGCTCAACAGCGCGACGGTCTTGTCCCGGGCGGTGGGTCCCTGCACCGCCAAGATGGCGAGGTCCGAGCGCTCGCGCACGTCGACACCGAAGGGTGCCGCGTGCTCGCGGATCCAGGCCAGATCTTTCTGCCGCGTGCCCGCGTTCACCACCAAGCGGAACCAGGATTCCGTCAAGAAATAGGCGATGAGATCGTCGATCACCCCGCCCGTCGGCAGCAACATGCAGGAGTACAGTGCGCGGCCCGGGAGGGTCAGCCGGGCGACGTCGTTGGCGAGCACGCGGCGCAGAAACTCGCGCGTGCGCGCGCCGGTCAAGTCGATCACGCACATGTGGGACACGTCGAAGAGGCCCGCATCGCGGCGCACCGCATGGTGCTCCTCGATCTGCGAGCCGTAACTCAACGGCATGTCCCAACCGCCGAAGTCGACGATCTTGGCGTGTGCCGAAACATGGATATCGTAAAGCGCAGTCTTAAGGCCCATCGCACCCTCGCGGCGAATCGTGACGCGGAAGCCGCACGCGCCTTGGCGAGCGCCTGCCGGCCCCTCTGTCCTTAAGACCTGAGAGATCGAGCGCGCCTTGGGCGCGCTGTTCCCCTTCGGTGGATCCTCGCCCTAGGGGCGGGATCGCTCTCCAGAGACCGCGAGAAACTGTCGTACATGGGCCTGAGCGTTTCCGGACCGGTTGCGCCTTCGGCGGTCCTCGCAGGGGGAGGACTCTCTCCAAACAGCTCTTATCGCGATGTACTTATGATACACGTTTCATATGTTCGCGGGCAGCGCCGCCTGACCGTCGCTCAACCGCCGGATTTTTTCGCAGGCAACCCGAGCTTTACGAGCGCCGCCACGATGGTGTCGCGGTGCTCGCCCTGCACCTCGATCACACCATCGCGCACCGTCCCGCCGGAGCCGCAGCGCTTCTTGAGCTGCGCCGCGAGCGCCTCGATCTGCGCCGGCGGCAGCGGCAGTCCCGTGACCGTGGTGACACCCTTGCCCGCGCGGCCCTTGGTCTCGCGGCCGACGCGCACGGTGCCTAACTTGGCTGCGCCGGGCGCGCCCTTGGGGCACACGCATTCGCGCACGGCGCGCCGGCAATTCGGGCAGAGCGAACCCACCCCCGTGGAATAGACGATACGCGAGGACATGCGGGTCATTATGCCGATTCCGGCCCTGTTTTGAGGCCGCCGCGAGCTCGGTTGGGATGCCCGCCGACGGCGCGGTAGAATAGGCGGCATGACACCCCGCAGAAAATCCCTGGCCGTAAAGATCGGTAACGTAACCGTCGGCGGCAACGCCCCCATCGTCGTGCAGTCGATGACCAACACCGACACCGCGGACATCGAGGGGACCGTCGCTCAGGTCAAGGCGCTGGCGCGTGCCGGGTCGGAGTTGGTGCGCGTCACCGTCAACAACGACGAGTCGGCCGCCGCCGTACCTCACATCCGCGACCGTCTGGCCGCGGTGGGGCTCGCGACCCCTCTGGTCGGGGATTTTCACTTCAACGGCCACAAGCTCCTGAAGACGCATCCCGACTGCGCCCAAGCGCTCGCGAAGCTGCGCATCAACCCGGGCAACGTCGGCCGCGGCTCGAAGCGCGATCCGCAGTTCGCGGAGATGATCGAAATCGCGTGCCGCTACGAGAAACCGGTCCGCATCGGCGTCAACTGGGGGAGCCTCGATCAGGACCTGCTCACGCGGCTGATGGACGAGAACTCCAAGCAAGAGAAGCCGCAGCCGGCGCTCGATGTGATGCGCGAGGCCATCGTGGTCTCCGCCCTGGAAAGTGCGCAGCGCGCCATCAGCTTGGGGCTCGGCGCAAATCGGATCGTGATCAGCGCCAAGGTGAGCGGCGTGCAGGACCTGATCTCGGTGTACCGGAACCTTGCCGGCCGCTGCGAGCATCCGCTGCACTTGGGCCTCACCGAGGCGGGCATGGGCAGCAAGGGCATCGTCGCATCCACGGCGGGAATCGGCGTGCTGCTGCAGCAAGGCATCGGCGACACCATCCGTGTGTCCCTGACCCCCGAGCCGGGCGGCGATCGCACCCAGGAGGTCATCGTCGCGCAAGAAATCCTGCAGACCATGGGGCTGCGCGCCTTCACCCCCATGGTCATCGCCTGTCCCGGCTGCGGCCGAACCACGAGCACTTACTTTCAGGAGCTCGCGCAGAAAATTCAGGGCCACATCCGTCACCGCATGCCCGAGTGGCGCAAGCAGCGGGTGGGTGTCGAGGACATGACCGTCGCCGTCATGGGGTGCGTCGTCAACGGCCCCGGTGAGAGCAAGCACGCCAACATCGGCATCAGCTTGCCGGGCACCGGCGAGCACCCCGTCGCGCCGGTTTACGAGGATGGAGCGAAGACGGTCACGCTCAAGGGCGAGCGCATCGCGGAGGAGTTCCAAGAGCTGGTGGAGCGCTACATCGAGCGCACTTACACGCCGGTCTCCGCACGATGAGCGGCCGGGATGTGCAAGCCCGGGGCGCGCAACCCCTCGCTGCCGCCAAGTGCGTGCCTTGCGAAGGCGGCATGGCGCCGCTCACGGCGCAGGAAGCGGGCGCGCTGCGTGCGCAATTGCATCCCGACTGGACGCTGGCCGACGATGCCAAGAGTCTGAAACGGGCGCTCAAATTCAAGGACTTCTACCGCACCATGAGCTTCGTGAATGCCCTCGCGCACATCGCGAACGTCGAGGACCATCATCCGGACCTCGAGGTCGGCTACAACTACTGCCGCATCGCGTACTCGACGCATTCGATCGGCGGGCTCTCGCAGAACGACTTCATCTGCGCCGCGAAGATCGATCGGCTCTAATGGGACAGGTTTTCTTCGGCTCGTAGGAACGCGGGCACATCGCCCGCAAGTCCCAACGCGCGCAGCGCAAGCGCACGCTTCAGCACCGGTGCCCGGCCGACCGCGCCGAGACCCGCAGCGCGCAGCCGCTCGATGAGCGGGTTCGAGCTCGAGAACAATCGCTCCAGCGCATCGAGCGCCGTGGCCGCGAGCAAGTTCTCGCTCTTGCGCCGGCGCTCGTAACTGCGCAACAGCCGCGGCTCGCCGAGCAGCTCGGCATTGCCTTGTGCGGGGGCGAGCTCGTCGGCAAGAGACGCGCAGTCCAAAAGCCCGAGATTCAATCCCTGCCCCGCGAGCGGATGCACGGCATGCCCGGCGTCGCCGAGCAACACGGCGCGCGTGCGCAGGTAGTCGACCGCCACTTTGAGCTGCAGGGCAAAGCTCGCGACAGGCGTGGTGAGCTCGATTGCGCCGAGTGCCCCGGCGCTCGCCGTCTCGAGCGCGGCAGCGAACGCGCCGGGCTCGAGCGAGCGCAGATGCCCCGCCGCCTCGCGTGCGACGCTCCACACGATGGAGGAGCGGCCGTCGGGCAGCGGCAAAAACGCAAGCGGACCGCCCGGCAGGAATCGCTGCCACGCCGTGTTCCGATGCGGCTGCGTCGTGCGCACGTGAGCGACCAGAGCATCCTGATGGTATGCGTGCCCCGCCGTCTCGATGCCGAGAAGCTCGCGGCTTTTCGAGGCGACACCGTCGGCGGCGATCACGAGCTTCGCGGCAAGCTCGCGTCCATCCTCGAGACGAACGCGCGCCTCTTGCGCATCGACGCGCAGCGTCTGCACGGCTCCCTCAAAGAGCACGGCGCCCGAGGCGCCGACCGATTCGAGGCTTGCGCTCGCAAGCGCCCGGCCCTCGACGATGAACCCCAAGTTCGGCTCGCCGATCTCGGCGCAGTCGAACGTGAGCGAGCCT
>Ga0302314_10004377_pt1 | contig 25985 bp, 21 predicted proteins | sample III_Palsa_N2_3_FD_200533 | JGI IMG/M metagenome (GOLD analysis project Ga0302314, IMG submission 200533) | Peat permafrost microbial communities from Stordalen Mire near Abisko, Sweden - III_Palsa_N2_3 | ecosystem: Environmental > Terrestrial > Soil > Palsa > Peat permafrost | place: Sweden...
CGGCGTTCAGGCTCGCCGAGCACGCAATCCGGGTGACCTTCACCGGCCGGCGCCCTCCAGTTCGTCTTTCAGTGCCTTCTCGTAGCGGCGCAGGCCGTGCAGGCGGCAGGAGAACGCGTGCACGATCGACACTAGATGGACTCTCCTCGTCCCCGGTAACTCCACATCACCTGATTCTCCCAGCCGTCGCCCCATGGCGGGTTCGTCGGGTCCCATCCGTTACCGTTCCTGGGCACTGAGCAATAGCGGTGCATTGCCCAGCGGGTGGCCACGAACGGTTTCTGGGTCACCTGGTCCGGCGGGATGGCCCGTGAGGCCGTCACGGTCTTCCGCCACGTGCGTGGCCGCCGTGGGTCCTGGCGGGTCCCGCCTTCCCTCTCACGCTTCTGGCGCGGGGCGCTCCGGGGTAGCTCTCACGGCCCGATCCTCTGATCGCGCTCGTGTCACACCTGCACATCTTCACGTCCACGCATTTTCGCGTGCTACTCTAGCATATCACAAGAGTACGCAATAATATACGAGAAATCACTATTTTCCAGTCAGTTTCATATCCGGAACGACCGTCCAGGTCGGCCCCGGCTTGGATCACCATGACGTCTCCGGCCTGGACGGTCACGAGACGATCACCGATCGTGACGTCCGCGCTGGTTTCCCGTGGTTGATGAGCGTGATGAACCGCCGCTCCCCGTCCGCGCGGCGCACGACCTCCAGGTCGCGTGGCCAGTCGCCGCCGCCAGCCGGGCGGACCGCGTTCGCGGGGCCTGTGTATGCCAAGGCTGCGTTTTCAAGTGCGCCGTTTTCAAGTGCGCCGGTGAGGCCGGCCGACTCGCAGGCCTCGGCGAGCAGGGCGGCCGTGGTCGCGGCGTCCGTGCGCGCGGACACGTACCATGCCTGACCGTCGCCGAGGTCGTACCTGGTGACGGCGGACCGCCCGCCGCCGGGCCATCGGAGTACCTGACGATGGACTTGGCACCGGCCAGCTTCACCGCCTCGGTCCAGCAGTCGGCCGAGCCGGACCAGACCCCGTCGCCCTCCTCCCAGGCGAGCCCGGCCCGCTCCCCGGCGCGCAGCGGCAGCCGTTCCTCCACCGTCACGCCGAGCACGTCACGCAGCGCCCCCGGGTAGCTGCCCGGGTACACCCTGTCCCAGGCATCCACGATCCCGGAGAAACAGGACACGAGCAGCGTCCCGCCGCCGGCAACGTTGCGCCGCAGGTTCGCCGCCGCCTCCGGCGTGGTCAGGTACAGGGACGGCACGACGACCAGCCGGTATCGGCCGAGGTCGGCCGTTGGATGCGCGAAGTCGACGGTGAGCCCGGCCCGCCAGGACGCCTCGTACCAGGCGCGGATCCGCTCCAGGTAATCGAGATCCTGGCTTGGCCGCCACTCAAGCTCCTGCGCCCACCATGACTCCCAGTCCCAGATCATCGCCACGTCCGCCTCGACCCGGCTGCCTCGCATTTCGGCGAGACCGGCAAGCTCGCCGCCGAGAACGACGACCTCACGCCAGATGCGGGGTCCCCGGGTCCGTTCCTCCGCTGGAATGTCGGTACCCCCCTCTATGGTGGAGGGGTGTCGGAGACAGCAACCACAGATGGTTTTAGAAACACCGACCTTGAGATTTACCGGCGTGAGCTGACCGGATACTGCTACCGGATGCTCGGGTCGGCATTCGAGGCGGACGATGCCGTGCAGGAGACGATGCTGCGCGCGTGGCGAGGCGCTGACGGGTTCGAGGGCCGCTCCTCGCTGCGGTCCTGGCTGTACCGTATCGCCACCAACGTGTGCCTCGACGCGCTGCGCGGCGAGAAGCGGCGCGCGCTGCCGATGGACCTGGGGCCCGCGTCGCCGCCGGTCGAGTCGCTGCTGCGGCCCTGGCCGTCGGAGGATCTCTGGGTGACGCCGATCCCCGACGCGATGGTGGTGCCACAGCAGGGCGACCCGGCGGAGATCGCGGCGCTGCGCGACTCGGTACGGCTGGCGTTCGTGACCGCGCTACAGCACCTGCCGGCCCGCCAGCGCGCCGCGCTGATCCTGTGCGAGGTGCTCAAGCTGCCCGCAGCGGAGGCCTCCGAGGTGCTCGACTCGTCGGTCGCGTCGGTGAACAGCGCGCTACAGCGGGCTCGGGCCACGCTTGCGGAGCTGCCCGATCACCAGCGGCCTTCGTCGGTCGACCCGGAGAACGCCGAGCTGCTCTCGCGGTACGTGGACGCGTTCCAGCGATACGACATGACCGGGCTGCTCGCGATCATTCGCGAGGACGCGGTGATGACGATGCCCCCTTTCGAGCTGTGGATCCAGGGGAACGTCGACATCACTACCTGGATGGTCCAGCCAACGCCGAGCGCATGCGCCGGGTCGCTGCTCGTGCCGGTACGCGCCAACGGCGTGCTCGCTTGGGGGCAGTACAAGCCAGACTCCGAACGTGGCGGGTACGCGCCGTGGGCGCTGCAGGTGCATGAGGCATCCGGGGACACGTTCAGCCGGATGACGTTCTTTCTCGATGTCGAGCGGTTGTTCCCGCTGTTCGGGCTCCAGGACCGGATCTTCGACGATCGTTGATGCGCGTTATTCTCGCTGCCATGCGCGTTCTCTTTGTCAAGCAGGATCATGCCTCGCCGAGCGGGCTCATCGGGGACGCGTTCGCCTCGCAGGGGTGGGACGTGTCCGAGATGGTCGTGGTGGAGCGGTCGCGATTCGGCTCCCCCGACGTGTCGGTCACCTTTCCTTCGGCCGCTGAATTCGACGCGGTCGTCTTCTACGGTGCGCCATGGTCGGTCTACGACTCGGCGACGATCGGAACCTGGATCGGCGACGAGATCGCGTTCGCCCGATCGGCGATCTCGCTCGGGGTACCGGTGCTCGGGATCTGCTTCGGCGGCCAGATGCTCGCGGCGGCGGTCGGCGGGTCCGTATCGCTGGCGCCCGTACCGGAGATCGGTTGGATCTCGGTGTCCACCTCGGAACCGGCTCTTGTCGAGGCCGGCCCGTGGTTCGCCTGGCACTTCGACAGGTTCTCGCTGCCCGCCGGGGCGCCGGTGGTGGCACGGACCGCGCTGGCCAGCCAGGCGTTCAGCGTCGGGCGGGTCCTCGGGCTGCAGTTCCACCCGGAGGTGACCGTGGACGTGCTCGAAGCCTGGCTGTCGACCGGCGGGGCTGAGCAGCTCGCCGAGGTCGGGGTCGCCGTCGAGCCGCTGCTTTCCCGGACGCGGCTGCTGGCCGGGGCGGCCGCGGCGCGGGCGGACACGCTCGTGCGGCGATTCGTGACGGATGTCGCGCGGCGGCCGGTGGTGATCATGCCGACCGGACCCGCGGCGGACTATGCGACGGTTCTCACACCGCTGAGCTGACGACTCGGGTCGACCGCCAGGCTTAGCGTGGTGGTGTGTCGCATGATCTGCTGCAAGCCCTCGTCATCTTCGCCGTTGGACTTGCGGCGGGCACGATCAACACGGTCGTCGGTTCAGGGACTCTGATCACGTTCCCCACGCTGCTCGCCTTCGGGTACGCCCCGGTGCTCGCGAACGTGTCCAACAACGTGGGCCTGGTGCCCGGCGTGGCCAGCGGCGTGTTCGGGTACCGAGCCGAGCTGACGGGTCAGCGGCGCCGCATACTGCGCCTTGGGTCCGCGTCGCTTGGCGGCGGGCTCGTCGGCGCGATCCTGCTGCTCACGCTGCCGCAGGGCGCGTTCAAGTCAATCGTGCCCGCGCTGATCGGCGTGGCCGTCGTGATGGTCGTCATCCAGCCCCGGCTGGCGGCGTGGGTGGCGGCCCGGCAGCGGGGACGGGCCGCCCTGCCGGGCACCGCCGACCCGGGCACCGGCGGCGACGCGCCCGGCATGCGGGGCTCAGGCACGGCCGCCGACGCGACGCGTGCGACGGCGGTGGCGGTCCCGGTCACCGCGCCCGCGCCCGCGACGGAGGCGATCGGCGGCCCCGTCCTCTGGGTGCTCGTCTTCCTGGCCGGCATCTACGGCGGCTACTTCGGTGCCGCTCAGGGCGTGCTGCTCATCGGCATGCTCGGGATCGCGCTCGGCGACACGATGCAGCGGATCAATGCGGTCAAGAACGTCCTCGCCGGACTGGTCAACGGCCTCGCCGCCATCGTGTTCGTCATCGCGACGCACGTCGACTGGGGGGTGGCCGGGCTGATCGCGGCCGGCTCGATCATCGGCGGCCAGCTCGGTGCGCGGATCGGCCGGCGTCTGCCCCCGTGGGGGCTGCGTGTCCTCATCGTCTGCGTCGGCGTCACGGCGCTGGTGAGACTCCTGGCCTGAGCGGGGAAGAAACGACTCCGCCGGGTTCCACCGGCTGGGGTCGGGTCCCCCCGCCCCACTCTTGCGAGGGTTGGGTGCCACAATCCCGATTGGTTCCGGGGGGTTGCGGGGCGTCGGTTTGCGACGGAAATTTAGGTGACATATCGGGGTTATCCGCGCAAAGGAGACGGACACCAATGGCGACCGACATTCACGCCGAGCACGTCGGCAGCTTGCTGCGGCAGCCCTGGCTGCTGACGGCCAGGGAAGAGCACCGGGCCGGAAAGATCACCGAAGGGGAGCTGCGGACGACGGAGGACCGCGCGGTCGCGGAGAACCTCGCGATCCAGCGATCGGCGGGGATACCCGTGTTCACCGACGGCGAGGCCAGGCGGACCACCTGGATGACCGGCATCCTTGAGTCGATCGGCGGGATGAGCCAGATCGACACCCCCGCCGTCGTCTGGCACCGCGAAGATGGTGAGATTCCGCCCGCGGAGGAGACCGACTTCGTGATGACGGCCGCGACGTCGAAGGTGTTCCGCAAGGACCACCTGACCGCCGTCGAGGCCGCCTACCTGGCCTCCCAGGTGCCGGGCCGGTTCAAGATCACGATGATGTCCGCGTCGATGGGCGGCATGACCTGGCGGCCCGACGTCAGCGCCGGTGCCTACCCCGACCCAGCGGACCTGGTGCGCGACCTCGTGGCGCTGCAGGTCGACGAGATCTCCGAGCTTGCGGGGCTCGGCACGCGCTGGGTGCAGCTGGACTCGCTCTCCTACAACCAGGTGTTCGACGACGAGTTCCGCTCCGCGACCCAGAACCCGCTCGACCCCGAGGTCATCCTCGCCGCATCGGTCGCCGCCGACACCGCGATCGTCAACGGGGTGAAGGCGGCGCATCCGGACGTCACGGTCGGCATGCACATCTGCCGTGGCAACAATCGCAGTGCCTACATGGCGAAGGGCGGCTATGACCCGGTCGCCGAGCAACTCTTCGGCACCGTCCCCGTGGACCGGTTCCTGCTTGAGTACGACACCGAGCGGGCGGGCGGGTTCGAGCCGCTGCGGTTCGTACGGCCGGGTGCGGTCGTCGTGCTCGGGCTCATCTCATCCAAGACGCCGGCCCTTGAGTCGCAGGACGAGTTGCGGCGCCGGATCGACGAGGCCGCCCGATACGTGCCACTGGAGAACCTCGCGCTCAGCCCCCAGTGCGGCTTCGCCTCCACGTCGGCGGGCAACATACTGACGCCCGACGAGCAGCAGGCGAAGCTGGCCCTGGTCGTCGACACGGCGCAGAAGGTGTGGGGGTAACGCCCGCGCTGAGCGACGAGGAGCGCCCGAGTACGCAGCGTCGCTACGATGGCGCGGTGGGAAAGAAAAGCCGTCATTCGGCGATCAAGGCGGGCGCTTCGGCGAATCCAGGTGCGGTAGGCGCAGGTCCGGGCACCGACCCAGGCGAAACGCTCGAACGCGCCCTGGCGGAACTATGGGCGGCGATATCAGCGGGTGACGTGCTCAACGCGGAGCTGCAGACCGCGGCGTTCGTGGCCATGCCGCAGCTGACGGACAGCTCGCCCGAGGAGGTCGAGATGCTGGCCGATGCGCTGATCGATGCCGCGTCTGAGCATCACTCCGGGGAAGAGAGCGCCGCGTTCTTCCGCCTCCTCATGTCGCTCGGCTCACGTTCAAGCAAGCGAGAGGCCAGCAAGGCGCTCGCGAAGCTCACCGAGGATGGCATCTATCCCCCATCCTGGGTCACCAGCATCGGCAAGCCGGTCCCCCGTCAGGCGTGGCGCTTGTCCGACGTGTTCGGCGACCGCGAAACCATTGTCGTCACGTTCAGCTATGACGATGTGGAGCATGCCCTCCTTGTCGCGAATTATCTGGCCGAGACGCCGACCGCCGACATGATCGGCGTGGGCACAGACGCCGACGGCATGCTCAAGGCTCTGCAAGATAGTGTCGAGCCCTTTGAGCGTCTCGAGCAGATCACGCTGGCCGAGGCACGGCAGCACCTCGAGGCACCGCTCGCCTCGGCCGGGCAGGACCCGGATCTCGCACTCGACAGTTCTTCGGTCCTGTGCCTGCCGCTTGCCAGGTCCCGCTTCCGCCGCCTGCCCTCGGACGACGCCGGCCAGACCGTCGCCTACACGGCCGACGACCGCGCGGCCGCCGTGGATGAGTTTCTCCGCAGTCCGGAGGGCGCGAACGCCGGCGACCCGGATTCCGCTCGGTTCTGGGCTACGGTGCTCACCGGTTACAGCAGCCGGGTTCCGCACGAGCCGCCCGCCCAGGTCGGGCCCCTCAGGCTCACCGCGGCGCTGCTCGTGCACGTCGCGCGCACGTTCACCCTCACTGACCCGCAGCACGATGGCCTGCGTCCGGCGGTGACCGCGTGGACCCGGTGGGCGGCCGGACGCCAGGGCCTAGACGAGGCTGCCACCGACCTCCTTATGACGCAACTGCCGGGGATCCTCGACGAGTTCCAGCCGGCGTACGACGACCCATACAACGTCCTGGCGCGCGGCTACCTGCGCGACGTGGTCAGCCACGATGCCGACCTGGGCTGGCTCGCGGACCAGCGTGCCAGGCGGGAGTTCGCCGCGCCGCTCCCGGAGGATCGCGACCCCGGCGTCGCGACCATCGACGCCACTGCGCTGGAGGGCCGGGCCGAAATGGTATTTGCCGAGTTCGCGGGATGCGTCGGCAAGGGCGCCGAGATGATACGAGCGATGACAGCGGTTACTCGCATCGTCGAGGAAATCTGGCACGACAATCCGCCCGCGACCTGGGAGAAGGCCAATCGACTGCTGGCCGAAGGGTTTTCCAGGCACGAGGTGATGCACCGGCTGGCAGGCTGACCCGGTCAAGATCACTGCGGAGAGGCGTTTGGCGTTTCCGTTGCTGTGTAAGCGTTCCAAAATAGGGTGTGTTCACGGCGTGTCGCAGACCCAGGATGTGGTTGGGTGCGCCGCCTGAACGGTGCTGTCCGTCGGCCGGGTCGGCGCCTGCCTGTTTCGCGGCTTGCCTGCCGCCGGCCCGGGCCCGCGTCGTCCTGGCAGCGGGCGCCGGGCCGGGGCGACGTCATCATCGGGCGTAGTGACCGTCACCGGCAGCCGGGGTACGCCCGCTGGGCGGGCCCGGCCGGGCGGGCCCGGCCGGGCGGGCCCCTGGCCTGCGGGTGCCCGCACGGCCCTGACCTGCGATAACGCCCTGGCCGGTCGAGGGCTGCCGCCTGGTGCGGCGTTGCCGGCGGCCGGATGCGCCCGGGGGCGGGGCCCGGAAGTGCCAGCGCTGAGGATCTGGCCGGTAATAGGCGGTCAGAGCTTCAGCGCTATCTCATTTTGTTGCGGGAGTGGCCGCTGCGGCGGCTCGGCGAAGATCATCAGGTGCCACCCGGGACGTCAAATACCGCAATCCAGACAGTACGGACACCGCGCCGCGACACGCCGCAAACTCGGTTTGTTCCGGAACGCTTACAGGGCGGCATGAACGCCAAACGCCTCTTTGATCTTGGTGTTTATATCCCGAAATTTCGGGCGTGGATTGGGTGCACGTGGGTAGCGGATTTCTTTTAGTACAGGCCGACGATGCGGCTAGTATAGGCCGACGATGTTGCCGTCGTCGTCTAGGTCGATGCTGACCGCGGCGGGCTTGGATGACAGGCCTGGCATGGTACGCATGTCGCCGCAGATCGGGTAGATGAAGCCGGCGCCGACCGAGGCGCGGACCTCGCGGACGGGAAGCCGGAAGCCGGTGGGGGCGCCGACGAGGCTCGCGTCGTGGGAGAGCGAGTACTGCGTCTTGGCGATGCAGATGGGGAGGGCGCCGAAGCCGTTCCTCTCGTAGCCGTCGAGCTGCCGGCTGGCGAGCGGGGTGTAGTCCACGCCGTCGGCGCCGTAGATCTTGGTGGCCAGGGCCTCGATCTTCGCCCTGAGCGACGCCTCCGATGGGTAAAGGTAGTGGAAGCTGTTCGGCTTGCTCGCGACCTCGGCGACCGCCTCGGCGATCTCGGCCGCGCCCCTGCCGCCGTTGGCGAAGTGCGTGCCAACCGCCGACCCGATGCCCATGGACGCGGCCACCTCGCCGATCGCGGCCCATTCTGACGGGAAGTCGGACGGCATCGCGTTGATCGCGACGACCGGCTCGACGCCGTGCGCCCTGATGTTCTCGAGCTGCTTGCGCAGGTTCGCCGCGCCCGCAAGGACGTCCTCCGGGTTCTCCTTGAGCATGTCCTCGGGCAGCGGACGGCCGGCGACGACGTGGTACTTGCCCGAGTGCGACTTCAGCGCGCGGACGGTGGCGACCACGACGGCAGCGTCCGGCGTGAGGCCGGAGACGCGGCATTTGATGTTGAAGAACCGCTCGGCGCCCATGTCAGCGCCGAACCCGGCCTCGGTGACAAGGAAGTCTCCGGTGTGGATGCCGATCAGGTCGGCGACCACGGAGGAGTTGCCGTGCGCGATGTTGCCGAACGGACCGGCATGCACGAAGACCGGGGTGTTCTCGAGCGTCTGAAGCAGGTTCGGCTTGAGCGCGTCGCGCATGATCACGGCCATCGCGCCGGCCGCCCGCAACTGCTCGGCGGTCACCGGCTCACCCGACTTGGTGTAGCCGACCACGATCGCGCCGAGGCGAGCACGCATGTCCTTGAGGTCCTTCGAGAGCGCGAGCACCGCCATCGCCTCGGACGCGGCGGTGATGTCGAAACCACCCTGCCGTGGCACGCCATCGCCCGCCGCGCCAAGCCCGAGCACGATATTGCGCAGCGCCCGGTCGTTGACGTCGAGCACCCGCTTCCAGGTGATCTGGTTCAGGTCGAGGCCGAGCTCGTTGCCCAGGTAAAGGTGGTTGTCCACCATCGCGGCGAGCTGGTTGTGCGCCGCGGTCACCGCATGCATGTCGCCGGTGAGGTGCAGGTTGAGCAGCTCGAACGGGACCGCCTGGGAGTAGCCGCCGCCGGCCGCGCCGCCCTTGATGCCGAACGTCGGGCCCATGCTCGCCTGGCGGATCGCGATCGTGGCCTTCTTGCCGATGTGCCCGAACGCCTGGCCAAGGCCGATCGTGGTCGTCGTCTTGCCCTCGCCGAGCGGGGTGGGCGTGATCGCGGTGACAACGACGTACTTGGCCTTGGGCCTGTCCTTGAGCTCGTCGATGGCCTTGAGGTCGACCTTCGCGACGTGCTCTCCGTGCCGCTCGGTCAGCCATGGCGGGATGCCGATGTCATCCGCGATTTCGTTAATCGGCTTCAACGTCGCGTTACGCGCGATCTCCAATGCGGTTGGCATCGCCATGGCAGATAACCTCCGGCCTTTGTGCTTCAAACCAAACTCTCGGACGAATTCTATGGGCAAGACACAATCGGCGGTCATACGTGGCTGAATGTTGGAACTCTACGGGCCTAGTGCCAAACTGGGTCACCGTGATGAACAGTGTCAGGCGAGCGATGAAGCTGCGCATGGTGGTGACGGCCACGGTCCTGCTTGGGTCGGCGGCAGGTCTGGGCATGACAGCGTCGGCGGCAGCGGCGACAGGGACGACGGGAGCGGCGACCCCAAGCGCCGCGAGCGAGCCGTCGATCTCCATCAGGGCGATCGACCGTGAGGGCAAGCAGGTCGCGGTGACCGCGTCGCTGCAGAGCCCGGTGGTATCCCCCACCGGCATCGACGACACGCTCACCAATTCAGGTGCAACCCGGGTGCCCAAGGGGACCTATAACATCGCGGCCTGGGTCCAGGAGCCGGGAAGCGGCGCCCAGACGCTTGTCGACAGGGAACTCGTCGTCACCAAGTCGGAAACCGTTGTGTTCGACGCGCGCAAGGGACGGCCGGTCAGGTTCACCGTTAACGACCCGACGGCCACGGTGCAGGCGGTGGAGGCCGAGCCCTACTCGCCCCAGGGATGGGAGGCCTTCGACGGCTACGGCGCGCCCGTGCCGGGGCCGACGTACATCGTGCCGGGGAAGATGGCGCCCGGTTACATCCTGTTCCTTGAGGCGGAACTGACCCGGCCGACCACGAACGTCAGCCCGGTGGACTACGTGCTCATCAGGCAACTCGGCGGCACCATCCCCGCGAGCCTGACCTTTTCCGACAACAAGGCCAAGCTGGCCAACGATCACGTCACCGTGCGGTCCATCGACCCCGGCGGGTTCGACGGTGTCTTCTTCCAGGCCCAGCCGGCCGACACTTTCGGCATCCTCCCCAGCGGGGCCGCCACACAGCAAGGGACCACGCCATTCAGCGTCAACTTCCACTTCACGCCCGGATACGAGTGGCAGTCGTCCACGCTGTCCGGCACGGACAACACCAACAACCTGCCCGTGTTCGGCGAGCACTCGTACTCGCAGACGTTCAACAACGCCGTGTTCGGGCCGTCGCCCCAATTCGGACCGATGGTGAACGGCAACGAGGTCGAGCCGTCGACGCTGCCATGGGGCGACTATCTGCTCGACGACCCGACGCAGGGGCTTGCGGGCTCCTTCGGCCTGCAGCCCGCCTCGTCGCAGGCCTGGCTCTACCGGGGAAGCAAGCTGCTCGCGCACAGCAGGAACGGCGGGTTCGCCGCGAAGATCTCCGCGACACCCGCCTGGTACACGATGAAGGTCTCCGACGCCGCCGCCGGCACCGGAGCGGGGCTGTTCACATCGGAGACGCTCTCTTACAACTTCCGGGCGTGGGCGGGCGACAGCAACCTGAGCGTGACCAACTTCTGGCCGCTGATCACCCCATCCGGGCTGAACTGGCTGAACGCCGCAAAACAGGGGACCAAGACCACGGTGCGGGTCTATTTCAAGGACCTGGAGAGCGACAGTGACCCAGCGAGCAACATGACTGCGCACTCGGTGAAGGTGTGGGCGTCCGCGAACGGCGGGAAGACGTGGACGGCGGTGCGGGTGACCGAGAGCGGCCCGCACTGGTCGGCGGTGGTGACCAACCCGGCGAAGGCGGGCCACGTGTCGCTGCGCGTGCAGGGCACCGACTCGTCCGGGTTCACCGCCTCGGTGACGGTCAGCAACGCCTACGCGGTGAGCTAGTCGAGTTGGCCCTGCGCTAGGTCGGCAAGACCTAGATATCGGGTGAATCGGTGTCGGCGAGCATGCGGCGCAAGAACTGCTCGTCACGGTCGGAGAGCGTGGAGACGAACCGCGCGAGCACGGCTTCCCTGTCGGCTTCGCCGTCGAGCACGCGGGCCATCCGGCGGGCGGCCAGGCCGTGCGAGTCGGCCACCGGCGCGTACAAATAGGCGCGGCCGGACTTACGCCGCTCAAGGACACCCTTAGCGTGCAGCCTGGACAAGATCGTCACCACCGTGGTGTAGGCGAGCGGCGCCCCGACCCGGTCCCTGACCTCACCAGGGGAGAGCGCGGACCCGGCCTCCTGCAGCACGCCGAGCACCTCGGCCTCGAGTTCGCCCGCACCCCGGCGGCCGGTCACCGACCGACCGATGCCATCCGCTGCGTCGCGCATCCCGTTCCTTCCGCCCCTTCGTTCGGCTAACCTCATGATGGCTAGAATCTACGAACCTGTAGAAATTCTAGCGCCTCTCCGGTACCTTTGCCTTTCCAACTGATATGCCAACGGGGGTACGCTGGTCGCCCTGCTGGGTGATAACTGCCTTGTCTGCCCGCCAGTGTGCCACGCGCCGCCCCGGCTTCCGGCTAGTCTGATCGGTTATCGGCGTGCCACGCCTTGGCAAGCGGCTTGGGGGCCACAGTCGGCCGCGCACGTTGGGGATAAGGGTCCTTTTGAAACCCGGGATAACGGAAAGGGAGGGGCGCTGATGTCGCACCACCTCACATACCTCGAGGCGGTCGTCACCGGTCTCGTCCAAGGCGTGACCGAGCTCTTCCCTGTGTCAAGCCTGGGGCACAACGTGCTCATACCCGCGCTGATCGGGGGAAGCTGGGCGACCACGCTGAACGTGTCAGCGAACGGCTCGTCCTATCTCGCGTTCATTGTCGGGCTGCATGTCGCGACGGCGATCGCCATGATCGCGTTCTTCTGGCGGGACTGGCTGCGGATCGTGCGCGGGTTCATCTCGTCGGTGGCACAGCGGCGGATCGAGACCGCGGACCAGCGGCTGGCCTGGATGATCATCCTGGCGACGATCCCGGTCGGCATCGTCGGGGCCGTGGCGCAGAAAGAGTTCACGAAGGTGTTCGCCAAGCCGGAACTCGCGGCGGCATTCCTCGCGATCAACGGCGTGATCCTGCTCGTGAGCGAGCGGATGCGGCGGAATAAGGCGGAGGCATCCGGCGGATCGCCGGCGGTCGCCGCGGCGACCGGGCCCGCGTTCGACGAGCGACGGGGCGGCGGGCGCGGCGCGCCTGGCTATGGCGGTCCCGGTTATGACGCGCCTGGCTATGGCGGTCCTGGGTACGGCGGTCCCACTGGGCGGCCGACGGGCGGGCCGCCACCGGAATATCCGCCGGGATACCGGCAGCAGCCGGGGCAGCAGCAGTGGCAGGGACCCGGCCCCAGGTACGGGCAGGACGACGGCTGGGAGGAGCAGCGGCGCGGCGAGGGCGGCGAGCGCGGGCAGCAGTACGGCGGCCAGTATGGCGGGAACGGGCAGGAGCAGTACGGGCGGCCGGGCCAGTACGAGCAGGGCCAGTACGAGCAGGGCCAGTACGAGCAGGGCCAGTACGAGCAGGGCCAGTACGGACAAGACCCGCGCGATGGCGGCCGGCAGCCGCGGCAAGGGTCAGGAGATGCGGCGTACGGGCGAGGGCCACAGTACGGACAGGAGCCACCGTGGGGCGGCAAGCCGGGACAGGGCCAGCCGCCGCAGGGCCAGCCTGGACAGGCTCGCGATCCGCGGGGCGATCAGGGGCGGCAGCAGGGCGGTGCCCCGCGGGATCCCGGTGATCAGCGTGGCGCGCGGGACCCGCGCGCCGCGCGCGACCAGCAGCCGGCCGGACGGCACGGGCACGGGGGACACCGCGCGGGCGAGCCTGCGCGCGACAGGCGGTTCACCGAGAGCGGCACGCAGACAGACGAGGCGGTGGCCGCCGACAGGCGGCTGTCCACCATGGGTTACCTGCAGGCGGTCATCGTCGGCGCCGCGCAGATCCTCGCGCTTTTCCCCGGCATAAGCCGCGACGGCATCGTCACCGTGGTCGGCATGGGACGGGGGCTCACCCGCCAGGACGCGGTGCGGTTCTCCTTCCTGCTCTCGGCTCCGGTAATCCTGGCGGCGGGCGCGCTCAAGGCGCATGACCTGACCGGCCCGATGAGCAAGGGCATCCACGGGCCGATCGTCGTCGGCTCGCTGCTCGCCGGAATCGGCGCGTACGTGTCCATCAGGTTCCTGACGAAATACTTCAGCGAAGAGAAGTCGCTGAACCCGTTCGGGATCTACTGCATCATCGCGGGCGTCGCGAGCCTCGCGTATCTGGTGCTCAAGTAACACCTGAGTTCTTTTCCCCCGGTGGGGATTTGTCCTTAGCTTTCGAAGAATCACGGCTCTACGCTAACCGGCGCTCCCGCGTGCAGAACGAAGGCGATTGCCACGGGCCGTGAATTTCTACCGCCTGAGCAGGCACCTGTTTGCCAATGAGCGTCCTGGTCGGGGGCACGCAGAACGGGGCGATCGGGGGTCGCGGACCATCGTGTGGATGGCCCGACGGGCGGCGGGATGGGATGCTGTTTCCGTGGGAGGCGAACGGCCTCGCACGGCTGCGGGCCGTTCCAGCACGATGACGGCGACGAGGGAGGCGGCATGCCGATTCCCCGGATAGCAGGGCAGTGGAACAAGGTCGGGCTGAACCGGGTCACCAGGCGCATAGCCCCCTGGATGCCGGGCCTCGGCGTAGTCATCCACCGCGGCCGGCGCACCGGGAGCGTCTACCAGACGCCAGTCAACGTCTTCGTCACCGAAGATGGCTACGTCCTGGCCCTGACCTACGGCCCTGACACCGACTGGGTCAAGAACGTCCTGGCCGCAGGCGGCTGCGAACTGCGGACGCGCGGGCGCGCCATCAGCCTGACCGCACCGCGACTGTTCCACGACGAGACCCGGCGCGACATCCGCCCCCTGGAACGGCAGGTACTGCGGATCATCAGCGTCGCTGACTTCCTGTCCCTCAAGGTCGCGTCCGCGGCTGGCCAGTCCTGAGCGGCTCAAGCGCCGAATCAGTCTTCAGCGCTGGTCAGCGCTCACGGTCCGCATCCGCCGTTCTGGGCTTCTGTCCGGCCACTCGGTTACCCAAGGTGATCTACGCTTCAACTTGAGGCATGCGAGATCCGCCTAATTGTTCCTGGATGCGCCGCGGTATTGGCCGTAGCGTTGAGAGGGTCCGACGGGCTTGGCTCCCGAACCGCCTGCCGGTCATCGCTGACCTGGCTTTAGATCGATGTGCCGGTCCGTCGGGCCCTTGCCGTGGCGTGGCTCGAAAGAGGTGCGGCGCTAATCAGCTCCCGGAATTAGGCACGCCCGCCACGGGATCCCCGCATGAGCTCGAGAGGAAAGGGGCAGCCGATGGCGGCAGTGATGATCGGTGTGGATCCGCATAAGGGGTCGCATACCGCGGTGGTGATCGGGACGGCGGAGGAGGTGCCGGGCCAGGTGCGGGTGCGGGCCTGTGCTGCGCAGGCCCAGCGGCTGCTGGCCTGGGCGGCGGCCTGGCCGGAACGGACCTGGGCGGTAGAGGGCGCCGGCGAGCTTGGGCACCTGCTGGCCCAGCAGCTGGTCGCCGCCGGCGAGTCCGTGCTGGACGTGCCGCCCAAGCTGGCCGCGCGGGTCCGGCTGCCGGGGTCAGGGGCGACGGACAAGAACGACCCGAACGACGCCCGGTCGGTGGCCATCGCGGCGCTGCGGCCGGGGGCCTGCCCGCCGGTGCGGGCCGATGACCACGCGGCGGTGCTGAAGATCTGGGCCAAGCGGCACCGCGACCTCAGCCGGTCCCGCAACCAGGTGGTGTGCCGGATGCACGCCGTGCTGTGCCAGCTGATCCCTGGCGTCAGCAAGCGCATCACCGCAGGCCAGGCGGCCCGGATCCTGGAGCAGGCCGAGCCGCACGGCGCGGCCGGGATGGCCCGCTGGGTGCTGGCCGAGCAGTTCCTGACCGACCTGCGTCGCATCGACACCCAGCGGCGCGACGTCGAGAAGAAGCTGGCCGCCGCGGTCCGGGCCTCCGGCACGACCGTGACGGAGATCTTCGGGGTCGGCCCCGCAGTGGTCCTGCCCCCGGGAGGGCTGCGGGTAATGCCACCTTCCCCGTCCCCGCGCAGCAGCAGAAAGTTCCACACGCCCCTTGACATCGAGAACAAAGAGGAATCGATCTGCGCGGCTCGCAGCCGGCATGCCGAGAGAGTGGATGTTTCGCGGGTTGATGTCCCTTTCGTCGACTGGGTTGGGTCAGGCGTCCTGGTCAAAGGCCCGCAGAGCCGGCTATGGCCGTGGCTGGGCGAACAACCCGGGCTCGGTTTCGACGAGGATGCCGCGGCTGACCAGGCGCTTGAGCTTGGAGCGGATGTTCTCGGTGTTCTTGGACGCGATGGGCAGATCCAGGGCCACGCAGAGGCCGCGGGCCCGCAGGGGCCGCCGGAGGTCGGCGAAGGCGGTCAGGATCTGCTGGTAGGCAGGATGCTCTGGTAGCACCGGGGCCGGCCCGGCCTCTGCCGCGGGCTGGCTGTCGTCGTTCCCGGCGAGGGAAATGAGGGTATTGCGGGTGACCTGCAGGTCGCCGATCGCCTCGTGAAGCTCGCGGAGCCGGGCGGTGAGCTCGTCAATCGCGGCTTGGGCCTGCTCTGCCTCGCGGGCCAGCGACCCGCCTGGCCCTGGCCCAGCTGCCCCGCCGCCTGCGGGGCCGGGTCCTGGTCCGCGCTGACTCCGTAGTAGCGTGTTTGCGTGAACGATCCGGATGCCATTGTCCCGTTCGCGCCGCGCGCCGAGCAGGCCATTCTTGACGAGCTGCGACGGCGGCTCCTTGCAACGGCCTGGCCTGATGCGCCCGCGGGCATTGGGTGGTCGGCCGGCGTCGACATCGCCGAGCTGCGCGACCTCGTTGCCTACTGGGCCGACGGCTTCGACTGGCGTGAGGCGGAGGAGCGGTTGAATCGGCTGCCCCGGTTCCGCACCACTATCGACGGCCTCGGCATCCACCTTGTCCACGCCCGTGCCAGCGCGGATTCTCCGCCGGCGATGCCGCTCCTGCTCGCGCACGGCTGGCCCGACTCGTTCTGGCGCTACTCGGAGGTCGTGCCGCTCCTGGTGGATCCGGGCGCGCACGGCGGCGATCCGGCCGACGCCTTCGACGTCGTGGTGCCCGACATGCCTGGATATGGCTACTCCGACCGGCCGCCTCAGACGCTCGATGAGATAGAAGTGGCAAGGCTTTGGGCGCGGCTGATGGACCGGCTCGGCTATCCGCGCTTCGCGGCCGCCGGAGGTGATATCGGCAGCAGTGTCGTCCATTGGCTGGCCCTCGACTATCCGGAGCGAATCGCAGCCGTACACCTGACCGACGCCGTTTTCATGGCCGACTTTGATCGGGAGACCCTCACAGCGGAGGAGCGCGACTGGCTGGGGGCAACTCGACCGCTGGGAGCGCGAAGAGGGTGCATACGGGGCGATGCAGTCGACCAAGCCGCAGACAGCCGCGGTTGGGCTCACCGACTCGCCGGCCAGGCTCGCCGCCTGGCTCATCGAGAAGCTCCGCGCCTGGAGCGATCGTCGGCCCGATGGGACGAGCCTGCTCGACCGCGACGCGATGCTCACCGACGTGACCATCTACTGGCTGACCGGGACAATCGGCTCCTCAATGCGGATGTACCGGGCCGCCGAAGCCATCCCCGAGACGGAACGTTCCCGAACCATCGGGGTACCGACCGGCTACACGCTCTTCCCGGCTGACATCGAGCCGCCGGCGCCGGACGCGTGGCTCGAGCGCACCACCACCGATTTGGTATACGTCAGCCGGCCCACGCGCGCCGGACACTTCGCGCCGATCGAGGACCCGGAGTTGTACGCAAGAGAGCTCCGTGAGTTCTTCCGGCCCTACCGCATGACGTGAAAGCTGACGGTGGTTTCGAGCCGGCTTAGCTGCCCTTGAGCCCCGCACGTCACAGGCCCAACCTAGATAACTAGCCTCGGGCTTTCGCCTGGCATTAGGCCTGGCTGTCTATACAAATGAAAAAAGTGTCTTTGAGCTGCAATGCCGGTGATTTAAGGCGTGCTAGCTGACGGCGGCTTCTTTTTCGTTATTGTGATCGTGTATGTGGCTCTGGCGGCGGGGGATGTCTCCCCTCGTTTCTTGACCGGGAAGGTGTTCCGGGGCGTTTTCTTTACTCGCTCGCACTGGCGGTCACGGCGTTCTGGCAGCAGGTCTGCAAGGATGTCCGAGATGGCGTCGCGGCGTGCCCGGCACTGGCCGGGGAACCGAATGGCTGCGGCATGGTCGCGGGCGACGCGGAGGGTCACGGTGAAGGAGACCTGGTCCGGGTCGGTTCCGGCCGTGCTCGCAGCCTCGGCTCTCAGCGCGCACAGTGCCTGGTAGACGGCCAGGAAGGCGAACAGCTCCTGCGCCGTCCCCCTGCGGGCCCGCGACCTCTGCGTGGCCCTGGACCTGCCGATCGTCGCCAAGAACACCGAGAACATCCGCTCCAAGCTAAAACGCCTGGTCAGCCGCGGCATCCTCATCGAGACCGAACCCGGCCCGTTCACCCAGCCACGCCCATAACCCAGCCCGCACCCTCCGACCAGGATGCCTAACCCAACCCAGCCGACGAAAAGGACATCGACCCGCGAAACGTCCTCTTAGCGCATAGTTGGGAGTTCGGCGCGTATCACGGGCGCGCCTGGGATGATCAACAGACAAAATATCCCAATATTTAACTCCTTCAAGTTGGAACGGAGCACCAGTTACCTAATTTCTGTGATCTGGCTACCGGCCGTGGTGTTCAGCCCCTAACGTACCGTCATGGAATCGTCTCTATCGAGCCTGTCGACCTCGCGTGAGTCGGGTAAGGCGGGCCAGGACAATACCATCTGGTGGCTCGGCTGGCTAGCTTTCCATATGGGCGATCGGGTCTGTATCGACTGGGCGGAGGTTCCTGGTCTGCTACCGAAAGGGCTGATCGCTTGGCCACTTCGGCTAATCCAAGGCGCGCTAGTCGTCGTGGTGCTCGCAGTGTCGCTTCCGATGAGCTCGATGACGTCATCACTGTCGGTCGATCTCTACTGCACCATACTCTCCGTGGTATTTGTCGTTAGCATGCAGACCCGTCATAAAAAAATGAAGAGACGGCCCGCCCGGATGACTCCTGTCTCAGTGACTAGTACTGTCAGCTGCCGGGAACTGCATGCGAGGTGATGGCTGTGGGCGCCAAGTCAGCGCTGATGATCTACACCGACGGGAGCCCGGCTGAGCTGCTGCGCTCGCCTCCGCCGCCGGATGAGGGCAAGACCGCGACGCTCGTGGCCGCCACCCGTCCGGGACCGGCCGGCGCCGCCGGCCCTGGCGGGACACTGGGCGATGACATCTACCCGGCGGAAGGGATCGTCTACGCGGGCAGTTTCCCGGGCATCGACGTTCTGTGCGACCGGGACGTGATGACCGGCCGTCCCTCGCAGCTGCCCGGCCGCCTGCTGGCTCCCGGCGCCGGGCGGCGGGTGATCCTGCACGCGATGCACAGCGCTAGCGACTGGCTCGGCTACGCCGTCTGGCAGGACGGGGTCCTGCTCCGCTCGCTCAGCTTGTCGCCGGACGGCGGGATCACCGAGGACATCGGCGCCCCGCTGCCGTTCGAGGCATCGTTCTGGGCAGGCGAGCACCCCGCCGCCAGCAGCAGGCTCTTCCCCGGCAGGCCGCCTTACCCGCTGCCGTTCCACTCCCTCGAGCTGGGCGAGGCAGCACTTGTCGAGCTGGCCGGATTCGCGGTCGAGGGCCGCCCGGCCGACTACCTCATCGACCCGTGGGCGGTCAGGCTCATCAGCTACCGGGTAACGCCCGCCAGACCGGTCACCAGCGCCGACCTGCAGGCATTCGTCCGGACCCACAAACGCACCAGCTACACGTTCGGCCCCGGCGGCTCGCTGATCCCGAAAGCCGAGTAACCTGCTGCGCCGCACGAGAATGGACAATATGCGCGCGCCTGCGTGACCTAGGGTGTTGTTTACCTTGCGCACCGAGTCGGCGTTCTGGGCGGGGCGGCGGTGCACCGACCAACGAATGCGAGCACCCTTTGTGACGTCGCGGGATTCCCATCATGGCTGCCGGTGCGCAGCGCCGGATGGCCGCTGACATGAGACCGGATGAAGGGTTGCCGCGTCGTCGCTCCGGCAGCAGGCAGTCCGTCTCCAGCAGCGCGACGTAGGCGGCCCTCCTCTCGACGCTGACCAACCATGCCGTCCTCCGTGACATGGTCGTGCAGGCCTCGGATGCAGCGCCAACGTGAGTGCGCTCACTCCCGCCCAGGAAGGCCGTTGTGGCCGTTTGCGTCCCGCAGGTCCCGCCTCCCGTCCGCCAGCGTTGTCGCGGGCCCGCGCTCGCAGCCCTCAGCGCCCCCGGGTCGCGACGCCACAGCCCAGCAATAGCCTCCACAGACCTACATGTGACCGGCATCACATCGCGTTTCTAACCAGATTTCTAACCACCCGGTTAGAAAAAAATTAGGTGATCCGCTAAAACCGCAGGTCACCTAGCATGAAGCATGGGGTGAGTGACGGGACTTGAACCCGCGACATCTAGGACCACAACCTAGCGCTCTACCAGCTGAGCTACACCCACCATGTGCCTTCAGTAGAAGGCTGTCACGAGTATAGCGGTCCGTGACGGTGGTTTCGAATGGTTAGGCGTCGGCCGGTCGCTGGTTCGCGAATCGGGCCGCGATCTCCCGCGCGGTCGCCGAGTCTGGCCCCGGCTGCCGGACGAAGACCGCCTCCCTGTAGTACCGAAGCTCCATCACGGACTCGGTGATGTCGGCGAGCGCCCGGTGCCCGCCGTGCTTGCTCGGCGAGGCGAAGTACGCCCTCGGGTACCAGCGCCTTGACAACTCCTTGACCGAGGACACGTCGATCATCCGGTAGTGCAGCCACGCGTCGAGCTCGGGCATGTCGCGCGCGATGAACCAGCGGTCGGTGGCGATCGAGTTGCCGCAGAGCGGCACCTTCCGTGGCTCACGCACGTGGTGCTTGACGTAGGCGAGTACGGCCTCCGCGGCCTCGCCGAGCGCCATTCCGCCGGACAGGTCGACGAGCAGGCCCGACTTGGTGTGCATGTCCCGCACCACGTCGCTCATCTGTTCAAGCGCCTCGGCCGGCGGCTTGATGATCAGGTCGATCCCGCCGTCAAGCAAGTTCAGCTCGCCGTCGGTAACAACGCACGCGATCTCGATCAGCGCGTCGCGCTCGATGTCGAGCCCGGTCATCTCACAGTCGATCCACACCAGCCGGTCGTTCATTCAACCAAGATTAGAGGCTTTTTGAATTATCTCGAACGGTCCCGTGGTTCCACGTTCCCGCGCCGTGCTCCGGCGCCGTGTTCCCGCTCCGTGCCCCGTGGGTGTGGCGGTGGGCGGACTGGGCGAAGACAGGGACCGTTCTGGGTCCTCGTACTGGGTCCTCTTACTGGGGCAGACCGGGCACGGGCGGGCATCGCCGCTGGCCGGGGGCGGGGGCGGTGGCCGGGGCGGCCTGGCTATCGGTGGGGGGCCTCGTCCGATTCGCATGGGTCGCCGATCGTTGGTAAGATCTTGACGTTCTCAAGCGCCGCTAGCTCAATTGGCAGAGCAGCGGACTCTTAATCCGCGGGTTCGGGGTTCAAGTCCCTGGCGGCGCACCCGTTCTGACCTGGGGTTTTACCGCCCCAGGTCGTTTTTTGCGTGTCCGGTTTGTCCCGGTTTTCCGGCCGTGCTCGCTCCCTGCTTGCTCGGCGGTCGGATGTTGACGGGCCGGACATCGGGCTGATTGGTCTAGACCAGCCATCGGAACCCCCTTCCGATGTGGTTACGCAGCGCGATAGTTGCAGGCAAGAGCCGTGCGGCCACGCTGTCATCCGTTAGCGGTTCCGCCGTGACCGCGGATCCTGGCTGCCCAGCGGACTCAATCCGCACAATCGTGGTTCGCCATCATTCCGGAAGTGCCCGGCCGGCATAGACGCGTCCGGGTCATCATGGCCTGCCCCGCTCGCGGCGGCCACCGGAGGCGCCAGCCGAGGTCCATTGAAGGTCCGCCGAAGGTACATCCGAGGTATATCTGCGCGCTGACCTGCCAGTACCCGGCCCGTTGAGAAGGTCCGCTGCGGCCGGCGGGAAGCCGGCACGAGCGCGGCCACATGCGGGCCGGGAAGCCGGGGACGGCGAATCCCCCGGCCGGGCCGTCGTCGCGCCGGCACGGCGGCGCCACGGCCCGGGGAAGTGACCGCGGCCGGCAGCCGGTGCCCATCGGCGCCGACGACAATGCGGTGCCTGCTGCGGTGGCCGCCCGCCACGGCCGGTGCCGGTCCCGCTCACCTGGGCTGCGAACTGCTCCATGGCCAGGTCCGGCATCGTACCGGGGCCGCCGGTCACGGCGTGCCCGTTCCTGGCGGGCTAACGGGTCAGGGCTCCCACGTCGTCAGCGCTTGAGCGACCTTCGCCGGCCAGCGCCGGGGCGACTCATCCACGGGGGAGTCCTTGTAGTAGAGGAAGGGATGCGCCGGGTCGGATTCATCTACGGGGTCAAGCAGCAGGCACACCGGCCGCACCTGGCCGTCCGCGCCTCGCACGGCCAGGTAGGCACGGCCCTTGGCGATGTTCGCGTCGACAGCGACCACCGTGCGGTCCTGGCCGGAGAACTCGGCCGTAAGAACGTCGGCCACGGCGCGGCGATGTCCCTGCTCATCGGCCATGCCCACGCCATCCCAGCCTATGCTCTCATTCTGGCATTGCCACGCCGATCTGGCCGGGGTTGAAAAAGGATCAGCAGGCGGTCGTGATCGCGATCAGTCCGTCAGCGTCCCGGCGCAAGGTCACGGCCAGCTGGCTGCGTGCCGTCTCGGGAATCCCGTCCGGGAGCCTGCCGCCGCTCGCGGCCAGGTCGGCGGCACCGCTGATGTACCTGGCAGCACGGCGCAGCAACGCCGGCGGGAACAGGATCTCTGCCGGGTCGCCGGCCTGCTCCGGCGCGGTGTCGGCGGTGATCTGCCCGAACCCGGACAGCGTCTGGGCGTAGGTGGCGATGACGTCCCCGAGGTGACCGGGCGGTTCGTTCGCCGCCCGCACCTGCATTGCCTCTGCCAGGGCGGCGATGGTGATCCCCACCAGGGCCAGCGGCAGCGGAACGGTCCGCGGTGCCTCCATCAGGTCGGCGCCGGGCCGCTCGCCAGCGACCTCGAACAGCATCCGCCGTGCCACGTCCTTGATGATCTCGTTACCGAGATAGCTGCGGGCGGCTGCCTCGGTGACACTCATGAGGGCTGCCACTGCACGGACCCGCTCGGTGATCAGCTCACCGGCACGCTGCCGATCGAGGTGCATGCCGGACCCGGCGAGCTCCTCCAGGAATACGTCGATCTTGCTGTCGAGCCACGTACGTCTAGGCACGTGGCAAGTCTCCCACCCTCCCGTCACGGAACCCGGCCCGAACAGCGAACAGGCCCGTAGAGAAGGGGTGACCTACGGGAGAAAGGGGCCGTGAGGCCAGGTCCTCACTGGTCAGGGCCGTTGCTGTGACTGGAGCCGGTCGCGTAGTCCGGCGTTGACGGGCTGGTGGATGCTGGCTGGCCGCGGGCGCGGGATGTCGTCTGCCGGACGTGCCATGGCGGCGAAGTCGGCGTGAGCCGCCTCGATCGCCTCGGGATATGCCTGGGCCTTCTCGTGCTCGGCCAGGGCGCGGCAGATGCTGGAGACCGGCGGGTTCGGTCCCTTGCGGGCAGCGGCGTCCAGTCCTTCCAGGGGTGGATTCGCGGATGTTCTCCCGCCCGGTCCCGGCCATCGCGGCGAAGAACGCGAACCGCAGCCGGCCGGGACCTGGCGGGTCGTACATCCCGGGCAGCGGCCCGGCGAGCATCTCCAGGACCAGGCCGTGCGCGGTGAGGTGGCCGGCCAGGGCGGTCAGCTCGGCGGTGTCCCGGCCCAGGCGCTTCATCTCGCAGACGGTGACGATGACGCGGCAGTGCGGGGCGCGGCCCTTGATCTCCCGGGCGAGGGCGAGCGCGGCCCCGAACTGCGGGCGGACCCGGATCCTGTGCCGCCCGAATACTCGATTGCGTGGCTGACCTGCGCAGTCACCTGCGGCCTGGACGCAGTGGCGGTTGGCTGGCCGGGTCTGCTCATGATCACCTGCTTCCTGGTTCGCCGGGTACTGGGCCTCGCGTCCTGGTGTTCCGCAGGGACCTGGCCAAAGATGCCGAACTGCTAGTACTCCGCCACGAGAACGCAGCGCTGCGCCGGCACGCAGGGCGGATAAAGTACGAGCCGGCCGACCGGGTGCGGTTCGCCGCGCTGGCACAACTGATGCCCCGCAGTCACTGGGCCGGAGTCTTCCCGTGACACCAGCGACACTGCTGGCCTGGCACCGCGGGCTGCCCGCCAGGAAGTACGACACGAGCAAACGCCGCAGACCCGGCCGCCCGCCGACGGTCCCGAGCATCGCCCGCCTCGCCGTCCGCCTGGCGAAAGAGAACCGATATGGGGCTACCGCCGGATCCACGGCGAGGGAGCGGGCACGTGCAGGCCACGGTACTTCACGACGCCGACGGATAGGCGCCATGGCCGACGGGCAGGTGGAAGGAGCAACGGGAGTTCTGAAATCACGCTCCCGATCCTCAGTATCCTTGGGTGCGCCATCGACGCGGGGGCACTCGTTACCACGAAGACGCGTCTGACCACCGGAGCGGCTCATGCGCACCTCGGCGACTGGCAGCACGGGACTGCACAGTGCGGGCGCAAAGGCTGGCGGTCAGGCGGGCGGGGAGGGGAGTTATGGCACACATACTTGCTCAGGACTTTAATGCTATTACGTTCCAGGGTGTGGTGGACTTCTGCGAGCAGAAGATCGTGGAAGGTACCCAGCTGGATTACAAGCAGCAAATTCCGAAGGAGCTAGCGAAGCATTTCGCCGCCATGTCCAACCAGCGCGGCGGCCTGATCGTCATCGGGGTAGCGGAGGATGCCAGGACCGGGCTGCCGAGCAAGTGGGAGGGCATCGCCTACGAGGACAAACTTATCGACCAGATCCATCAGTTCGCGGGCAACGTCCGGCCGCTGCCGAGTTATGACGTGCGGCCGACCGACGAAGTAGGCGGCAAGGTGTTCGTGCTCGTGCGCATCAACGAGGGCGACGCGCCGCCGTACACCGTCATCAACGACCCGACGGTGTACGTGCGGGTCGGCAACACGACAAGCCGGTTTGTTCCCGGACCGGCCGATGTGAACGTCATCAGCGACCTGTTCGGTAAGCGTGCCCGTGCCGAGGCCGCGCGGCGGGACAACCTAGCCGAGGCGAACGCGCGCCTGCGCGTCCTGATCCGCCAGCACATACCTCGTGATGACAAACCGCAGCTGCGCGCATCGAACCAGATCACGGCCTACCTGCAGCCGTTCAACCCGAACCACGAACTGGCGTTGCCGCGGGACATCTTCGCGCAGCTCGACAGGATCCGAGTAACGAATAACCATGAGCGGGACTTCCCCGGTCAGCAGATGAGCCCGGTAGCGCGGGGCATGCTCCACTTCCAGCGGGGTGCGGGAAACCCGTCCTTCTCATGCGACCAGGTGTACGCCAACGGCATGTTCTTTCATGCCGAGAACATCGTGCGGCCGGGGAAACTTGACGGCAAAGAAATCTATCTCGTGGATATCGGACAGCACCTCTACAAGACGCTGCTCTTTGGGCGCAAACTGTACAGCCAGTTCGGCTACAACGGCTTGACGCGTGGCGCAGTGGAACTCAATGCACCGCATGGGTGCATCATCCGTCCCATGGTGCTGGACGATTCGCGCCCGCAGTTCCGGAGTGATTTTCCGTTCACGATCGACAAGTCGTATACATGGCCGATTGAGGCCGACACGCACCAATTGGGCGATGACGGCTGGGTACACGACTACTTCTACGAACGGATGCGCGAGATCTACTGGGACCTTGGATTCACGGACGTGGAACGGACGGTGCTCGACCAGTTCGTCGCGTACCACAGGTTCCGGTAGCGGAGAGCCTCGTCCAGTAGGCTGGGCTGCCCGTATCCCACGCAGGTGCACGTAAGAAGTACGGGAGACCTTGGATCACGGCTGGTAGAGCGATCGCGTGAGGTGTTGTACCGCACTCCGATCATGTCGCGCCACGACGCCTTTGACGCTGAATTCCGTCCGCTCTCAGCTGAGGTCGTCAAGGAGAAGCCATTCAGAGCAGGCCTCCTCCAATACGCTGATTAGCGAGGAGCGCAGGTTCACCTCCAGGTCCGGAAAGATGTGGTCCACGGCATCATCGGTCGTCCACGCGGAACCGGGCCAGACGTAGCCTCCGTCTTCGTCGTAATATAGCTCGTTGACCGGATCGGCAAAGGATTTGAAGAATTCCTCAATCAGCCGGTCGCCTTCAGCGCCGATCGCAGCAAGATTGGATTCAATCCCGCCTATGACCTCTCCGCTGGGAGTCCAGGCAGGACGGCTCTCGACGGAGATCTCTTCGATTATCTGGCTATCGTTAGGCCATATGAAATCGACATCGTTGAAAGAGAACCGCAGTCCGCCAGGAACCCGCCACTCACGCTCCCATTCAAACTCGTATGACCGCTTCGGGCTGACG
>Ga0302314_10004379_pt1 | contig 25982 bp, 22 predicted proteins | sample III_Palsa_N2_3_FD_200533 | JGI IMG/M metagenome (GOLD analysis project Ga0302314, IMG submission 200533) | Peat permafrost microbial communities from Stordalen Mire near Abisko, Sweden - III_Palsa_N2_3 | ecosystem: Environmental > Terrestrial > Soil > Palsa > Peat permafrost | place: Sweden...
CACCCTATTTGTGCAAAGTATTCATAACGTTGTAGTTAGGTGGGGACTTCCATTTGTGGCCGCTTGCTGCAGCCCTTCCGGAGGTGGCCCGGTCGTGGATAGGTGGGGTGGCTGGCGGGCGGCTTTTGTCAACTTGCAGCATGACGTGGAGAGAGTGAGTGAGTTACTGAACGGGTGTAAGCCTGCCTTCGGGATGGATTCTGGCGAATTTAAGACTTCTGGGCAATTCGAGGTGTGGGTTTGGGCTTTGGAATCGCCTGGATGCGGATATGGTGGGTTCGGGGCGGGCAAGCGTAGAATGTGGGGATGCTTTCCCGTACAAACCTCGGCCTCTCTCTTCTGCTCTGCGCCTCGATGGCGCCCACGCTTATGCCGCTTGCCAACGCCCAGGATGACCATCCGCGGGGGCGGAAGTACAAGGCTCCGCCGGAGACGGCGCATATCGTGGTCGACGTGCAGAAGGCGACGAACGGCAAGGTTGTGGTGAACGCTGCCGTGATCTTCCATCCGGTAAAGGACGGTAAGGACGAGGGGAACCTCGAGGTGAAGACCGACCCTGAGGGCAAGGCGACGATCGACGTGATCCCGATTGGCAGCACGGTGACGGTGCAGGTGCTGGCGAATGGGTTTGCGACGTTTGCGCAGGACTACACGATCGACAGCGGGCAGAAGGAGATTTCGGTGAAGCTGCAGAAGCCTCGGGCGCAGATGTCGGCGTATACCGATAATGCCGGGAAAGCGGCTACGGTGAAGCCGGGCGTGCAGGAGCCGAATCGGCCGTCGCAGCAGCAGAACGGGAATCCGACGACGCCGAACAACAACATACCGCAGTAGGGGCGGGAGTTTGCCGCGTGGCTGGGATCGTTGCTGGGAACGGAACGACGATGGGGTGGGATGAGTAGAAGGCTGGCAGGGAAGTCCGTGCTTGTGACCGGTGCGGCGAAGCGGATTGGGCGGGCGATTGCGCTCGAATTTGCGGGACAGGGCGCGAAGGTGGCGATCACGTACGGAGCTTCGGGGGCTGAGGCTGAGGAGACGGTAAAGGCGCTGGCTGCGCTCGACGTGGAGGCCATGGCGGTCCGGTGCGACCTGCGGGACCCCGAGGACGTGCGGCAGACGGTTGGTGCGGTGGTCGAGGAGTTTGAGGGGCTGGATATCCTGGTAAATAATGCTGGGGTGTTTGAGTCGGTGGCGCTCGAGGACATCTCTGTCGAGCAGTGGGACCGGATGTTCGAGACGAATACGCGTGGGCCGTTTTTGATGGCGCAGGCGGCGTATCCGCATCTGAAGGCTGCGGCAGGCGGTGGGCGGATTATCAATATCGGGTCGCTGGGTGGGTTGCATCCATGGGCGACGCATGCGCACTACTGCACGTCGAAGGCGGCGCTGCATATGCTGTCGCAGACGATGGCGAAGGCATGGGCTCCGGCGGTGAGTGTGAACTGCGTGGCTCCGGGGATGATTGTGGCGGGTGAGGTTGAGGCGGGGTACGAGGAGTTTGCGCGCAGGACGCCGATGCAGCGGAATGGGCGGGCGCAGGATGTGGCGGAGGCGGCGCTGTTCTTTGCGACTGGGCCACACTTTATTACCGGGCAGTTGCTGGCTGTGGATGGTGGGTTAGGGCTGTAAGGGCAGGGAATAGGGTGTAGGGACTAGGGAATAGGAGGTGCAAAGGCAGGGCCACGCGAAGCAGTTACAGGTCACGAAGTGACCGCCCGGCGCGGAGCGGGCCCGTCCGGCAGGACTATATGCGGAAGAGGCGTTGCCACCAGCTTGCCTTCGGCTTCATGTCTTCGTAGAGCTTCATGGGCGGCTCCTGCTCGGGGAGTGGCTTGCCTTCGAAGGCGGCGCGGGGATTGTCGAGGACGAGCAGGTTGGCGTAGTCGCTGCCGTATTTTTTTGCGATCAGGGCGTGGGCTTCGCGGATGTGGGGTGGGCGGTTGCGGACGCCGTGGGCGTCGGTGGCGAGGATGTGGACCCAGCGGTCGGCGAGGAGTTCGTGGGCCATGACTTCGGCCTTGCGGCCCATGCGGCCGAGGACGGAGTCTGCGGTGACCTGGACGATGAGGCCGCCGCGCAGCCAGGGGATCATGCGGGAACGGTCGGCCTGCAGGGTGCGGTTGCGCTCGGGATGGGTGAGGATCGGGGTCAGACCCGCGAGCTGCATCTCGTAATAGGTCTCGGTGAGCGAGCCGGCGAGGCCGTAGTCGGGCAGCTCGACGAGCAGGTGGCCGAGGCCGTTGATGCTGAACTTGGCGGGATCGTTTTGCGCGGCGAGGATGTTGTCGTAGGTGAGGTGGAAGTCGCAGCCGAGGCCGAGGGTGAGGGGGATTTTGAGGTCGGCGAGACGGGCGCGGAGCTCGGCCAGCAGCTCGACGTTGCGTTGCGGATGGAACTCGTAGCGCTCGCTGGCGTGCGGGGTGCAGACCACATGGGTGATGCCCTCGTCGACGGCGATGCGAGCCATTTCGATCGAGGTCTCGAGGTCGGCGGCTCCGTCGTCAAGACCGGGCAGCAGATGATGGTGAATATCAATCATGATGGTCGCGGGTCGAAGCGTAGCCCGTTGGGAAGACGCATAGCCCTGTTGGGATCCCCGGAGCCGATCCTGTTCGAGCTACGCCGTGGCGAGGGATCGGGCCATCGCCCGGAAGAGTTCGAGGCCGTCGGCGGAGCCGAGGAGCGACTCGCTCGAGCGGTCGGGGTGCGGCATGAGGCCGAGGACGTTGCGGCCTTCGCTGAGGACGCCAGCGATGCTCTCAAGCGAGCCGTTGGGGTTGGCCTGCGGGGTGATCTCGCCTTCGCGGGTGGTGTAGCGGAAGGCGATGCGGTCCTGCGCCTTGAGGGTCGCGAGCGTGTCGGCGTCGCAGAAGTAGTTGCCTTCCATGTGGCCGACCGGCATGGTGAGAACCTGAGCGGGCGTGAGACCGTTGGTGAAGACGGAGTCGGTCGTCTCGGTGCGCAGGTGGAGCTGCTTGCAGATGTAGTGCTGGCTGGCGTTGCGCATGAGCGCGCCGGGCAACAGGCCGGACTCGCAGAGGATCTGGAAGCCGTTGCAGATGCCGAGGACCAGGCCGCCGGAAGCGGCGAAGCGCTTGACCGACTGCATGACGGGCGCGAACTTGGCGATGGCGCCGGTGCGGAGATAGTCGCCATAGGCAAAGCCGCCGGGGACGAGGATCGCGTCGCAGCCCTGGAGGTCTTCGGAGGCATGCCAGAGGTACGTGACCGGCTCGTGAACGAGGTTGCCGATGACGTTGTAGGTGTCGTGGTCGCAGTTGGAGCCGGGGAAGACAAGAACGCCGAACTTCATGAGATCAAGGATATCAGGAAGGGTGCGTTTGGCGCAGGCGGGCCAGCGGCTACGACGGGTTAGGGAAGCTGCGCGGGGCGGCGCGCAGGCCCAGAATCTCAATGTTCTTGAGCTTGGCCTTGAGGACGTAGACCAGGCAGTTGTTGCCTTCGGGGTCGATGGGCGACATGAAGAAAGCCTGCTGCAGGATGTAGCTGGAGTTGTTGCGGATGAGGCCTTCGATCACCTCGCCATCCTCAAAGGTGACGCGGACCCAGAGGCATTCGACGGGCGGGAGATGGTCGTGGAAGCGGAGATCGTCGTGGCTCTTGCCTTCAAAGGTCTTGACGAAGAAGACGGCTTTGACGCCGTCGAGCGGGACCTCGCGGAGGCTGCTCTCGCCCTGCAGGACCAGCGGGGCCGAGGTGAAGTTCGCGTTCGGATCGTTCTCCGACGGCCAGAGCGCGCGATTGGTGAAGCCTTTGACGATGCGTCCGCCGAACTGGATGACGACCATATCGCGCATGTCGCCGTTCAGGCCGGAGCCATTCGTGTTGCTTACTTCGTTCTGCATTGCGTTTGCTGTCTCGATTTCTGTCACGGGCATCATACAGATCTCGGGCTTATTTCGTACTGTTTGATCTTGTAGAGGAGTGCCTTATAGCTGATGTGGAGATCGCTGGCCGCAGCCTTGCGATTCCAGCCTTTTTTCTCGAGCACGGTGGCGATGACGGCGGCTTCAGCCTCGCCTTTGACGCCGCGAACGAGCTGCTTGAGATTGTGCGACGCGTCGGCGTGGGCGGCCACGGTGGACTGCGCCTCCGGGGTTGGCGGGACGGGCAGATCGGCCAGCACGGCGCGCTCATCCTGCAGGACGAGGAAGCGGTTGATGACGTTTTCGAGCTCGCGCAGATTGCCCGGCCAGTTGTACTGCGAGAGCGAGTGGATGAAGGAAGCGGAGACGGGCGTGGCGGGGAGATCGTACTTCTTCGCACCCTTGCGCAGGAAGTACTGGACGAAGGTGGGAATCTCGTCGAGGCGTTCGCGCAGCGGCGGCAGCATGAGCGAGAGGCCGTTGAGGCGATAGTACAGATCGGCGCGGAAGGCCTTCTCGGCGATCGCGGTCTTCATGTCGATGTTTGTGGCCGCGACGATGCGGACATCGGTGCGCATGGAGGTGCGGCTGCCGAGGCGGGAGAAGGTTCCGTCCTGTAATACCTGCAGCAGTTTTGCCTGCAGGAGAGCGGGCATTTCGCCGATCTCGTCGAGGAAGATGGTGCCGCCGTCGCAGACTTCGAACTTGCCGGGCTTGGTCTTGACCGCGCCGGTGAAGGCACCTTGTTCGTAGCCGAAGAGCTCGCTCTCGAGCAGATCGGCGGGCATGGCGGCGCAGTTGATCTTGAGGAACATCTGCTTGCTGCGGCGCGACATCTTGTGGGTGAAGAGCGCGAGGATCTCCTTGCCGGTGCCGCTCTCGCCGAGGATGAGGACGGGGATGTCGGACTTGGCGACGAGCATGGCCTGCTGCTCGATCTCGCACATGCGCTTGCTCGACCGGATGAAGGAGTGGCCGTCGGAGAGCTGGACCTCCTTGGGATCGAGGTCGGCGACGGCGTTGGCCGGGAGACACTTGGCGATGGCGATCTCGAGGTTGTCATCGACGAAGGGCTTAAGAACGACGCTGGCTGCGCCGAGAGTCGCAAAGATTTCGAAGTCCGCCGTATCGATCGAGCAGGTGAGCACGATGATCGGAGTGGTGGGCTTGATCTCGCGCAGCCGGGTGAGCACGGGCAGCGAGACGTCGCGGCCATCCCAGGCGAAGAGGATCAGGTCGACTGAGTTGTCGGTCTCGAGAGAGATAAGGAAAGGGGTGGCCTCGGCGCAGAGCGTCAGGGCGTAGTCGGCAGAAAAGGTACGGCGAAGATAGTTGAGCACCTTGGGGTTCGATTCCAGGACACTCACCACAGGCCGGACCATAGCGGCGGGTTTCGCCGAAGGGAAGATCTTCTCGAACATAGGACGACTCACTTGCTACCTCTAACAATGACGCAGTGAAAGCTTAGTCATTCTAGTGTGCGCAAGGAAGTTCCTAAAAAGGAGAAAAAGTTTTCCCAAGGAAAACTAAAGTGTAGTGACTTTTCGGCAAAACGGGCGTTCAACTGGTGCTTTATTGATGGCACGCAACGTGCGAGTCATCACACTATATCCAGATTCCCGTGTATCGAGCGTGACCGCTGGATTACGAATTCCATACTGACAACCGTGCAACACGACAAGCAATGAACGACGTCGATCAACTGCAGATTAGACTAACCTAGATTACCCCGAGGAAAGACCAGAAAGATGACAACACATCGTGAATCGCGCCGCAAGCTCCCTTCTCTGCACCTGCTCTTTGGCCGGTCCGCAGAGATGCAGGCAGTTCGGCGCAAACTTGAATCGGTAGCGCACACGCAACTGCCGGTTCTGGTGCAGGGCGAGAGTGGAACGGGTAAGGAACTCTGCGTCCAGTTGATTCACGAGCTCTCGGGGAAGCCATCGGCGGAGTTGGTCAAGGTGAGCTGCCCGGCGATTCCGCACTCGCTGGTGGAGACCGAACTGTTTGGGTATGAGAAGGGCGCGTTTACGGGTGCAACCTCGACCAAGCGCGGGCGGGTGGAAGAGGCCGAAGGCGGTACGCTGTTTCTGGACGAGGTGGGCAGCCTGGATCTTGATGTGCAATCGAAGCTGCTGCAGTTGCTGCAGGACGGAAGCTTCATGCGGGTGGGTGGGCACTCGATGCGCACCATCAAGACGAGGATTGTGTCGGTGGCGAATCGCGATCTGAAGGAGCAGGTGGATGAGGGTTCGTTCCGCCTGGACCTGCTGTACCGCATCAATGTGATGACGATCGATCTGGCTCCGCTGCGGCGGCGCAGGGAAGATATTCCGGAGCTGGTGGACCACTTTCTCGAGCAGCATGCGCGGACGTTCCAGGTTACCCCGGCTCCGCTGTCGCACGATGTGATGCGGCTGATGCAGCGCTACCACTGGCCGGGAAACATTCGGCAACTCGACAACCTGATGCGCGGGTATGTGCTGATCGGCAATGAAGAGGCGCTGATTGCGGAGATGATGCCGGAGGAAAAAGTTACCGAGAACCTGATGGCGAAGGTCGACTTGACTCAGCCGATTTCGATCAAGGAAGTGACGAAGCGGGCGACCCAGGATCTTGAGCGGCAGATCATTATGAAGGTGCTGCGGGCGAACGGCTGGAATCGGCAGAAGACGGCGAAGTGGCTGAAGATGAGCTACCGGTCGCTGCTGTACAAGATTCGGGAGGCGGAGACGACGGAGGATTCGCTGTCGCGGCGTAATGCGGTGCCGGTGAAGAAGGCCAAGACGGCGGCTTTCCCGGAGACGCTGACCAGTTCGCCAAGGATTCACTAGGGTAAAGGCGCCCTGCGCGGGCGGCGGTCACTTCGTGACCTGTATACCCGCTTCGCGTCGCTCCTCCCGTTGGTCGGCACAATCTTCTGTTGCGACCAACGGGAGCACCACGCGAAGCGATTACACGTCACGAGTGACCGCCCCGCGCGCAGCGGGCCCGTCCGGCAGGACATGCTTTGGCATTGAGCACAAGAGAAAGAGGGACAGCCTTTAGGCTGTCCCTCTTTCTCTTGCCGAATCTGAATCCTAGCAGCGGACCACGTTCGGGGCGGAGATGCCCTTGGTGGCGTTGCGGGAGTCGACGACCAGCTTTGACTCGGCGACGATCGCCTTGTAGTCGTAGTCGGAATGGTCGGTGACGATCAGCACGCAGTCGTACTGGCCAAGATTCTCGAGCGGCGTCGAGGTCATGTTCAGGTTGTAGTGGCGACCGCGGCCCACCTTGGGGTGGTAGGGATCGTTGTAGAGCACCTCGGCGCCCTCGTGCTTGAGCTGCTCGATGATGGTGAGCGACGGGCTCTCGCGCAGGTCGTCGATATCCTTCTTGTAGCTCATGCCGAGCATCAGGATCTTCGAGCCGTTGACAGCCTTCTTGTGTTGGTTGAGCGCTTTGCCGACCTGCTGGACGACAAACTCCGGCATGGCCTCGTTGACCTCGCCCGCAAGCTCGATGAAGCGGGTGTTGAAGTCGTACTCCTTGGCCTTCCAGCTGAGGTAGAACGGGTCGATCGGGATGCAGTGGCCGCCGAGGCCGGGGCCAGGATAGAACGCGTGGAAACCGAAGGGCTTGGTCTTGGCCGCGTCGATCACCTCCCAGATGTCGACACCCATGCGCAGCGAGAGAACCTTCAGCTCGTTGACCAGCGCGATGTTGACGCAGCGGTAGATGTTCTCGAGCAGCTTGGTCATCTCGGCGACGCGCGTTGTCGACACGCGAACTGAACGGGTAAAGATGCCTTCGTAGAGAACGGCGGCAAGCTCAGTGGCGATCGGCTCGTGACCGCCGACGACCTTGGGAATATCGCGGCGCGCGACGTCGGTGTTGCCTGGGTCTTCGCGCTCGGGCGAGAAGGCGACGTAGAAGACGCCGCTCTCAGCGGGCGTGCCGACGGTCTGGACCTTGAGGCCAAGCTTGTTGCCGGCTTCGAGCAGCGGGATCAGAACGTCCTCGGTGGTGCCGGGGTAGGTCGTGCTCTCGAGGATGACGATCTGACCTTCCTGCACCCACGGCGCGACGGCCTTGGCGGTGTTCTCGATGTAGCTGAGGTCGGGTTCGCGGTGCGAGGTCAGCGGTGTGGGCACGCAGAGGATGATCGCGTCCTGCGCGGTGAGCTTCGAGAAGTCCGCCGTGGCGCGCATGCCCTGCTCGCGCGCCTGCTGGATCTCGGTCTCCGGGATCCGGAAGATGTAGGAGCGGCCCGCTTCAAGGTCGTCGATCTTCTTCTGGTCGATATCGAAGCCGGTGACCTTGAAGCCAGCTTCGGACAGCAGGAGCGAGAGCGGCAGGCCAACGTAGCCCAGGCCGATTACGCCGATCGACGCCGTGTGGGCCTTGAGGCGCTCCATGCGCTGTTCGGCGAGCTTCGGGATAGAGATCTGCGAGGTCGTGGGAGGGGTAAGGGTCGGGGTCGACATACGCGCCTATTATTGCACTTCGGGCCGGAATTGGAGCGGGGTTTCTGTTTGCCCGGACTCCCACAAAAGTGTGGTACGCCCGCTTTGGTACGGGTGGTACAACGAGATACGTCTGCGCCTGTCGTGGTAACGTTTCGGATTGGGATTTCGGCGCGACTTTGTATTCCACGCGAAACGCGTTGATGGTTGAATGGACGAAGACTCCTTCGCGTCCGAGGCTGGTCGCGGGTTGAGTCGTGGTGTCGGCCTTGTGGCGCAGAGCCGCTGGCAATGAAGGAGAGAGATGGCACGCTATCTGATTACGGGAATCGCCGGTTTTATCGGATCGACGCTGGCGCACACGCTGGTCGAGCAGGGACATGAGGTTGCAGGCATCGATAACCTGTCCACGGGCACACTCGAAAACCTCGCTGACATTCGTTCGTCGGTGGAGTTTCATCATGCCGATATCCAGAGCTATGACGCGGTGCGTGCGGCTGCGGAGGGTGCGGACTTCATCCTGCATCAGGCGGCGCTGGCCTCGGTGCCGCGCTCGGTGAAGGATCCGCTGACCTCGCATGAGTCGAACATCAATGGCACGCTGCAGGTGCTGCTGGCCGCGCGGGATGCGGGCGTTAAGCGCATTGTGTACGCGGCATCGTCTTCGGCTTACGGAGACCAGCCAACGCAGCCCAAGCATGAAGAGATGAGCCCCGCGCCGCTCTCGCCGTACGCGGTGCAGAAGCTGACCTGCGAGTACTACATTCAGGCCTTCTGCAAGGTCTACGGCATGGAGGGCGTGTGCGTACGCTACTTCAACATCTTTGGACCACGCCAGGCGGCGGACTCGCCCTACTCGGGTGTGATTGCGCAGTTCATCTACAAGATGATGGCGGGTGAGACGCCGACGATCTATGGCGACGGCCTGACGAGCCGTGACTTTACCTTCGTCGAGAATGCCGTGCAGGCGAACCTGAAGGCCTGCCATGCACCCAAGGAATTCGCCAATGGCCGCGTCTTCAACGTGGGTACGGGGTACAGCCATACGCTGAACGATCTGTATGCGGCGCTGGGGAAGATCCTCGGCTTCACGGCCGCGCCGAACTACGGCCCGGGACGCATGGGCGATGTGCAGCACTCGCTGGCGAGCATTGAGCGCGGCAAGCGTGAGCTTGGCTATGAGCCGATGACGGACTTCCATGCGGGACTTGAGAAGACCGTGGCCTGGTACAAGGAAGAGAAGGCCAAGACGCAGGTCGAGGCGATCGCGTAAAGGCATGTCCTGCCGGACGGGCGCCCTGCGCGGGCGGCGACCACTTCGTGGTGTGTGATCGCTTCGCTGGGTGCTCCCGATGGTCGCAACAGAAGATTGTGCCGACCAACGGGAGGAGCGACGCGAAGCGGGTATACACGTCACGAAGTGACCGCCGCCTGCGTAGGGCGATTTTCAGGGCTCTTTTATTGGGCTCCGCGCCTGCGGATAATCGTCTTCACTGTCTCGAACATAATCAGCAGGTCGAGACCCAGCGACATGTGCTTCAGGTAGTAAAGGTCGTACTCCAGCTTCTCGCGCGTCTCCTCGAGCGTCGCGCCATAGCCGTAGCGGACCTGCGCCCAGCCAGTCAGGCCCGGGCGGATGAGGTTGCGGAGGTAGTAAAACGGCAAGTTCTCCGACAGCATCGGAATGAACTCCGGCCGCTCCGGCCTTGGGCCAACAAAGCTCATGTCGCCGCGCAGGACGTTCCAAAGCTGCGGCACCTCGTCGATGCGCGTCTTGCGCATGAAGCCGCCAATCCTGGTGACGCGTGGATCGTTCTTGGTCGCCCACTTCGCGCCGCCGACCTCGGCGTCCGTGAACATGGTGCGGAACTTGACCACCTTGAAGTTCTTGCCGCCAACGCCGACGCGGGTCTGGCTGAAGAAGATTGGTCCCTTCGAGGAAAGTCGGACCAGCAGCAGGACGATGGGGAAGAAGGGCGCGAAGATCAGCAGCCCCACTGCGGCGGCAATCGTTGAGACGATGCGCCGCGTGATCTGCTGAGAGGGCCGGATGCGGAAGCCTTCGCTGTAGAGGAAGTTGCTGGGGCGCAGGCCGTCGAGCTGGATCTTGCCGTAGAGCCGTTCGCGCAAGGGGCCTGCGGCTTCGATGGTGATGCCCTGGAAGCGGAGGCCCAGCAGATCCTGCACCGGCAGCTCGTCGCGGCCATCTTCAACCGCGATGATGATGCGGTGCACGAGTGGGTTGGCCTTGGCGATCTCGGCGAGGTCATGAACCCAGATCTTCTTGCGCTCCTCTTTTTCGAGGTGCAGGTCTTTCCAGCCGATCACCTCCATGCCGATATCGCGGCGCGAGCGGATGGTCTCGACGATGGAGTGCGCCTGGTCGCCCGCGCCGAGCACGTACACGCGCTCGCGGAACCACGGGTGGCTGACGATCCACTCATAGGTGCTGCGCCAGAGAATCAGCGCCGGAGTGAGCAGAACGAAGCCGATCAGGTAGACGCGGCTGGCGATATCCACCTCGGGGTAGAAGAAGATCACCGCCGAGAGGATGAAACAGTCGAAGCCCAGCACCAGCAGGATGCGGAAGTAGATCTCGAGCGGGATGGAGACGATCTGCGGCTCGTAGAGATCGAAGTAGTAGGAGAGGATCAGGGTGACGACGGTGACGCCGCTGATCTTCAGCAGCCCGTGCTCATAGGCCAGATTCAGGTAGGTATCGGGGCCGAGGACGGCGAGCGTGGCGAGAAAGAAGCAACCGGCAACGAGGATTGCCTCGCACAGGAACAGCACGACGGTTCGTGTGGGGTAATAGACGTTGAGAAGCCGAATCATCTGGTCGTCCTGCTCCGGTTACTCGTTGACTTTGTCATAGTGGTCGTACCCGTAGTATCCCCCGGTGGTGGGAGGATTGGGCACGGCGTTCAGGACGCAGCCGAGTAGCTTCGAAGCCTTCAGCTCGACCAGGGCGCGTTGTGCGGTTTCATACCGTGTGACGCCACCGCGTGTGATGAGGAGTACCCCATCGCAGGCGCGGGCAAGATTCACTCCATCGGCGACCAGGTTGACGGGCGAGGAGTCGACGACGATCCAGTCGAAGAAGGGGCTGGCCGTGGCGATCAGCTCTTGAAAGCGGACGCTTCCGGAGAGGTCGGCGGCATTGTCGGCGTCGGCGCCGCCGGGGATGAAGGTAAGCGATCCAAGGCCTGAGGGCAGGGGAGAGCCATCCGGCTTCGGTGCCATGCGCTGCATCACTTCAGCCAGCGTGGAGATGCCGGAAAGATATTCGGTCAGGCCCGGTTCGCTGGGGGCGCCAAGCAGCTTGTGCAGCGAGGAGCGGCGCATATCGCCGTCGATGAGCAGGACGCGGTTCGCCTTATGGCGGGCGAACGAGATGGCCAGGTTGGCGGCGATGAAGCTCTTGCCTTCCTGCGGCAGGCCGCTTGAGACGAGCACGGACTTGAGCGGATTGAGGTCGCGGAACTCGCGCATCCGCGAGCGCAGGCTGCGGAACTGCTCGACTGCGCTGCCGCGTTCTTCGACCGCAGGCAGTTGATGCAGCGAAGGCGACCACACGACTTGCCGGATCTGTGCGAACTCAAGCGATGGGGCGACCGTCGCGGCGAGCGGCTGGTAGTCCGACTGCGGGGTCGATTGCGGGGCAGGCCGCGCGATCTCCAGGCGGAGGCCGCTCTGCGCGTCAGGCGGCGTCGTCGTAGGCGGAAGAGCGTCAGGTCGGCCCGCGATCGAAGCGACGCGATCCATCTCTGCACGTAAAAGAGCTTCGTATATCTTGCTCATCGGTTTTGTCTTTCTGTGCCGTCAGCGTGCGAGACGAGAGTGGTTTCTGGGTGACCGCTGTCCGCTCCGGGGGCGGCGGTTCTGTCTGCCGTACCGTAAGCGGGAAGCGAGTTGCTGGAGGATGCGACGACAAACGGCTGGCCGTCGGCACGATAGTCGAGATCGAGGTCGCAGATGACGGCCTCGACCAGACCTGCGGGAATATTGCGGATCTGCTGTACGTAGGCGAGGATCAGCGAGTGCTCGCAGATGAGGTTGACGAGCCGCGGAATCCCCTGGCTGGCGCGATAGATCAGCGCCATCGTGTCGGGCAGGAACGGGTTTTGCGAACCTCCGGCAAGCTGAATTCGTGTGGAGATATACTCACTGGTCTGCTCAGCGGTCAACGGCTCGGTGCGGCACCAGAGCGCCACGCGCTGGCGTAACTGGCGCGCGTTCGGCTGGCGCAGCATCGCCGCGAACTCAGGCTGGCCGGAGAGGATGAGCTGCAGCAGCTTCTCCGACGAGGTCTCGAGGTTGGTCAGCAGCCGAATCTCCTCCATCAGCTCCCAGGAGAGATTCTGCGCCTCGTCAACCACCACCACGCAGGTCTCGCCGCGTCCATAGCACTCGATCAGCCAGCGATTGAGCTGCATCAGCATGCCGGACTTGGTGCGGTTGGTCGGGGTCAGGCCAAAGTCGGTCAGGACGAACTCGAGGAAGTCGAGGATGTCCAGGCGCGGATTGAAGACAAATGACGTGAAGATCCGCGTCTTCTCAAAGGAGTTGATCGCGCGCCGCAGCAGCGTGGTCTTTCCCGTGCCCACCTCGCCGGTGAGGACGATGAATCCCTTGCGCGCCGAGATCCCCCACTCCAGGGCGGCCAGGGCCTCGCGCGTCGCCGGGGTCTTCAGCAGGAAGCGCGGATCGGGGCTGGCGCCGAAGGGGTCGATCCGGAGATTGAAGAAGCTTTTATACATGGCCTAGCCCCGAGCCTCGACCGCGAGATCCGCAGCCTTCTTGCGCCGGAAGAGGCGGCGCATGCGGCCAGGCTCAGGCACAACCGGCATATCGCCCGCGAAGGCGATGACGGCCAGCGTGGGCAGCTTGGTGAAGGCCCAGATATCGCGCTCTGTGCGCAGAACCGTATTCCTGTACTCGAAGAAAGCGACGATGGAAAGGCCGATCGCCAGTCCACCCGCGATTCCGGCGATCAGGAAGACGTTCCGGTTCGGCGAAAAGGGTGCGTCCGGCAGGTTGGGCTCGTCCAGCATGCGGAACTGCTCGCCCTGCTGGCGCTTCTCGAGATCGGTGGCCATCTTCGACTGGTTCATCTTGCCTAGCAGGTCGTTGTAGAAGGCCTCGGCGGTCCCATGGTCGCGCGTCAGTTCCTTGTACTGCTGCTCAACCAGCGGGCTGGACGAGATGCGGCCCTGATAGTTCCCGATCTGCGCCTGGATCTGTGCCTGCTCCTTCTGCTTGTTCTGGATGCCCATCTCGATGGCGTGAATCTGCGCGCGAAGCTGCTGGACGGGCAGGGAATCGGGACGGCTCGGCGTCGTCTGGGCGGTGGCTGTACTGCTTGCCGCCGGTGCGGGCACCTGCGCTGCAGCAATCTGCTTGCGCAGCGTGGCGATCTTCTTTCGCACGGAGACGACATCGGGATAGTCGGCGGTGTAGTGCGCGCTCAGGTCGGCCTCCTGTGCCTCTAGGGCATCGAGCTGGTTTTGCAGGCCAAGCTGCTGCTGGGGCGTGACGGCAACGCCTCCATTCGCGCTCGCCGCCTGGGTCGCCTGCGTCAGCCCGGCGAGCATCGACTCCTCGTAGGACCTGTTCTGCTGCATCTGCTGCAACTGCTGGGTCGTCGCCTCGAGCTGCGTGTTCAGGCTCGAGAGCATGCCCATGTTCGTCGACTCCTCGCCGGGCAGACGGCCCATATACTGGCGCTCGAAGTCGGCGAGCTTGGTGTCCTGCTCGTCGAGATTGCGCTTGGCGTCCGCGAGCTGGCTCTTGATGAAGTCGGTGGTGCCTTCGGCCGAAGCCTCGCGCGAGCGCAGGTTCTCGCCGGTGAAGAGCGACGTAATCTCGCCGCAGACCAGTTGGGCGGTGTGGGCATCGCCCGCCTTGAACGAGATGGAAAAGCCCGGCAGGCCGCCCGAGTGCGAGATCTCCGACGTGATCAGTTGAATGCCGACGGCCTTGCGCGCCGTGTCGATGCGGTCGTCCATCGACATGTGCTTGTTCCCGTACAGGTTGTAGCGCTCGATGATCGGTTGCAGGCTGGTCCGGCTGAGGATCTGCTCGCGCATCGAAGCGAGGCGGCTGTCGAGATCGGATGAGACCACCGGCTTGACCAGGTTGTCCGGAACCTTCTGGCTGTCGATCAGGATCGTCGTCTTCGAGATGAACTGCGGCGCGACCGTATAGCTGGCGCTGTACGTGATGATCGGCAGGAGCACCAGCGGCACCAGGATGATCCAGCCGCGGCGCTTCAGCATGCCGAGATAATCTTCTACGTTGAGTGGCCGGTGACCTAGCATAGTGCTCCTTTTCTCCTATCCTGCTCTACGGGCGAGCGAGTGGGCGGTGCGAGGGTGCGTACGTGATGCCGAATCCGATGATCTGCGATGTTCCGTTATAGATTGCGGTTGACGATGAGAGCCCGTCTTCGGTCTGCCGTTCGACGGCATAGCTGAGGAAGGCGGAAAGGCTGCGGCCGATGCCGCGTGAGAGCTGCCCGCTGGCGACCTCGCTCGAGGTGCTGAACGAGGTGGCGGCCAGGTTGGGCAGGCTTGTGGAGCGGTTATATAAGACGGTTCCCGCGGCTGCCCAGACTCGATTGAGCGGGCGGCGTGCATTGAACGAGATGGAATCCGACAGCGCACCCTGGGCGATGCCCGAGCCGCCGTTCTCCGAGCGCAGATAGAGCAGCGAGTAGGTGGTCAATCGCCCCGAGTAGGTCAAACCGAGCGAGCCGCCCACGTTCACCGACGGCGAAAAGTACGACGCATCGGTCTTGCTCGCCGAGCTGCTCGCCCGCTGCGGTCCGATCGCCGCAGTCATCGTCAGGTTCCTCGTCCACTGCCGGGTGTAGTCGACAAAGACCGACTGCGTGATGAAGGAAAACCCGCCGTTCTCGTAGGTGAACGAGCTGTAGCTATAGCTGGCGCCGACGCTGTTGCGCTGATTGAGGCGGTGTTCGACCCCGACCGAGGCTCCGACCTGGTTGCTGTTGATCGCGTCCGTCGTGTCGTCGAGAAACCGCAGCACTTCGTAAGAGCCGGTGGCATGCACCGAGGTGTTGCCGGTGATGGTACGGATGGCGCTGCCGCTCACGCTGTTGTCGACCCGTGGATTGTTGTTGGTCAGGATGTTCTGACCAACCGAGGTGGTCACGGGCGCGCTGCCGAGATCGCCCACGCCCAGCACGCCGGAGAGGCCGGTGGTTGGGCTGTCCGGCAGGTAGCTGACGCTGTCCGTGCCAATGAACTCCCAGTTGCGTGTCTTATAAACCTGCGAAAGCGCCAGATCGGAGAAGAAGGACGACGGCGCGTTGCCGTTATCGCTGATCAGCTCCCCGCCCGTGTACACGATGCTGAAGGGATGGCGCTCGCTGGTCGTAATGTAGGCGATATCGCCCGATAAATTGGTCGACGCGGCGGTTCCACCATTGCCGTTGTATCCGGTCGTGATGGTCTCGGAGGCGCTCAAGGCGTATTGCAGGCTACCGCCGATGGTGGGCAACTGGAAGCCCTGGTACGCAGGCTGGCCGGTCGCCGTTGGCGTGGCCTGGGCCGACGCGCGTACGGCGAGTCCGCTGAGCGGAAGCAGCAAAAGAACGTTTTGTGCGACCTTCTTCATCGGACAGCATTCACCTAAGGCATTTGCAAAGCAAGATTTACGAAGCGACATCACAAAACGATACTGCGGGATCGATGTGAAAGGGAAGGTAATGTTACGGAACGACAATCGTGTCCCCGGGCAGCAGCGAAATTCCCTGCTCATCTCCGTCCTTCAGCGCTTTTTTGTAGTTGAACGGAAGCTTCTTCTCTTTGCCGTCGACCGTCCGCAGGATGTAGACCTTCTTCGCATTGGCGTAGGGGGTCAGCCCACCGGCTGCGGCGATAGCCTGCAGGGGAGTCATGTCGGGTGTAATCGGCACCGCGCCCACATGCCCTACCTCGCCGATCAAAAAGACCTGCTTCACCCGGACTGCCAGTACGGTCACGGTCACCAGGGGATCGTCGACGTACTTCTTAAGACGCGTGGCGATCGCGGCGCCAAGCTGCATCGGGGTCGATCCGGAGGCTGGAATATCTCCGATTAACGCAAGAGAGATCATGCCGTCGGGACGCACAGGGAAGCTGCCGGAGAGGCTTGGCTCCTTCCATACGGTGACTTGAATGTTGTCGTCCTGGCTGATGATGTAGCTCGGCGAGGAGGCTGGCGAAGACGGTGCCACGGGGACGGTCGCAGGCGGTGCTGGCGCTGCTGCCGCGGGCGTCTGCGCAGGCGTTGCGGTCAGGACTGGCTTGGTCACAGTCTGCTGTGCCGCCGCCGTTGAAAGCGTCAGGGAGGCGGTCGAGACAACGGCTACAAAGGCGAGAATGGAGGAACAGCGGATCATAGTGTGACCTGGTTACTCATTTAACGTGTCTATTGTCTGAAACTTGCGTCTGCAATCCTATGGTTCCAAAGTTGCAATAATCTTCATGGCTCTACGTTGCTGCACCATGTACACTTCGAGCGAAGTTCAGAAGTGTACTGAAGGGACCGTTGTGCGGAGTTTCATTCGCTGAAGTCCGCCCCAAGCAGGCAGCAGTAGAAGGACGGATCGAAGGCCTTTCCCGGATCTGCACATGTGCTTTCAGGTCTACGAAGTAAGTTGTAGGCCCATGTGTGCAAGGATATTCTATAAAGGGATTAAGTCTTCGCAAAAAGCAATCGCAGGTACTTCTCCTGTGGCCTAAAACAGCACACGCGAGCATTGTGAAAACGAACTTCTTACGCACCACGACGGCTGGCTCGACGGTCTCAGCGGATTCGCTTCCAGAGCGAATGCCCCTGACGTCCGGCCCCAACGGAGGAAGCTGGTCGGAGCCTCGCTCACTCAGCGAGTGGACGCCTGTGCTCCTGCTCCTCATCCTGCTGGTCGCGCTCTACGCCCGCATCTCCGTCAAGCTGGTCAACGACTGGTACGAGCTTCCCGACTTCTCGCACGGCTTCCTGATCCCCTTCTTCGTCGCCTTTCTGATCTGGGATAAGCGCGAGACCCTCCGCAAAGTGCCCCTCAAGCCAAGCTGGTCCGGCCTCAGTCTGATCTTCCTCGGACTGTTCCTGCTGCTCACCGGCGTCTTCGGCGCGGACCTCTTCCTCTCGCGCATCTCCTTCCTCATTCTGGTCGCGGGCATGGTCTGGACGCTGCTTGGCCGCGCCATGATGATGGAGTCGAAGTTCATCCTCTTCGTCTTCCTGCTGGCGATTCCATTGCCTGCCGTGCTCTTCAACCAGATCACCTTCCCGCTGCAGCTTCTCGCCTCGGAGCTCGCCAGCTCCCTGCTGCCGTTCGCGGGAGTTCCCGTGCTGCGCGAGGGCAACGTCATCCAGCTACCGGCCATGCAGCTTGAAGTCGCCGAAGCCTGCAGCGGTATCCGCTCGCTGATGAGCCTCTTCACCGTCGCCGTCATCTACGGCTACTTCCTCGAGCGCGCCACCTGGCGTCGTGTGGTCCTGGCCCTGGCCGCGTTGCCGATCGCCGTCGCCGCCAACGTCGTTCGCATCTTTGGCACCGGCCTCTGCGTCCAGTATTGGAACCCGGACAAGGCGGTCGGGTTCTTCCATGAGTTCTCCGGCTGGCTGATGTTCCTTGTCTCGCTCGCCTGCCTTTACCTGGTCCACACCATAATGCGAGCGCTCGCCGCGAAGGATGAAGAGCCTGCATGAGATCTCCGCGATTCTGGGTCGTAGTTGTCCTTCTTCTCTCCGCCACTCTGATGCTGCATCTGCGCGGCGACGTCGACCGTGTTCCGCCCAGCCAGCCCCTCAGCGACCTGCCCGAGACGATCGGCAGCTGGTCGAGCACCGACATCGTGCTTGATCCTGCGGTGCTCGAAGTCCTCGGCAAAGGCGTCTTCCTGAATCGCCTCTATATGCCGATCACCTCCGGCGCGCCGAACGCCAGCCCGTTTGCAGGCGGCCCGCCGCCTGATCGCGCGCCCGGCTCCGGCCCGATCGGGCTCTTCATCGGCTACTTTCCCACCCAGCGGACCGGCCAGTCCATCCACTCGCCGCAGAACTGCCTGCCCGGCGCGGGCTGGACCTTCGAGACCAAGGGAGCCACCGACCTCACCGATCCCAGTGGCAAGAGCTACCGCGTCGGAGAGTACCTGATCTCCGATGGAAAGGTTCGCCAGGAGGTCCTATATTGGTACCGTTCGCATGGCCGCAGCATCGCCAACGATTACGCGGCGAAGTTTTACATGCTGGCCGACTCCATTCGCCTGAACCGCACGGACGCCGCTCTCATCCGGGTCATCACTCCGGTTCAAACGGGTGAAGATCCACATCAGGCCCATCTGCGGGCGGTAGCCTTCGCCGATACGATGGTGCCGTTGTTGCCACCCTACATCCCCGATTGACGCCGATTGATGGTCCGTTGCGCGTGCCCGCGTTCTAAGATTGGACACGCACAAGGCCCGCGCAAAGGCGATCGAACACGACAAGCAGCAAGCACCCCAAATCTGCATCTGGCTTGAGCCAACAGAAGGAACTGAGAGATATGGACACCGAACGATACGAACGAGTCGGGCAGGTCGCGGCAGGACGAACAGTTGGAACGGCAGAGCGGGTGCGGGCCGTCTTCACCGCCTCGGCGATCTCGCTTGCGTTGCTCACCACGGCCACGGGCTGCAAGCGCGACCCCAACGTGGAGAAGCACAAGTATCTGGAGAGCGGCAAGCGCTACGAGGGCGAGGAGAAGTACAAGGAAGCCGCCATCCAGTTCTCGAACGCCCTCAAGGTCGATCATAACTTCTCGGACGCCCACTATGAGCTGGCCAAGACCTATCTGAAGATGGGCAACGCCATGGCTGGCTATCACGAGCTCTCCCGCACCGTGGATCTCGCTCCCACCAACATCCAGGCGCGCATCGACCTCGGCAACCTGCTGGTTGCAGGGGCAGCGCCGGACCGCGCGATGGATCAGGCCAAGGCCGTTCTGACTGCCAATCCCGAGAACGCGGATGCGCTGGCCCTGCGTTCAAACATCGAGCAGAAGAAGGGCGATCTTCCCGCGGCGCTGGCCGATATCCAGCATGCGCTGGCGATCGATCCGAATCGCTCGAACTTCCATACCGCCCTCGCGCTGATCGAGAATGCAACCTCGAAGGACAACAAGCCCCAGGTCCAGCAGGAGCTGCAGAAGGCGGTCTCGCTCGACCCGAAGAACACCTCCGCCCAGTTGCTGCTCGCCTCGCTGCTTGAAAGCTCAGGCGATCGTCAGGGAGCCGAACAGCAGGATATCGCTGCCATCAAGTCCAATCCCAAAGATCTGAAGGCGCGCGCCAGCCTCGCAGGCGTCTACATGCGTGCCGGGGACAAGCCCAAGGTGGAGGAGACCCTGCGCCAGGCAGCCGAAGATCTGAACGACAACGACGACGGCGCCCAGTTGCTCAAGGAGTACTACCAGCGCACCGGCCAGATTGACCGCGCAGAACCGGCCTATGCGGAGCTCACGTCGAAGTATCCCAAGAGCGTTCCGCTCAAGATCGCTTACGCCCAGATTCTGCTCGAGAAGCAGTCTTTCGATAAGGCTACCTCCGTGGTCGCCGACCTGAGCAAAACCAACGGCAACAACCCTCAGGTCGAGGTGTTAAACACCATGTTGCTGATGAAGGCAGGCAAGACCAACGACGCCTTCACCCTGCTGCAGAAGGGAACCAAGAACGCTCCGGACAACGTCCGGCTGCGGCTTCTGCTGGCTCGTGTCGCCGAGGTGAAGGGCGATATGAGCGTCGCCGAAGCGAGCTTCCGTGAGGCGGCGCGTCTTGAGCCCGGCAACGTCGAGGCGCAGTCCGGCATCGCCAGCATCGCATCCCACAAGGGCGACTGGACCCTGCTCGCGCAGGTGGCCGACAGCACCATCCAGCTCCATCCCAAGTACTCCGACGCCTACCTCTGGCGCGGCACGGCTGAGGCGAACCAGAAGCAGTATGAGCCTGCGCAGGCCGACTTCCATACGGCCCTGCAGCTCAATCCGAGCAGCGCCATCGCGCTCACCGAGCTCGGCCAGCTCAGCATCCGCGAGCAGCACGTTCCCGAGGGCAAGGCGCTGCTCGAGCAGGCGCTCGCCAAGGACCCCAACTCGCTTAAAGCGCTCAACCTGCTGGTCGAGCTGGATTTGATAGCCAAGCAGCCGGCCAAGGCGGTTGCGCTGGTGCAGGACCAGATCGCGAAGGTGCCCAACAGCGCCCCGCTCTACAGCGATCTCGCCCGCCTGCAACTGGCGACCCACGACTTCGCCGGGGCCCGCGACAGTGCCAAGAAGGCGATGCAGATCGACCCGGCAAACGAAGATGTCGTCCAGTCCTACTCACAGGCGGAAGTCTCACTCGGCGAGACCGACCAGGCAATCGCCACCTGGCAGCAATGGCTCGGCTCGCATCCGCGCGATCCGCGGGCTCTGGTGCTTCTCGGAACGCTCTCAGAGGCCAAGGGCGACGCGAACAAGGCCATGGACTACTACAAGAAGACGCTCGAGATCGTTCCCGGCCAGCCAATGGCCTCGAACAACCTCGCCTACCTGATGGTCGAGAACGGCCAGAACGTCGACGCAGCCCTTACCCTCGCGCAGACCGCTCGCCGGAGCATGCCGGATTCGCCCAGCACCGCCGACACCCTGGCCTGGGTCTACTACCACAAGGGAACCTACTCCTCGGCGCGCGATCTCCTCGAGGACGCGCTCAAGGTCGATCCCAACAATGCCTCCATGCACTATCACCTGGGCATGGTCTACGGAAAGCTCGGCAACAAGACGGACGCGCAGACGCAGTTGAAGAAGGCGGCCTCGCTGGCGCCCAATACGCAGACGGCCAAGGACGCGAACGCGGCACTCTCGGGCCTCGCCTAGCAGACGGTCCTGAATCAGCATAGGCAGCCTTTGTCCTGCCGGACGGGCCTCCTGCGCGGAGGGCGGTCCCTTCGGGACGGGTATTGGTTGACAGATAGGTGCTCCGGAAGACCCCTTCAGAGCACGAAAAGAGAGCCCGGCAGACCGCCGGGCTCTCTTTTTCCTTGCGACAAATAAGCTCGCAAAAGGGAAGTCACCCCTTATCTCGTTTGCTGTGAATACTTTGCGTAAATAGGTAGGGAGGGGGGGCTACTTGATCAGCTTCTTCGCCACCGCGATCAACTGATCCGCGCTGAACGGTTTCACAATCCAGCCGGTCGCGCCCGCCTTTCGCCCGGCATCCTTCTTCTCCGCCTGCGACTCGGTCGTGAGCATCAGGATCGGCACAAACGTGTACCCCGGCTGCTTGCGCAACGCCTCGATCAACTGCAGCCCGTCCATATTCGGCATATTCAGGTCGGTAATCACCAGGTCGAACTTCGAGCCCCCCGCCTTGGCCAGCCCATCCCGTCCATCCACCGCCTCGGCGACCTCGTACCCAGCATTGCGCAAAGTGAATCCGACCATCTGGCGGATGCTTGCGGAGTCGTCTACAGATAAGATTCGCTTCATTCTCTGCCCTCGTCGCACATCGTCAACGTCGCAATCCAAGCCTCAAAACAGCTCCACATCATTGCCGGAGGAGACCTCTGCAGCAACCGGCAGCGGCAGCCCAAAGAGCGCCGCGTGCAGCACCTCGCGCTCGATCTCGGTTGTATACGAGATGGAGTAAAGTCGTTCCAGCTCCGCCGTATCGTACTCGGCCATAATCCCCGGCCGATCCGCCTCCATCTGCCGCCGCACCGCCTCAATCTCGCCCAGCACCGCATCAACCCGTCGGTACGAGGCATCCAGCCGATCCCCATCCTGTCCAAGAACCTTACCCGTAGCCTGCATCCTCTCGGTCGCGAACTGGATCTCCCGTGCCTGCCCGGCGGTAAACGCCGCCGCCTGCCGCAGGCTGTCGAGACCGCTCCGCGTGGCTTCCTGTGCCTCGCGTAGCCGCTCGTGGCCGCTCTCCGAGAAGGTCTGCATCAGCTCGCCCGTCTGGTCGACCAGCTTGAGGATCTCCTGCATCGCCTGCTCGGACTGATCGGTAATCTCACCCCACTCGGTCGAGAGGCTGGTAATGCCCTTGCCGATCTCGAGGATGGCGTTAGCCTTCTCCCCCAGGCGGCTGGCCTCGATGATGGAGTTCAGCGACAGCAGGTGGAGCAGCTGACGGACGGTCTTGGACTTCTCCACATGCTCGCCGACCAGCTGCAGCAGGCTCGAGTGCCCACCTACCGCCCCCCGTATCCGCTCGCTATACCGCCTGCTTTCGCTCTCGAGCTGCTCGATGTGGGCGAGCTTGGCCGTTGCCTGCGTCTCCTGCTCGACGACCAGTGGACTGATGCCCGCCAACCCCGTGGCACTGGTATTTAGAATGACCTCCATGCAGCTCCTGATCTGGGAGGTCCAGCGCTCGATCGAGGCCCGGACGTTCTGCAATTGATAGATCTGGATGCTGACTCCGGCGTGCGCGCGCGACTCTTCCGGCGTGATGCCATCCTGCGACCGCCCGGTGTGAAGCTCGCCGCAGATCAGGGCGAAGGCCTCTTGTACATGCTCAAGCTGCTGGCGGGTGATGTCGTGCGATTGAATGGCGGCAACGACACTGGCGATCTGCTCCGCGATCTCCTCGACGCAGCTCTTGAACTGCAGGGGGATGCCGGAGAGCTGCGTCAGCCCCTCCTCCAGCGCTGCGAGCTCATCGCCCAGGTTGGCGTCGATCCGGGCGAACTCTTCACGTAGTTGCGGGATCTCGGCGGCTAGAACTCGCCTGGTCGCCTCGATGGTGGTTCTGCGCGTGTCGGTCTGGTCGGCGAGCTCTTCCGTATCCTCGCTCAGCGCGTTCGAAAACTTTGAGAGCTCGGTGGCGAGGTACTCGAAGCCTGCGCCTTCCGCACCAAGCCGACCCACTTCGACGTTGGTCAACATTGTCAGCACCCGCGTCTTGAGCGCGATCGTAGCCTGACTGTCGGCCACGCGGGAGAGATGACGCAGCAGGTGAACCTCCATATTTACGGTATCGAGAATGCCGGTGGTGGCCCGCAGCCGGTCTTCCACGAAGCGCCTTGCCGTGGCGCCGAGCGCTTGCACACTCGGCAACACGGAGCGCACCCCCTCACTCTCGATCGACGCGATGATGCTGGAGGCCAGGCTCAAAATCGCATTGGTCTGCCCGGCAAGGTCTTCGAAGCCGCGGGTCAGCGACGCAATCTCGCCTTCGCTCGAACGTGCGAGCACAGCGAGTTCTCTCCTCGCTTTTTCAAGGGTAGAGACGATGCTCTCGCTGGCTGCCACACTCATTCGTCGTCTCCCTGCCTCTCGCTCATACGCATCGGCTCTACGGCCCAGTGCTCTAAAGTCTTTATCGGGCGCAGGCGAGGATTGCAGCAGCGACGGATTGCAAAGGAAGGATCTTCTCGACCGCCCCGGCTTTGATGGCCTCTTTGGGCATGCCGAAGACCACGCAGCTCTCCTCGTCCTGGGCGATGGTCTTCGCGCCCGCCTGTCTCATCTCGAACATCCCCTTCGCCCCGTCGTCGCCCATCCCGGTAAGGATTACGCCGACGGCGTTCTTGCCGGCATAGCGCGCGGCAGAGCGAAAGAGCACATCCACCGAAGGACGGTGACGGGAGACCAGCGGGCCCTCCTTGATCTCAACGAAGTAGCGCGCGCCGCTGCGTCGGAGCAGCATGTGATGATTGCCGGGAGCGATGAGGGCTCGTCCACGGATGACGGTGTCATTTGACTCCGCCTCCTTCACGGTGATGGTGCACAGGCCGTTGAGCCGGTCGGCGAAGGCCCGGGTAAAGAGTGCAGGCATGTGCTGCACGATCACGATTCCCGGGGTGTCGGCCGGAAGAGCTTCCAGCAGGGTGCGGAGCGCCTCAGTGCCCCCGGTTGAAGCGCCGATGGCGACAACTTTTTCGGTTGTCTCAAGCATGGCTCCCGTCGCAGGAGACAGAATCGCATCCGCGGTCAGCTTGGGTTCGACTGGTCGGGATGAGATCGGTCGGACGCGCGCGCTGGCCGCGGCCTTGACCGCCTCGCAGAGGATCGTGCGCGACTCTTCGAGAAACTGTTTAGTGCCAAAACGAGGTTTGGCGATGATATCGACTGCGCCATACTCGAGTGCCTTGAGCGTGGTCTCTGCGCCTTCCTCGGCGAGAGTCGAGCAGATGATAACCGGTATCGGATGCTGGGTCATGATGTTCTGCAGAAAGGTCAGGCCGTCCATCCGAGGCATCTCGATATCGAGCGTTATGACGTCGGGGACCTCCTCACGGATGCGGTCTGTGGCGACGAACGGGTCGCCCGCGGTGCCGATCACTTCAATCTCCGGATCGCTCGAAAGAACCTCGCTCAGAATCTGACGAACGATCGCGGAGTCATCTACGATCAGCACACGAATCTTCTTTTTGCGCATAGCCTCGGGTCTCTTGGTTCTGTCTTGCGTCGGGATGTTGGATGGGCGAGCGAAGGGTTGATAAGCAGACTGAAGAGCTCAGGTGAGCCGTCGAAGCAGGACTTCCCCGCTGCCCGTGTGGAACAGGATTTTGCATCCCACTGTGCCCCCGAGACTGGATGCGGCCACGTCGTAGCCCTCGGACTGAAGCACCTCGACCGCTGCCTCACAGTTCAGCTTGCCCACCGTCGGCTTCGCTGCTGTCGTCTCCAGCGCGAGTACGTCGGCGCCGCCGAAGAGTTTGACCTGGATTTCGGAGCGGCGCGCGCCGAGATCGTCAAACTGACGTGCGAGGTCAAAGATGCAGAAGTCGACATAGCCGCGTCCATCGGCGAGCGTAGGAGATGTTGAGCTAAGCTTCGGGACACGGGGCAGCATGGCATGGCAGAGCGCGCCGACGCCCAGCTTCTCGCTCCAGAAGGTGACGCCGACGCAGGAGCCGAGAATGGTGCGAATGATCGTCGGTTCGTGGGCGAGAAAGAGCTCCCCGGGCCGTAGATAGATCTCCGGTAGGGTGGGCTCAGCGGCTGGCATCGATCTTCCTGTAGAGTGCAGGGGCGACAGGCTCGAGGGGAACATCGAGTCCGTGGACGGTCTCGGAGTGTCCCAGAAAAGCGTACCCTCCAGGAGCAAGATTGCTCGCGAGCTTCCTGAGAATCTGCTCCTGTGTCGAGCGATCGAAGTAGATGATGACGTTGCGGCAGAACAGAAAGTCTACCTTCTCGGTGAGGCCGTAGTCCGAGTCCATGAAGTTGAGGCGGCGGAACTCGATATGTTGGCGCAACTCAGGGACGATGCGCAGCAGGTCGGAATCTCGATCCCGGCTGCGCATGAAGTATTTGCGTCTCAACTCCGGCGGGACTGGATCGGCAAGGTTTGATTTGAAGATTGCGAGTTGAGCTTTTTCAAGAACCGTCGTGCAGAGATCGGTTGCCATGATTTTGAAGCGAAAACCCAAGTGAGAGAGGCCATACTCCTCAAGGACCATAGCGAGTGTGTACGGCTCCTCGCCCGTAGAGCATCCGGCGCTCCACGCAACGAGTGGCCGGTTACTTTGGTTGCGAGCGACGATCTCCGGGAGGGCTTTCTTGACCAGATAGTCAAAGTGGCCGGGTTCGCGGAAAAAGTCCGTCTTGTTCGTGGTGATCGCATCGAGCAGGTGAATCAGCTCCTCTGCCTGACCTTCA
>Ga0302314_10004380_pt1 | contig 25980 bp, 23 predicted proteins | sample III_Palsa_N2_3_FD_200533 | JGI IMG/M metagenome (GOLD analysis project Ga0302314, IMG submission 200533) | Peat permafrost microbial communities from Stordalen Mire near Abisko, Sweden - III_Palsa_N2_3 | ecosystem: Environmental > Terrestrial > Soil > Palsa > Peat permafrost | place: Sweden...
GCTGTTGCTTTCAAACGCTTTTCGATTGAATCCAGCCCGGACGTCGTTCTCGGCGAATATCGACTGCAGCACGTCGACCCGCTGCGAGCCGGTGCGATAGCCACTGTGATCGCCGTGATCGTGATCGTGGTCGTGGGAGTGATCGTCGTGTTCGTGGGTATGCACGGTTCCGTCGTCGTGCCGATGAAATCTACCCATCGTCAATACCTTTCACGAGACATCCAATGACGTCACCAAGAACTCATTGCCGCGCAACACCTTGACGTCGGCACTCGCGCAACGCGGGCATAGCAATGACCACTGCGAACTGATCGCCGACTCGTTGCCGCAAGAGCGGCAGCTGACCTCAGCGGTGACGAACTCGAGTTCCAACTCGGCGTCGGGCATGTCCTCGTGGTCCCGCAGCAGAGTCCAACAAAAGGACAGTGATTCGGGAACCACTTGGCGAAGTGCCCCGATCTTGACTCGCACGACATCGACGTGGCGGCCATCTGCGTACGGCTTGACCACACCGGCAATCGCTTCGCACAACGACAGCTCGTGCAAACCCAATCACCGCCCGGGCGCACTGACGGCAGGGGAGCCCATAGGCACTGTTCTACACCCGGGAGCCCGCCGATGCATGAGAGCCCACCAAGATGGCCGACAGGATGTGAATTGCACGTGCTTTCCACCCTTGCCGTGGGTGATCAGCACCGCCGAGATCGCGCCGGTGGTCGCAATAGCCGATCTGCACGTCGGCAGGCATCCGCCGTCGTACGCGATGCAGCGGGTGTGGCGCGGTGGCTGCACAGCGTGGTGATGCGCCGGCTCAACGCTCCTTGAGCGGGCGCCGCGCACCGTGCGCCGGGGTGAGTCGTCGGCAGAGGGCGCGCAGCCAGATGTGGTTTGGGTCACACCTCCCTGGGTACGCCAACAGTGGCCTTTCACGCAAGGTGTGGGTTGGGTCGCTAGGAGTACTCATGGACAACAACGAACCCAACGAACAGCTCTCCGAGGAACCCCAGTCGGAACGTGGCGAAACGGGGTCCCGTGATACCGGATCCGATAAGCCGGGCGGTGGACCCGTCGACCGGACGGAGGGCAGGGTCGATGACGAGGCCGTCATCTCGCACGACGGCCCCGAAGAAGGCAACTTCGGCGGGGCCGGAACGCGGCCGCCCGAGGACACCGGAGCGGCCCTGCCGCCCTACGAAGGACGTCAGACCAGCGCCAAATCGATCGGTCGCGAGGAGGGTGCCGAAGGGGGCGTCAAACCGGTTGAGTCGTCGCGGTACAAGGCACCCGCGCCAGGGAGCACGCCAGGTGGTTCGACAGGATCGCCCGGCGACGAACAACCTGCCAAGGAGCAACCCGAGACAGACCGCGGTTACGACACGATTGGTCCGGCGCACACACCGGGGACCGGCCGCGGCGAGAATAAGCGCTGAGTGCCGCCGCTGCGTCATCGCCCCTTCCCGTCGCACCCGCGCAACCAAGCCGGCCGGTTTAAGTCGACGGGTCTGGCAACGTCGCGGCGATGACGGTGTCGGCGGCCCGAGGCCGCGTCCGGCTCGCGAGTCATGGTGCGGGTCTAGAGCGGGCTGTGCGCACGGTGACAGCGGCGCATGTGATCAGCCGCACCCGGCCGTGTTCCCGATTGATCCCACCGCTGATCCGCATCGTCGCGCCTGGTTCCACTGCCCGCAGTGCAACCACGGCGTCGGTTGCGATGCATGCCAGAGCCGCCGTAATTGCCGCGTCCACTGGCAGTTGCTGTTGAGCAACCAGGCATGGTTACTGCACCTGCAATGCCCCGACTGTGGTCATCTGTGGTCGGTCGACAGCCGGCGTCGCGGTCGATCGTCAACCAGCGCCGCTTGACCTGAGGGTCAGTCCGACAATCCCAGCAGCGCGTTCTCGACGACCTCCGGCAGCGCCGGGTGAATCCAGTACTGACCGCGCGCCATCTGCTTGGCGGTCAGGCCGAAGGTCATCGCCTGGATCAGCGGTTGGATGATGGATGAGGCCTGCGGTCCCATGATGTGCGCGCCGAGCAAGCGGTCGGTCGCGGAGTCCGAGACGAGTTTCACGATGCCGGTGGTGTCTTCGATGGCCCAGCCGAAGGCGACGTCGGCGTACTCCTGAACCTTGCAGGACACGTCGAAACCTTTTGCCACCGCCTCGTTCTCGGTCAACCCGACGTAGGCGACCTGCGGATCGGTGAACACCGCTGCGGGAACATAGCGATGATCGGTGGCGGTCATCGCGACGGTGTCGTCCCAGTCGCAGAGCAGGTTGTGCTGCACGACGCGCGCTTCATGGTTGGCGACGTGCTTGAGCTCATACGGCGACGACACGTCGCCGAGTGCGAAGACATTACGGGCCGAGGTTCGTTGGTATTCATCGACGACGACTCGCTGGTCGTCGAGTTCGACGCCGGCTTTTTCGGCATCCAGCAGATCGCCGTTGGAGCGCCGGCCGGTGGCCACCAGCACGACGTCGGCTTGTAGGTCCGAGCCGTCGTCGAGTTCGAGCACGATGCCCGCACGGTTCTCGTGCGAGCCGAGTATGTTGCGGTGGCTGCGCACTTCCCATTTGCTCGACGCGATCCGGGTGAACTTCCTAGACAGGGTGTCGTCTAGATGCCGCAGCAGTGAGCCGCCGCGGATCACCATCGTGATCCGCACGCCGAGCGCGGAGAAGATGTGCGCGAATTCGCATGCCACGAAGCCGCCACCGACGATCACCATGTGTTTCGGCAGTTCCGCCATTCGCATCACGTCGTCGCTGGTGAAGTAGCGCACCCCGCAGTCCAGGATGGCCGGTGGAATCACTGGGCGCGCGCCTGCCGCGATCACCACTTGTTCGGCGGAGAACTCATCGCCGTCGTCGGTGCGCAGCAGATAGCGACCGTCGTCCTGCACCGCGGCGAAGCGGGTGTGCCGGGCGTAGACGTCGACATTGGGTTGGGCCCGTCGGTAGTCCTCGCCGCCGATCGAGATCGGGTCGATGCGGCCGAACACCCGCGAGACGATGTCGTCCCACCGCACCTGGTCGATGTGCGCGTCGATGCCGTAACGCGATGCGGCGCGGATCGTTTCGGCGACTTCGGCGGCATAGACGAACATTTTGGTCGGTATGCATCCGACGTTGAGACAGGTCCCGCCGAAGGCTCCCTGCTCGCAGATCGCGACCCGCTTCTTCGCGTAGCGGTCGCCGAGAATGCTGTTGCCGGAACCGGTTCCGATGATCGCGAGGTCGTAGCTTTCCATCCGGTAGCCCTTCAGCCGTTGTGCGATGCGACGTCGGAGGCCGCGCCGAGATAGTCGTCGAGCCAGGTGTCCAGCTGCTGGTAGGCCACCTTCCGCGGCCGCGGCATCGACAAGAACACGTCGTGTTTGGCGTCGGTCACTGGGATGATGGTGCTGCGGTTGCCGATGCAGCCGGCCCACCGCGCGATGTGGTGCACGTCGAGAACGGCGTCACCGCATTGCAGGGCCACGGGGTCCGCGGCCTCCCGCACACTGCGATCCGCACGCAGGATCAAGTTGGGCACCCCGACATCGAGTCCGCGATGCAGCTGCGCCTGGCCACGTCGCACCGCGGACAGCCAGCCGAACGTTATCGGGAAGCCGCCCAACGGTTTCCACTTCAGGTCGTAGTCGAATTCACCGTGATGGTCACGGTGCAGGCTGGCGCCGTAGCCGCCACCACCTCCGTTCGCGGCGCGAGCGACCCGTTTGTCGCCGACCCGGGCGATCGCAGCGATCAGCGCCGCCGTCGCCGTCCAGCGCAGCGCCATCGGGCCGGGCAGATCCAGGAACGGGCTGTTGAGCACCAGACCGGCGATGGCGTTACGGGCGACCGCGCCACTGCTCAGTCGGCGGCGTAGCCGGTCGAGCCACAGCGAAACGATCAGTCCGCCGGCGGAGTGCCCGTAGACCAGCAGTCGCGCCGAACCGCTTTCCTCACCGATGATGTACAGCGCACGTTCGAGCTCGGCGTCGTAGCGCGCCAAGTCGGTGGTGAAGTGCGGGGTCTGGCCGGTGCGCGACGACCGCCCGCACTTGCGGAGGTCGAGCGCGTAAAAGGCGAACCCGCGTCCGGCGAAGTGATCGGCTAGCGCCGTGTGGAAGAAGTAGTCGGTGTAGCCGTGCACGGCCAGAACGGCGTCGGCGCCCGGCGTGGCGTCACCGCGCCGCAGCAGCGTCGCATCGATGGCACCCTCGCCGTCGGGGTCGTCACCGAGCGGGATGGTGAGCTGCCAGTAGCCGGGCAAGACATCGGGCTGCCAGCCAGTCACGGACGCCAGCTTAAAGCGTTGTGGCGGGGCTATCGCTGGCCCGGGTAGGGCACCGCAGTGATCACGCCGCCGCCGTTGAGCGGTGGGCCCAGCAGCGCCGTCGATGTATTGGTGCCGGGGTTGTAGTCGAAAAGTGATTGGCCGGTCCCGCAGGAAGCGGTGGCTTTCAGGTCCAGATCACTCCCGTTGACGCCTGCCACGATGACGCTTCGGCCAGGGTCCACTCCGGACACCGAGACCGGCGAGGTCGTGCCGTCGGCATTGAGCTTGGCGAGGTACTGATAGCCGCATGCGCTCTCGGCCTGCACGAACGTGCCTGCTGGGAGCTGCCAAGCGCTTGCGTCGCGAAGGTCGGGTCCCTTTTGCCCAGCATTGACTGCGGTGAGAGCGGTAGGTGGGCCGCCGTCGATCGGCGCCAACCACAGGCGCGACGTAAATCCGGGAGCGTCACATGTCGCGAGAACTCTCGCGTGGGAGTCGTCCCACCACCGCAACGGGCTGCAGTTGATCTGACCCGGGATGGGCAAAGTCGACGCAGGGGTCCCGTCGTTACCCATCAGCACCAGGCCTGCCGACGTGCCGAGGACGAGCTGCGTCCCGTCAGGTGTCGAGAGATAGTTTCCGTTGAAGGGGCCACCCAGCTTATCGGTCGGGTAGGTGAGCTGGTGGTGGCCGGCGAGGTCCACTCGATCGAGAGCTGCGAGCCGCGACTCGGGGCCGGGTGGAGTGGACAACAGCAGCGCTTTGCCCTCGGGGCGGCTGTAGCGAGGTGAGCCCCGCAGAGCCAACGTCGTCTGCGTGCCCGTGTGCAAGTCGACCACGATGGCCGCCGGCGGTTTGGCGTACTGCGCGTCGAATAAGGCGTGGCCTCCATCGCCCGACCAGTCGACCAACTCCGGACTGGCCTGCTCGCCCGGCGGAGGGAACGTGGTGACCGCATAGCGACCACCTGCGGGGTCGACCAGGTACAGAGTCGTGGTCGCTGTCTCGGGTGTCGGCTGGCCAGGCGGCATCGGCCCGGCCGACCGGCCGGGAACCGGGCTCCAGGTTGCGAGCATCCACCCGGGACCGACCTGCGTCCACGGGACCGAACTGATTGCGGCCTCCACACCGCGAGCCGCCTGTGCAACCGCCGTCGATGATGACGTCGCGGGGCTGCCGGATACACCGTGCGCCGTATCTGAGCTCTTCGATGAGGAACATCCGGCCACCAGCACCGCCGCCAGCGCGACAGCCACGGCCTGATTTCGCCAGGTCATGGCACACAGCGTGTCAGATCGTCCCGGAATCCATGACCGAAACCTCGCAGATCAGCGCCTGTGATCCGGCCGGGATAACCTGACGATCGGTACAGCCGCACGATTGCAGAGGATGAACAACTCGGTGTCAGACCCGCAGGCAGGGACAACCTCCAAGGTCGACGCCGTGCTGGTCGGGACCGGGATCATGAGTGCGACGCTGAGCGCGTTGTTGCGACGGCTCGAGCCGGACTGGTCGATCACCGTGATCGAGCGGCTGGACGGCGCCGCAGCCGAAAGCAGCGATCCGTGGAATAACGCCGGCACCGGACACGCCGGGCTGTGCGAGCTGTTTTATACGCCGCAACTGCCGGACGCCTCGATCGACATCACCAAGGCGGTGCGCGTCAACGAGCAATTCCAGGTCACCCGCCAATTCTGGGCCTACGCCGCCGAGAACGGCATGGTGTCCGACGTACGCGGCTTCCTGAATTCGGTTCCGCACGTCAGCTTCGTGCAGGGCGCGCAGCGCGTCGACTACTTGCGCCGCCGCCGCGACGCGCTCGCCGGTAACCCGTTGTTTGCCCGCAGCGAATGGATCGAGGACGCCGCCGAATTCGCCGGGCGGCTGCCGTACATGGCTGCCCAACGCAGTTTTGCGAGACCATCTGCGCCCATGGCGCTCACGTGGGCTGCCGACGGCACCGATGTCGACTTCGGCGCGCTGTCCAGGCAGCTGATCGGCTACGGCGTCCGCGCCGGCACTTTCACATTGTTCGGTCACGAGGTGAGAAACCTGACCCGTCAAGGTGACGGCAGTTGGGCGCTCACGGTCCTCAACCGCCGCACGAACGAACGCCGCAGGCTTGCCGCCACATTCGTGTTCGTCGGCGCCGGTGGGCAGGCGCTGCCGCTGCTGCAGAAGTCCGGCATCTCAGAAGCCAAGGGCTTTGGCGGCTTCCCGGTCGGCGGGCGATTCCTGCGCTGCGGCAATCCCGCGATCACCGCTGCGCATCGGGCCAAGGTCTACGGCCTGCCGGCACCTGGCGCCCCGGGAATGACCGCCGCTCACTTGGACACCCGCATCGTCAACAACAAGCCATGGTTGTTGTTCGGCCCGTTCGCGGGATGGTCGCCCAGGTTCCTCAAACACGGCCGGTCCACCGATCTGCCGCGGTCGGTGACACCGGGCAACCTGACGACTGTGTTGGGAGCGGGCCTCAGTCAACTAGAACTCGTCCGCTATCTGATCGGCCAACTGCGGCTGTCGCAGCCGACCAGGGTCGCAGCGCTCCGCGAATTCGCGCCCAGCGCAGTCGATTCCGATTGGGAGTTGACGACGGCCGGCCAGCGGGTGCAGGTGATACGACGGGATAAGCGCAAGGGCGGAGTGCTCGAATTCGACACCACCGTGCTCGCCGCGGCCGACGGCAGCATCGCCGGTCTGCTCGGCGCGTCACCGGGGGCCTCGACCGCGGTGTCGGCGATGCTCGGTGTGCTGCAGCGTTGCTTTCCCGAGCGATACCAGGCCTGGCTGCCCACCCTCAAAGACATGGTGCCGTCGCTGGGCACCACCTTGTCCGACGAGCCGGCGTTGTTCGAAGAACTGCATTCCTGGACCACGAAGGCGCTGCAGCTCGACCCTGAGATCGCGTCTCAGGCCGCTCTGCGGCCCGCCTCGACAGGGGAGCAGTCATGAGTTTCGCCCTGCACCGATCCTGGGCCAAAGACCTTGACGTCCCAACGCTTTACGCGCTACTCAAGCTGCGGGTCGAGGTCTTCGTGGTGGAACAGGCCTGCCCGTACCCCGAGCTCGACGGCCGTGACCTGCTCGCCGAAACGCGGCATTTCTGGCTGGAAGCCCCTGACGGCGAGGTGATCTGCACGCTGCGCCTGATGGAAGAGCACGCGGGCGGCCGCAAGGCGTTTCGGCTCGGGCGGCTGTGCACCAAGCGCACCGCCCGCGGCGAGGGCCACACCAGCCGGCTGCTCCGTGCGGCGCTGGCCGAAGTCGGCGACTATCCATGCCGGATCAACGCTCAGGTATATCTAGCAGACATGTACGCACAGCACGGGTTCGTTCGGGATGGTGACGACTTCGTCGACGACGGCGTTCCGCACGTACCGATGTTGCGACCGGGATTCCCGCAACCGTGACGCCGGCCGATAGCCGATGACTTCGCCGGACAACGCCTACCTGGTGGGTCTGCGGCTGACCGGGAAGAAGGTTGTCCTGGTCGGCGGCGGAAGCGTCGCGCAACGTCGGCTCCCACTGCTGGCGGCCAGCGGCGCAGACATTCACGTCATCGCCCGCAGTGCCACCCCCGCGGTCGAGGCGATGGATGGAATATCCCTGTCGACGCGCGACTACCGCGACGGCGATCTCGCTGGTGCGTGGTACGCGATCGCGGCGACCGACGACCCGCAGGTGAACTCGGCGGTTGTCGCGGAAGCCGAGCGGAACCGAATCTTCTGCGTCCGCGCCGACATCGCCGTCGAGGGCAGCGCGGTCACCCCGGCGTCATTCGAATATGCGGGACTGTCGGTGGGTGTGCTGGCCGGTGGCGAACATCGTCGCTCGGCGGCCATCCGCTCGGCGATCCGCGAGGCACTCCAGCAAGGCGTCATCTCAGTGGAAAGCGGCGACGTGGTGCGCGGCGGCGTGGCGCTGGTCGGGGGCGGGCCGGGCGATCCGGAGCTGATCACCGTCCGGGGCCGGCGTCTGCTCGCGCAGGCCGATGTCGTCGTCGCCGACCGGCTGGCTCCGCCGGAACTGCTCGCCGAGCTGCCGCCGAGCATCGAGGTGATCGACGCGGCCAAGATCCCATACGGACGCTCGATGGCCCAGGACGCGATCAATGCGGTGATGATCGAGCGGGCTCAGGCCGGCCAGTTCGTGGTGCGGCTCAAGGGCGGAGACCCGTTTGTGTTCGCCCGCGGCTACGAAGAGGTGCTGGCCTGCGTCGACGCCGGTGTCCCTGTGACGGTCGTGCCTGGTGTGACGAGCGCCATAGCGGTGCCGGCGTCGGCGGGTGTTCCCGTCACGCACCGTTCGATCAACCACGAATTCGTGGTGGTCAGCGGGCACGTGGCTCCGGAACATCCCGAATCGTTAGTGAATTGGGATGCATTAGCAGCAATGACCGGAACCATTGTTTTGCTGATGGCGGTGGAGCGCATTGAACTGTTTGCCGAAGTCCTGTTGAAAGGCGGCCGACCTGCGGATACGCCGGTGCTAGTCGTCCAGCAGGGGACGACAGCGGCTCAACACAGTTTGCGGGCCACGCTGGCGGACGCACCGGAAAAAATCCGATCGGAGGGCATTCGACCTCCCGCGATCATTGTGATCGGCTCTGTGGCGGCTTTCGAGATTTAAAAGATCCCTAAGATTACTGTAGGGTAAGTTCTTATGACGGCTCTCAACGATGCAGAGCGGGCTGTCCAAAAATGGACAACTGAACCCTCGAAGCGAGAAGTTCACATGCCCCCAGTGCACCCAGAAAAGACCGCCGCAGCTCCGACTGCCAAGCCACCGACTTGGCTGCCGACGCGGCGGTTCTTCGCCGCGGTCATCGCCATCGCCGGGATGCAGCTGATGGCGACGATGGACGGCACCATCGCGATCGTCGCGCTGCCCAAGATCCAGAACGAGCTGGCTCTTTCTGACGCCGGCCGCAGCTGGGTGATCACCGCCTACGTCCTGACGTTCGGCGGTCTGATGCTGCTCGGTGGCCGCCTCGGCGACACCATCGGCCGCAAGCGGACCTTCATCGTGGGTGTCACGCTGTTCACCATCGCTTCGGCGCTGTGCGGTATCGCCTGGGACGACGTCACCCTGGTGACCGCCCGGCTGCTGCAGGGTGTGGGCGCCGCAATCGCCGCGCCAACCGGTTTGGCGCTGGTCGCCACCACATTCGCCAAGGGGCCGGCGCGTAACGCGGCTACCGCGGTGTTCGGCGCGATGACCGGCATCGGCTCAGTGATGGGTTTGGTCGTCGGTGGAGCGCTCACCGAGGTGTCCTGGCGGCTGGCTTTCCTGGTGAACGTGCCGATCGGGCTGTTGATGATCTACCTGGCCCGCACGACGCTGCGCGAGACGAGCCGCGAGCGGATGAAGCTGGACGCGGCTGGCGCTGTACTGGCCACGCTGGGCTGCACCGCCGCCGTCTTCGCCTTCTCTGTGGGGCCGGAAGCGGGATGGGTGTCGTTCACCACGATCGGCTCGGCCGTGGTCGGGATCGCCGCGTTCATCGCGTTCGCCATTGTGGAACGCACGGCCGAGAACCCCGTCGTGCCGTTCAGGTTGTTCTTCGACCGCAACCGACTGGCCACCTTCGTCGCCATCTTCATGGCCGGTGGAGTGTTGTTCACGGTCACGGTGCTGGTCGCGCTCTACGTGCAGGACATCATGGGGTACAGCGCCCTGCGTGCCGGCCTCGGCTTCATCCCCTTCGCCATCGCGATGGGCATCGGCCTGGGTGGGTCGTCGCAGCTGGTGTCGCGCTTCCCGCCACGGGTCGTCATCATCGCCGGTGGCGCGCTGGTGGTGGGCGCCATGGTCTACGGATCGACCTTCAACGGCGCCATGCCGTACTTCCCGAACTTGATCGTTCCGGTCGTCATCGCCGGTATCGGCATCGGCATGATCGTCGTCCCGGTGGCGCTGTCGGCAATCGCGGGCGTCGGCTTCGACCAAATCGGACCGACCTCGGCGATCGCGTTGATGCTGCAGAACCTCGGTGGACCGGTGGTGCTCGCGATCATCCAGGCCGTGATCACGTCGCGCACGCTGTACTTGGGCGGCACCAACGGCCCGGTGAAGTTCATGAACAAGGTTCAGTTGCACGCCCTGGACCGGGGCTACACCTACGGGTTGCTGTGGGTGGCCGGCGTGGCTGTCATCGTCGGCGGCGTGTCGCTGCTGATCGGCTACAGCGCCGAGCAGGTCGCCCACGCTCAGGAAGTCAAAGACGCCATCGACGCCGGCGAGCTCTAGCTCCCGGCGGTCGTCCCACAGAAGCCACGGCTGTGATCCCTCGCGGATCAAAGCCGTGGCTGTCCCCCGCAAGCGGGTGGGGGTACCTCCAGACGCGCAGCGGCTAGGGGGCGTGCCCCCAGTTTGGCGGGCTGTCGGACAGTTAGGCTGGCGCGCTGTGATCACCCGGATGTCCGAGCTCTTCCTGCGCACACTGCGCGACGCCCCCGCTGATGCCGAAGTCGCCAGCCACAAGCTGTTGATTCGTGCGGGATACGTCCGACCGATCGCGCCCGGCCTCTACACCTGGCTGCCGCTCGGGCTGCGAGTGCTGCGCAACATCGAGCGCGTCGTCCGCGAGGAGATGAACGCCATCGGCGGCCAGGAGATCCTCTTCCCGGCACTGCTGCCACGCGCGCCCTACGAAACCACCAACCGGTGGACCGAGTACGGCGACGGCGTATTTCGGCTCAAGGACCGCCGCGGCAACGACTACATGCTCGGCCCGACCCACGAGGAGTTCTTCACCCTCACGGTCAAGGGGGAGTACAACTCCTACAAAGACTTTCCGCTGAGGCTCTACCAAATCCAGACCAAATACCGCGACGAGGCGCGCCCCCGCGCCGGCATCCTGCGCGGCCGCGAGTTCGTGATGAAGGACTCCTACTCCTTCGACCTCGACGACTCGGGACTCAAGGACGCCTACCACCACCACCGCGAGGCCTACCAACGCATCTTCGACCGACTGAAGGTCGACTACGTCATCGTCTCCGCGGTATCCGGCGCCATGGGCGGTTCAGCCTCAGAGGAGTTTCTGGCCGAAAGTCCGATCGGCGAGGACACCTTCGTTCGGTGCGTTGAATCCGGCTACGCGGCCAACGTCGAAGCCGTCGTCACCGTGCGCCCGGAGAGCCGGCCTGTCGAGGGGCTGCCCGAGGCGGTAGTTCACGACACCGGCAACACTCCAACCATCGCGACACTGGTCGAGTGGGCCAACGGCGCTGATCTGGGCCGGGCTGTCACGGCTGCCGACACCCTGAAGAACGTCCTGCTGAAGGTGCGTGAACCGGGCGGCGACTGGGAATTGCTGGGCATCGGCGTGCCCGGCGACCGCGAGGTCGACGACAAGCGGCTGGGCGCGGCGCTCGACCCGGCCGAGTACGCGCTGCTCGACGACGCCGACTTCGCCAAGCACCCCTTTTTGGTGAAGGGATATATCGGCCCGAAAGCGTTGCTGGACAACGGTGTTCGTTACCTAGTCGACCCGCGCGTCGTGGACGGCACCAGCTGGATCACCGGTGCCGACCAACTCGGCAAGCATGTCGTCGGCCTGGTGGCCGGTCGCGACTTCACCGCCGACGGCGTCATCGAGGCCGCCGAAGTGCGTGACGGGGATCCGTCTCCCGACAGCGCCGGGCCGCTGGTCTCCGCCCGCGGGATCGAGATCGGCCACATCTTCCAGCTGGGCCGCAAATACACCGACGCCTTCACCGCCGACGTGCTCGGCGAGGACGGCAAACCGGTGCGGCTGACCATGGGCTCCTACGGCGTCGGGGTGTCGCGATTGGTGGCCGTGATCGCCGAGCAGCAACACGACGAACTGGGGCTGCGCTGGCCATCCGAGGTGTCGCCGTTCGACGTCCATCTGGTGATCGCCAATAAGGACGACGAGGCGCGCGCCGGGGCTACCGCGTTGGCCGGCGATCTGGATCGACTCGGTATCGAAGTGCTGCTCGACGACCGCAAGGCGTCGCCCGGGGTGAAGTTCAAAGACGCCGAGTTGCTCGGTGTGCCGTGGATCGTGGTGGTAGGCCGCGGATGGGCCGAAGGAACGGTCGAGTTGCGCGACCGGTTCAGCGGCGAAAAGCGTGAGCTTGCCACAGGCGCCGGGCTGGCCACCGCCATCACAGCCGCCGTCACGAGCTGAGCGTCAGTCGGCGCCCGGAAAGGCCGTGGTGATCGGCACATTGCCCAGCGTCTGCTTCCAGCGGGCGGACAGCACCGCGCTCTGGGTCAGCGCCGTCACCCCGAATTTCCGGTCGTCAGCGCTGTGAGCTTGTTCGAGGACCGCGCGCCAGGCCACCTCGGTGTCCCTCTCCATGCGCACGGCCAGTTGCACCGCGTCGGTCGGGCTGTTGACCGGCATCGGTAGCTGATAACCCGCGGCGGCCACCGGAGCGGTGACGGAGCGGCCCAAAAGGATCGCGACGATCTGATCGCGGCGCTGCCGGTGCTCATTCAGCGCGAACGACACCAAGGTGTTCAGCTCGGGCGCGCAGTGCGCGGACACGATGCCGTAGCCGTAGATGACGGCGTGTTCGTTGCTCAGCGCGGCGGACAGGGCGGTGTCGGCGGCATTGTTCGCCGGTGACGGCTCAGCGGATGTCATGAGGCCGTCGCACTCGGTGCGAGCGTGACGCTGTACGACGCCGTGCAGGCCGCCGCGATGGAGCCGAGCAGGCCAGCTCGATACCCCGAGGAGGTGGAGGCCAGGTCGCCGGCGCTGTCCGCGGACGCTTTCAAGGATCGGACCACGTCGGCCAGGGGCGGCGGGGGAGCCGCGGCGTTAGTGGTGGTCGGGGTGGTGGTGTGCTGCGCAGAGGTCGACGTCGGGTTGACGGCCAGACGGGTGATCTCGGTCCTCAGGGCCTGCGCGTGCTGGGTGCGTTCGGCGGCGACTTCGGTGAGCGCCGTGCCGATCTGTGGCGGCGCGCCCACGGCAGCCGCCTTGGCCAGTTCACTGTCACGCCGCGCCAGCGACAGCTGCGCTTCGAGTTCGTCGACAGCCGGGGCCGCCGGGGGCGGTGAACTACACGCCGGCGCGGCGATCCCGAATACGGCCAGCGCGATGCCACCTGCCAACACGTGTCGCCTGTTGAGGGTCGTCTCAAAACCAGGCTCTGTGCGCTGCACAGCAACATCCTGCCATTGCCTCCGCAGCGCGCTGGAATGGCAGCTGACCTCGTCGCTATCACTTCTGTTCACCGTTTCCTGGCGTATCGTGGAGGACTGGCTCTTCGGAGGTGTCGGATGTCGGCACCCGCAGGCGCCTGACCGGACAACTCAAGATGAGGAGCTCGCCGTGGCCATCGGGCTACCGTCACAGACGCAGGTGATCGAGCTGCTCGATGACGAGTTCGCGCGGGCAGGCTACGAAATCGAGGACGTCCTCATCGACGGGCGGGCCAAGCCGCCCCGGATCACCGTGATCGCCGACGGCGACACAGCACTGGATCTCGATACCGTCGCCGCACTCTCACGTTCGGCGTCAAACCTGCTCGACGCGGTGGACAACATCGACGGTGGCTACGTCCTGGAAGTCAGCTCGCCCGGGGTAGACCGACCGCTGACCAGCGACAAGCACTTTCGCCGCGCCCGGGGACGCAAGGTGGACGTGGCGATGACGGACGGTACGCAGCTCACCGGTCGGGTCGGTGAGGTGCGCGACGGAACGCTGAGCCTCGTCGTGCGCGACGACAAGGCCCGCGATTGGACAGTGCAGCCGGTGTCGCTCGATGAGATCGTGAACGCCGTTGTCCAAGTTGAGTTTTCGAATCCTCCCCAACGGGAGTTGGAGCTGGCGACCGGCGATCGGAACGCAGGGGCGGAGGGTCAGACATGAACCCGCCGGCGACGATAGGTAAGGCAGCGCGATCCGGACAGGGCAGGAGGAGCGGCGCATGAACATCGACATGGGCGCTCTGCACACGATCGTCGCCGAACGTGGCATCTCGTTCGACGACCTGCTCGAGGACGTGAAAGCCGCTGTGTTGAGCGCATATCGGCATACCGAAGGCCATCAGCCTGATGCGCACATCGACATCGACCGCAAATCGGGCTCGGTCCGGGTGCTGGCCCGCGAACTCGATGCGGACGGCAACGTGCTCAGCGAGTGGGAGGACACCCCAGAAGGTTTCGGCCGGATCGCCGCGACGACCGCGCGGCAGGTGATGTTGCAGCGGTTGCGCGACGCCGAGAACGAACGCACCTACGGCGAGTTCGCCACACACGAGGGCGAAATCGTCGGCGGTGTCATTCAGCGCGATAGTCGGGCCAACTCGCGAGGCCTGATCATCGTCCGGATGGGCAGCGAGACCAAGGGTTCAGAAGGGGTGATCCCGGCCGCCGAACAGGTGCCGGGTGAGGCATACGAGCACGGCGACCGGCTGCGCTGCTACGTGGTGGGCGTGAGCCGCGGCGCCCGCGAGCCGGTGATCACGCTGTCACGCACGCACCCCAACCTGGTGCGCAAGCTGTTCTCACTGGAAGTGCCCGAGATCGCCGACGGGTCGGTGGAGATCGTGGCGGTGGCCCGTGAGGCCGGACACCGCTCGAAGATCGCGGTGGCATCACGGGTGCCCGGGTTGAACGCCAAGGGAGCGTGCATCGGCCCGATGGGCCAGCGGGTGCGCAACGTGATGAGCGAACTGTCCGGGGAGAAGATCGACATCATCGACTTCGACGACGACCCGGCACGCTTCGTCGCCAATGCGTTGTCGCCGGCGAAGGTGGTTTCGGTGTCCGTCATCGACGAGAGCGCCCGGGCCGCGCGGGTGGTTGTGCCCGACTTCCAGCTGTCGCTGGCCATCGGCAAGGAGGGCCAGAACGCCCGGTTGGCGGCCCGGCTCACCGGGTGGCGGATCGACATCCGCGGAGATTCGCCCGAAGGGGAGGCCGACGACGCCGCGCACGACGCCACGGAACGGGTAGCGCACGAGGACTAGCCCGGCGACGATGCGCGACGAAGCCGCGCGGGTGGTTCTGAGCACCATCCGGGTGCAGGTAAACTAAGCCGTGATCCAGCGCGAGACTTCGGCCTCGGCGCATCGACGTACTGAAGGACCGGTACGGACATGCGTCGGATGCCGGAAGCGAGAGTTGGCCGTCGAACTGCTTCGAGTGGTAGTTGTGTCGACCGGGGACGGCAAATATGCCGTCACCGTTGATCCAGCAGGTACTCTGCCGGGGCGGGGTGCGTGGTTGCATCCCGTTCGACAGTGCGTCACAGAAGCAATCCGGCGGCGAGCTTTTGCCCGAGCGCTGCGCATCACCGGTGCACTGGATACCACAGCGGTGATCGGGCACGTCGAGCACGTAGATGCGTCCGGAACACCAGCCGACAGACAGGCAGCAAAGAACATGAGCACACCGTGAAGTCCCGATGACCATGCGTCATAGCTAAACCCGAGGCGCGGCCTACCCACCGCTGTCGCCTCTCAGACAGGAGATGTAGTGGCAGGCAAGGCCCGCGTACACGAGTTGGCCAAGGAACTCGGTGTTACCAGCAAGCAAGTACTCGCCCGGCTGAGCGAACAGGGCGAATTCGTCAAATCCGCATCGTCGACGGTAGAAGCGCCGGTCGCTCGTCGACTGCGCGAGTCATTCGGTGGCGGCAAGCCCTCGCAGGAAAAGACCTCCGGCAACGGCGCAGCGGCCGCGAAGCCCGCCGCGAAGAGTGCGGCCCCGGCGGCTAAACCGGCCGCCCCCAAACCCGCGGCGCCCCCGGCTCCTGAACCGCCGGCTCCGCCGCCACCCGCTCCGGCTCCAGTCGCAGCTCCAGCCCCCGAGCAGCCGGAGGCCGGTCCGACACCCGGCACGGCACGTCCCGGACCGACCCCCGGTCCGCGCCCGGCGGCCCCGAAGCCGGCCGCGCGCACACCGCGCGTCGGCAACAACCCGTTCTCCTCGGCGCAGCCGGTGGAGCGGGCTATTCCGCGTCCGCAGGCGCCGCGCCCCGGTGCGCCGCCTCGTCCCGGTGCCCCGCGACCTGGTGGTGCATCGCCGGGCAACATGCCCCCGCGTCCCGCCGCCGCCGGTCGTCCGCCCCGTCCAGGTGGTCCTCGACCCGGCCCCGGCGGCAGTAGCCGTCCGGGCGCACCGGCAGGTGGTCGTCCCGGTGGTGGCGGCGGTGGCGGTAATTACCGCGGCGGCGGCGGTGGCGGCGGAGTAGGTGCCCCACCCGGCGGTGGCGGCGGAGGCTTCCGCGGTCGTCCCGGTGGTGGCGGCGGCGGTGGTCGTCCCGGCCAGCGCGGTGGCGCTGCCGGTGCGTTCGGTCGTCCCGGTGGTGCGCCGCGGCGAGGCCGCAAGTCGAAGCGGGCGAAACGCGCTGAGTACGAAAACATGCAGGCGCCGGTTGTCGGTGGCGTGCGGTTGCCGCACGGCAACGGCGAGACCATCCGGCTGGCCCGCGGTGCGTCGCTGTCGGACTTCGCCGAGAAGATCGACGCCAACCCGGCTTCGCTGGTCCAGGCGCTGTTCAACCTCGGCGAGATGGTGACGGCAACGCAGTCGGTCAACGACGAGACGCTCGAACTGCTCGGCGGCGAGATGAACTACGTCGTGCAGGTCGTCAGCCCGGAAGACGAGGACCGCGAGCTGCTGGAGTCCTTCGACCTGACATATGGCGAAGACGAAGGCGGCGAGGAAGATCTGCAGACGCGTCCGCCGGTGGTGACCGTGATGGGTCACGTCGACCACGGTAAGACCCGACTGCTGGACACCATCCGTAACGCCAGCGTCCGCGAGGGCGAGGCCGGTGGCATCACCCAGCACATCGGTGCCTACCAGGTCGGAGTCGACTTCGAGGGCAGCGAGCGGCTGATCACCTTCATCGACACCCCCGGTCACGAGGCGTTCACCGCCATGCGTGCCCGTGGTGCCAAGGCCACCGACATCGCGATCCTGGTGGTGGCCGCCGACGACGGCGTCATGCCGCAGACGGTGGAGGCGATCAACCACGCGCAGGCGGCCGACGTGCCAATTGTGGTGGCGGTCAACAAGATCGACAAGGAAGGCGCCGACCCACAGAAGATCCGGGCTCAGCTCACCGAATACAACTTGGTGGCAGAGGACTTCGGTGGCGACACGATGTTCGTCGATATCTCCGCGAAGGCCGGCACCAACATCGAGGCGCTCGAGGAGGCGGTCCTGTTGACCGCCGACGCCGCCCTGGACCTGCGGGCCAACCCCGACATGGAAGCCCAGGGCGTGGCGATCGAAGCACACCTGGACCGCGGTCGCGGCCCGGTGGCCACTGTGCTCATCCAGCGCGGCACGCTGCGGGTCGGCGACTCGATCGTCGCGGGCGATGCCTACGGTCGCGTCCGCCGCATGGTGGACGAGCACGGCGAGGACGTCCACGAGGCGCTCCCGTCGCGGCCCGTCCAGGTCATCGGCTTCACGTCGGTGCCCGGGGCCGGTGACAATCTGCTGGTCGTCGACGAAGACCGGATTGCCCGCCAGATCGCCGACCGCCGCAGTGCACGCAAGCGCAACGCGCTGGCAGCACGCTCCCGCAAGCGGATCAGCCTGGACGATCTGGATGCAGCGCTCAAGGAGACCAGTCAGCTCAACCTGATCCTGAAGGGCGACAACTCCGGAACCGTGGAGGCGCTGGAGGAAGCGCTGCTCGGCATCGAGATCGACGACGAGGTGGAATTGCGCGTCATCGACCGCGGCGTCGGTGGCGTCACCGAAACCAACGTCAACCTGGCGTCGGCTTCGGATGCGATCATCATCGGCTTCAACGTGCGGGCCGAGGGCAAGGCCACCGAGCTGGCCAACCGCGAGGGCGTGGACATCCGGTACTACTCGGTGATCTACCAGGCCATCGATGAGATCCAGAGTGCGCTCAAAGGCATGCTCAAGCCGATCTACGAGGAAAGCCAACTCGGGCGTGCCGAGATCCGTGCGCTGTTCCGCTCGTCGAAGGTCGGGATCATCGCCGGCTGCCTGGTCACCTCGGGCATCATGCGCCGCAACGCCAAGGCGCGGCTGTTGCGGGACAACATCGTGGTGGCCGAGAACCTCACGGTGTCGTCGTTGCGACGGGAGAAGGACGACGCTACCGAGGTCCGCGACGGTTACGAATGCGGTCTGACGTTGACGTACTCCGACCTCAAAGAAGGCGACGTCATCGAGACCTACGAGCTGGTTGAGAAGGAACGTTCCTGAGCATGAGCTGCGACACGCGGAACCCGCGGCATGGCTGACCCGGCGCGGGCGCGCCGGATGGCCAAGCGGATCTCCGAGATCGTCGCGTCGGCGATCGATTACGAGATCAAGGACCCGGGGCTGACGGGCGTCACCATCGTCGACGCCAAAGTGACCGGGGACCTGCACGACGCGACGCTCTACTACACCGTGCTGGGCGCGACGTTGGACGACGAGCCCGATCACGAGGGGGCCGCCGCGGCATTGGAGCGTGCAAAGGGTGTGCTGCGCAGCAAAGTCGGGGCCGGCACCGGTGTGCGCTACACGCCCACACTGACCTTCATCCGCGACACGGTGACGGATTCCGTACACCGGATGGAGGAGTTGCTGGCACGTGCGCGTGCCGCCGACGCGGATGTGGCTCGAGTTCGCGAGGGAGCCGTCCCAGCCGGCGACCCCGATCCGTACCGCACGTCCGGCGATGACGATCTAGGGGCACCAACCACTAATGGGGAGGGCGCCGATGACGACGATCAACTCGAAGACTGAATCACCCGCGACACGGGTCGACGCGATCGGCGCGGCCAAGGCATTGGACGCCGCTGCGACGGTCGGGGTGGTCTGCCATGTGCATCCCGATGCCGACACGATCGGCGCAGGTTTGGCACTCGCACTTGTGCTGGACAGCTGCGGCAAGAACGTCGAGGTCAGCTTCGCGGCGCCGGCGGCGCTACCGGAATCGCTGCGGTCGCTGCCCGGGGGCCGGCTTCTCGTCGATCCGAATGAAATGCGCCGCGACCCCGATCTGGTTGTCACCGTGGATATTCCGAGCATCAACCGGCTCGGCGCCCTGCGCGACATGGCCAGCGGCGGGCAAGAAGTGCTGGTGATAGATCATCACGCCTCGAACCAGCTGTTCGGCACCGCGAATTTCGTTGAGCCGTCCGCGGACTCGACGACGATGATGGTTGCCGAACTGCTCGACGCGTGGGACAAGCCGATCGATGCCGACGTGGCGTACTGCCTGTACGCGGGCCTGACCACCGATACGGGTTCGTTCCGGTGGGCCAGCGCGCAGGCCTACCGGTTGGCGGCGCGTCTGGTCGAGATCGGCATCGACAATGCGGCGATCACCCGGTCGTTGATGGACACCCATCCGTTCGCGTGGCTAGCGATGCTGTCCCGGGTGTTGAGCTCGGCGCAGTTGCTGCCCGACGCCGCCAGTGGTCGTGGTCTGGTGTATGCCGTTGTGCGAAACGAGGAATGGGTGAACGCCCGCCCTGAAGAAGTCGAGAGCATCGTCGACATCGTTCGCACCACCCAGCAAGCCGAGGTGGCAGCGGTGTTCAAAGAGATCGAGCCGCAGCAGTGGTCGGTTTCGATGCGGGCGAAGGCCTCGGTCGACCTCGCCGCTGTCGCATCGACGTTCGGTGGCGGCGGCCATAAGTTAGCCGCCGGCTACTCGACCACCGGATCTGCCGACGAGGTCGTCGCGGCCCTGGGCGCCGCTCTGGGTTGAGCGAGCCCGGGCAGCTGCCGACGCCGGTCGCTTCCCAGTTGACATTCCTGTCGTACGGCACCACCGCGCGTGCGGCCCGCTACTTCGGTGCCGACGATCGGGCGGCCGCCGTGCAGGAAGGCGTACAGGCGACCTGGTTGGCACTCGGACTGGGCGCGTTGATCGTCGTGGTGGTGGAATCCGCAGCGGCGCCGCTGGTATCGGTCATCGCCGGTTCGCCCGACATCGCCGGCCCAGCGCTGTCGTGGCTGCGCATCCCATCGTCGGTGCGCCCGCAATTCTGGTTCGGGGCAGCGGCGGTGGCCGCCCATCAAGTGGTGTTGCAGTTGTGGAGTTTCCCTGCGCTAGTTCTTGATTCGCTAGCGATCGCGGCGCAGGCACTGGTCGGTGCCGCGCTGGGCGCCGGTGACGTTCCGCCGGCGACGGCGACGGCCCGGCGAGTGACGGTGGCTTCGGCGATTGCGGCCACGGGCCTGGCGGCCGTGTTCGCATCCGGCGCTTCCGTGCTGCCCGCGCTGTTCACCGATGACGACTCGGTATTGGCTGCCATCGGGACTCCCTGGTGGTTCCTGGTCGCCCAATTACCCTTCGCAGGAGTCGTTTTCGCCCTGGACGGTGTGCACTCGGCGCCGGGGACGCGGCGTTCATGCGGACCGCCACCGTCGTCAGCGCGCTGGCGGGCTTTCTGCCGTTGGCTGTCGCTGGTGTGCGACTGGGGGGTGGCCGGGCATCTGCTCGGGGCTGAGCGCGTTCATCGTGCTGCGACTGATCTTCGTCGGATGGCGAGCAGTATCGGGTCGCTGGGCGATAACTGGCTCCTAGCGTTGCAGTGCAATTCGGCTCCTAGCGGTCACAATAGGAAGTCAACGTTCAAGATCGCCGGAAAGGCTGACTGCGTGATGCGGAATGCAGGTCTCGACTTCGAGGTGCTGGGGCCGCTGCAGATGCTCGCCGACGGTCGCCCGGTGCCGCTGGGTGCGCCGAAACAGCGAGCAGTGCTGGCCATGCTGGTGCTCAACCGCAACCGGCCGGTGTCGGTCGATGCCTTGATCGACGCGGTGTGGGAACAGGAACCCGTGCCGGCGGCGCGGACGAGCATCCACTCCTACGTGTCGAGGCTGCGCGGACTGATCGGATCCGCGGGCGTGGACGCCAACCAGGTTCTGGTGAGCGCAGCGCCCGGGTATCAACTCAGCGTCGACGATTTCCATTGCGATCTGGGGCGTTTCATCGCCGAGAAGAATGCGGGCGTGCACGCCGCGGCCGCGGGGCGCTTCGAAGAAGCCAGCCGGCACCTGTCAGTGGCGCTGGCCGAATGGCGCGGTGCGGTGCTCGACGACCTTCACGAATTCGCCTTCGTCGGGACATTTGCCACCGCGTTGAGTGAGGTCCGGGTGGTCGCTCATACCGCCTTCGCCGAAGCCGAGATCGCGTGCGGGCGTGCCGACGCCTTGATCCCCCGCCTCGAGATGCTGTGCGCCCAGCATCCGTACCGGGAACGGCTGTGGGCGCAGCTGATCACCGCCTACTACGTCGCCGAGCGGCAATCCGACGCCCTCGACGCCTTCCGCCGACTGAAGACCAACCTGGCCGAAAACCTCGGCATCGACCCGGGGCCCACCGTCAGCGCGCTACATGAGCGGATCCTGCGCCAGCAACCGCTGGACGCCGTGCGCACCACCCAGACCACAGCCAAGCACAGCGTCGTCGAACTCAGCCCGGCCACCGGAACCCTGGTCAACCGAACGCCCATCGCCGAGTTGCGGGGCCGGGACGGTCAACGTTTTCGACTGGACGCGTCGACCAGGATCGGCCGCCTGCCCGACAACGACATCGTTATCGACGACGAGAACGTCAGCCGCTACCACGCTGTGGTCATCGACACCGGTGGTGGTTTCGTAATCAGCGATCTGCGGTCGACCAACGGTGTCCTGCTGCATGGCCGCCGCATCCGGGGGAGTGCCGCCCTCGCCGACGGCGACGATATAGGCATAGGCGGTCACGAATTCACCTTCAAAGTCGTCACTCCTGAGCCTATTTCTGCCCGCTGAGCTGCGACGCAAGAATTTCGCAAGAATCCGTCCAGAACGCGCCAAGGCACCGGTTGCACACTTGCGATGTCGGAAAAACAGAACCGACCCCAGCGAAGGATTAATCTCCAGACCTGGGACAACTGCCAGGTAAGGAATCACCACCATGAGCACTAAAGTTTCCAAGGTGCGTGTCGGAGCTGCCACCATGCTGGCAGCCGTCGGACTGTCCCTCGTCGCGCCGGCTGTCGCCGCTGCCGACCCGTGGGTTCCGGGTTCGGGCCCATTGCACCCGATCCGTCACTACGCGGCCGATCTGACGCACCCCATCTGGGCTGTGACGCACCCGCTGCGCGCGATGGTTCCCTGATCAATCGCTCAACCGGACAATCTGCCCCGTTTCCCTCGCGGAAACGGGGCAGATTGCGTCTGGTGGCTTTACCGCACCTGAGCTCGTCCGCGCTGCAGCACGGCCTCCCGGTTGGCGGCGATGTCGTCGCCGCTGGTCCGGAATGCCCGTGCCGCAGTCGCTTCCAGCCAGAGCCCTTCGTCGGTGTGCGTGGCGTCGATGCGGTGATACGAGCTCAGCAGTGCCCGCACCGCGTCCTGATTGTTGCCGACGATCGCCGATGCAACCGCGCGGGCAGCGGGCAGCAACTGGTCGTGCGGTACCACTTCGGTGACCAGGCCGGCCCGCAGCGCGTCGGCGGCAGACAGGTAGTCACCGGTCAGGCTCATCCGGCGGGCCAGGCCGATGCCGACTTTCTGCGGCAGCCGCACACTGAGCCCCCATGTCGGTAGCAGGCCCACTCGCGCATGTGTGTCGGCGAACCGCGCCTGCTCCGAGGCGACCAGGATGTCGCAGTACAGCGCAAGTTCGAGTCCGCCGGTCACTGCGGCGCCGTTGATGGCGCCGACCACCGGCTTGCTCATCGCCGGCCACCGGGGCGAGATGTCGGGCAATGCCGACTGTCCGCCCAGCTCTTTGAGGTCGAGACCTGCGCAGAACACCGGATCACTGCCGGTGAGGATCACGACGTCGACGTCGTCATCAACCTCAGCGTCGGCCAGGGCCCCGAAGAATTGATCGCGCAGCGCTGACGACAGCGCGTTGCGCGCCGCCGGTCGATTCAGGGTGAGGGTCCGTACCCGTTCGTCGGTGTCGATCAGCAAGGAGTCGTCAGTCATAAGCGCAACCGTAGTCAGCGCGGCCACACTCGACTCGACCGCCTTATCGTTGAGGGATGTGCCGAAACATCACCGAGTTGCGCGGACTCGAGCCAGCGGCGACTGCCGAGGAGATCACGGCGGCAGCGCGGCAATATGTCCGCAAGGTCAGCGGCTTCACCCGCCCGTCGTCCGCCAACGTCGAGGTCTTCGAGCAGGCGGTGGCCGAGGTCGCTGCGACGACGACACGGCTGCTGAACGACCTGCCGCCGCGCCGGCAGCCGCCGAAAACGTCACCGCCGTTGCGCCGGCTGAGCGCGGCCCGTTGACGCAGACCGTCACCACGCCGGCGCTCAAGGAGTGGAGCGCGGCGGTGCATGCGCTGCTGGACGGCCGCCAGCGGATCTTGTTGCGCAAAGGTGGGATCGGCGAGAAGCGCTTCGACGTCATGGCCCGCGAATTCATGCTGTTTCCGACGGTCGCACACAGTCACGCCGAGCGGGTGCGACCCGAATTCGCAGATCTGCTCGCGACCGCGGCCCCCGACAGCGCCGACGACCGGCTGGTCGTACGGGCAGCGGCGAAAGTCGTTGCGGCGCTGCCGGTCAACCGGCCTGACAACATCGAGGCGATCGAGGACCTGCACATCTGGACAGCCGAGTCGGTACGCCGGGACCGGCTCGACTTCCGGCCGAAGCACCGGTTGGCCGTGCTGGTGGTGCAGGCCATCCGGCTGGTCGAACCGGTGGCAGTGCCGCGCCTACCCGAATACGCGGGCTGCAAGAGCTGGGTGCAGTTGCCGCTCGCCGCAACGCTGGGCGAACCGGTTTACGACGAGGCGTCCCTGCGCGACATCGTCGACCGTGTTCGTGACGCGGTTGAATAGTGTTGAATCACAACCAGTTTCAGGACCCGACCGGAAGCACGACCCGTGACGTGTCGAAATGCACCTGGTGGACGGACGGTCGCAGCTGGCTACCGGTCGCGGTGCCCTCGCCGGTGCCGAGGTTGCGAGTGAAGCGGGGATGGCTGCCGCCGGCGATCAGCACGCGGATACGTGTTCCGGCGCGGAATCGGTGCGCGATCGCGTCGAGCTCGAGGGTGAGGGAGCCGTCGCGAGCGCTGCCGTCCAGTCGGCGGTAGGCGTCGCTGACATTGCGCGAGCGGCCCTTGGCGTCGACTTCGCTGATTCGGACGAACACATCGACGTACGGATTGTCCGAGCTGTGCGCTAACTCGGCGATCGGGTTGCCGAACACGCACAAGTCTTCGGTCAGCACATCGCTGGTGAAGCTAAGCACGTCGCGGCGAACGGCCAGCGCGCTGTCGTCGCGGTATCCGCCGTCGGGGGACAGCAGCCGGCCCCCGATCGTGGGTGTCGGCTCGGCCGGGTCGTAGCGAAAGCTCGCCGAAGATCCGACCGCCGCCGTGGACGTCTCGGCCAGGCCGCCGCCGGGTTGCAGATACAGCGCGCGCTCGGTGGTCGCGGGCGGCCAGTCGGGCAGTTCCCGCCAGCCCTCGCCCCGCACGAAGAACCGGACCCGGCTTGAGCGCGGATCGGCCATGCGATCGCCGACATGGGTGTCCAACCAGTCCCCGGTCTCCTGGGCGATGGTGGGCAGGCCGGCCAACAGCAGCTGGGTGTGTGTCCAGGGACCCATCGTCAGCGCGACCTCGACGCCGCGATCGCGAAGTCGCCGATACTGCTGCAGTGTCTGCGGCAGGAACAGGTCTTGCCAGCCGCTGAGCAGTAGCACCGGCACGTCGACGCGGTCCAGTGCGTCGGGAACTCGCAACAAACCCCAGAACGGGTCCTCGGCCTCCGGTGGTTTCAGCCAGTTCTCCCACCACGTCGCGGCTTCGCCGAGTAGCACCCGGCCCGCCGCCCCCAATGGCAGCTCGGCGGCGGTGCGGATGACGTTTTTCTGCGCCCGCAGCTGGCGAATGCCTGCCCGGATCCGGCCGGGATCTTCCTGATGGGCGACTAGGTTGCTCCAGCCCAGGAAGTCGTTGACCGTGAACGAGCCGGTGCCCCAGGCCGACGCGCTCATATCGTGCGGACCGGCTGTGATGACGGCAGCGGCCAGTTCAGGTGGCGGATCCGCCAGCATCGCCCACTGGGTGAAGCCCAGATAGGAGACCCCGATGGTGGCGAAGCGACCGGTGAACCACGGCTGGCGCCGCAACCACGCGACCGTGTCGGCACCGTCGGCCACCTCGTGAACCATTGGTTCGAAGTCACCGCCTGATCCGAACGTGCCGCGCACGCTCTGCAGGATCACCCGGTAGCCGCGGGCCGCGTGCAGGTAGGCGAATATCAGCGAGAACGGGAACGCCCGGCCGTAGGGTCCGCGGACCAGCAGAGTGCCGACCACCTCGCCGGCAGGCTCGTAGTGGTCGGCCACCAGTTCGACGCCGTCGCGCATCGGGATGTTGACGCTGCTGACCGTGTAGGTGTGAGTCGGCGCGGGCAGCCGCAACGCGCGGGCCAGGGCGCGGCCGGCGAATCGCCGCGGGAGAGCCCGCAGCGTCGAGCCTGCGGTCCGGGCGGAGGTGGTCGTCACGGCATCAGGTTATGTCGAGGGCGAACGGCGCAGACTCAGAACTTGTAGTACGGCGCCAACTCGTTGGCCCGCTGCAGGTTGGTGGCCGGGCAGTCGACCTCAGGGCTGGAGTAGATCGTCGAATAGAACAGCGACTGCTGGATGACCCCGTAGCTGGTCTTGAAGGCGACCATGCAGGAGAAGTAAAAGTAGCTGTTGTGGTAGGTGGGCTTGAGGTTCCACCACTGCGCAGCGCGATGACCGTTGATCGTGGTTTCGATGGCGTCGGCC